>Ga0315286_10007910_pt1 | contig 10431 bp, 10 predicted proteins | sample YL17G10_0_MG_FD_205038 | JGI IMG/M metagenome (GOLD analysis project Ga0315286, IMG submission 205038) | Sediment microbial communities from Yellowstone Lake, YNP, Wyoming, USA - YL17G10_0 | ecosystem: Environmental > Aquatic > Freshwater > Lake > Sediment | place: USA: Wyoming | collected...
AGTTGGTATATGACTGCACCAATGATGGTACTTGCAGGATTTACAATAGTTCTAGGAATTTATCCTGACATATTCTTTAATCAAATAATCCCATACATGAGTGGGGTATTGGGGGTTTAGTTTATGATAATTGAAGTGTTAGGTTTATCACTTGAAGTAGGTGCAGCAAGTGCTTGGTTAGTTTGGATACTGCCTTTTATTGCTGCATTGATAATGCCGGGCATTGGAAAAATATCCAAACATGCAACTGGATATGTAGCAGTTGGATTTGCTTTAATGAGTGCAATTTCTGCAGCATCTCTACTACCAATGGCATTGGAAGCACATGAAATTCATGATCAAATATCTTGGATTAATTCGATTGGTCTGAAAGCAGGTGTACTAGCTGATCCACTTTCAATAATTATGGCAAATGTAGTTGGATGGATTTCATTTCTCATTATGATTTACAGTACAGGATACATGAAAGGCGATAAATCAATCACCAGATTTTGGTTCTGGATGATGTTCTTTATTGGTTCAATGCAATTAATTGTATTATCTGATAATTTATTACAAGTATTTTTTGGTTGGGAAGGTGTAGGACTTGCATCATATGCATTGATCAGCTTTTGGTATCGTGATAAAAAGAAAGATCACGTTGGTGTTGAAGGGCGAACTGTTCTTGGTCTTTTAGATTATTATTCACCAACTCATGCTGGTATGAAGGCTTTCATCATGACAAAAGTTGGTGATGTTATGATGATTGCAGGTATGCTTTTGATATTCCTATTTGCCGGAACATTTGGATTTAGAGAATTAATGCATGATACATCTTGGGCAACAACAATGTCTGCACAAGGTCTCTTAGTACCTGCATTCATTTTATTATTTGGTGGTGCTGTTGGTAAATCTGCACAATTCCCGCTAAACGAATGGCTCTTAGAGGCAATGACTGGACCAACAGCAGTTTCTGCTTTGATTCATGCAGCAACAATGGTAAAGGCAGGTGTTTTCCTAGTTATGAGACTAGCACCATTGGTTTTTGCTTTAAGTGCAGCTGGAATTTTAGCCGATCAATTCTTTGAAATAATCCTCATCGTTGGTGCTGCTACTGCACTTCTCTTGGGACTTCAGGGTATGGTTAATTCTGAAATTAAAAAAGTTCTTGCATATTCTACTGGTTCTCAGATTGGTTATATGATGATGGTACTGGGTATTGCTGGATTATCACAACAATTTGTTAATGGATATACTGCAGGTTTCTTTCATCTAATTTCACATGCAATGTTTAAGGCATCATTGTTTATGGCTGCAGGTTCATTGCTACATGTTGTCGGTTCAAGATTCATGACTGATATGGGTGGATTACGTAAAAACATGAAAAAGACTTATGCGTTTATGTGGGCTGCAGGTCTTGGATTGATGGGTGCACCATTTATCACAACTGGCTTCTGGAGTAAGGATTCTATCTTTGGTGCAATTTATACATCAGGACATCCGTGGGCCATACCAATATTTGCAATTGCTGTGTTGACTGCAGTAATAACTGCATTTTATACAACTAGAATGCTCGGACTGGTCTTCTATGGTTCAAAGAGTAAACATATTCAAAAAATGGAAGAAGAAGGCCATCATATTCATGAAGCACCATTGTCTATGTGGGTACCATATGGCATTCTCGCAGTACTCACGATTGCTATTGGTTTAGTTGGTTTATCATTTGAGGGTGGATTGCATGAACTGTTTACAAATTATCTTGAAGATTCTTTTGGAATTCATTCTATACATCACGAAATTGAAAATTCAATATTGCCTGGATTCTTAGATGGAATTAATCCCGTTGCACTCACTGCGTCATTATCTGCTTTTGGAATTGGAACTGGATTAGGATATGTATTCTATATTGGTCGATGGGTTGATCCTGTTAAATTTGTAAATTCAAATATTTTCTTTTCTGCTATTCATAAAGTTATTCTAAACCGATTTTATCTGAATGCAATTGTCTATTGGTGCTTTGTTGTAGCTCCATTATGGCTTTCAAGAGGAGTATTCAGATACTTTGAAAAAACTGTTATTGATTATGGAATGAATAATGGATTGCAAAAAGCAGTTGGTTGGAGTGCCAAAGTAGTTCAAGGGACTCAAACCGGTGTTACACAATCATATCTATTCGTATTTGGAGCAGGATTACTATTTGTAGTCCTGATATTGTTGATATAGGAGATAGATGAGATGTTAGAAATTAGTTCCACCCCATTGGTAATAATCGCAATTCTTGGTACAGTGGGAGTCTTGTTACCAATAATTAGTATTGCCAGAAAAGAAAAAGGCTCAAATTCATTTTATGCAATTATTGCATTTGCCGCATTGATTGCATCAATTGGATATGTTGCATATCAATTCATCAATGATAATATTCTTCCATCTGCTTTATTTTCTAAAGATGTACTTGTGGATGATGCCTTTGGTGGATTCTTTGCAATAGCAATGCTAATTGTTGCAATCTTCTCCACAGTTGGTTCCTTTAATTACATGCGAAAAAAGAATTATCCTGCTGTTTACTATTCCTTAATACTACTTTCAACAATTGGTATGGTGTTAGTAGCTTATTCTACTGACTTGGTGATGTTATTTGTTGCGTGGGAGCTCATGAGTATTCCAACATACGTTCTTGTTGGATTTATGAAAAAGAATCCAAGCTCAAATGAAGCTGCACTGAAATATTTCTTGTTTGGAGCACTGTCATCTGCAATTATTGTTTATGGAATTTCATTATCTTATGGATTAACTGGTTCAACAAATATTGGTGAAGTTATTCAGGCTTACGCCACTCTTGATTCTTCGTTATTACCATTAGCACTACTCTCTGTTGGAATGTTTATTGCAGGGTTTGGATTTAAGATGGGACTAGTACCTTTCCATCAATGGTTGCCTGATACTTATGAAGGTGCACCTCCAACCATTACTACTTTACTTGCAGCTGGAACAAAGAAAGCAGGATTTGCAGCAACAATTAGAATAGTTGTTCTGGGTATGGTTGTACTTAATCTTGATTGGACTTTAGCTCTTGGTATAATTGCAGTAATGACAATGACCATTGGTAACATTGCTGCAATCATGCAAAAAAATCTTGCAAGAATGTTGGCATATTCTAGCATTGCACATGCTGGTTACATTTTGATTGGACTTGCCATAGCTCCATACAGTCACCTTGGGTTGCAAGGCTCTCTGTATCAAATATTTAATCACGCAGTAATGAAAGGTGCTGCATTCATAGCAGTTACAGGAATAGTAACCACACTTGCAGTTACTAACATCGATAAACTCAAAGGACTTGGTAGAAGAATGCCTATCACCTCGCTTGGATTAGTAATCTCCTTGTTTGCTTTAGCTGGTGTACCGCCACTTGCTGGATTTTGGAGTAAAATAATGTTATTTGGTGGTGCACTGGATGCTGGTTCAACTATATGGTGGGCACCTTGGCTTGCAATCGCTGGAGTTCTAAACAGCGCTCTATCATTAGCTTACTATGGTTGGCTCACAAGAAAAATGTACTTTGAAGGAGAAACTGAAAAAAGAGTATCCGAACCAAAATCTGTAATTGCAATCATGATATTTTCAATAATATTCTTGGTAGGATTTGGTGTCTATCCAGATCCAATTATTAAATTTGTAGAATTTGCTGCCCCAACACTTAGCTTAGGTATTATGCCTTAAATGTTGTAAATTTTATAAGATTATCTAAATTCATTTTCGCATCATTGTCTGGAATTTTTCTTAAACTTGTTCTAGCTTTGTCAGAATATTTTTTTAGAAGTTCTTCCATTTCATTGAAAACATCTCTTGGATCAGAACTTTTCTTGATCAACAAATTAAATAATTTATCCTCATTTTTCCAGTCTAACAAATCATCTCTTATTTGATATGCAATTCCTATGTTTTTCCCATATTCTGTCAATGCTTCTATTTCTTCTTCACTGCCATTTGCAATAATTGCACCTATTCTTGCAGCTACTCCAAATGCAGTAGCAGTTTTGTATTCAATTACTTTGAGATAATCATCAAAAGTAACGTCTTCACTGCTTTCTAATCTGCCTTCTATCATTTCTCCTTCACTCATCAACATTGCTGTTGTTGCCAAATCCTTTGTCATTCTTGCATTGTCTAATCTTGAAGAAATTGCAAGAATTAATCCCAAAACAAAATCTCCTGTTAGTACACTTGTATTGTATCCATATTTGATATGGAATGGTTCTTTTTGTCTTCTCATTGTTTCGTTATCTATAATGTCATCATGTATGATAGACTCCATATGTAAAAATTCTACGGCGCATGATGCTGCTAATGTATTGTCGTCAACTTTTCCTACGCTTTCAGCAGCCAAAACTAAGATGATTGGTCTAATTCGTTTTCCGCCCTCTAATGAATACTTTAATGGTTCAATGAATTCTGATTCTGAATAAAGTGATAATTCTCTATCTAATGCATTGTTGATTTTATCGATATACTTACCGTATGTTCCAAGTAAAGGATTAATCTCGATATTTTTCCTGTCCAAGATATAGGCCTAATCAAAAAACTTTCTCATTAGTAATTAAATCTTGGTGCTCCAGCCGGGATTTTCATCGTTAGATTTTGAACCCGGGATCACTGCCTTGAAAGGGCAGTATGCTTGACCGGTCTACACCACTGGAACCCAACAAAATTGGGTAATTTGTCCATAAAATCTTTTGTAAACCACAAAGATTTTTTATTGGCGAATTGGGAGATGTGTTATGAATCTAATAAAGCGAATTGATGAAATGATTGAAGAAAGAAGTTTACTAAAACACCCATTTTATCAGATGTGGTCTGATGGAAAATTAACTCTTGATTCTTTATCTGGTTATTCTAAAGAATACTTTCAACTCGTCAAGGCAGTTCCATCCTTTATGACTCCTATTATAGAAAAAGCTCCAAATTCTGTAATTAGTGAATTGATTGATAATCAACAAGAGGAATCTGATCACATAAAATCTTGGATTCGATTTGCAGGAGAACTAGGAGTTTCTGAATCTAAATTAATTTATTATGAAGGATTAGAAAAGACTAAGAAATCTGTTTCAGATTTATCCGAATTAATGAATACTTATGAAGGCGGAGCATGTGCAATGTATGCTTTTGAAAAAGAAATTCCTAAAATTAGTCAAACAAAACTTGATGGCTTAGCAGAATTCTATGGAATATCTAATGATGAGGCTACAGAATACTTTAAACTTCATACTGAAGCTGATATTCGTCATGCTGCATCTTGGAGAACTATTCTTGAAAAAACGTCAACTGATTCAAATAATTTGATCCAAATTGCAGACAAATCTATTTCTGCACAAAATCTGTTACTTGACAGTTGTTATGAAGCATATTGTTGAACTCATAACATTTTATACTGAAGATAAAATTCATTTGCTTAGGGCCCATAACTCAGCTTGGTAGAGTACCCGGCTCATAACCGGGGAGTCAAGGGATCGAAGCCCTTTGGGCCCATATTATTTCCGTTAGTTTTAAAATGAGCACAGACAAAATTTACTGGCCGCAATGAAGAATCAGAGTTATATCTGAAAGATGATTGAAAGGCATTTGTCTGAGCTGCCAAAAATTACTTACCGATCTGATTTCTTACTTTCTCTAAAATGTCATCATCGACAAGTTTTTGTTCGTGTAATGCTTGTGTAATTTGCATTACGTCAGTTATCGAATGCAATTTAACTCCTAATTCTTTTAGCGCTTCATCAGCACCCTCCATTCTGTTAACAATTACATATGCATCTTCTATTGTTATGTTTGCTTCTTTCAATGATTTTATTGCATTTACAACTGAACCTCCAGTTGTTGCAACATCATCTATCATTACAACCTTCATTCCTTCATGAATTTGTCCTTCAACCGCTTTTGAAGTTCCATAGTCTTTTGGTTTACTTCTTACATAGATTAATGGCTTAACTATTTCAATTGCTAACGCTGAGGCAATAATCAACCCACCGGTAGGGACTGATACTAAAGAATCAAAACTATTCAATCCTATACTTTCTACAATATTGTTTTGCAAATATTTTATCATAGTTCTGAATTGATGAGGATAACTAGGAACTAGTCTCAAATCAACATAGTATGAACTTTTTTTGCCACTAGCAAGTGTAAACTCTCCAAATTTTATTATCTCCTTTTGATGTAAAAAGGTTGCAAACTCTTTTACAAATTCCATATCTAAATTAACTACGCTGGATTTATTTTGGTTTGTATTATGCATTAATCATGCCTGAAATCTGGTTAAATTATGGTATTACTGACGTTGTTCTTGATATTCGGGCAGAGAATTTAGAACAAAAAATTGATTCTGATGGTAAATTTTTGGAAGATACCGCGATCAATGAAAAATTGAGCACTGTTGATTTAACAACACCTATGGAACTTGTAGTTTTACATAACTCAAAATCTGTTCAAAAAATTATCTCATCATTATTTACAATATGTGAACAAAAATCATTACCATTTCCTAAAATTTTGGCTGAGAAAAAAATAATGAATCTGGTAAAATCTGGTTTACCAGAAGGAAGTTCAATTAATGAATTTGATAATGCTGATCTTTCTAATTCCAATCTTGTTTTTATCGGAGAAATGGAATTAGATGGTTTATTTGGATATGAGACCATTTCTACTCGATTAATCAAAAAGTTTGGTCAGGAATCAATGCTTTCTGCATATGCAAAAAGAAAGAGTAACCTTCCTACACCTGGACAACTGACAGAAAGTTTTGATGAAGCCAAAAAATTTGTTGATAATTTTGAAATTAAGGCAATTGAAATTGTAGCAAATTCTCAAGGTATTGTTGATTTTACAATAGGACATCCTTCAGAAACTATTTCATCTACAAAAACTATGGAATCATTTGCAATCAAAGATATCGGCCACCACAAATCAATGATAATTAGCACTGGAAAAGATTCAAGTAATGATAATCTTGGAAAATCGCTTTCATCTCTTTGGAATTGTGCTAGTGCAATACAAAATGGTGGCTTATCTATCTTAGTAGCAGAATGTAAATCTGGGTTGGGTTCTGATGCACTTCAACAATACATTGAGGGTCGATTAAGTCTTGATCAACTTAAAAATCCAACTAAATATATTTCTGGAATGGAGGATCTACTATTTTTATCAGAAATACAAAAGAATTTTCAAATTGGATTGGTTTCAATTCTTCCAGAATATTACGTGAAAAAATTAAATATGATTTCAATGTCTGGAATAAAACCCTCTCTGGATTATATTTTAAAAACACAAGGCGTTAGACAAAAAGTTGCAGTTGTAATGGATGGGGCTAGAGTTTTACTAAGGTAAAAAATTAGGTAAAAAATTTGTTGGTATTGGTGCACACAAAACAGCTAATCCTATAACCCCTAAGTATGCAAGTTTCCTATTTTTTGATAATGGAGAAACATCATCAAGTGGCATTGCACTGGGATTTCTTGAACTTAAAACAAGAATTAACATTGCCATTAACCAATAATTTAGCAAAACAAGAATTGCCATACTTCCAATCGTTGCATACTTGTGACGTTTGGCACCAAGTAGAGTTCTTGCCATATGGCCACCATCGAGCTGCCAAGCTGGTAACAAATTCAAGAATGTGATTAAAAATCCAATCCAAGCCGCAAATAAAACTGGCGTCATTATTACTTCATGACCCATTCCACCTTTTCCAAACAACGCTAAACTTGCAGTCATTAGTAATGGCTCTCCTTGATTCCATTCCATTAATTTTGAATCTGCAAAAAGTCCATGTGCAATATCTTCTTGTAGTATAGGTGCAGTGTATGCACCATACATTGAAACTATAATTGTGATTATCAGTCCTGCAATTGGTCCTGCTATTGCCACATCAAATAAAATTTCTCGATTAATTGTTAATCCACGTGATTGAATAAATGCGCCAAAAGTTGGAATCCCGATAATTGGTAATCCTGGTATGAAAAATGGCCATGTCGTCTTTAGTTTGTGAGCCTTAGCTGCAACTAGATGTCCCAACTCATGAATCCCTAAAATTCCTAAAAGTGAAAGTGTGTAGATTCCTGCCATTTCTAGTGGCTCGCCAATATTTATGATAGAATTTGTTCCTGTAGTACGATAATATCCATCAATCATTACAAAGGCAATGACAATTGCAAACAAAATTCGTGGAGTCCAAGACGTGCTTAACCACTTCTTTTGTTTTTTTGGAGTAAATCTTTGAATGATGATATATTTACCATCTTCCATTTGTTCAAGCTTACAGACATAGTTCATATTTTCTAATTTTCTTGCCAAATCCTCAAATTTTGATTTAAAATCATGATCATTAATCCTAAATTCCAAAGAATACATCTCTCTGTTGAACTGACTCACTTCAAACAATGAATTGACTAAGGAAATCACGTCTTCCTGACTAGAGTCACTCATTCTGTTTACGGCTATTCCTTTCCATTAAATGGTTTGTGGTCTAAAATTAAATATTGATAATACAATATACTAGTAATGCAAGTAATTCTCAGACAATTGGATGACTGCAACATACGCCGTGCAGAACCAAGTGATTTGATTCCTGTAATGGAAATCAATCTGAAAACACTTCCTGAACACTATTCAGATTATTTCTATGAAAGTCTACTTGCCGAAATTCCAGAGGCATTCATTGTTGCAGAAATTGGGGGAAAACATGTTGGTTACATAATGTGCAAAACTGAATACGGTTTCTCTAATTTTAAAAAATTAGGATTTGTAAAAAAAGGTCACGTGGTGTCTATTGCAGTTCTTGATGAATATAGAAAAAAAGGAATTGGTAAAGCACTGGTTGAAGAATCTGTAAATGGTGTTAAACTAAAAAAATGCGATGAGTTTTATCTTGAGGTACGATCTAGTAATAATGATGCCGTGCGATTATATGAAAAACTAGGTTTTGTTATTAGACAAAAACTTAATGCATATTATCGTGATGGTGAAGATGCATATCTTATGGCAATTGAATTGAACTAGTTCAAACTAATAAATAACTCACAACAAACTTGAGCTCATGGATAAACGTAAAGGAATGGGGATTACAATTTTTGTACTATGTATTACTGCATTCTTTCTTTACGCATACTTGTTAATGCTGTCTGAATGGAGTCCTATTGTATTACAATTATCTATTTTGATGATTGCAGGTGGAATACTTGGTGTAGTAGCTTGGATTGGATATGTAATGGCAACGACAAAACCTTCATCTGCATCAATTTCATCAGATGATTAATTTATTTTGAAATCTTAACATCCACAACTGTTTGATAGTATCTAGGACCTACAGCTCTTACGATTTTTGATCCTAAAATTTCTGATTTAACTGGAGTTACTTGCAGATAATGTTCTTCAGAAAGTTTTCCTGCATTTGATTTTTTATCTGCATGAATATGAGAATAATAATGAATTATCCCACCGCTTTTTGTTGCATTAATTGCAGACTCTAAGAATTCATCTGATCTTTCAGGAAGAAGCATTAAAGTTCTGTCTGATTTATTTTTTAATTGTTCTTGAATTACTTGCGATGCGTCTCCATTTATCGAGATTATATTTCCTGCAATCTTATTTGAGATGATGTTCTTTTCACAAAGTTTTGTTGCAACTGGATTGATATCTATACTATACACTGTACATCTCTTTTTTTTTGCAATCATGATTGAAAACATGCCTACACCAGCAAACATATTGACAACAATTTCTCCATCTTGAACCAAATTAGCAATTCTTTCTCTTTCCGTAGATAGTCTCGGTGAAAAAAATGCATTTTCAACATCCACTGTAAATTTACAGCCAAATTCTTTGTATTCTGTTTCTGTCTTATCCTCTCCTGCTAGAATCTCTAAATTTCTGGTACGAAAATCTCCTTCAACAGCAGAAGCCTGATAAAAAACACTCTTTGCAATTTTTACTTCATTTAGGAGAGTTTCTCCGATGAGTTTCTTCTTAGTTAGTAACGAATCCGGAATTTTAACTATAATTATATCTCCAATCTGATCAAAAGATGAGATGAGTTCTTGACTCTCTTGCGAAGTAAGTATATTTTCCAATGACTTCTTTAACATTCGAGTCAATTTTTGTAATAAAAATTACCTGAACTTTTTTGCTCTTTATCTAATCTACTTTCTAGTTTGTTTACACGCGGTCTCAAACTTCTTTCATCTCTTCTAAATGACATGTCAAGTGATTTTAGGAATCTATTCATTGCATCTGCTTTTGGCATTGGGGATGTTGCATGTCCAGATAATCCTGATATACCTTCAAAAATTATCATAGAGTCAGATATAAGATCCATTAATTGTATGTCATGATCTACAACAATAGCTGTTTTTCCAAATGATCGAACAAATTTCTGTACGAATTTTGCAACAGTTATTCTGTCTT
>Ga0315286_10007914_pt1 | contig 10428 bp, 10 predicted proteins | sample YL17G10_0_MG_FD_205038 | JGI IMG/M metagenome (GOLD analysis project Ga0315286, IMG submission 205038) | Sediment microbial communities from Yellowstone Lake, YNP, Wyoming, USA - YL17G10_0 | ecosystem: Environmental > Aquatic > Freshwater > Lake > Sediment | place: USA: Wyoming | collected...
GCGCCTGGTCGGCGGCGGACAGGCGCGCAAAGAGCGGCAGGATGACCGCGTGGCGGCCGACCCGGCCCTCCAGGACCTCGCAGGCATCGCGGATATCCTGCTCGGTCGGCATGAAGACGAGCACATCTCCCTCGCGGCGTTCGCGCGCGATGTCGGCGACCGCCTGAACGGCAAGCTCCACGTGCGTGACCTCGCCGTTGTCCCCGGCGACTGTCCCCGGATCCGCGTAGCGGACCTCCACCGGGAAGGTCCGGCCGGTCACGTCGATCACCGGTGCGCCGCCGAAGGCCCGGGAAAACTTTTCGGTGTCGATGGTGGCCGAGGTGATCACGACCTTGAGATCCCGCCGCCGCTCGACGAGCCGCTTGAGGTAGCCCAGGATGAAGTCGATGTTGAGGTTGCGCTCGTGGGCTTCGTCGATGATGATCGTGTCGTAGGCAGACAGCCGGCGGTCGGTCTGGGTCTCGGCGAGCAGGATGCCGTCGGTCATGATCTTGATGTAGGTGTGCCGGGTCGTGCGGTCGCTGAAACGAATCTTGTAGCCCACCGCGTTGCCGAGGGGCTCACCCAGTTCCTCGGCGATCCGCTGGGCCACCGCAACGGCCGCGATCCGGCGGGGCTGGGTGTGGCCGATCATCCCGTCGAGGCCCCGGCCGGCGGCCAGGCAGAACTTCGGGATCTGGGTGGACTTGCCCGAGCCGGTCTCACCGGAGACGATCACCACGGGGTGCTTTTGGATGGCCGCGACGATCTCCTCCTTGCGCGCCGTGATGGGCAACGCCTCCGGGAAGGCGAGCGGCGGGATGTTCTGCCGGCGGCGGGCCTTGGCGGCGATGGACGCCGACAGCCGCGCTTCGAGCCGGTCGACGGCGCCGTCGATCCGAGCCGGGTCTCCGGCCCGCCGCAGCCGGTTAAGGCCGAGGCGCACCGCTTCACGGTCCCTGGCCATGGCCTCGGATAGCCGCGATTCGATGCGGCGTATTCTGGAATGAAGGCTCGTCACGGAATGGGCTGGCTCACCTTGGCGATGGTGATTGAAAACATCTCGAGATTGATTTAGTAGATTAACGAGACCGTCTCGAAAAATCAAGGCGGCATGGGCCGCGAGGTGGTGGTCGCCGTGACCCGGAGCAAGCTTGACTTTGGACCATGGGAGCAGATATTCTATGGTGAGTTCGACGGCCGCCGCCGCAAGCGGGCGCTGGTGAAAATAATTGAAGAATGACAGGAGGATACTTTAATGGTCAAAGCCATCCGCATCCATCAGCACGGCGGGCCCGAGGTGCTGCGCTGGGAAGATGTTGACCCCGGGACACCCAGCCCCGGCGAGGCCCTTGTGCGCCACGAGGCCGTCGGCCTGAACTACATTGACGTCTACCATCGCTCCGGCCTCTATCCCCTGCCCACGCTGCCGACCACCCCGGGCCTGGAGGCCGCCGGGGTGGTTGAGGCCATCGGCCCGGAGGTTGTCGAGGTGGCCGTGGGCGACCGTGTCGCCTATGCCGGCGTTCCGCCCGGGGCTTACGCCGAAAAGCGCCGCATTCCGGCCCACCGCCTGGTGCGGCTCCCCGCCGGCATATCCGCGCTGCAGGCCGCCGCCATGATGCTCCAGGGCATGACGGCGCGGTATCTCTTGAAGGGCTGCTGGCCGGTCGGCCCCGGCACGACCCTGCTGATCCACGCCGCCGCCGGCGGGGTCGGCCTCATCGTCTGCCAATGGGCCCGGCATCTGGGCGCGACCGTGATCGGAACGGTGGGCAGCCCCGAAAAAGCCGAGCTCGTTAAAGCGAACGGCTGCCAGCACCCGATCGTCTACACGAAGGAGGACTTCGCCGCCCGCGTGAAGGACATCACGGGCGGGAAGGGCGTCGACGTCGTGTACGATTCGGTCGGCCAGACCACGTTCCTGAAGTCCCTCGACTGTCTGCGGCCGATGGGCATGCTGGTGTCCTTCGGCCAGTCCTCCGGGCCGATTGGGCTCTTCGACCCGGCTCTCCTGGCGCAAAAAGGATCGCTTTTTCTGACCCGCCCCTCGCTCATGACCTACACCGCCCGGCGGGAGGACCTCCTCACCCATGCCCGGGACCTCTTCGAGGTGGTACAGAACGGGGCGGTCACGGTCGCGGTGCGCCAGACCTACCCGCTCGCCGAAGCCCCGCGCGCCCACCGGGACCTGGAAGGGCGCAAGACCACCGGCTCTTCGGTGTTTACGGTTTGACGGCTGGCCCGCACGCCGTCATTTTTCGCTTGTGTTTTCGTATCAGTTTAGTATGTTCAGCTTTTATACCATCAACTGGCCTTGATAATTCCAACGGAGGTTATTTGGAATGGCTGAAGAAGCGATCAAAATCAGCGGTAAAAAGAAAAGCATGTTCATCGACAAGGTGAAGCAGCTGCTGCCCGAGGGCGGAAACCTCAACCTCTGCCTGACCTGCGGCGCCTGCTCGTCCGGCTGCCCGGCCACGGGTATCGAAGGGATGGACCCGCGCAAGTTCCTGCGCATGGCGGCCCTGGGAATGGATGAGGAGATCCTGAATTCAAATTGGATTTGGTTCTGCACGATGTGCTGGCGCTGCCTGTACGTCTGCCCGATGAAAATCGACATCCCGCAGCTGGTCTTCAACGCCCGCAGGAGCAAGCCCCGCGAAGAAGCCCCCAAGGGCATCCTCGGTTCCTGCAACATGGCGTTGAAAAACGACACCTGCAGTGCCATGGGCGCCACCGAGGAGGACTTCAGGTTCGTGGTGGAAGACGTGGCCGAGGAGGTGCGCAACATTCAGGTGGGCTGGGAGGAACTTCAAGCACCGCTCAACAAGCAGGGTGCCATGTACTTCCTCAACCAGAACTCCCGCGAGCCCGTCACCGAGCCGGACGAGATGGTGCCGCTGTGGAAGATCCTGCACCTGGGCGGGGTCGACTGGACCTACGGCACCAAGGGCTGGGCGGCCGAGAACTACTGCCTGTTCATGGCCGACGACCCGAACTGGAAAAAGATCGTGGAGGTGAAGGCCAAGGCCGTGGACGACCTTGGCTGCAAATACTGGCTCAACACGGAGTGAGGGCACGAACTCTTCGCAGTCCGGGTCGGACTGAAAAAGTTCAACATCCCCCACAAATTCGAGATCAAGAGCATCATCCAGCTGTATGCCGAGATGATCCGCGAGGGCAAGCTCAAGGTCAACTCCGACTGGAACAAGGACCTGAAAGTGAAGTTCACGGTCCAGGACCCCTGCCAGCTGGTACGCAAGAGTTTCGGCGATCCCGTGGCCGAAGATCTGCGTTATGTGGTCAAAGCGGTGGTGGGCGAGGAGAACTTCGTCGACATGACCCCCAACCGCTCCAACAACTACTGCTGCGGCGGCGGCGGCGGGTTTCTGCAGTCCGGGTTCCCGGAAGCGCGCCGTGAGTACGGTAAGCTCAAGTTCGAGCAGATCATGGCGACCGGTGCCACCTACGCGATCACCCCCTGCCACAACTGCCATGCCCAGATCCACGATTTGAGCGAGCACTACGAGGGGGGCTACCACACGGTCCACATCTGGACCCTGATCTGTCTCGCCATGGGAATCCTCGGCCCGAACGAACGCACCTACCTCGGGGAGGACCTGGCGGAGCTGCTCATGCCGGAGACGAGGGAAGCGGAAGAATAAAAAAGCTCGCAGCAAAAAACCCGGCCTGAAAAGGCCGGGTTTTTTATTTGTGAACTTCCAGCTTCGAGCCGGGCCGCGTTCACGCGGCCCGTTCCAGCTTCACCGCGCAGACCTTGAACTCCGGGATCCCGGATATCGGATCCAGGGCGGCGTTGGTCAGGCGGTTGGCGGCGGCCTGCGCGAAGTGGAACGGGATGAAGACGGTCCCGGTCACCGCCTGGGTCGACACCTTGACCCGGGCCTGGATCGTCCCCCGGCGGGATGCAATGTTCACCTGCGCGCCATCCAGAACATCGTATTTCTCGGCGTCTGCGGAGGAAATCTCGACGAAACAATCCGGGGCGAGGGCGTTCAGCCCCGCGCTCTTCATCGTCATCGTTCCCGTGTGGTACTGGTAAAGCAGCCGGCCGGTGGTGAGGTAGAGCGGGAAATCGCCGCCGGCCCGTTCCGCCGGAGGAACAAAGTCGATGGCGTGGAACACGCCCTTGCCGATAGTGAACTGCTCCCGGTGCAGGATCGGTGTCCCCGGGTGCTGCTCATTGGGGCAGGGCCAGTGGATGCCCTCGTGTTCGATGCGCTCGTAGCTGATGCCGGCATACGATGGGGTGACTCGGCGGATCTCCTCCATGATGTCCCGGGCGCTGCCGTAGGACATGGGGGTGCCCATGCGGGTGGCGATAGCGCAGATGGTTTCCCAGTCGCTCCGGGAATCCCCGGGCGGCTCGACCGCCTGGCGCACCCGCTGCACCCGGCGCTCGGTGTTGGAAAACGTGCCTTCTTTTTCCGCATAGCACGCCGAGGGCAGCACCACGTCGGCCTTCTGGGCGGTCTCGGTCAGGAAGATGTCCTGCACCACCAGGAACTCGAGCCGCGCCAGGCTCTTCTCGGCGTGGTTCAGGTCGGCGTCGGAAACCAGTGGGTTCTCGCCGATGATGTACATCGCCTTGAGCGTCCCGTCGTGGGCGGCGGGCAGCATCTCGGTGACCTTCAGCCCCGGCTTTTCGGGCAGGCCGCCGACGCCCCAGGCCGCCTGCATGCGCGCGCGGGCCTGGGGGTCCGTCACTTTCTGATAACCGGAAAACACATCCGGCAGTCCGCCCATGTCGCAGGCGCCCTGCACGTTGTTCTGGCCCCGCAGGGGGTTCACCCCGCCGCCGGCAATCCCCAGGTTGCCGCAGAGCATGGCCAGGTTGGCGAGCGACTTGACGTTGTCGGTGCCGGTGGTGTGCTGGGTGATCCCCATGCAATAGAGGATGCTGCCGCGCTCGGCCCCTGCAAAGAGGCGCGCGGCCTTCGTCAGGTCCCGGGCGGGGATGCCCGTGATGGCTTCGACATACTCCGGGGTGTATTTGGCAACGGCCTGCTTGAGCGTCTCGAAGCCCGTGGTGCGGCTTTCCACGAATGCTTCCGCGTGCAGGTTCTCGGCGATGATCACGTGCAGCATGCCGTTGATCCAGGCGACATCGGTGCCCAAGTGGGGCCTGAGCCAGGTGTGGGCAAAGTCGCTGATCTTGATGCGCCGGGGATCGACCACGATGAGCGTCTTGCCCCTCAGGTGCACGGCGCGCTTGACGACGCTCGCGATGACGGGGTGATTCTCGGTGGTGTTGGAGCCGGTGATCAGGATCACGTCGGCCTGCTCGATGTCGCCGATGGTGTTGGTCATCGCCCCGCTTCCGAAGGCTGCGGCCAGACCGGCCACGGTGGAGGAGTGTCAGAGACGGGCGCAGTGGTCGATGTTGTTGGTTTGCAACACCGCCCGGGTGAACTTCTGCGCGATGTAGTTCTCCTCGTTGGTGATGCGCGCCGAGGTCAGGACCCCGATGCTGTCTGGTCCGGCGGCGGCCTTGATCTCGCCCAGTCGGCGTGCCACCCGATCGAGCGCCTCCCCCCACGTGGCCTCCCGGAACCCGTCTTTTTCACGGATCAGCGGGGTCTTCAGGCGCTCGGGCGACCCGATGAAATCGAAGCCGAAACGCCCCTTGACGCACAGGCTGCCGTAGTTGGGCGCCACCCCCTCCACGCCGGTGATTTTGATCACCCTGTTGTCCTTAATGTGCAGCTCCGTCTGGCAGCCGACACCGCAGTAAGTGCAGGTGGTGCGGACGCTTTTCTGGATATCTCCCGGCCAGACCTTGCCGCGGGCATCCTTCTCCACCAGGGCCCCCACCGGGCAGGCCTGGACGCACTCGCCGCAGAACACGCAGTCCGAGTCGCGATAGGGCCGGTCGCCAGCCGCGATGATCTTGCTGCGGGCGCCGCGGTAGCCGAAGTGGATGGCCTGGTTCACCTGGACCTCGTTGCAGGCCTGGACGCAGCGGCCGCACAGGATGCAGCGCGCAAAGTCGCGCACGATGAAGGGGTTGACATCTTCCAGCGGGTAGCGGACCGGGGTGGGGCTGAAACGCCCGCCGGTCAGCCCGTAGCGCCAGGAGAGCTCCTGCAGCCGGCATTCACCCCACGCCGGGCAGGGCTCGATGCCGCCGCCGGCACGCTGCAGCCGGGCCGCGTACTCTTCGAAACTGCGGCCGTCGGAACCCTTCATGAGGCAGTTGTGGTTTCCCGACGCCAGCAGCAGCTGGATCACCAGCCGCCGGGCGGTGACCACCTTGGGGGACTCCGTGTTGACCACCAGCCTGGGGGCCGCCGGCATGGCGCAGGAGGCGACGAGCGAACGCGCTCCCTGCACCTCGACCAGGCACACGCGGCAGGCGCCGGTGGGGTTCGCCGCCTTTAGATGACAAAGTGTCGGAATGTCGATGGCGTTGCGCCGGGCGACTTCGAGAATGGTTTCACCGGGTTGAAAGGTGAACTCGCTGCCGTTGATCGTGATCGGGTTCGCTTTCTCGGTCATAGGCCCTTCAGAAAGTTTTAAGTTTTCGTTATCCTTGGCGATGGGTCGCTTAAAACTTAATACGTAAAACGTGAGACGATTCTCTATCTGAACCCGCCTGTTTTGTCAATCAGCGCGGAGGCGAATGGAACTTCCGAGTTTTGCGGGTGGCATCAAAGAGCCGCTGGTAAATGACAGCCCCCAAGGCACCGCCGACGGCATCGGCCATCCAGTCGAGGGGGTCCGCGCTGCGCTGGGGGACGAAATACTGGTGGATCTCGTCGCTCAACCCGTAGAGTGCGGTGGAGATCACACTGGCCCAGATCAGCGTCCGCTTCATCGCCTGGGGCCAGCCGGCCAGGTAGGTCCGGTAGAAGAAAATGGCCATCACCCCATAGGCCCCGAGGTGCAGCAGTTTGTCGAAATGCGACACTTCCGGCAGCTCGAACGGGACCGGCAGGTGCGATTGGATAAAGATAAAAACGCAGTAAAGGATGAGCGGGACCAGGTCCGGCAGCATGCGCAACAGTCGCGACAGCATCAATTTAAAACCCCTTAAAACCCCGTCGTGGGCCGGCGTTGGCCGAAACGCACCTCGCACGGGGCATTCTTGGTCACGTGCCGGCCGAGTTTTTTGCACCACAGGGACATGAAGGTGCGGCAGCTGCCGTCGAGCGCGGCGGCCTTAGCGAAATCGGCGCACGCGCAGCGCAGGTCGCAGAAGGGGACCCGGCTCGTTGCGACGCCGGCGTTCACGGGCGTCTTTTTGGCATTGGGTTTACGCGAGCCCATGCGGTCATCCGGCCGCGAAGACATCCAGCGTGAGCGCGCGCCGGCGGATGTTGTCGAGCACGGCGTCGATGAATCCCTGGTGGGAAACCCCGTAGGTCACCTTGCCGTCGAGCGTCCTCACCGCCAGCGTCCCGGCGTCTTTCTCCCTCGCGCCGATGGTGAGGGTAAGCGGCGTGTGGACGAGCTGGGCCTCGCGCACCTTCTTGTTCAGGCTCTCCGTGCGGCTGTCCACCTCGGTGCGCAGGCCGGTCGCGTCGAACCGGGCCTTGACCTCCTCGGCATAGGAGGCAAGCTCGTCGTTCATGGGCAGGATCACGGCCTGCACCGGCGTCATCCACAGCGGGAACCGGCCGGCGAAGTGCTCGACGAGGATCCCGAGAAACCGCTCGATCGACCCGTAGATGACCCGGTGGATCATGATCGGCCGCTTGCGTTCGTTGTCCTTGTCCACGAAATACAGGTTGAAGCGCTCCGGAAGCGACATGTCGAGCTGAATGGTCCCGCACTGCCAGGTCCGGCCCAGGGCGTCCTTGATGTGGGCGTCGATCTTCGGCCCGTAGAAAGCGCCGTCGCCCTCGTTCAGCTTGTAGTCCCGGCCGTAGGCGGCCAGCGCCGATTTCAGACCGCGGGTGGCGAGCTCCCACTGCTCGTCGGTGCCGATCGATTTCTTGGGCCGCGTGGACAATTCGAGGTGAAAGCCCAGGCCGAAGGTGCTGTAGATACGCTCCACGAGGCGCAGCACCCCCAGGATCTCCTGTTCGATCTGCGCGGGGGTCATGAAAATGTGGGCGTCGTCCTGGTGGAAGGCCCGCACCCGGAACAGGCCGGAGAGCACCCCGGAGAGCTCGTGGCGGTGCACCAGCCCGACCTCCGCGGCCCGCAGCGGGAGATCCCGGTAGGAATGGGGCTTGCAGTTGTAGAGCAGCATTCCACCCGGGCAGTTCATGGGCTTGATGGCATACTCCACCTCGTCGATGATGGCGGTGTACATGTTCTCGCGATAGTTCGCCCAGTGGCCGGAGCGCTCCCAGAGCGCGCGGTTCAACATGATCGGGGTCTTGGTCTCCACGTAGCCGGCCGCACGGTGCTCCATGCGCCAGTATTCCAGCAGCGCATTCCAGATGACCATCCCCTTGGGGTGGAAGAAGGGCATGCCCGGGGCCTCGTCGTGGAAGCTGAACAGCTCCAGCGCCTGGCCGATCTTGCGGTGGTTGCGGCGCTTGGCCTCCTCGAGGAAGTGCAGGTAGGCAGCGAGCTCCTTCTTGTCGAAGTAGGCGGTGCCGTAAATGCGCTGCAGCTGGGCGCGGGCCGGGTCGGCGCGCCAGTAGGCGCCCGACACCTTGAGCAGCTTGATGGCCTTGACGAAGCCGGTGTGGGGCACGTGGGGCCCGCGGCACAGATCGGCGAATTCGCCCTGCTCGTAGACGGAGATGGTGCCTTCCGTCAGATCCTGGATCATTTCCAACTTGTAGGGCTCGTTCTTGTAGAGTGCCAGGGCCTCGGCCTGGGTGACCTCCCGGCGACGGATCGGGAGCTTGGCCTTGATGAGTTTCTGGATCTCGGCCTCGATGCGGGGGAAGTCCTCCTCCGACACCGCCGGCATGTCGATGTCGTAGTAGAAGCCCTCTTCGACCACCGGGCCGATGGTGAGCTTGGCGCCCGGATAGAGCCGCAGGATGGCCTGGGCCATGACATGGGCCGCGCTGTGGCGCATGATCGAAAGCGCCTCCGGGTCCTTCGTGGTGACGAGACGCACGGCCGCATCACGGTCGATGCGCGCGTTCAGGTCCACCAGCCGCTGGTCCAGCTCCATCGCGACACAGTTGCGGGCCAGCCCTTCGGAGATGCTCACGGCCAGGTCCAGCCCGGTGAGGGGCTGCTCAAAATTCTTTATGTTGCCATCCGGAAGTGTTATGCTGATCATGGTCGTCTCTTTCTGTGGACACGAAATATAATGGACTCGTAAAAAGTCACTTTACAGACGACTTTGTAAAAAGTTCCAAATTCAAGGCGCGCGAATCTTGTGTCACGAGGCGTACTGAGCGTACGCCGCAGTGACAACGAGATGAAACGCAACGCCGAAGTTGGACGTTTTACGAAGTCGTCAAATATGGTGGTTGAGCCGTTCGCGCCTCAGCCCGAAAAAAGGGCCGCGGAGCGCCCATGGGCGGGCTCACCGGCGAACAGGCCACCGGAATTCCAATTGTGTTCATGTTACACCGATTCGTCGGGCTCGACAACCGGCGCCGGCGGCGTCTGAACGGATTCACCACAAGGACCTGATACTTAGGGAAAAGGAACGGGCGGGTCAAGCAGAAAAATGTCTAAAGACGAATCTCTTCGCCACGACATCGTCACCTCCCCGGCCGAACTCGAGGTCTTGGCGGACGAACTGGAGCGCGAGGCCGTCATCGGCGTCGATCTCGAGGCCGATTCCATGTTCCACTTCCAGGAGCGGGTGTGCCTGCTCCAGATCGCCATTCCCGGCAGAAATGTCGTGGTCGACACCGTGGCGCTCTCCGACCTGTCAGCGCTGAGGCCGGTCTTTCGCGATCCTGCGATCAAAAAAGTATTCCACGGCGCCGACTACGACGTGCGCTCGCTCTACCGGGATTTCGACATTCGCATCAACAACCTCTTCGACACCCAGCTCGCCTGCTGCTTTCTCGGTTTCAAGGAAACCGGGCTCGAAGCGGTGCTCAAGAACCTGTTCGCCGTCACCCTCAACAAAAAATTCCAGCGCAAGGACTGGTCCCGGCGGCCGCTGCCGAAAGACATGCTCGACTACGCCGTCTCCGACGTCCGCTACCTGGCACCCCTGGCAGCGCGGCTGGAGCAGGAGCTGCAGGAGAAGGGCCGGCTCACCTGGGTCGGCGAGGAGTGCCGGATCCTGAGCAAGGTGCGCCCGACGGTCTCGGACGGGGCGCCGCTGTTTTTGAACTGCAAGGGGGCGGGGCGCCTGGACCCCAGGGGGCTCGCCGTCCTCGAGGAACTGCTGGCCTTCCGCCGGCTCATCGCCCGCGAAAAAGACCGGCCCCTGTTCAAAGTGTTCAGCCACGAGACGCTGCTGGCTCTGGCGGACGCCCGGCCCGCGCACGCGGCCGATCTCGAAAAGGCCGCAGTCTTGAGCCCGGCCCAGATGGAGCGCTACGG
>Ga0315286_10007915_pt1 | contig 10428 bp, 20 predicted proteins | sample YL17G10_0_MG_FD_205038 | JGI IMG/M metagenome (GOLD analysis project Ga0315286, IMG submission 205038) | Sediment microbial communities from Yellowstone Lake, YNP, Wyoming, USA - YL17G10_0 | ecosystem: Environmental > Aquatic > Freshwater > Lake > Sediment | place: USA: Wyoming | collected...
CCCAAATGTATGTCTGGTATTATAACATTCGTTCAACGAGCTCGTTGATCTCCTTGCCACGGTAGCCCAATGCGCCGCCGCGCTGATAGGAGCGTTTGTTGCCCTCGTAGCCCTTCCTTGGGGGGCTCAGGCGGAACACCGGCTTGAAGCCGTCCAGGCTTGCGTAGGTGGTCTCGTCCTTCTTGATGCCGCGGGCCAGTGCGATTATCGAGGTGTACTTGGAGTGCGTCTTGACCGCCTCATCGTCCACCGGCTTGTCCCCGACCAGCTTGCCACGGAACTTGATCATCTTGGCGATGGTGGTCTCATCCACCTCTCCCCAGGTGACGCAGTCCTTGGTCTTGTAGAGCATGCCGCGCACCGAGTCGTTCTCGGGCAGGAGAACGGCATGGTTCGGCCTGGTCAGGTTCATGAGCTTCATGGTGTCCTTGATGTCGGCGTTGACCTTGGAGCTGCCCGTGACCCTCACCACTACATATGCCATGCGAATCAGCCTCCCTTGGGCTGGTCGGCCTCAGCCGCCTTGGCGAGGTCCAGACCGGATGCGACCCGGACGTTCACGGGGCCGCTCACGATCTTCAGGCGGCGCGCCTGATCGTCCGTCACGCGGAGCTGCGAGGTCTTCCTCAGCGCCTCGAAGGTGGCGATGGCGTAGTTGATGGTGGTCTTGGTGTGACCCGCGACGAAGCCCCAGGAGTCCTTCACGCCCGCTAGCGTCAAGATGCTCTTGGCCACATCGCCCGTCGCCAAAGATATGCCTCGGGGAGCGGGCTTCAGGTGCACCTCGACGCTGCCCGCCTTGCCCACTACCTCGAACGGCAGCGAGTGTGGCGTGCCGCAGCCGCATTCCCAGGAGCCGCATCCACGCTTGATCTCGATGATGTTCAATTTGGCATTGTCGATCGCCTTCCTAATGGAGGGACCGACCTCTTTGCCCTTCGCCCGGCCGATGCCGACGAAACCGTCCCCGTTCCCCACGGCGACGGTGATCCTGAACTTGACCCTCCTACCAGAGTCGGTCATCCTTTGCACGATGTTCACATCGATGACCTCGTCCTTCAGGTCAGGCAACAGGATATCGACGATCTCCGGCTCCCTCAGGGGCAGCTTGGTTGCCAGGGCCTGGCTCATGGTGGTGACCTCACCGTTCAGAACCATCTTGCCCAGTCTTGTCTTCGGAGTCCAATCCATCTTAATCACCCTCCATCCGGTTCTTGACCTCTGCAATCATCTTCTCGATGTCAGCGTTGATGTGCTTACCCTTCAGGCGGTCCGCGCTCGGCAGGATCTCCTCCCCGTGGGGGATCTCCATCCCGGCGTCGAGCATGCCCTTCAGCGTCGCGAAGGCCGCAGCGCCCTTGACCGGCTCCTTCAGCCCGATGTCCAGCACCGCCTTGTCAATGCCCTTCTTCACCGCCCTCTTTCCGGCCAGATAGCCGGTGAGGTACGCGGCGGGCAGATTGCCGGTGGACGACGTCCAGCCCATCTCGGGCAGTTCGCGGGAGTGTGCGCTCGCCACGATGCGGTCGCCCTTGGCGTCGAATTCGACCAGCTGCACGCTGGTGTGCCTCAAGGTGGTCCTGACGACCGCCCTGGGGATCCGGGCCCTCAATAAGGCCGCCCTTTGCCTGTAATCAGTCCTGCCCTCCCGCCTGCGGCGGAACGGCACTTTGTATCTAGGTCCATTGGCCATCAGTTAGCCTCCTTGAGGTGTCCCGCCATCTGTAGATGCGAGATGAGGTTCTTCCTGCTCTTGAACTGCCCGCCCTTCGCCTTCCTGTAGAACTGGCGGTAGACCTTGCGGCTGATCTTTCCATTGTCGCGGAGGCTCTTGAGCTCCTCCCTGATCGGCCGTATGGTCTGTATCCAATCCCTCTTGGTCGGAGTTCGGGCTCCGGACGCTCCCTTCCTGCTGCCCGGTCCGCGCCTTCTCCCCTTACTTCTCTGGGCCAGTCTGTACCTGGTCCTGCCACGGGATATGCCCTGCTTAGGGAGTGCGCGTATGGTCCCGGACTCGATGGCGGTCCTGATGTCCGCCCGAGTGATGGCATCGGCGACGTCCTCTATCCGATTGGGGTCGATCCACACCCGGGTCTCGCCGCAATTGAGGATCTCCGCTGCCATTCTTTTCTGGTTCTTCAGATCCATTGTCTATCCCGTCCTGTTGAGCACTCGAATGCCTAGCTCGTCAGCGCGCTTCTCGATGGCGAGCTTCTTCTTGTATCCTACCGTGCCGCCCACCCGGGCCGCCTGGGTCTTCGGGTCCATCTTCTCCAGCTGCGCTGGGTTGTGGACCATGACCTCCTTGAATCCTGAGGGATGATAGCCTCTCACGTCCTTCGGTCCACGATAGCCGATGGAGACGATCGGTGGCCGGTAGCCGTAGTGGCGGCGCATCTTGCTGTGTATGCCGCGTGGCTTCCTCCACTTCTCGCCCAAGCGGCTGAAGCGGAACCACTCCTGGCGCAGGAACGCCGGCCGGCGGGATTCGATCTCCTCCCTCTTGGCCAGCAGCAGCTTGGTCTCAGCGGAGAGCTCTGGTTTGCGCTTGACCACGTATGCGCCCTTTTCCACCACCTTGGTCGCCGAGGCATCGACGATCTCCGTCTCGGCCTCCTGCTTGACCTTCTTCGCGGCAGGCTTCTTCTCTTCCTCGGCCTCCGGCTCCTCGACCACGGGCGGCTCTTCCTCGACCACGGACTCCTCGAGCAGCTCGATCCAGGTATCGGCGTGCTTCTCGCCGATGCCCTTCAACTTCTTCTTGGTGATCAGCTCCTCGTACCCGTCCGGGTCCTGCAATGCCTCGAGCAGCTGAGCGGGGGTGGTGATGTCCATCTCGGCGAGCACCTTGGCGTGCTCCGCCTTGAAGTACGGCAGGTCAGCTATCTCCTTGATCTCCTTCTTGGCAGCGCTCATGCCTTCACCTTCCTTGCCTTCTCGACGATGTATATGCCGTCCTGGAACACGCGCGGGTCGAAGCCCCTGATCTTGCAGGCGCGCTCGATGTTGGCTGCGGTCTGGGAGACCGCCTCCAGCTCGATGCCTGAGACCACGACCTCGGGGGCCTTGACGGCGATCTTGGTATGGCCGATGATGTTGGCGTGGCGCGGGGCCTTCTCGCCCAGGAAGTTCTCGATGACGAACTTATCGCCCTTCACCGTGGTCTTCATGGGGAAGTGGGAGAATACGATCTTCATGTGGTACTCGAAACCGCCCTGAACGCCATCGATCATGTTCTGGATATGTGACACGAACGTCCCGACCATGGCCTTCTCGGCCACGCGGGGGTACTCGCACTTCACGACCACGTGGCCGTCCTCCACGCGCATCTCGATCTTGGGGTTCTCGAGCTTGCGCTTCAACTGCCCTGCCTTGCCCGAAACGGACACCTCGGAGCCTTTGATGGAGACCGTCACGCCCTGGGGGATCTCGACCTTCTCTTCTATTACACCTGTGATGGTCATTTTCATCCCTCAGTACACATACGCTAGGAGCTTTCCGCCCACTCCCAGCTCCTTCGCTTTCATGTGGCTGACCACTCCTGCGGTGGTGGTGAGGATCAGTACGCCGAAATCCTGCGCCGGCAGATATCTGGCCTCGAACTTTTCCAGGTCGGTCTTATGCACCGAGTAGCGGGGCTTGATGACGCCGCAGTTGTTGATCTTGCCTTCCAGCATGACCCTGAACACCCCGGCCTTCCCGTCCTCGACGAACTCGAACTGGTCGATATAGCCTGATTCTTGCATTACCTTGAGCACGCGTCCGATGAGCTTGGAGGAGGGCTTGATGGTGCACTCGTTCTTACCCACCACGGCCGCGTTCTTGATTGTTGACATTGCGTCATTTAAAGGGTCGCTCTGCATCTTTTCACCTCATGAATACTTCTTGAATCCGATCTGCGGTGCGATCTCCCTGAAGCACTGGCGGCATAGATGCATTCCATACCTCCGGACGATGCCTCGCTTGCGCCCGCAGCGGGTGCAGCCCTTCGACCTACCGAACTGCTTTGTTGGCTTCACTCGACCACCTCTGCGTTGAACTTCTCTCTCATGAACTTGACCGACTCCTCTCGGGTCATGCGGTGGTCCCTGGGCATGCGACGCTTCATGATGCGGCGCTGCGTAATCCTATATCCTGGGCGTTGGATGACCACACTGACATCCATGCCGAAGATGCCGATCTCCGGATCGTACCTCATACCATCGAAGTCGGTGTAGTCTGGTACACCGAACGACAGGTTTCCTTGCGGGTCGAACGAGTAGACCGCGATCCTTCGCTCGCGGGTGGCCAATGCCCGGTTAAGGAAGGTCTCGGCTTCCTTGCCTCTTAGGGTGACCTTGCACCCAATGGGCATGCCCTGCCTGACGCCGAGGTCACGGTTGGTGATCTTGGCGTTGGTGATCATGGGCTTGTGCTTGGTGACCATCTGCAACACCTTCTGCGCCTTCACCAGGCGTTCGCCGGCATCGCCGACGCCAATGTTGACTACCACCTTCTGGACCCTAGGCTGCCTCATGATGTCGCTCATAGTGCGCTCGCCTCCGGCAGTTCGACCTCAGGTCCTTTGGTTCCGACCACGAAGACATTGCTCTTCACCGTAAGCTTGCCGTCCTTGAACTTGACCATGTTGGGACCGGTGGTGCGCTTGACGAGGTACTCCTCGATCACTGCCAGGTCGCCGACGTTGCTTCCGCCGATGATGACTGCGGTGTTGCCCTTGGCGATCTTATAGGTTTCAAGGATCTTCTGGCTGGGGACCTCCAGCTTGAGGACGTCCCCGGCCGTGTAGGAATCCTTGGCGACCAGCAGGTTCCGGCCGTCATGGAGGTTCAACTGGGTCTTGCCTCCCGGCACGGTGGTCTTGCCCTCGATGCGGCAGAGCTTCCAGCCCTGCCGGCCCTCGGGGACCTTGACCAAGCGGAACTTACCGTTGCGATCGATCATCATGCGATAATGCAGGTTGACCTTCGGGATGGACACCACGTCCATCAGCCCGATGGGGAACTTGTAGTCTGTGACCACCCTTCCGTCCACCAGGACATCGTGGTTGCTCAGGATGCGCTTCGCCTCTTTCGCCGTGTCGGCGAGCTTCAGGAGGTCCCTCAGCACCACGACCATCGGCATGCTCTCCTGGATCCCATGGGGACCGGGGGAAGGCTTGGCGATCCATATGTTCGTCTTCCTCGGGACCGGCCACGAGCGCGGCGCGGTCAGTCTCTTCATGTCGTTGCTCATGCGGAACCCTCCTTCGCGCCCTGGAGCTTCCTCTTGCGCCAGGGGTCATTGAGATCCAGTTTGGTGATCACCAGGTTGGAGGAGTGTATCGGTCGGGCGACCTGCGTGCCATCGGCCTTGGCCATCGTCACGCCTTCGACGATGACCCTGCCGGTGTTGGTGTCGACGCTGCTGACCTTGCCCTCCAATCCTCTCACGTTCTCGTCACCGCGGAGCACCTTGACGGTATCCCCGGCGATGACCCTAGTGGAGCGCTTTTGGAACTCCTTCATCAGCTGATCGCTGAGGTGAGAGGAGGTCATCCTCCGCTTCACATGGGTGGGCGCGTTGTACAGCGCCTTTCTCTGCTTCCTCGCTTGCTTGCTTTGCATCTCTCCTCACCTCACACGATCATCGAAGCGGTGGCGGCGATCCTGGGCCACCTCTCGGCGGCCTCACGTGCGACCGGGCCCTTTATGTCGGTACCCTTGGTCTCGCCTTCCTCGGTTGTTATGACTGCGGCATTGTCCTCGAAGGTGACCATCGTACCGTCCGATCGGCGGAACGGCCGCCTCTGGCGCACGATGATGGCATAGACCACCTGTCGCCTCATCTCCGGTGAACCCTTCTTGACGGACGCCACGATGATGTCCCCCACGGCGGCCGAAGGCTGCCTGCGGGCGGTCCCGTGCCATCCTGGCACTGCGATGACGCTGATCTTCTTGGCCCCGCTGTTGTCGATGACATCCAGTATGGTTCCGGTCATTATGCCCCGCATCTGCTTGCCAGCCAATCCCTTCATCGTGTTCACCTCTTCTCAACGATGACAAAGGCGACCGTCTTGCTCAGCGGCCTGCATTCGACCAGCTTCACTTCATCGCCGGCCTTCACCTGAAGGCAGGGCGGGCAGTGCGCCGAGTACCTGCTGGTCTTCTTCATGTAACGCTCGTACTTCGAGTCGTACTTCAGATAATTTCGCTCCACCACGGCGGTGTTGTTCATCTTGTCCGAGACAACAATGCCGTCGATGACCTGGCCGCGAACGGACAACTTCCCGTGGAATGGGCAGTGTATGTCCTCGCAGGTGGTCTCCGGAGCCTTGACATCAATCCCAATATCCTTGACCTGGCCCTTCATTACATCACCTTATCTTTTTGATCCGATCTTCTGGTCGGTATTGGATCTCAGATCCTTGAACCGTGATCCGATCGCTCTCGTATGTGAACTGGAACTCGTTGCCCGGCTTGGGGACGATGACCTCTTTGGTAACGGTCGAGATGGTCAGCGTGTTCTTCGTCTCGTCCACTACCATTCCCTTGATGTTCCTGTAACCAGGGTGGTGCGACGACACGACCTCAACCTCCAAACCGATGAATTCCAGTCTCATGAAATCACTCTTCTTCATGCTCCTCATCTGACTTCCGTCTTGAAGCCCATCTCTTCCAGGGTCTTCTGGACCTTCTTCCGGTGATCCCCCTGGAGTTCGATCTTGCCATCTTTGGCAGTGCCGCCAGCCGCGCATTTGGTCTTCAGCTTCTTCGCCAGATCATCGATGTCGATGTCGTTGGGGTCGAAGCCTCCCACGATCGTCACCACCTTGCCGTACCTGCGGCTATCGGTGCTGATCTTGACCGTCTGCTGTTCCCGCGCGATCTCCTCGCACATGCACAGCTCTTTCGGCAGTCCACATACGGAGCAAATCTCAGCCATTACTTCTCTTCCTCCCTCTGGATGGTGAGTATCCGGGCGATGTTCGTTCTGATGGCCCTGATCCTGCCGGGATTGGCGGGGGCGCCACCCATCGCTGCCGTTCCTCTCTCGTGCATAAGCTCGTCGCGCAGCTGGCGGTACTGCTTGTTCCGCTCATCCACGTTCATCGCTCTGATCTCCTTCGTTCTCAGCAGCGCCATTAGCTCGATGCCTCCTTCTTGTGCTCGGCCTTTGGCTCATCTAGGTTGCTCTGGGCATCCTCCTTGGCGGTTGCCTCCTCATCGAGGCGCACGGCCTCGGCCAGGGCGGATTGCTGCTTGGGCATGATCTTGTCGATCAGGTCCGGGAGAATTTTCACGGCCTCTTCTAGAGTCATAACGTCGGTCTCGTCCGGCAGCCTGGCATCGGGGGCCATGATCTCCACCTTGACGCCGATGACGCCCGGTTTCAATTTGGCCACGGCGAATCCTTTGCGCACGAACTTGAGCTTAGGCTCTCCGCAGAACTTGATGTAACCTTCCTTGAACTTCTCCGTGCGGTGGCGCTCCCCGGTCAGCTTGCCGGCGATGACCACATGGCATCCCCGGGCCCCCGCGTCCATGACGCGGCGCACGGTGGAATGCCCCGCCCGTCTGAAGTGCCAGCCCCTTTCCAGGGCGAAGGCCAGCTTCTCTGCCATGATCTGAGCGTTCAGGTTGGCGTTGTCGACCTCCTGGACCTCAACCTGCGGGTTGTCGAACTTGAAGTCCTTCTCGATGGCGGTGGTGAGCATCTTGATGGCTGCACCGCGCCGGCCGATGACGATGCCGGGGCGCTCGGTGATCAGCGTCACCCTGGTACCCATGGGCGTCCTCTGCACGTCGACGCCTCCGAAGCCCGCCCGATCGACGGCCTTCATCAGGTACTCCTTGAGCAGTACCCTCCTGATGTTCTCAGTAACGAACTTTCTCTCGCTAGACATCTACTCGACCTCCTCCAGTATGACCTCGATATTCACGGTCTGCTGGTTCCACGGGGAGCTGCGCCCATAGGCGCGGGGCATATAGCCCGTGATGGTGCGTCCCAGGTTGGTTGTGATGACCTTGACGCGCATGGTGTCCGCATCCAACCCCTTGTACTCCGCGTTGGCCTTGGCGCTCTCGACCACCTGTCGGATGGCCTTGGCGGCCTTCTTGGGGTATCGGCCGGGGCCGACCCCTCTCTTGTGCGCCACCCCGAAGTTGAAGCGCCTCAGCGGCACTGGCCGCTTCAAGGCCTCGATCTCCTGGAGCATGGTTATCGCCACTGTCACGTTCTTCCCCTTCAGCATCCTGCAGACCTCGCGGGAGTCCTTGGGGGACACGGGCATCTCCTTACCGATGGCACGAGCGGTCGTGTCCGGGTTTGTCTGTTGTGTGTAGCCGGGCATTTCTCCACCTCACTTGAGCGGCAAGAACTTCGAGGACCTGGTCGCACCGACACCCGGACCGCTGTGCTTCACGGACCTGCGGGTCTGGGAGAACTCACCCAGGTAGTGCCCGATCATCTCGGGCTTGATCTCGAACTCCTTGAATTCCTTTCCATTGTACACGGCTACCTTCCTTCCCACGAACTGCGGGATGATCGGGATGTCGCGGCGATGGGTCCTGACGACCTCGATCTCGCCTTCCTTGATCTTGTCAAAGGTGACCTTCTGCTCCTCGTTAAGGCCGCGGGAGAAGGTGCGGCGGACCCTGGACGGCATCAGTCCGAGAGCCTCGTCGAAAGGCATCTCCAGGAGCTCCTCCATGTTGAAACCGCGGTAGGTGAACTCCTTCTTGCGCTTCGCCTGAATCGCTCCCTTCTTCTTCCTCTGCTTCCTTCTCGAGGCCTTCGTTCCAGTAAGCTTCTCATCAGCCATCGGATCACTTCCTCTCCTTCTTCTTCTTCTGCGGGGACAGGCGGCCTACTTTCCTGCCTGGTGGGGCGTTCCGGCCTACGGTGCTCGGCTTGCCCACATGCGGGTGCGAGCCACCACCGTGCGGGTGGTTGACCGGGTTCATTGCCACACCCTTCACATTGAGATGTGCCTTGCTCCTGGAGCGGTAGGCGTGGAACTTCTTTCCCGCCTTACCGAAGGGCTTCTCGGTATGCCCGCCGCCAGCCACCGTCCCGATGGAAGCGCGGCAGCGCGCATCGAAGCTCTTGAACGCCCCGGAGGGCATCAAAACCACGACCTTCTCGCCTCGGGTGACCACGGTCGCGGAACCGCCGGAGGTGCGCACGAACTTGCCACCATCTCCCGGACGGGCCTCGATGTTGTGGACCAAGGTCCCTTCTGGCATGACCGAAAGCGGCATGACGTTGCCGGGGCTGAAGGCTCCGTTCGGGCCGACATAGATCTCCTTGCCTACCATCATTCCCTCGGCGGCCAGCATGAGCTGCATCTTGCCATCGAACTCCACCTTGGCCACCGGTCCGAGTCGGCCCGGGGCGTGGATGATGTCAATGATCTTGCCGTTCAGGTGGTTGACCTCAGGGTGCTTCACGATACCTACGTGCCGGTGGCTGGGGGACCGGTATACCGATCCAGCCTTTCCCCGCCTCTGTTGTCTGAGTTGTTTGCCCATTCATCCCACCTCAGAACACTCCGATCCTCATGCCGATGTCCTCGGCCGAGTAGCCCTCTGCGAGCTTGATGATCGCATGCTTTCCCTGCTTGGTTATCCTGGTCCACACCTTGGCGACCTTGACATCGAACTGCTTCTCGAAGGCGGCCTTGATCTCCGCCTTGGAGGCCTCGCGCTTGACGATGAACTCCAGCTTGTTGCCGTCCTTGAAATCCTGGGTAGGCGTGCCGGTCATCTTGTTCATGGTCTTTTCTGTGACATATGGATGCAATAATACATCATCGAGCTTCACCATGCTTACCACTCTCCTACCTTCTTCAGTGCGGCCTCGGAGAACACGGCCAACCTGCCGGCGTCCCCGCCAGGTGCGAGGAGACCAGCGTTCAGCTGTTCCGGCGCCACTACCTCGACGCCGGCCAAGTTCTTGGCGCCCCGGAAGATGGGGGCCTCTTTGTCGGCCACGATGATCAGCAGGCCACGGGAGGTCTTGTATCGCCGGCCGCGCATCTTGCCCTTGCCGGGGCGGACCTTCTTGGAGTCCTTGGCCCTTTGCACGTCGGACTCTAGTCCGAGGCTTTCCAGGGCCTTCATGACATCAGCGGTGGTCGCGAGCTTCTCCACGGAATCCTCGAAGACCACTGGCAGGGTGACCTCATCGTTGAACCGGTGCCCCCTCTGCTTGACGACCTGCGCGTTCGCCAGCGCGGCGAGCGCCGAGAAGCGCGCCATCAGCCGCTCCTTCCGGTTGACCTTCATGGCCCAGGACTTCTCCACCAGCGGCGGGAATGCCCTTCGACCGCCGACATTGTTCGGCGACTCGGCACCCTTGGCGCCCTGAGAGAGCCTCTGGACCCTGGCGGTTCCGCGCCCCTTGCCCCAGGTCGAGACCGCGTGCCGTGTTCCCGCCCCAGGCTTG
>Ga0315286_10007916_pt1 | contig 10428 bp, 11 predicted proteins | sample YL17G10_0_MG_FD_205038 | JGI IMG/M metagenome (GOLD analysis project Ga0315286, IMG submission 205038) | Sediment microbial communities from Yellowstone Lake, YNP, Wyoming, USA - YL17G10_0 | ecosystem: Environmental > Aquatic > Freshwater > Lake > Sediment | place: USA: Wyoming | collected...
CCTGATCCCGGGCCGGGGAGCGACCGGAGCGGCGATCGCGAGCACCGCCGCCTACTCGTTCAGCGCCATCCTGATGGCGGTCGTATTCGTGAGGCTCTCGACGGCCGGGTTCGCCGATGTCCTGATACCGAGGAAGAGCGACGCTACTGCGGTGATCCGGGCGGCGCGCTCTGCCATCGCCCGACGGGATGTCGTCGCATGAGGGTCGCGGTTCTTGTCGTCGTGAATCCCCCAGGAGGACGATCCAGCCCGAGGCGTGTTCGTCGAAGATCAGGCGCGGATGCTCCGGGTCAGGTGCTCTTGGTGGCGTTGGTACGATGTCTGACCAGCGCCGGTAGCTCAATGGATAGAGCATCTGACTACGGATCAGAAGGTTGGGGGTTCGACTCCCTCCCGGCGCACATCTAGAACCGCAGGTAGACAGGCCATTCGCGTCGAGAGGCCCCGCTTCGCCGGGCGAGGTCATGCGCATCCGCTGATAGTGTCCTCCCGTGAACGGCAGGGGCGCGGAGCACTACGGCAACGAGCGCCTGTGGGGCGACAGCTACTGGTGCGAAGAACAGGTGCGGCGGGCTCGCAAGACCGTCGAGATGGTCCCAGGCCCCGCGTCGTCGATCCTGGACGTGGGCTGTGGCGCCGGGGTGGTCACCGCGGAGCTTCGCGCCCTCGGCAAGGAAGCGGTCGGCCTGGACTTCGTGGCGACACCGCTTCAACAGATGTCTGCTCCGCGGGTACAGGGGGACGCCACTCGACTCCCGTTCGCGTCGAGGTCCTTCGACGCGGTGGTCGCATCCGAAGTCATCGAGCACCTGCCGGGACGGACGCGTCGCGCGGCCCTCGAAGAGGCGGCCCGGGTGGCGGACCGCTGGATCCTGCTGACGGTTCCCTACCGCGAGGTGTTGGAGCAGAGCTGCTCCAGATGTGCAGAGTGCGGGTGCGTGTTCCACATGTGGCGGCACACGGCGTCTTTCGACGAACCTTCGATGAGGGAGCTCCTTGCGCCCACGTTTCGCATTGTGCAGTTGCGGGTGCTCGGGCCCGCTCGGCGCGTGCCCTGGACCCCTCTCGTGCGGCTGGGGCAGCTCTTCGGTGGCTATGCCGACCCGTCCGGTCATGCAACCTGTCCCATGTGCGGCAACTCTGAGTCCTTCGTGACCCGCTCGCCGTTCGTCGGCAGGGCGTTGATGGTCGGCACATGGCGACTAGCCCGTTCGAGGAAGGGATCGTGGCTCGCGGCCCTCTACGAGAGGGTGTGAACGGGAGCGTGGCTATCTAGCGGGACCGAGGGGCCAGCGATCTACTCCAAGACCTGGAGCATCGAAAGTACCTTGATCCGTCTGATCGGGTCTTCTTCCAGGTCGATGAGCAGCTCGGCGGCCGAACCGCCACCGCGCTTGTGGACCTCGCCGATGGTGGTAGCTCGCTCCTCGTCGGGGAGGGAGAGCACGTTGAGCAAGGCGCGGCGTTGCTCGGGGGAGAAGAGGGACAGGACTTCAAGGAGACGCTCTTCCGCGGATGCTGTCTGCTGCAGTGACTCGGCCAGAGGCTGACCACAGCGGACGCAGACCGTCGCGTCCGCCTCGTTGGGCCAAACGCAGGTGGGGTCCGGGCACTTGTTGGAGGGGGATGGAGATCGGGTTCCACCGGCGCGTACTGCTTTCGCGCGGCTCCAGGGGCCGGGCGCGTTGAGTAGAGCCATCTCGTCATCGACCGGGGCTACCGGGCTCCGCGCCACCGGGCTCTGCGCCTCCGCTGGGATCGGCGGCTTCTCCTGGGCGGCGGTCGGGTCGGAGGGTTGAGCTATCTCGCCAGCGACTAGCAGCCCCTTGCTCTGCGCCTCCTCGAGCATCCGCAGCTTCTCGGCGGCCAGCTTCGGGTCCATCATCTTGTAGACGACGACCTTCCCCCCCTCTTGGTACTCGGGTTCGGACGGGTTAGGGAAGGCGGCAGCGACCTCCGCCGCGGTAACAGGTTCCCCCCGACGGATCTTCCGCCGCACAGCTGCCCTTGCGTTCGACATATACCCCTAATCGGCCTCCAACATGAAGCGGTTTAGCCGCACTAGCGAATTCCCCCTATAGCCGATGTGCGAAGGAAGCGGGACCGCCAGGTTGCGCTGCCCGGCTGGACGGTCGACAATCACCCGGCGAGAGGACCTCCTGCTGCCATCGTAGGAACGCGGGGAGGACGTGAACCACCTGAGAGGGAGGAGCAGGGGATGGCAACCGAATACAAGATGTACACGGCTTCAGCGCTCGACCTGCCAGCCGTGTCTGAGGCATTGACGAAGCAGGCGGCGGATGGCTGGAAGCTTCACACGATCCTTCCCGGGGACGATGTCAAAGGGAAGCTGAACACGGTCTTGCTGGTCCTGGAGCGGACGTCCTAGGAAGGGCGTGCCTGGGCTCGAGCCGACCCATTGACGTTTGTTGCACCTGCAAGTGATACTGGAGGTCGACAGCTTCACAGGAGCGGCAGGATGATACGGACACGAGAGCGCGGAACGGTCGGGGCCATGATCCCCTGTCGTCGCTGCTGTACCGATCCCGCGCTCCCCTCGGGAGCGCAGACGCGCGCGCGACCGTAGGCGAAATGCCACCAGCACCACAGCAGACGGGCCGCCGAAGGCGGCCCTTTCCCTTTAGGAAAGACCAGGATGGAACAGACGACACAGGTAGCCCAGGCACCGGTTCTCATAGACGCGAGGCAGCCCCGCTTGGGGCAAGCCATCAGCGGCACGCTGCTGTTGGTCAACTTCGTTGTGGCGCCGGGCAGCCCGATCATGCTTCCCGTGCTGGCCGTCGTGATGGGTCTTGCCTCGCTGGCGGGCCCGAAGTTCAACGTCTACGTGTACCTCTTCAAGGTGCTGAAGCCGAGACTCGGTCCCCCCAAGGAGCTCGAGGAGCCCTGGCCACCGAGGTTCGCCAACCTCGTGGGATTCGTCTTCCTGACCGTGGCGAGCATCGCCGCCTACCCGTTCAACAACGAACTCGGTTGGATCCTGGGACTCATCGTCTCGGCCCTGGCGCTTCTCGCCGCAACCACCGGGCTCTGCGTCGGCTGCGAGATCTACGTGGTCGCACGCCGGGTCATCACCAAGGGCCGGATCCCGTCGAAGATTATCGTGCACAAGGAGGCGGTGTAGATGCTTCTTCGTCTCCTGATAGCGGCGCTTGCCATCTTCGTCACCTATGAGGCGATCGAGTTGTGGCGCAGGCCTTCCCATAAGCTCACGCGGCTCGATCTTCCGGAGCTCGGCGTGCGGGGACCGGCGATCGTTCAGTTCTCGACCCCGTTCTGTGCACCGTGCAAGGTCGCGAAGCCGCATCTGGTCGAGGCCGCTGACAAGGCCGACATCACCTACGCACAGATAGACGTCCAGGATCGTCCGGATGTCGGAGCCAAGTACGGCATCCGGAGCGTGCCGACCATCGTCGTCACTGACGGCGCCGGCCTAGTGCTCGGGAAGTGGAACAGACTCCCCGCCAACAGCGAGATCCACAAGGCCGCCGAACTGGCGCGCTCCGCATCCCGGACCGGCTGAACCGGCCCTCGCCACACCTCGCCCCCCGGTCTTATCCTTAAGGCGGAGGTACCCGGATTGAACGAGACGTTCGAGAGAGATCTGACCCTCCTGGATCGGGCCTTGGGCACTGTCAAGGAGGCCATGACTCGCGAGGCCGTGACCGTCACCCCAGACACGAAGGGCAGCGACGCGCTGCGCAGACTGGAGGCGGCCAAGGTGAGCGGCGCGCCTGTCGTCGAGCACGGCCGGGTTGTGGGCATGTTCACGACGTCCGACATCCTGGCGCCTGGCGCGGTGGTCGGGGAGATCATGTCCAGGGATGTGGTCACCGCTGACCCTGAGTGGTCGCTGACTCAGGCGGCGACCGTCATGGAGGCGGTTGGCGTCAACCGACTTCCGGTGGTGGACGCTCTGGATCGGCCGATAGGGATCTTGACGCGCGACGATATAGTCCGTGCCGTGGCCCGCCGGGCCCAACTTGCCGGACGGATCGATTTCGCCTCGGGGGACGGGATCACCCGGCTCCCGTAGGCCTGCCGGCCTTGTCTTCGAGATAGCGAAGGATCACTCTGGTGGGACACCCTGTTGCGCCTTCGGGCCACTCACCTCGCTCTGCTTCCAGGTAGGCGGTGTCGCCGACGTCCAGGTGTGCCCACGCGGTGTCGCCGACGAAGTAACGGAGGAAGATCCCGGAAGCAAGGGTGTCGGCTCCCACCCAGTCGGCGTTCTTGATGTCGGCAACTTCCGAACGGGTGTGTCGCGAGTAGGCGTCGATCAGCGGGAACTGCCATCCCGGTTCTCCGGCCGCGTCGCCGGCAGCGCGGAGTTCGTCGACGAGCGACTGGTCCGTACCGAAGATCGCCCAAACGTCTTCGCCCAGCCCCGTGCTGGTCAGCGTCGCCGAGTCGATGATCACCCGCGGCTTCTTCTCATCGAGATAGGCCAGGACATCCGCGAGAAGGATGCGGCCCTCGGCGTCGGTGTCTCCGACCTCCGACGTCTTCCCACCACGGTGAGTGATGATGTCTCCGGGACGTTGAGCGCTGCCGCCCGGCATGTTCTCGGCCGAGCCGATCGCGGCGATCAGGTTCACCTTCAGCTTCAGTTGCGCTGCAGCCCTCATGACGGCGATGGCCGCGGCGGCGCCGGCCATGTCGTCCTTCATGTGCGCCATCCACTTGGCCGACTTGATGTCGAGACCACCTGAATCGAAAGAGATACCCTTCCCTGTTATCGCGTACGGCTTGGCGCCACCTGCTCCTTGGTACGAGAGTTCGATCAGGCGAGGTTCGTTCACGCTTCCCTGACCGACCGCGAGTATCCCGCCGAATCCTCCCGCCTCGAGGTCGTGCTTCTTCCAGATCTTGCACTGCAGGCCCTGCTCCTTGGCCATCGTCTGCGCCACCGCCGCGATGTGAGCAGGCGTCATGTCAGCGGGCGGCGTCGTGACCAGGTCGCGAACCCAATTCGCCGCCTCCGCGTGGATGTGGCCTGTCTCTAGACCCGCAGCCACGGGTCGGCGGTCTCCAGAAGTGAGAGCGGTTATCTTGCCCACGGAGAGACGCTCGCGATCAGGCTTCGACTTGTAGCGGTCGAAGTGATGTGCTCCCAGGAGTACTCCCTCTGCGTAGGCGCGCGCAGCGCCGCGAGGGTCGTCACCGATCTGCGTCAGCGTGCCGGCGACACTCGCGAAGCCCTTCGTTGCTCGGACGGCGTACATGGCCGCCGACCGGATGGCATTCGTGCCGGCCGCGGCCTTCGGGCCGAGTCCTGTCAAGACGACGGTGCCGGCGGCAACGGTCCCCAGTGTTGGCAGCACCAAGGTCTGCCCGAGCTTGCCGATCATCTTGGCGTCGCGAGCGGCCACGACGAGATCCACGCCCATCGCTCGGGAGATCTCCTTCATCCCCGGCCCGGGCTTCGAGTCCGCGAAGAGGGGGAGGATGAGCAGATCGGCCGCGATCTGGTCGGGGGCCGTCGTGGAGGCTTCGGTTTTCGCCATGCTCTCTCCCGTCTATGGTTGCTGCCGTGGAACCCGACCCTGATGTTCGCATGATGGAGGCGGCTCTGTCAGAGGCCGCCGCCTGCCTGGAGTTCGGCGACGTGCCCGTTGGCGCCGTCGTGGTTCGCGGCGACCAGATATTGGGAGCGGCCGGGAACGGGCGAGAGCGATTCCAGGATCCGACCGCACATGCCGAGGTGCTCGCTTTGCGTGCAGCCAGCGCCGCGCTGGGCTCCTGGAGGTTGGACGGGTGCGCCATGTACGTGACCCTCGAGCCGTGCGCGATGTGCGCCGGCGCGATCGTGCTCGCCCGCCTGGATCGCGTCGTCTTCGGCGCCTCCGACCCCAAGGCCGGCTTCGTGGGCTCGCTCGGAAACCTGGTCCGGGACGAGCGACTGAACCACCAGGTCGATGCCAGCGGTGGCGTTATGGAGGAGGAATGCGGCGATCTGCTTCGTGTCTTCTTCAGGGAACGCCGCTGAGGAGCCGCTAGTAGACTCCTCCGCGGAGGCGTGCCAGAGCGGACGAATGGGACCGCCTCGAAAGCGGTTAGGGGCTTGATCGCCTCTCACAGGTTCGAATCCTGTCGCCTCCGCGTTTCGATCGGCCGCCCCTCGACGGGCGGCCGATCTCTTCTCAAGGCCGAACGAGCCGCAACTCCCCGGCTAGGATGAGCGCGCTGTGAAACGGGTTCGGGATCTGGTGGTCGTGATCGCGCTTTTCGTTGTCGTGGCCATGATGGTGGTCGCGGCAACCGAGGCTTCGCCGTCGTGTCCTGGCATCGCCGATCCTCCGCCGCCCACGGGAACGGCCGCGCCGGGCGCGCCCAACGTCGTCCTCATCCTTTCGGACGATCAACGCTTCGACTCGATGAACTCGATGCCCAACGTGCAGGCGCTGTTGGGAGGACACGGAGTCACGTTCCCCAACGCGTATGTCACTACACCTGTCTGCTGCCCGTCGAGGTCGAGCATCCTGACCGGTCAGTACTCCCGCCACACCGGTGTGTTTCAGAACTTCGGGGAACACGGTGGTGCATCGGCCTTCAGTGACGGTTCGACGCTGGCCACCTGGCTGCATTCCTCGGGCTATCACACCGCGTTGGTAGGCAAGTACCTCAACGACTATGAGGCGCTTCCGGCCTGCTACATCCCTCCCGGTTGGGACACCTGGGATGCGATCGTCGGTGAAGCGGCCGACCATTACTACAACGCAACCATCACCGAGAACGGACGCGAAGTGACCTACGGCGCAGGCCCCTCCGACTACCAGACGACCGTTCTCACGGGTCTCGCCACGGAGTGGATCGCCAAGACGCCGGCGCCGTTCTTCCTCTACTTCGCGCCGAGCAGCCCCCATCGTCCGGCGATCCCTGCTCCAGGAGACGTGGGCGCGTACGACGGCATCCAGCCGTTCCGGCCGCCGTCGTTCAACGAGCCCGACACGTCCGACAAGCCGTGGGACGGCCAGATTGCTCCCATGACCGCCGCCGATATCGGGGTCGCCGACCGCATGAACGAGCATCAACGCGAAGCCCTTATCTCTCTCGACGAGGACGTGGCGAAGATCGTGGATGCCTTGAAGCAGCGTGGCGTCCTCGACAGCACGGTCATCGTCTACGTTTCGGACAACGGGTGGTTGCTCGGCGAGCACCGCCTGCTGTCGAAGACGTGGCCGTACGAGGAGTCGATCAAGGTTCCGATGGTCTGGCGCCTTCCCTGGGCCGACGCGGCTCGGTCGAATCCGGCTCAGGTCCTTAACATCGATCTGGCGCCGACCATCGCCGAACTGGCGGGGGCGGAACCTGGACCGGTGGACGGTACTAGCCTGGTTCCGATGCTGCGATGGGATGCAGCGACGTGGGACCCGTCGTCGGGCCCGCCTCCCGGAACCGGGCGCAGCGACTTCGTGATCGAGTGGCTCGGCATCGACCTCTCAGCGGTGGAAGGACCGCCTCCCTATGAAGGGGTCCACACCCAGCGCTACGTCTACGTCGAGTACGCGAACGGATGGCGCGAGCTCTACGACCTGCAGACCGACCCCGAGCAGCTCAACAACCTCGCTGGCATCGCGGCCTACTCCGAACTACAAGCGAAGTTGACAGCAAGGTTGAAGGAGCTGCTTGCCGAGCAACCGCATCGCGCTCCGGCTCCGCAGCCCGCGGTCCCGCCCGATGCAACCCCACCCGCCGCCCTTCCGTAGACTGTCCCCGGTGGCCTGCCCGAGCGGCCGAAGGGACACGCCTGGAAAGCGTGTGACGGGGAAACTCGTCCGAGGGTTCGAATCCCTCGGCCACCGCAGACGTTCAGCCGACAGGTTCTGGGTCGGTCGCTGCTATGCCGTCGACGATCCTGCGCCCCGCCACCGCCTGGTCGAGCTCGACGCTGGTCGAGGCGAACACCGCGATCTCAGCGCAAGCCTGGCTCCCGGGCACGGTTCCCTCGTAGAGAGTGGCCATGATGTCGTTCGAGCTGTAGGTGGTGTCTACGTGGTCAAGCCCGATGCACGCAGGGAGGCCTGTCCACCATGTGAGTGTGAGCGTCCGGTCGTTCTTGCCCACGATCGCGTCCTGCCACGGGACCATGTGGGCGTTCTGCAGGCCAGTGGTTGGCTCAACCGGAGAGGGTGAGGGTTTCGGTATCGAGCTGTCGCCCGGCGGGGCGATCGTGGAAACCGGGGAGTCCGGGGGAACTGGGGAGGGGATGCTGCTGGACTTGCTGCCGCATGCGGCGAGGAGGAGCGCTGCCAGGGTGAGGACGATCGTTCGCTTCATCATGTCGAGTATGACGGTCACCCGGCGCTAGCGGTTCCCGGAAGGCCGTATCAGGGTAGGGGGGTATACTCGCGAACGACCGTGCTAGGCGGGGAGCCAGCGGTGCCCTGTAACCCGCAATCCGCTTCAGCGGGGCTGAATCCCCGTCCGAGGCCCGGTCGGTCCGGGGCAGCCCCCGGTGCGAAGTGTTGAAGGTTGGGTCCTGCGCGACGTCACCCTGCGAACCCGGTCAGGTCCGGAAGGAAGCAGCCGTAAGAAGGTAGTGGCGGGTGCCGTAGGGACGCCTGGCTGGAGCTTCGTATCGAGGAAGCGACCGAGTCGATCGTGGTCGACGACGGGTGCACGGTCACTTTGCGTCATGTGGAGGCGGCCAGGGAAGGCGGCAGGTGGCAGAGGAGAAGCACTACCAGTCCCTTTATAGGAAGTATCGGCCGCAGACACCTTCGGAGGTGCTCGGCCAGGAACACGTCATCCGTGTACTGACCGGCGCCGTCCGCGACGGCCGCTTGGCGCACGCCTTCCTCTTCAGCGGGCCCCGCGGGACCGGCAAGACATCCACCGCGCGCATCCTCGCGAAGATGGTGAACTGCGACAAGGGCCCGACCGCCGAACCGTGCGGGGTTTGTGAGCAGTGCGTGACCATCCGCGACGGCGGCCACATGGATGTCCGCGAGATAGACGCCGCATCGCACGGCGGCGTCGACGATGCCCGCGAATTGCGCGAACGCGCCCCCACCGCCCCCGCCATGGGCCGCGAGAAGGTCTATATCATCGACGAGGCCCAGCGCCTGTCGCGCGAGGCCTTCGACGCGTTGCTGAAGGTATTCGAGGAACCTCCGCCGGGCGTCCGATTCGTTCTCGCGACGACCGAGCCCCACAAGATCCCTCAGACCATCGTCTCGCGCTGCCAGAGCTTCGAGTTCCGCCGTGTCGGTTCGGAAGTCCTTGCCGCCCATCTGATGAAGATCGCGGAGGCCGAGGACATCAAGCTGAGCGAGATATCGGCGGACGCCATCGCCCGCCACTCCGAGGGCTCCGTGCGCAGCGCACTTTCGGTCTTGGACCAGGCCGCCCTCCTTGGCGGCGGCGAGATCACCGGGGAAGTCCTGACCGCGCTGCTCGGTGCGCCGCCGCTGGAGATGCAGTACGCGCTGGCCGACGCGCTCGCTGTAGGCGACTCTCGAACGGTCTTCGGCCTCGTAAACAGCCTCGTGCAGGAAGGCCAGGACCTCCGCCACGTCACCACCGAGACGCTCACGCACTTCCGCAACCTGTTGATAGTCCACGCCGCTCCCGACAAGGCTGATCTCGTCGACGCAACCGTCGATGAATACGAGCGCATCCGGGCCCAGGCCTCCAAGTTCTCTCCCGCCGAACTCTCCCGCATCATCGGCCTGCTGCTGGCCGCCCAAGCCGACATGCGCTGGACCACCTCGCCCCGCCTCACGCTGGAGCTGGCGCTGGTTCGGGCGGGAGTGCCCGAAACCGACCCGAATCCGCAGGCGCTGATCTCCCGCATAGAACGCCTGGAACGCCTGGTAGGCGTCGAGAAAGCACCGTCCGAACTTGCAGCCGAAGCGAGCGAGGCTCCTCGACCGTCGTCGAGGTCGAGCGGCGCCCACGCCGCGAGATCCGAGCAGGTCGAGAAGCCTCCGAGCGCTCCCGCTGAACCCGCGGCCAAGGAGGAAGATGCGCCAGCCGAGCCAAACACCGGCCAGCCCCCCATGCCGATAGCCGCGGCCGGGAACCTGGACGTTGATTCGTTCCGTCGCGCGTGGCCGGACCTCATAGCTCAACTTCGGGCTTCCCGCCAGTCGGTGCTGGTCACGTTCATCCAGGTCGCGACCCCCATCACGTATGACGGTGAGACTCTCGAGCTGGCGTTTCCGCCCGACCGACAGTTCGGCGTGAAGAAGGTCGAGGACCGCGAACAGGAACTGCGCATCGCCATCAACGAACTCTTCGGCGTGTCGCCGCGCGTGCGCTGCGTCATCCGCGATGCCGGCGGGCAGGTGCTCATCGACGCCGACGACGAGCTGGCTCCCTCCGAGTCAGACCTGATCGCCCGCCTCCAGCGGGAGCTCGGTGCGGAGATCTCGCCCGATGTCGAGGGCGGGGAGTAGCCGG
>Ga0315286_10007917_pt1 | contig 10428 bp, 9 predicted proteins | sample YL17G10_0_MG_FD_205038 | JGI IMG/M metagenome (GOLD analysis project Ga0315286, IMG submission 205038) | Sediment microbial communities from Yellowstone Lake, YNP, Wyoming, USA - YL17G10_0 | ecosystem: Environmental > Aquatic > Freshwater > Lake > Sediment | place: USA: Wyoming | collected...
GGCCATCCTGATCTTCTGCGGGTTCATGGTCGGGGAGGGAATCGTCCTGACGGAGGCGACGATGGGAGACAAGTCGGCGGTCCTGCGGATGCCCGTGGGGGTGTCGTATCTCTCCCTGCCGGTGGCGGGTGTGCTTATGTTCGCCTACGCCCTCCGACAGACCTGGGCCGTGTGGCAAAGCGCTGGAGGTTGGACGGCTAGCGGCGCTTCGGACGAGGAGGATTGACCCGTGAACTTCGTCGTCATCTGGGGTCTCTTTCTCGGCTTGTCGGTCACGGGCATCCCCCTCGCGTTCAGCATCGGGCTCACCCCGCTCCTGTTCGGCTTGTTCACAGGCAGGTCCTCGCTGACGGTCATCTTCCAGTCCATCGTCAGCACCAACGAGTCGTTCACTCTCCTCGCGCTCCCCTTCTTCATCCTCGCGGGTGAGATCATGAGCGTGGGGGGCATCGGGAAGCGGATCACCCAGTTTGCCTTCGCCCTGTTCGGATGGGTCCCCGGCGGCCTGGCCCTCGTCAGCGTGGTGGCCTCCATGATCTTCGGCGGGGTGTCGGGGTCCGCCGCCGCGGACGCCGCCGCCGTGGGCGGGGTGATGATTCCCGCCATGATCAAGAAGGGGTACGACAGGGCGTACGCGTCGGCGGTGATCGCTTCGGCTGGGACCATTGGGGTCATCATCCCGCCATCGATTCCCATGGTGCTCTATGCCTTCGTCTCCGGAGTGTCTCTGGGCGATCTGTTCATGGCGGGGATCATTCCCGGCATCCTGGTCGGCATTTCCTTGATGATCTGCTCCTTCGTCATTGCGCTCCGGCGCGGGTATCCCACCGAGCCAATGCTGGGCTTTCGAGAGGTGGTGCGGAGCTTCCTGGAGTGCTTGCCGGCCCTCTTCGCGCCGATCATCATCCTGGGCAGCATCTTCACCGGGATCGTGACGCCGACCGAGGCCGCGGTGATCGCGGTGGTCTATGCCATCGTGGTGTGCCGCTGGGTCTACCGGGATCTCACCTGGGACATGCTGCCTGGCATGCTGCGCAGGACCGGCGAGATGACCGCCATCATGATGTTCATCATCGGGGCCGGCGATGCCCTGGCCTGGGTCCTCACGGTGGAGAACTTCTCGACCGTCTTTTCCACGTGGATCGTGTCGCTGACCAGCGACAGGATCTGGATCCTGGTGCTGGTCAACATCTTCCTGCTCATCCTGGGCGGCCCGATGCCGCTGGCGCCGGCGCTGCTGCTCACCACGCCGATCCTGCTGCCTGTGGTCAAGGCGGTTGGAGTGGACCCGCTCCACTTCGGGATGATCGTGGTCTGCAACCTGGCCATCAGCATCTGCAGCCCTCCGGTGGGGAACACGCTCTTCATCGCGGCCAAGCTGGCGCGAGTGTCCGTCGAGCGGACCTCGTTGGCGCTGATCCCGTTCATCCTGATCAACATCGTCGTTCTCCTCCTCATCACCTACTATCCACCTTTCAGTCTGTGGCTCCCGTCGGTCTTGCGCCACTGAGGCTCAAGGGACCGGAGAGCGAAGGAATGCAGGGGTCGGAGAAGAAGGAGCATACAAGAAGAACGATCCGATCGCCCGCTGCATTCTCGGAACCGCCGGCGAGACCGCGGCGTTCTGTCTGATGACGGGTGCGGCCAACCTCGGCGCGACTCTGGACATCGGGCATGCGATCTATGCGGAGGAGCGGCCCGCACAGTCGGCCGCCCTCCTGGCGAAGGCAAACCGGCTCTTCTACGTTCACCTGAACGACAACGACGGCCGCTGGGACTGGGACATGCTGCCGGGCGCCTTCCATCTCTGGGAGTGTGTCGAGCTCTTCTACACCTTGAGGAAGCTCGGGTACGACAACGACTGGTACGCGTTCGATGTCTACCCGAAGGAAATCGATACCATCGAGAACTTCTCCGCGGCCATGACGCTCACCCGGAAACTCGAAGCGATCACGGACCGGATCGATGTCGCGACCATGGAGCGGCTCCTGCGCGAGCGGAATTCGGCCAAGACGATTCCGTATCTCTACTCGCTCTTGTGATCTCTTCGGAACTCAGCGGGACAAACCGTAAACCCAGAGGTAGACGTGGAGCCCTCCGTGAAGAAGCGTATCAGCGCGAACGTCCTGAACCTCACCGACGGCCTGTTCCTCCAGTGCGGGCGAGACGTCGCCGCCGGCTTCCCGGACATCGCGTTCGAGGACTGTATGGTGGACGCGCTGTGTCTGCGGCTGGTGAAGCAGCCGGAGACGATCGACGTATTGGTCCTGCCCAACCAGTACGGTGACATCCTCTCCGATCTGTGCGGGGGGATCGCCGGAAGCCTGGGATTGGCGCCGGGGGCGAACATCGGCGAGCAGGTGTCGTTACGCGAGCGATCGTCGGAGCGCTACGGTAGTTCGCTCGGTTCGGGATCAAGGTTCAGGCGGGTAGATCGCGTCGGGGGCCGGGCGGGACTTCCGGCGGAAGATCTCGTAGATCACGCCCAGGATCGGTTCGGTGTCCAGGTAGTAGAACTCTCCCTCGCCGAACTTTCCGCTCATGAGGACGTCTATCCCGAGCGCGGCGAAGGCGGCCAACACTTCTTCGAGATTCTCTACCTTTGACTGGATATGGTGCGGACCCTCTCCCTTCGTCTGCAGCCACTCGCGGTATATGCTCGGACCCGTCAGGGGCTGAATCAGCTCGAGCTGGGTCGGGCCTGCCTGGGCGTGGGCAATCTGAAATGAGCAGTCAACGGGTCGCCCCCGCAACATCGCCCCGTGGAGCATGGGGGGCGCGTAGGTGTAGATCTTCCACGGCCCGACCCCGAGCAGTCTCCAGTAGGTTTCCAGGCTATTCTGGAGATCATGCACCACGATTCCTACCTGCAAGACATCTCCCAGCTGGATCGGCAACCCCTTCCTGTTGGTGAGGTCCATGGAGTCCTCCGCTGATCTGTGTGGGTGGAGCGCTGCGATGCCGCACGCAGAGCGCGTCCGCAAAGACGTCGCGACAGCTTCGCGCAGCGGGTGGGTCATGTCAAGCGCTGATGTCGGCGCACATCCGCAGATCATCCATCGGCGGCGGTTGGGGGTGGGGATGGCCCGTGTTGTTTCCATGCGGATGCGTGGAGAATTTTGGCTTGACTCGTGAATGATTTGAATTATGATAACGTTATCATTCGCAGACACGGGACGCGGCCATGAGACCGCCACAGAACCCGAACCGCACCGGCAAAGCGACCCTGGTTGATATCGCCCGCAGCGCGGGGGTATCCACGATCACCGCCTCGCGGGCACTGCACGGGGGGTTGCCGGTCGCCGAGGCCACGCGCGCACGGATCCTGGCCGCGGCCGACGACCTGGGCTACACGCCGAATCTGCTGGCGCGCGGCCTTGTCCAGAACCGCACCTCGACCATCGGCGTGATCATCATCGAGATCGCCAATCCGTTCTTCGCCCCCATGGTGAGCGCCATCGAGGGGGTTGCCGCCAAGCATGGATTTCTCGCTGTCGTCGCCGAATCCAGGCGAGACGTAACGGCGGAGCAGCAGTTCGTCGAGCGCTTCCAGCAGATGCGCGTGGGCGGCATTATCGTCACGGCTCTCACGCCCCAGCGCGGCCATCTGGTTGCGGCGCGGTCGAATGGCACGCCCGTGGTGGTCATGGCGCGTCGGTGGAAAGATGGCGACTATGTGACGGCCGACAACGAGGCAGGGGGACGCCTGGCCGCGGAGCATCTCCTGGGGCGCGGCCATCGGCGCATTGGCCTGGTCTATCCTCGGGATCCCGGCAACAATGCCATGCAGGATCGCATCCGGGGTTTCCGGCGGACCCTGGCGTCGGCCGGAGTCACCCTTCCGGATCGGTGGGACTTCCACACTCGAGAAACATTCATCATCGACGGGAAGGAGGCTGCGGACGGGTTGCTTGCCCTTTCCGACCGGCCGTCGGCGCTCTTTGTCGCCACCGATCGACAGGCCATGGGCACGGTGAGCCGTCTTCTCTCCGGGGGGGTCCGGGTTCCCGAAGACATCGCCGTCGTCGGGTATGATGACATTCCGTATGCGGAATGCTCTCGGGTCCCACTGACGACTGTCGCAATTCCCGTCGAACGCATCGGAGAAGTCTCGGCCGAGATCCTGTTCGACCGGCTGGACCATTCCGGACCATCGGAGCGCCGGCAAATCCGGCTGCTCCCGGAATTGGTGATCCGCGCATCGAGTCCGTGACGGCGAAATCCGCATCACCGCGTTCCTGGAGGGAGATTGAGTCGGCGGTTCTCAAGAGGCGAAGGGCCAAAGGGAGGAGGAAGCCATGCACAGGATGACAGGTTGGTTGATGCTCGTGGTCTGCGCCCTGTCGATGTCACTGAGTGACGCGGCGTACGGGGTCGAATTGAACTGGTGGAGCCACTGGGCGACGCAGGATACGAAAAAGATCGTTCTCAATGAGGCCAAGCGGCGCTTCGAGGCCAAGAATCCCGGCAACACCGTGACGATCACCTACTACGAGAAGAAGAACATGTGGCCGACGCTGCGCGCGACCTTCACGGCGGGCTCCGGCTTTCCGGATGTGTTCTACTACGACATTGATGTGGATGAGTTCATCTCGACGGGCTGGCTGGCGGATCTCACGGAGGGCATCCGCTGGGAGAACATCGAGCCCTACGGCAAGGCCTTCTGGACCCGACCGGGGCCCGGGGGGAAGATGGGGACCTGGGCCATTCCCGTAGAGGCCTCGTCCGACGAGATCTACTTCAACAAGAAGCTGTTCAAGCAGCTCGGGATCACCGTGCCGGCGAGCTACGCATTCACCCAGGACGAGTTCAAGGAGGTCGTGGGCAAGTGTGCCAAGGCGGGCTACGCGGCGTTCGCGACCGGGGCGGCGGACCGGGAATGGGCGGCGCTCTACGTCCCGACCGCCTTCCTGCTCAGCAAGTTGGGGCTGGACGACTTGAAGAAGCTCAGCCAGGGCGAGATCTCCTGGAAGGATCCGCGGATCGTCGAGGTCATGAAGTACTACAGGGAGATCATCGACCTCGGGGCCTACGCCAAGACCCTCACCAGCATGACGCTGGCCGATGCCCATCGCTACTTCCACACCGAGCAGAAGGCCTGCATGTTCCCGGTGGGCTCCTGGTACACCGGCCGCGCCTTCGTCCCGCCGGACAAGGGCGGCCAGCCCAAGGATTTCGAGCTGGGCCTGCTGAACTACCCGCTGATGAAGGACGGCAAGGGTCACGCCCAGAAATTCCTGAGCGTCAGCGGCTCGTTGGCCGTCGCCGCCAAGAGCCCGAATCTGAAGCTGGCCCTGGACGTCGCCAACGCCTTCGCGGACGTCGAGGTCGGCAACATGTGGATGGCCAATACCGGCATCCAGACCGGGATCAAGACCGACCCGGCCAAGATCGATTCCCCGATCAAGTGGTACTTCGAAGAGTTTGGCAAGGTCAACAAGTCCAGCAAGTGGGTGGATCTGACTAACCAGGACATGAAGGCGATCATGAAGCCGGGCATGTGGGAGGTCTGGGTGGCCACGATCAACCAGGGCCTGCCGAACAAGCTCATCAGTGTGGACGATGCGTTGGCGAAGCTGGAAGACGCGCGGCAGAAGGGGAAGTAGCGACGGAGCGATCAGTCATCAGCGTTCAGCCAAGAGACACGGGGTTGGAGGCCAAACCCGAGGTCGGCTCGCCTCCAACCCCTGCTGCCTGACTCCAGATTTCACGGAACGCATATGCAGACCGATCAACTCGATACGATTCCTACCGCATCCGCGGCCATCGGTCGCTTCGGCGCCAGGGTGCCGCGTGCGCGACGGCCCTGGGGAGCGATCGCGCTCTTCCTGGGCCCCGCCCTGTTCTTCTATTTCGCCTTCATCATCTACCCCGTGCTCGTCACCTTCTACAACAGCGTCCACACGCTCCGGATGGACCTGGGGATGACGTATGAGTTTGTCGGCCTCCAGCACTTCAAGGAGATCTTGGGCGAGGACGACGTCTTCTGGAGGGCGGCGCGCAACGCCATGACCTGGGCCGTGGTTGCGCCCATCGTGGACATCCCGTTGGCCCTGGTTCTCGCCTTCATCCTGCACAGCAAGGTTCCCTTCGCCCGGTTCTTCCGGACGGTCTGGTTCACGCCCCTGCTCATGTCCTATCCCGTGGTGGGTGTCATCTGGCTGTGGGTCTACAACTACGACTGGGGGATGGCGAACTTGACCCTCCGGGCGCTTGGGCTCGGCCAATACGCCCAGGCCTGGCTGGCCAGTCCGACGACAGCCCTGCCGGCGCTGATCCTGGTCACCACCTGGATGTTCGCCGGCTTCAATATGGTGGTCATGCTGGCGGCCATTCATGCCATCCCCATGGAATACTTGGAGGCCGCCCGAGTGGACGGGGCGGGCCCCTGGCACCGGCTCTTTCACATCGTCATTCCCCTGCTCCGTCCGACGATGGTGAACCTGGCCATCCTGGATTTCATCGGCAAGATGAAGCAGTTCGCGCTGGTCTGGGTCATGACCCGGGGCGGACCGATGTGGGGCACCGAAACGGTGGCGACCTACGTGATCAAGCGGGCCTTCGAGTGGAAGACGCTCGACCTGGGGTACCCCTCCGCCATTGCCGTACTGTGGTTCATCATCATCTTCGGGCTGTCGGTCGGCTTGACCCGGTTCCTGCAGCGACGCGAGGCATTGGAGTTCTGATGCGACAGAAGCTGACCAAGACAGTGCTGATGATCCCGGTCCTGGCCTACACGGCCTTCTCGGCCGGGCCGTATCTGTGGACCGCCATGATGTCGCTCCGCACCACGGACGAGATCTACAAGAACCACTACGGCCTGCCCATTCCCCCGCACTTCTGGAAGTTCACCACGGCCTGGACGGAGTTTGGCTACGCGACCTATTTCCGGAACAGCGCCATCGTCACCGTGGCGGCCGTCATCCTCATCACAACCTTCGGGGCCATGGCCGGCTTCGGCTTCGCCCGGAAGCGGTACGCCTTCCCGCTGCGGGAGCCGTTGTTCCTGATGCTCTTCCTGTCCGTGATGTTTCCGCCCCAGATCATGATCCTGTCTTTGTTCCAGCTCCTGATCAAGTACGGTCTCTTCAACACGCTGGCGGGCCTCATCCTGGTCTACGTGGCGACGGAGCTGCCGGTGACGATCTATCTCTTGCGGGCCTTCTTCGCCCAGATCCCGCAAGAACTCGAAGAAGCGGCCCGCATCGATGGATGCACCGACTGGGGTATGTTCTGGCGAGTGATGTTCCCCATCGCGCGGCCTGCGGTGGCGACAACCATGATCCTGAACTTCATCTATTTCTGGAACGAGTTCTTGTACGCGGTGGTCTTCATCACCAAGCAGGAGATCCGGACGCTGCCATTGGCCATCCAGTTCTTGGTGAGCGACCAGTACTTCGACATCGGCATGCTGGCCACCGGTCTGATGATCGCGACACTGCCCGTCCTCCTCATGTACCTCTTCCTGTCCGAGTGGTTCGTGAAGGGCATGACCGCGGGGGCGGTCAAAGGATAGTGGCGGGATCGGGAACGTCGGGGGCGGCAGGGCCATTTAACGGAGGAGCGAATGTCGTATTCCGTTGTGTACTGGAACCGTGCGACCGAGGACGTGTACGACGTGATACGCTGTCAGATGCCGACGGGGTGGACGCTGGTCACGCTGAAGGGGGAGACAAAGGCGGAGTGGCAGGCCCAGATCCGCGATGTGGACTTCATGATCGTGGCGGACTGGGCGATCACGGCTGAAGATCTCGACGCCGCGCCGAAACTCAAGATGGTGCAGCACCAGGGGGTGGGCCACGAGCGGATCGACAAGCAGGCCCTGAAGGCCCGTGGTATCCCGCTGGGGCTGTGTCCGGCGGGGACGACCATCGGGGTGGCGGAACACACGATCCTCCTGATCCTGGCGATCTACAAGCGGCTGGTGGTGGCGGACACCAAGATGCGGCAGGGGACGTGGCTCCAGTGGGGGCTTCGTTCCACCTCCTTTGAGCTATGCGGCAAGACGCTCGGTCTGGTGGGCTTTGGCCGGATCGGTCAGGCGGTGGCCAAGCGGGCGCATGCGTTCGGCGCGAAGCTCCTCTATCACGACGCCTTCATTCCGACGGCTCCCGCCGAGGCGAAAGCGTGGGGCGTCGAGTCGGTGGGGCTGGAGGCCCTGCTGCGTCAGTCGGACATCGTCAGTATCCATGTCCCGACGACCGAGGAAACGCGCAAGTTCATGAACGCGGCCCGCTTCGGCCAGATGAAGCGCTCCGCCGTGTTGATCAACACGTCTCGGGGCGCCGTGGTGGACGAGCCGGCCCTGGTGAAGGCCTTGCAAGAGAAGGTCATCGCAGCGGCGGGATTGGACGTGTTCGAGAAGGAGCCGATCGACCCGGACAATCCGCTCCTCCAGATGGACAATGTCATCGTCACCCCCCACATCTCTGCGGGAACGGTCGATGCCTTGCGGGAGAAGATGCAGTCGGTCTTCGAGAATCTCCAGCGGTGCGCCGCGGGCCAGCCGATTCACGACCGAGTGGGCTAGGCGTACGATGAGGGACGGCCCAGATGTCGCGGAATGCGCAGCGCGGCCTGCCGGCCGCAACCAAACAGAATCTCAAGAAGACGAGAGCCTGCAGGTCTGGGGTAGAGGAGAGCGGACCGGAGTAGAAAGCCGATCATCGTAACACGGGAGGACGCCATGGCGAAGAAGATGGGTTGGCTGGTTCTGTGGGTATGCGTTCTGACGGTGTTGATGGGCGGCATCGCCCGGGCGGCGGAGATCTCCTGGTGGAGCCACTGGGCGGTGGAGGACAACAAGAAGGCGGTGCTGTTCGAGGTCAAGAAGAAGTTCGAGGCCAAGCATCCGGGGAACACGGTCAACATCACGTTCTACGAGAAGAAGAACATGTGGCCGACCCTTCGGGCGGCCTTCACGGCCGGCTCCGGGTTCCCGGATGTCTTCTACTACGACAATGACGTGCCGGAGTTCGTGGGCACCGGCTGGCTGGCGGATATGACGAGCGCCATCCGCTGGGAGAACATCGAGCCGTACGGCAAGGACAACTGGACCCGACCGGGGCCCGGGGGAAAGATGGGGACCTGGGCCATCCCGGTCGAGGCTGCCTCGGACGAGATCTACTTCAACAAGAAGCTGTTCACGCAGCTTGGCATCACCGTGCCGGCGAGCTACGCATTCACCCAGGACGAGTTCAAGGAGGTCGTAAGCAAGTGTGCCAAGGCGGGCTACGCGGCGTTCGCGACCGGGGCGGCGGACCGCGAGTGGGCGGCCATGTACATTCCGAACGCCCTGCTCACCTCGAAGCTGGGCGCGGACGACTTCAAGAAGCTCACCCAGGGCGATCTCTCCTGGAAGGATCCGCGGATCGTCGAGGTCATGAAGTACTACAGGGAACTCATCGACCTCGGGGCCTACGCCAAGACCCTCACCAGCATGACGCTGGCCGATGCCCATCGCTACTTCCACACCGAGCAGAAGGCCTGCATGTTCCCGGTGGGCTCCTGGTACACCGGCCGCGCCTTCGTCCCGCCGGACAAGGGCGGCCAGCCCAAGGATTTCGAGCTGGGCCTGCTGAACTACCCGCTGATGAAGGACGGCAAGGGTCACGGCCAGAAGTACCTGGCGGTCTCCGGGTCGCTCGCCGTGGCGGCGAAGAGCCCGCGGCTCCAGCTGGCCATGGAAGTAGCGAACAGCTTTGCCGATGTGGAGATCGGCAACATGTGGATGGCCAAGACCGGCATCCAGACCGGGATCAAGACCGATCCGGCCAAGATCGATTCCCCGATCAAGTGGTACTTCGAGGAGTTCGGCAAGGTCAACAAGGGCACCAAGTGGGTCGACTTGAGCGTCCAGAATGTGAAGTCCTACATGAAGTCCGGCGTGTGGGAGACGTACGTGGCCACCGTCAACCAGGGCCTTCCGAACAAGCTGATCAGTCCGGACGAGGCGCTGGCGAAGCTGGAAGATGCCCGGCTCAAAGGGAAGTAGGGTTTCGACATTCCCTGCGGACTGACCGGCGGGAGGTGTGGTGATTCGCCTCTCGCCCGCATCCTGCCGCCGACGCCCAATCCATGCGGACGCCGTGCGATGTGTTGGACCCGCGCGTGTGGAGGCCTCTGAGTGCTCTTGGGTGCGCGCGGGAGTCGATTACAAGGAGAATCTTGATGACAGCCCAGCCCTCTCTTCAACAGCTCATCGAACGCTACAAGAAGCTCGATTCCGCCCTCATCTACGATACGTTGGATGCCATGGGGCTTCCCGCCCAGCAACTCGATCTTGCTATCGCGCCGCTGGATGTCAACATGGTCGTCGCCGGGCCGGCCTTCACCTCCAAATGGGCGGTGAGCGAGGAGAACAAGAAAGTCACCACGCCGCGGATGGAGCTACGCGCCACGAGCTACCAGATGCTGAAGGAGATGACC
>Ga0315286_10007919_pt1 | contig 10424 bp, 9 predicted proteins | sample YL17G10_0_MG_FD_205038 | JGI IMG/M metagenome (GOLD analysis project Ga0315286, IMG submission 205038) | Sediment microbial communities from Yellowstone Lake, YNP, Wyoming, USA - YL17G10_0 | ecosystem: Environmental > Aquatic > Freshwater > Lake > Sediment | place: USA: Wyoming | collected...
ATATCATTGCGGCCACATTCAAGATTTCTGTGGGACTGCTGACCGGCAGCAAGGGCCTTGTGGCCGACGGCGTACATTCCATCGCCGATGCCTTCGCGTCCGCTTTTATCCTTCTGTCTCTATACATTGCGGGGAAGCCTCATGACGAGAGTCACCCTTACGGCTATGGCAAGGTGGAATACATCAGCACCCTTCTTGCCGGAACCTTTCTGTTTGTCGGCGCCTCCCTGATTATGGTGGATGACGTGCTGGCGTTTGTACACGGTATCCATGACACGCCGCTGAATGCCGCCTTGCTTGCCACGCTGTTGTGTTTGTTCTACAGTACTATGTTGTACAAGTCAAATATCTGTGCCGGCACGCAACTCGGAAGCCCGGCGATCATCGCGGACGCTTATGAAAGCCGGGCGGACAGTTTCTCGGCAGGAGCCGTGCTCATAGGCCTTATCGGGACCAAACTGGGTTTTATTTATGCCGATGCCATTGCTGCTGCTGTTGTGGCGCTGTTAATCTATCGTATGAGCATGGAGATGTTTCTACAGGGTATTCACGGTCTGATAGATTCTTCTCCCGATAAAGGAATCATTGATCGCGCCGTGAAGACGAGTCTTGCCATAGAAGGGGTTGAAGGGGTCAGATCTATCCGTGCCAGGCGTATGGGGCAGAAGAACTGGATCGATTTGATTATTGATGTTTCCGAGAAGAAAACGATCCTGGAAACCCATATGGTCAGAGAAAATGTAAAGAAAGCCATCATGGAAAAGATTGAGCAAATCGGTGGTATATCGGTAAACTGCTTTCCCGTCAAAAAGACGATGTTCGGGAATTATTGAGAGAAACGCGCGATCGGGTGTGAAAGAAATATTGATAACGAATGATTATTTGGAGGAACAATATGGACGCAATAAACACAACTGAGTTGAAGTATTATGGCAAGGCACTTGCCATAAACTTTAAAAAATTTCTGGACAGGACCGTTGATAAATACAACAGTCTGTTTACCCTCGATCCGGAGGAGTCAAAGGATATCCTCCTCGAAATCAGCAAGGAAATGGAGAAAAAGGGGGACCATAAGGGAGCGGGGGAAATCTATAAGAAAATACTTTTGTCTGAACCGAACAACGTCAATGCGCTTTTCAAGCTGGCCAAGGTTTACAATGATATGGGTCAGTTCAAGGAAGCCGCGGAGGCTCTAAAGAAAGTTGTGGTCCTGGACAACAGTATTGCCCAGGCCTTTTATCTCCTCGGTTCCGCCCATTTTGCCCTCGATGAAAACAAGGAGGCGATGGCTGCCCTCCAGAAAGCCGTGGAACTCAACCCCGGTTATGCCGAGGCGTATTACAAAATTGGCCTCATATTTGATGCCCGGTCCGATCATGACCGGGCCATTGAGGCCTATCAGAAGACGATCTCCTTCAGCCCCGATTTTGTCAGGGCCTATCAGAGTCTCGGTTTTGCCTATGAATCGAAGGGGATGCGGGATGAGGCGGTGAAGTATTTCAAGAAGGCCATTGATATCGAAGAGAGACGTAGCGGCAAATAGCAGATTAAAAGAGAGATTGTGAAAAATAAAGGAAGGAAGGAGAGGTTGTTATGATAAATATAGTTTTCGCTATTGTAGCCATATGTTTGGGGATCTGGGGACTGATAAACTACTGGTGGTACACCGTGGATGTCGTCATTGCAATATTTCCCCTGGTGCTCCTGTTCGTCGGGATCATAGCCCTGCTGGCCGGCCTGAAGAGCACGGGACTGAAAGCAAATCTTATGGAAGGAAACAAAAAGGCAGACTCAACTGAGCCGACAACCAGGAAAAAAGACGAGTAGGAGTGGCTTATCATGGGAACGGAAAAAAACTCTGATGATATAGGAAAAACTGCTGCAACGCCTTTGGAGCGGTGTCCAAAAAACTTCAAGCCGTGGATATTGGCGCTGGTGGTTATGGTCATAGTTACCCTCGGTTGGGCCATTTATGAGGCGCAGCAAAGAGGGGGAGGGCTCGGACGGTTATTTAAGGGACGCACCCTGGATGGTGTAGGCAGATACGGCGATCAGACGGCATTGACCACCGCCGCGCCCGGCTCCGCTAAAGCGCTTCAAACTTCGTACCATGGCATTATTGACGATACCAGACCGGCGGTCATCAGTATTGACGCCGTCAGTCAGGGTCAAAATGCCAATCCGGGAGATCCTGTCGCCAATTACACCAGAATTGGTTCCGGTGTGATCATCGATCCACGGGGGTATGCCTTAAGCAGCCTCCATGTCGTGGAAGGGGCTTCTTCCCTGAAGGCCACTGTATATGGCCAGGCGGGGGCGCTTGAATACCCCCTCAAGATCGTCAAGGCGGACAAGACGTCCGATCTGGTCCTTTTGCGGATTCAAGGGGATGGGCCTTTCCCCTATGCGAGTCTTGGGGATTCCAATTCGGCAAGAACGGGCGATATCGTTATTTCCATAGGGAGCCCTTTCGGCTTTGAGCAGTCCGTTACATCGGGCATCATCAGCAGCCGGAACAGGACACTCAATGTTGGCGGGATGGTTTATGAGAATCTGATCCAGACTGATTCTTCCATCAACAAGGGTAGCAGTGGCGGACCGCTGCTCAACGCCAAGGGGGATGTGATCGGGATTAATACGGCCATTTATTCGTCGAGCGGGCAATTTGTCGGCATCAGTTTTGCGGTTCCGATAAACAGATCTCTTGATCTTCTTGGCGGCGTCATCGATTTACAGAACGTACCGCCCCCTGTAGCCAAGGGTCAGCTTGCCGCGTGGAGCAAGACGGGCAAGCAGGTAGGCAATGCATACCGGTTTCCTGACGGGCAGATTCTGACTCCTCCGCACAACTACCGGGGGACGTGTACCGAATGCCATCCGCAGTTTCGTTCGCCGGGATTTGATCCGAACAATTTCGGTACAGGGCGCGGGACTGTTCTCCCCGCTGCTCCGGGGCAGGGGCCGAATCAGGTTTGGGGTCAGCCAAGGTACCTTGGACCAGGGCTGGGTAGAGGGCAAGTACCGTATCCAGGTGCTGGTCTGCGACGGAACCCTGGACCGTGGTGTCCGGTTGCCGGGCCCAATGGTATTTCCCTCGGTATGACCGTTACCGATGTCGATGGTGTAATCGCAGGGCAGAACAAAATGATGCGCCCCGGCGGCGTCTTTGTCACCAGCGTCACTCCGGGCATGCCTGCTGATGCGGCAGGTCTGCAGCGGGGCGATGTCATTATCAGGGTAGGCGGCAGGAAAATTCAGGATAGCACCAACTTCGCGAATATTCTGGATGGACAAAACGGGTCCAGTATGGACCTGGTGATCTTGCGGTTCGGTGTTAGACAAACGGTCAAAGTTACGCTGGCGCAAGGTGGGGCAGCACAGACCATGGCAGGAACAACTCCGATCAAACAGCCGACGTCATTCGTCTGGCTGGGTGCGGATATAAGGGCATTGCCCGCCGGTAAGGCGGGTGTTTCTGTCGTCGAGGTGGAAGGTGTGCTGGCGACGGCCGGCATCAAAGCAGGCGACATTATCACGGGGGTGAATAATTCGAAGGTAACAGATCTCAATTCATTCATTGAACTTACTTCGAAGGTGAAGATTAAGAAAGGAGTGCTCCTCGACGTTATACGTTCGGGAAATCCCCTGTATATTACGGTCAAGGCTAACGTTGCTCAAAATCAGATAGCACCGACACCTCCTGCGCAGCAAGTCGTCTGAGCAACCAGACCTTAAATCATGACCGGAGCCGGCGGCTTTGGTTGTCTAAGGGGAATGGCCTTGAACAGGACTTTTGTTTGGTTGACAGGACGGCAAGGGAAAGTGATAAGATGAATAAAGAAATTATCAAGAAATTGTATGCCAAAGAGTTGGATCTCATTGCCGACATGCCTTCTGCTGTCAAGGCGAAGTGGACGGACTATCTGGCACGCATCAAGGACAAGGTCTGGGACCGTCATTCGATCGCGATAAGGATCGCGATCGTGGCCTTTTTCATGGCCTTGCTATCGACTTTTGTTTATTATTACAACTATTTTACCGTGGAGTACTACAAGACGCGTTTGGAATTGACGCAGATTGAAGCGGAATTACAGCGCAGAAATGATCTGATTCCGAACCTCGTGAAGGCCGTCAATGATTATATGGCTTTTGAAAACAAGATATTTAAGCATGCCGCCGATGTAAGGAGTGCTTTGAATTCCCTGAAAAACATTCCGGACGTATCGCCGTCTCAATTGAGCCTGAAGAGCGCCCTTTCGAAATTTCAGGCCGTGGCCGAGAACTATCCCGACCTGAAAGCGTCTGCGACATATCAGAACCTCATGATGGAACTGTCCAATACGGAAACGAGGATTGCCAGTGCGAGGATTCGGTATAACACGGAATCCAATTACTACAATTCGCGGTTACGGATGTTTCCGGGGATCATCTTCGGAGTTGTGATGGGGTTCGAGCCGGTAAAGACGTTTGAATCGGAGAAATCGGCAAAAAATGTCCCTGAAGTCAAATGAAGAATATGCCGCATCTTGAAAGAACGGTTAAGGGCAACCCATTGAGGAAAATAATTCTAACGGCGTTGCTCGTATTGATGATGTTCCTGGCGGCAGGAAGCGCCATGGCGGCGCAACCCGTTATACCGCCACATCTGACGATGGGCTTACTGGGGGCCATCATCGTTTTTCATACGGGTGTCCTGATCGGGATTATCGGCACCCTGATCGGCGCCGGCGGCGGTTTCATCCACGTGCCGGTGCTCATTATTTTCTACGGGTTTTCACCCCAGCATGCCATTGGCACATCCATGGCAGTCGTCATGCTTAACGCGATATCCGGCACATTTGCCTATGTTGCTCAGAAACGGATCGATTATGAAATTGCCATCAAGTTTGCTGTCGCGGCCAGCCCCGGTGTCTTTATCGGGGCATTGCTGTCGCAGTTTTTCAGTGTCAGCAGTTTTTCTGTTATTTTCAGTGTGTTACTCATCATTTTGTCCTATTACCTGTTTTCCGGAAAGGAATTTTCCGTCGTCAGGACGAAAGTCGCCCAAGCACCACAAACGAGACATCTCACGGATGCCACAGGCGAGGAGTTTTCTTATGCTCCGGACATGTCCGTAGGTTTTTCCGCAAGTACTTTAATCGGTATATTTTCGGGACTGTTCGGTATCGGAGGGGGTATTATTCATGTGCCCCTCATGTATTCCGCGCTGGGAATACCGGTGCATATAGCGACAGCCACATCGCACTGCATCCTTGCCATCACGAGTTTTATCGGGTTTGTCGTTTTTGTCGGACTCGGCTATGTAGATCTGGATTATGCCGTGGTCCTGGGGATAGGTACGATTATTGGCGCCAGTTTCGGGGCTCGGCTCTCCCTGAAGACGCATCCCTATATCATAAAGAAAGTTATCGCCGTGTGCCTGCTTTTTCTGGCATTGAGGCTGCTGATGGATGTTCTGTAGGATCGGGAATGTTACCGCGTAAAAAGGCGAAACATGATAGATAAAAAGTATTTTATTCCTTATATAATCGGGCTTTTCTTCGTTATTCTTTTTTGGGATCAGAGCCGCAATATGGAAGAAGTAAGCTCCTTTTTCGCTTATATAGCGGCAATTCTTTTTTCTGTGGCCAACGCTTATTATCCTGCCCGTTTAATTTCAAGGGAATTTAGACCCTTACCTAAAATGGTGGTGACATTTTTCAGGAAGTACCTGAAGGCGCATATCTGGATGAACCTGATCGCTTTTTTCGCGATGGTTATACACTGCCACTATTCAGAGGAGCTGAATATCTTTCTTATCGGGACTTACATCGTTACGATTTTCTTGACCGTAGAAGGGATCGCGATGCACTATCGTCTGATACCCGGAGAGCAAAAACTGCTTCGTATGATCCATGCACAGCAGTTGCTGTTTATGGTATGGGTCGTGCTGATTTTTTTAGGACATTGGGATTGAATAATAAAATCTGACCCGAGATGAATGTGACACCAGATGAGTGCAATTGCCAAGTATATATTGTTTATCCTCTTCATGGTTGCTGTGGTTTCTGTAGCGGCAAACCCTGATCTGCCCTTTGCCTATCCTTTCTCCGGGCATGCAAGGGCAACGATAAGCAAAAACCCGGCGGGCGAAATACCTGCCATTGCCCATAATCCCTCACATGTACTGGCCGGATTGCGCCATGCAGGGGCCATAGATTTCAGCTCCGGCAAGAATCTTACGGCTACGGGGGAAGAGGGTAAGATCAAGTTATGGCAGTTGCCCGATGAGAAACCGGTTTTAGAGATTAACGCCGGTCCCGAATTCCAGGTTTTACAGGTTCGCTTTATACCGGGAAAAGAGACCATCGCCGGATGCGGTCTGACCCCGGATGGCAAGGGAAGTATCAGGATATTCAATGTCGCGACGGGAGAACAGACCTTCCAGATAGACAATGAGGAACCGGTCATCTCTATGGATTTTGATCAGAGCGGCCGGTATCTTGTATTCACCGGTATGAGCCATATCAAGGTGTGGGATCTGGCGGAAAACCAGGCTGTTTCAATCTTTCGCAGAAACAGCGCCGGAGCGAGAGGCGTCTTTTTCCTGGAGGACCGGTATGTTATTCAGTCTGACACCCTTTCGTTGTATGACTGGAAGAGCAGAAAACAGGCTGCCGGTCTGGATAATGTTGGTGTCGTTGAGTTAAAGAAGATCAACAATAACCTCTGTGCCTGGATGTCCGGCAACGGACTCCATACGTTGCGTTCTCCTTATGGAAAAAGAGAGTTCATCCCATTCAACACGCAGGGGATATACGCCTTTGATTTGGCGCCTGACGGAAAATGGGGGTTGTTCTTGAGAGAAGACAAGACGATGTCCCTGATCGATGTCGCGACGGGGCTTACAGTCAGAACCGTGAGTTTTAAACTCCGGCCCGATGGCGTTTTCATCTATCATGATGGCGCCAGCGTCGCTGTATTATACAGAGAGGGCAAGATCGAACTATTTGACCTCGGTAATGAAAACATCTTCAGAAATGCTAAATTTTACGCAACGCAATTTTTCACGAAGTTGTGGAGTAAAATAGGTGAAGTCGCAGATAAAGTGCAGAGGACAAAAAATCCCGAGGGCTGACCAGATGAGGGGTATTATTTGAACGTATGAAACTGTTATTTCGTATCTTAAAGTCGTCTTTTACTGACAAACTGGCTTACATCTCCGCAGTTGCCAGTGCCCTGTGCTGGCTGGTCCATGCCTGGTACCCTGCCATATTACCCGGTCAGTTAAGGGCAACGGCGCATATTTATATGACGATTTTGGCCTCCCTGGCGGCGGGAATGATGATTGCCAAATATGTTCTTATGGAAGGTTATTTGCGCTCAGTGAAGGATTTGATTACTGAGAAAGAGGCGTTTGCCGTCACTATTCAAAAACTCGAAGTGGCCATGCAGGAGATCCGGGAAGACAGGGATCGGATCTCGGAACGTGAGTCGGTCTTAAAGAACAAACTGAAGGGTTTTGAAAACAGCGAGACAGAAGCACAGCTCAGTTCTTTGCGGAAAAAAATACGTATGGCTGATGAAGACAGGAAGACATGCCTGACTTTTCTTGTACGTGAATTGAGAAACCGTCTACAGGAACTGGACAATGTTGATGATCAGGATATCGCACGCGCGGCGGCTGTGTTGACAAAGGAAACACAGATGGTGGAAGACGAGATAAAAAAGGGAACGGTATCCTTATATGAACTGGTCCTCAAGATAAGCGAGATTCGCGAGTATATCCATGATCTGGCGATAATCAGGATTCAATCCGGCGATGGGCAGGAGGAAAACGTTCGCGACCATCGGCAACCGCGTGATTTTCCATGGTTTGACGCTGACGCCGATCCTTCCAGAATAGATCGCATCTATAAATTCCTGAAAGTTGCTTTTCATCCGGACAGATTTTCTTCCGAAGGGCTGAAGAAAGAGGCTACAGTTCATTTTCAAGAGATGGTGCGGGCCTACAAGACCGTAAAGGAACGTTTAAGGTCAACCCATTGAAAAATAGTTATCGATGTGTACCTGTTTTTTCTGGCATTGAGGTTGTTGATAAATGAAGGCAAATTACGCTGACTTTTTTCAGACAATAATCGACAGTGTTGCCGATGGAATCTTTACGATCGACAAGAGCCGTCATATCACATCATTTAACCGCGCGGCGGAACGGATAACGGGATTCACACGGGACGAAGCCATCGGTAAGCTGTGCCATGAGGTTTTCCACGCCAGTATCTGTCAGAATGCATGCGCCCTGGAGGATGCGATAAAAACGGGAAACGTGGTTATCGATCGACCGCTGAATATTATTACAAAGGCGGGGAAAACGGTTCCGATCAGCGTCAGCGCTTCCCCGCTTAGAAATGGAAACAAAAGAGTCATCGGTGGCGTTGAGACATTTCGTGATCTTTCGGCGATAGAGGAACTGAAAAAGGAAATACATAAACGATACACGTTTGAGGATATCGTCAGTAAGAACCGGGAAATTCAGAGGATATTCGATATTATGCCGGACGTGGCCGAAAGCGACAGCACGGTGCTGATCGAGGGGCCGAGCGGCTCGGGAAAGGAGTTGTTTGCCAGGGCTATTCACAACCTCAGTTCGAGAAAAGACAAACGCTACGAGGTTGTTAATTGTGGGGCGCTCCCCGATAGCCTGCTCGAATCAGAACTGTTCGGCTATGTGAAAGGAGCCTTCACCGACGCGTATCGTGATAAGCAGGGCAGATTTGCCCTCGCGGAGGGCGGTACGCTTATTCTGGATGAGATCGGTGATACTTCACCGGTTTTTCAAGTAAAGCTGCTACGTGTAATCCAGGAGAAAGAGTTCCAGCCGCTCGGATCAACGAAGACACTGAAGGCTAATGTGCGTATCATGGCTGCCACCAACCGGAGTCTGGCCGAGCAAGTGCGCAGCGGGAAGTTCAGAGAGGATTTGTACTATCGTCTGAACGTCGTTCGCATTGAACTTCCACCCCTTTCCCGCCGCCGCGAGGATATTCCGCTTCTTACCGAACACTTTATAAACGTGTTCAATCTGAGGCGGAATAAGCATCTTACAGGCGTTTCAGACGATGTGATGGATTTTCTGATGCGCTATCCCTTTCCGGGAAATGTGCGGGAGCTTGAGAATATTATTGAGCACGCCTTTGTTCTCTGTCGCAACAGCATCATCGAAATGAAGCACCTGCCGCAGGATATCATCAAGGCGTCCATCGAAATGCAGCCGTTGACGCAAGAAGAAAATTCACCTCTTGACGCCGCCGAGAAAATGGCGATTGAAAAAACCCTTAGAACACACTCCGGTGTACGCGCAGCCGCTGCACGTTATCTGGGTATCAGCACCGTCACCCTCTGGCGGAAAATGAAGAAATGGGGAATCAAAGCTTGACGGCACACCAGATATTTTCATCTTTTAATCCCTTCTGATATTTCATAATCGAAATATATTTTTGCAATGTAGGTTCACTAATAAAACGCCAAAGACATCATATCAGAGATCAAGAGGAGATCCGCCTGAAACTGGAAATCTCCTGTGTGTTAGTTCGCAGGTCAGGTAAAGCAGCGCAAAACCCTGAACGCATGCTGTTGGGCTTCCCGTCAAGCGTACTGATTCCAGAAATGCGCATGCTCACCGCCGTCCCTGCCGGAGCTTTAAGATTTGAAAAAAGCCCTGCTTCAGCGCCCAAAGCAATTCCTTGTCATAAGCGTGCGGGTTTAGGTAAGCGCTAAAGCCATTTCTGGCTTTGCCCTCAACACATAAAAAAAGGGACTGCTCCTTGCTGAGGCCTTTGCTGCTCAGCCCTTTGCCGAGAAGTTCGGCCTCTATATTTTCACGGCACCTAAACCCGCTTTCGGGTCTGACCTTGACTTTTGCACTGCTGCCTTCAATCGCGATGCATTCACCTGCAGCCATGAAAAAAGCCTTGTGGCCGACTGCTTGTAATCTTTCGTAATTCATAATATCCACCAGGTAAGCGCCTCTTCTGCGCTGCAGGACTTTCTGTCTGGATATTTCTACCGGCTCGTCAATGTAGACAATGACATCAAAGCCGTCAATGTCCTGTGTGCGCAGCAGCCGGTGATGCTCGTAAATTGCCCGGTCCTTGTCAAAGCTGATGGCCTGATCCATGTTCTTATGGTCAAGGCAATCCGTGTTCATAGCGAGCCTGCTGGCAAGCGCGGCAGCAAGCGTGCTTTTGCCGCTGCCGGGAACGCCGTCCACCCCGATTCGATTGGGTGAAAGTCCCCTTGCCCTCAAGAGGCTTACTATTGCATCGGCCGTCAGGATGACTTCCTCGGGGCAATTGCGGCTCTCAGACCATCCATGAGATATCCTTATGATCTGATATTCCAGATAGGCCCTCATGCCGGGTTTGCTCAGAATACTTTTTGCCAGG
>Ga0315286_10007920_pt1 | contig 10422 bp, 4 predicted proteins | sample YL17G10_0_MG_FD_205038 | JGI IMG/M metagenome (GOLD analysis project Ga0315286, IMG submission 205038) | Sediment microbial communities from Yellowstone Lake, YNP, Wyoming, USA - YL17G10_0 | ecosystem: Environmental > Aquatic > Freshwater > Lake > Sediment | place: USA: Wyoming | collected...
GTGGCTTCGGGAGAGCACCACCTGCGGGCCCTTGGCCGTCCTCGAGACCTCCACAATGTATGCCTTTATGGTGTTGCCTTGCCTGAACTGCTCGCGCGGGATCTGCTCCCGCTGAGGTAGGATCGCTTCGGTCTTGCCGATGTTGACGATTATGTTGCCGCGGTCGATCTGCTGAACACCCCCGGTCACCACCTCACCGACCCGTTTTTCGTATTCCTTGAAGACCCTGTCCCGCTCGGCCTCCCGGATCCGCTGGACCACAACCTGCTTAGCGGCCTGGACCGCATTCCTCCCAAAATGCTCGCGTGGAATCTCAATCTTCACTTCATGGCCTAACGCGGCATCCGGCGAGATCTCCAGCGCATCCTCAAGACAGATCTGGAGCTGAGGATCCTCGACCTTCTCTACGACATCCTTGCAGCAATAGACCTGGAGCTTCCCGAGACCCTCATCGATCTCGGCAACTATCTTGCTCGTCGCGCCGTATTTCTTTCGTGCAGCGCTGACCAGGGCTGCCTGAAGGGTCTCGATGATCAGGTTCTCATCGACATCTTTCTCCCTGGCTATCGCTTTCAGAGCCTGGATCACTTCGAAACTCATGTCCATAGGTCTGGCCTTCTCTCAGATCGACAGATTGGCACCCAAGATATCTTCAAACCGCACGCCCACTTCGGCGCCGTCCTCAGAGCGAAGCACAAGCACGTCCTCCGTGAAGCTGCCGATCGTGCCCACCTTTTCTTTCGCACACCCGTCAGCGGCTCTGAACCTGATCTTGGCCTTCCTCCCCACAAATCGCTCGAAATCCTCGCGGGTCCTGAGCCTTCGCTCTGCACCCGGTGAGGAGACCTCGAGGTAGTACCTCCCCACAAAGATGTTCTGCTCGTCCAGCTCGGCACTCAAAGCCTTACTTACTCTTGCGCAATCCGCAAGGCTTATGCCCTGACGCCGGTCGATGAATATCCTTAAGGTCCTCCTCCCGTGCGAAGCTACAACAGCAACCTCCACAAGGCCATAGCCGAGCCCGTCCAATACAGGCAAAACGATGTTTCTGATTCTTTCAAGTAATTCGGCCCGGCCCACCGGAGAGCCTCCATGCACGTAGAAACTTTAAGAGTGGGCTTGGCCCACTCATTGAGGAACTTACAACAGGCCCGGGGCGAATGCAAGCGAAAATTCTAGAAGCGTATCAGCACCGACGCGTTGAGGCCTATGGTTCTCCAGGTCTGATCCAGCTTGCGGTCGGTGGTCTGCTCGAAGCGGGCGTCCGCCGAGCCGGTGACATTCTTGCTGAAACTGTAACTCGCCTTGGGAATCACCGAAAAGACACTCCTGCTGGCATCGACCCGGTTATTGGCCGACGGGGTTATATCTATACGCGACTCGTATGAGAGATCCAGCTGGACCGACATGCTGCTCTTGAGCTTGGCGGTCCTGCCGACCAGGGGGATATACATCCCTTCGGGTGCGCTGAAGGAATGTCTCACCGAAACGTTGACCGATGTGGAGCGCGAGTTTTTCTCACTGCCGGTGCCTTTGGTGTCCCGGGTCGTACCGCTGGTGCGCCGGAGATTGAGTGTGGTACGCATACCGTTGCTCCACGTTGCGTCCCATCCGACCAGCGGCAGCCACTCCGACTTGGTGCTGCGATTCGTCTCATTATCGCTCTCACCCCGGGTTGAAGTAGTGCCCTTATACCCGGTCATGATCGAGGAGCTCTTGACCTTCCCTCTGAAGACCGGCAGATAGAATGAAGATGAGATGTTGCTGGCCACATCAGGCCACACGGTATTCCTGGTGAAAGTCTTTGACCCTGCATAGAGCCGTTCGGTCTTGTCAAGTTTGTACTTGGTGGTCACCGAGATCGTCTCGATCGGCTGCAGATCGCTTGAAACATCGAAGCCCTCAGACCGCGTGATATCATCGGTGGCCTGGCCGGCCCCACCTCCGGTGGTAAGCACCAGGTCCCTGTCCACCGACGTGTCTATTCCAAACTGGTACCTGAGACCGGGCCGCTTGCGCAGCTTGTTGTATTTCGAACTCCGGTCGACGAAGTAACCGACGTCGATATCCGGGATGATACCCAGAACACGCCTGAAAACGGACACGCCGGTGCTGTCAGTGGACTGGCCTCCGCCGGATAGCACAGAGGTCTGAATCAGAAGATCGACGGTCGATCGGCTCGAGGCCGAGACCCTCCGCACACCCGTAGGATCATCGGGACCCCGGACCGAGGGATCGGCATTCTCATCGTAGTTGACGTTGTAACCCAGCGCCGGTTTGAGGAGTTTGCCGACTGCGGGTCTGATGGTGACACCGGCTCGCTGGGCCCTCTTCAGCTCCCAGCCCTTGCCGATGCTCGAAAGTATCGGCACATGTTTGTTCTGATCAAGATCACGGGTCATGTTAAGCATGTAGTCGGTCTCGAGCGAGGGACCAGTAATCGGTTTGAATGATACGGAGAAATCACCCTTGACTTCCCTTGCGTACCTGTTCTGCTTGACCACATTCTGACGCTTGTCTATCTGCTTGTTGCTCCTCGTGGAACCGGACACGCCAACGTCCACTCCCTCCGGGAAATAGGATATTCCATAACCCCTGTAGATCCTGAGGGTGTGATTCCACCACGGTTTGAATGAGTACGACAGGCTGCCGGTGTAGCCACTGGAGGTATCCGCGAGCTCGGGTGAAGTGCCTCGCTTGCGGGAATACGAGGCCCGCCCACTAAGGGCATCCAACGTGAGGCGCACCAGCAGGTTGTCGGATTTCCTCCTCCTCGAGAAAGCCAGAGCGTAGTTGTCGTCGGTCGACGATCTCTCCTCCAGTTTCCTCTGTTCGGGCCTCAGGGCCACATCCGACCGGCTGCTCAGAGTAGGACGCGACCTCGCCGTGTGATAACCGATGCTGAAAGGCAAGGAAAAGCCCATCTGAGGAAGGAACCTGTCCAGGGCAGTCGACGCCGAGACCGATAGATCGGTATCGTCGGAGCCCTTGCGCGCACCCCCAAGGTTCTGGAATTCGGTATCGCTCTGCTTGAGGTCGGCCGTCAGGTTGATTACATCCGAGAAGGCCGCCCCGACCGAGATACGCTTGGCGGTACCCGTCTCCCTGCGCACGTCGGTCAGTCTCAGGTCGTCATACCAGATCTCGACGCCACCATCGCCGGTGGCGGAGGTGCCCAGGTTCGCCACTCCCGCTCCTATTCGCGATATTCTTGTTATCGACGGCTCCCCGTAGACCGCGATCCATCCGTCAGCCGTGGCAGCCTTCCTCACGACGACGGGCTTCCCGTACAAGGTGACGGAGTCCCCAGGCTCGGTCTTGAGATTGGTGATCTCGTCGAACGGCACACGCACATCCTTCCAGCCCTGCTCGACCCTGGTTCCGTACTCGTAGAAGTTGAGGCTGTCCGAGCCGACCCTGGTAAAGAGATACAACTCTTCGGAGGAGGCGTCCTGGTCACCGTGAAGGTAAAAAGCAAGGGTGTGATACAGCGTGTAGTCGGCGGTCGCGCCGGGGACGCTCTTGTAGATCGATCCGGAGTTTCCCGGCTCGAGATTCCGTATGCTGAATACCAGTGACTGCTCGCGTCTCTTATAGCCCTGGGGATCTTTGCCCGGATCGTAAGGCGGAACATAGTCCGGGTCATCCCGGGTGTTCTTGGCGGAGATCTCGAACGACTCGCGGGGAAGCGGCTCCACCCGGCTCATGTCTTCCTTCCTACGTATTCCCTCCTCAAGCCAGCTTGCCCCCGAGATCTGAAGGTAGGCCAGCTGGAGCACCGAAGGCGAATCGATCTCGGCAAAAGAGAATCGGATGTATCTTATCGATTTCCAGCTGGGAGATCCACCCAGGGTATCGGCGTCGGCCAGGGGAATTCGGTAGTGAACCCAGCTGCCCGAGCGGTTCATGATGTAGGTGGTATCGGCGAGGTCAAAGCCAAGCCTGAAGAAGACCTCGTCCCCATCGAGATTGCCGTTGCCGTCAAGATCTTCGGTATCGGGCACCAGGCTGGGATTGTTCTCGGTGCCGTTTATGCGCGAATAATCTCCTTCCCGGTAGGACCAGTCGTCCTCGTAGTCTCCCTCGTCGTCGCCCGGCTGACCGTTGGCAGCCCCGTCAAGTCCCGTGTTCTCGGCTTCACTCAGTTTACCGTCGTGATCCTTGTCCTCGGTGTTGAGTGAATCCGCCCAAGGATGATAGTAATTCTCGCTCACCGCACCCAGGTCGACGTACATCCTTCCGCCACTGCCTTCTTTCTGCCTGAGCCAGACCTCGAGGAATCTAAGGTCGGAGTAATCACTCCCTGTCTTGGAGACCAGTCGCTCCAGTCCCGACCACTGCCTGGCGGGATCCGGATCGGCGGTGACCCAGCCGTAGGCAGGGGCCCTGGAATTGATCTCCAGCACCGGGATGAAGGCCTCTCCGGGCCGCGACTCCGCCTCCGGGAAGAGGTCCTGCTCCTTCACCTCGCGATCCTTCACGTACCACCAGACCCTGCGGTTATCCTGCCACCGAAACTCGGTCGGGGGGCTTGCAGGTACCCAGGCTTCCCTCAAGAGCGAGAAGGAGCGCAGGTCCCTGACGCCTTCCATATCTTCGACGTAGACCTCGCCCTTGGTGTTGGGATTGGGCACACTGGCGGCCACCTCAGCCGATAGCGATAGCCTGGATGGGCTTTCCGCCTTGACCATCGGCAAAGCGTTGGTCAGAGCGGTCAACCAGCCGGGTTCGAACTCGAGGTGGGCGTTTAAGTCTCCCAACATTATCTGCGACGGCTCCTGGCCAAGCCTCGGGCGCTCCTCAGGAGACTTCTTGCTCTGGTAGATCCATGCGGTGCCGATGTAGGACCTTTCGGAGAGCTTGTAGGTTCCCTGGACTCCCAGCAAGGACTGCTGCGCCAGCGACAGGAAAGGCACGTACTGGTAATCGACGGTTATCTTGGCGTCGGGGCTTGCCGCTTCGTCGGTCTTGAACCTTATCTGTCCGACGTCGTAGTAGATCTCGTAGTCGACGTTGCGCGTCAGCCGGCGTCCGTTGAGCGTGACCGACTCGCTGTTTTCAAGGATGTTGACGTTGGGCAGTTTGAACGTTGTCTGAGGGGTGGAAAACCACACCACCATGTAGAACTTGCTGTCATTCTCGGGCTGAAGTTTCCGGTAGTGAACATCGTAGATCTTGGCGTTTCCATCATCCAGGGTCTCCGGCCGCGCCCCGACGAAAGCTATGTCGGGATCGAAGGGCCTGAGGTCCGGGAAAAGCAACAAGCCCAGCTCCCCGTTTATGGTCCCCCCGTCGGCGTAGGTATCGGTCGCCCAGTTGTTGGCCGGGCTCGCCCGCACGTTATACTCGTCCTCGAGGTCTATCCCCAAAATCTTCGAATACTCGTACTGGCGCTGGACGTCTTTGGCGCCGCTCGGATCCTTGCGGTAAATCTTGACCGTCACCTTTTGCTCGGAGATGTAATTGGAGCCCAGAGAGTAAACGTTCTTGCGTTCGTACTTGAGGGTGCTCCCCCATATCTGCTCCTGCTCCAGCATGTACTTCTCCGGAGGGCGTATCATCTTGATCTTGAGCAGCAGACTCGTCTGGTCGTAGGGTCCGCCGACGCTGTCGGGCCCGTAGACATATCTGACCGCAAGAGCGTGGGCCGCATCCAGGGGTCTCAAGAGTGAGATCTCGGCGGTGCGCGGGTCTATCGCATAATCGCGGTTGCGCTCCAGCAGATTAAAGAAGCCGTGATATCCGAGGCTGTCCCGGGCCGCCTCGGCAGGAGGGTCGCGCGGGTCGATGAAGGCATAGGCCTCAACCACGCCTTCTCCTTCGTTGTTGTTGCCGTTGCCGTCATCCAGATAGACCTGAACGTCGGTGATCTCGTTGCCAAATACCAGCTCGTAGGGATCGATCATGAAGAAGTACTTGTTTCTCACGAACTCCCAGTCCTTGAGCGTGATTGAGTCGCGGGCGGCCGCGCCGATGAAGGTCGCCCCGGCGGTTCGGCCCTCCTGCTTGCTGGCGACCACGGTCATATCCATGGCGCCGAGTTTGGCCAGCACCTTGGCCCCGAAAAGCCCCTGGTGCTGTTCGCTGTAGCCCACGAACTGCGAGCCCGGTATCGCGAGGTTGGTGTTGCCCATCTCGACGCTCTGGATTATCTCGTCATCATCGCCGTCGTAGCGGAGCTTTATGCGGTTTTCCAAGGGGGTCTCGACGTCGCTATCGTGATGCACCAGCACGTTTATCTTCTCGCCCACGGTGCCTTTGAGATCTATCTTGAGATGCTGCTTCATGTTGAGCTGGGGAAACTTGGACCGTGTTCCGTACTCGGTCCTCGGCTCATTGACACGATAGCGAGTCTGGCCGCCAAAGGTTATCTGCTCACTGCCTGTGACGCTCAGGTTCGCTCCCTGGCCGATCACCCTGCCTATTGTCGGTGGGAACTTCACGGGGATATCGATGCTGCTGAACTCCTCGATCGACCTTTCGCGCACTTCAAAGACTCGGCCGGCACCCGCTTTGGTCCAGGTGTCGTTGAGAACACTGGCAAAATCCTGCTCGAGGACCGGCGTCTGCATGAACCTGGGATAGGCAAGCCTAGGACCTCCGGGGACACGGCCGAGCAGCAGTTTGGGATAAGCCTCAGGCCCGGGCGCAGCGAGGAGGCTTTCGGCAGGCGCTCCGGCCGCCAAGGAATCTGGACCGCCCGAAGCGCTTGCACATGCCCATACCGCGATCCCGAACACGAGAGCCGGCAAGCTAGCACGTACTATCATGGGTTGAATTTTCCAGACAATATACTGAGCCCCTCCCAGTCCGGCAAGCGCAACTTTCGTGCCATTCGAGATCAAGCCCCGGTCCTCCGGTCTGACCCCATAACTGCCATAGGAATAATACGCTTGCCCTATCCTGACCTCTTGTAGTAACTTGGCTACGATAGAATCAGAGTGACCTCATTTAGCTACGTTGGTGTACAAATGAAGACACTCCATAAATACGTGCTGACCCAGCAGATACCGCCTTTCCTTTTCGGCATCTTCATCATTATCTTCATCCTGGTGCTGGATTTCCTCTATAAGAACCTGGAGACCCTGATCGGCAAAGGTGTGCCCATATTGGTGTCGACAGAACTCCTGATCCTAAGTCTCGGCTGGATGATCGTGATGGCCATCCCGATGGCGGTCCTGATAGGCGTACTGATATCCTTCATGAGGCTTGCCTCCGACAACGAGATCGTGGCCATGAGGACCAGCGGCATAAGTCTCTTCTCGATTGCCAAGCCGCTCCTTATCGCGTCGCTCCTGCTTTCCTCCGGAATGATTCCCGTGCATAACTACCTCGTCCCGGAAACGAACCATAGATTAGCAAATCTGTTGGTGTCAATACATAGAAAAAAGCCTGCGCTGCAGCTGCGCGACGGAGTTTTCGCTAACGACCTGAAGGGATTCAGCATCCTCGCCGAAAAGGTCAAGGGCACCGAGCTCGAAGGAGTGACCATATCGAAACTGGTCGAGGACAAACCTGCCCAGACAATCAGGGCCGAAAGAGGGGAATTACGATTCGCCGAGGACGGCAACACACTCGTCCTCAAGCTCTATAACGGTGAGATCCACGACATCGACGAAAAGGACCCCAAGCGATACCTGCTTCTCAAGTTCACAGAGCACACACTCAACATTCCTGACGCCGGCAGCAAGTTAGTGCGCGTCGCGAGAGACTACCGCGGAGAACGCGAAATGAGCCTCGGAGCTCTGATGTTCGAGATATCATCGTTTAAACGAAAACTGGCAGACCAGAAGCGCCAGACCGGAGAGGCAGTCGAGAAGGCCGCGGCTGAACTGTCGTCTCTGAAGCAGACCGCCCTGTCTCGAGAGCTCCCGAACCGGGGCGGGGGAAAGATCGTTGCTCTGGTAACATCGACCCATGACAAACTTCAGAGCCTCAAGAACCAGGAAGCCTCTTACCGGCGGAGCATAAGATCCTACTCCGTGGAGGTACACAAGAAGATCGCAATCTCTTTTGCCTGCGCCGTGTTTGTGCTTCTGGGAATCCCGATCGGCGCGCGCACCAGGGAAGGCGGCACCGGCGCCGGCATGGTCGCTAGTATCGTCATCTTTGCCGTCTACTACACCTTCCTGAGGTCTGGCGAGACTCTGGCCGACCGGGGCTACGTGACACCGTTCGTCTCAATGTGGGCCGCCAATGCCGTCTTGGGGCTGGTAGGCCTCTGGCTCTTTGTTCGAGCCAATCGGGAGCTGCCTTTTGTCCCCGAGATACTGCGAAGGCTGGTGCGGAGCGACTGATGTGAGAACTCTCGACAGGTACGTACTGAGCGAATTCCTGAAGATGACCCTGATCGGCATTTTGGCCTTCGTAACCATTTTCATCACCCTGGACATGGTGGAGAATGCCGACGACTTCATCGACAACGACGTGGGGACGTCAACCGTCCTCAAGTACTATGCCTTCCAGGTGCCTTACATCTTCACCCTGACTCTGCCGGTGGCCGTCATGATTTCGGCGCTCTTCACCATCGGGCAGCTAGCAAGACGAAACGAACTGGTCGCGATGCGCGCGTCGGGCATCCGTTTCGCGCGCACCATGGCGCCGCTTGTCGTAGGAGGTCTGGCAGCAAGCATGCTCTCGTTGGGAGTGGCTGAGTTCGTTCAGCCGAGCGCCAATGCCATCGTGAGGAAGATCAAGAATGTCGAGATCCGGAAGTCTGCAGGCAGATCCGAGCCCCGAATCCGGACCAACATAACCTACCGGGGCAGGGAGGGGCTCATCTATTTCGCCCCGGAATACGATACCAAGATCAACACGATGAAGGATCTCGTGGTAGAAAGATCGCAGGACGGCCGGCTGGTCTTCCGTGTCAACGCGGCCAGGGCCACCTGGCAAGAGTCAACCTGGGTGTTCTCCGAGGCCTGGATCAGGTGGTTCTCCGCCGATGGCGAGGTCGAGCGCGAGAACCACATAGTGCAGGGTCCGATACCGATGATCCGGGATTACCCAAGCGACATGCTGCGAGAGCAGAAAAGCCCCGAGGAGATGAGTTACCGAGAGCTGGCCCACTTGGTCAGAAGGATCAACGAGAGTGGAGGGGACTCGGCCAAATATCGCGTCGGGCTGGCGATGAAAATTGCATTCCCCTTTGCCAACGTGATAGTGGTGCTCTTGGGCTCCCCACTCTCAGCGCGGCTGAGACGAGGCGGACTGGCCGTAGGCGTGGGTATCGGGCTGGGGCTGTGCTTTGTGTACTACGGTTTCATGCGGGTCGGTCAGGCCCTGGGAGATCACGCCGTCCTGCCGCCCCAGGCCGCCGCGTGGGCGGGCAACATCTTTTTTGCCGTCTGCGGAATTCTCCTGGTCCTGAGGGCCGAGAAACGCTAAGTGCCCGACTTCCATGAGGCAAGATAGGCCCGCTGTTCCTCGGTGAGCACGTCGATCCTAACGCCCAGGGCCGCAAGCTTCAATCTTGCGACCTCCCGGTCGATCTCGGGCGGCACCGGATAGACCCCGGGGGCTAATTTAGCCTTTGAGGTCACCAGATACTCAAGGGACAGTGCCTGGTCCGCAAAGCTCATGTCCATCACCGAGGCGGGATGCCCTTCGGCAGCCGCAAGATTTATCAGGCGGCCCTCGCCCAGAAGATAGATCCGCCTGCCGCCTATACCGTATTCATCGACTTCCCCGCGTATCCGCCGCTTGGAAGTCTTGATGCACTCCAAAGCCTCTATGTCGATCTCCACATTGAAATGGCCTGAATTGCAGACAATCGCGCCGTCCTTCATGGCCCCAAAATGCTCTCGGGCGATCACCGACTTGTTGCCCGTGAGCGTGATGAAGAGATCCCCGATCTTCACCGCCTCCGCCATGGGCATCACCTGGAAACCATCCATGATCGCTTCCAGTCCCTTGAGAGGATCGACTTCGGTCACGATCACGTTGGCCCCCATGCCGCGGGCCCTGGTCGCCACCCCCCTACCACACCAGCCGTAGCCGCAGATCACCACTTTTGAACCGGCCAGCAGCATGTTGGTCGACCTTAAGATCCCGTCGAGCGTGCTCTGCCCGGTGCCATACCTGTTGTCGAAGAGATGCTTGGTCAGGGCATCGTTAACGGCGATAATCGGGTACCCGAGGGCGCCCTCCTTGGCCATACTTCTGAGCCTGATCACCCCGGTGGTGGTCTCTTCGGTGCCTCCGATCACGGAGCCTGCAAGCTCGGGCATCTCCGAGTGTATGGTAAACACCAGATCGGCCCCGTCATCCATCGTGATCTGGGGCGAAAAGGCAAGCGCACCCCGTATATGATTGTAGTATCCCTCGGTGTCTACCCCACGCTTGGCAAAAACGCTTATGCCGTAATCCTTAACAAGGGATGACGCCACGTCGTCCTGGGTGCTCAGGGGATTGGAGGCACAC
>Ga0315286_10007921_pt1 | contig 10421 bp, 8 predicted proteins | sample YL17G10_0_MG_FD_205038 | JGI IMG/M metagenome (GOLD analysis project Ga0315286, IMG submission 205038) | Sediment microbial communities from Yellowstone Lake, YNP, Wyoming, USA - YL17G10_0 | ecosystem: Environmental > Aquatic > Freshwater > Lake > Sediment | place: USA: Wyoming | collected...
CAAGAGCAGGGTCGCCAAGCGGTCAGCAACATCGAGGAGCTCGATGTTCTGCTCAAAGAGAAGTTGGAAGAGAAGGGCCAATTGGAAAACGACCTGGACGCGCGATCCAAGAGGCTGAAGGGCTTGGAGGAGGCGCATCTGCAGAAGCTCTCCCTGCTAGAACAGAGGAAGCAGGAGCTGCAGGATATATCCCAGAAGGTGGCGCACAGCGACAGCGAGCTGGGAACGTTGGACAAGAAGGTAACGGACCTGGACGATGTCATTCGCAGCAAGGAGGAGGAGCGGCACGCCCTCGCACTGGAGAAGGAGCGCCTGGAGGACAAGCGCGACCGACTGAAGGCGGACGTGGCCAATCTGGAAGATGGCAAGAAGGCGCTGGAGTTCGAGATCACCGATGCCGATTTCAACATCAAGAACCTAAGATCCGCAGATAAGGATTCAGGCAAAGAATTGAAGGCCCTCCAGGAGGAGCTGTTCCAGAAGAAGAGCTTGGAGGGAAAGCTCAGCCATCAGGCGGGGGAACTGGAGCAGGCGATCCGCCGCTTGACGCGCGAATACAGCCAGATAAAGGCAGAGCAGGAGGCCGCGGAGAATGTGGCCAAGGGCTACAACCGCGCCGTCCGCTCCCTGCTGGAGGCGAGGGACCGCCGGGAGATAAAGGGGATCCACGGCACCATCGCCCAGCTCGCCGAGGTCGATACTCAATATGAGGTCGCCCTCAACGTGGCAGCGGGCAACAGGATGCAATCGGTCGTGGTGGACGACGACGAAGTGGCGGCCACCGCGATACAATTCCTCAAGCGCAATGGCCTAGGAAGGGCGACCTTCCTGCCTCTGAACAAGATGTTGGATGGAAAGCCCCGCGGAAAGGCCTTGCTGGCCGAGAAGGAAGCGGTCGGCTTCGCCATCGACCTCATACGCTTCGACGAGAAGTACCGCTCGGCCTTCTGGTATGTCTTCGGCGACACCGTCGTGGTGGATACCTTGGACAAGGCCCGACGGCTCATGGGAGGCGTCCGTCTGGTCACCCAGAGCGGAGAGCTCATCGAATCCTCCGGCGCCATGGTCGGTGGTACCGTGGAAGGTACGCAGCTGAAGTTCGGCTCGGCCAAGAACAAGATGGAGGAGGTGGCCGAGGAACTGAGGAAGTCCACGGAGCACGCCGAGAAGGTCAATCAAGAGCTGCGGCAGGTTCGCGCCGCGCTCATCGAGATTGAGAACACCATGCGCCAGATGAACAATTCAGAATCGACCACCGGGGTCAAGCTCGGTGCCTTCGAGGAAAAGCGCCAGGAGCTCAAGCTCCGCCTTTCACAAGCCGAAGCGGAGATCAAGAGGCGCCTGGCCGAGCTTACCGAGAACGAACGGGCGCTCTCACCGCTTGGCCCAAGCATAGCTTCACTATCATCAGGACTGGACCTGCTCAAGGTCGAGCGCGACGCAGGCAGGAAGCGCATCGCCGAGATCGCGCCCAAGGAGCTCTCCAGCCGGCTGAAGGCGCTGCAGAGCGAGATCGTGGAACTGACTGGCCAGGTCGCGGACCTGAAGTCCGAGAAGGACACCGCGCAGGCCGAGCTCGGCCTAATGAAGAGAAGGCACGAGGAGGCCGTGGGGCTTGGGTCCGAGGCCAGGGAGCGCATCGCCAAGTTGAGGAAGCAGGCCAAGGAGGCCCAGGACAAGGAATCCCGTCTGACGGTGGAGCTGAACGGCCTGAAGAAGATCGAGGAGTCCATGGGCAACGAGATGAAGGGGCTGCGCGATAGGCGCGACCGGATGTTCAAGGACAAGACCCAGCTGGAGGGGGAGCGCGACAAGGCCCAAGGCAGGATCGAGACGGCGGGGGACATATCCATCGGCATGACCACCAAGCTGCGCGCCGCCGAGGATCGCCTGAAGGAGATAGAGGCGGAGCTGGCGAACTTCACCATCCCGGTGAGTTTCCCCTTACCGACCCTGGAGGAGCTGAAGGAGAGCATCGCCACCTGCGAAAGGAGACTGGGCTCCATGGGCGCGGTGAACCTCAAGGCCGTCGATGACTACGATTCCAAGAAGACCAGGCACACCGAGCTGAAGGACGAGGTGAAGCGCCTCGAGGACCAGCGCAGGGACCTGATCAGGCTGATGAACGAACTGAACGAGAAGAAGAAGGTGGCCCTAGGGAGGGTGTTCGTGGCCATCAACGAGAACTTCAAGCAGACCTATGCGGAGCTCTCCGGCGGAGGGGAAGCGGAACTGGTCCTGGAGAACCCCGCCTCGCCCTTCGAGGGCGGACTGATAATGAAGGTCCGGCCCCGTCTCGGGAAAGTCCTGCGTCTGGACGCGCTGTCCGGAGGCGAGAAGTCCTTGGCCGCGCTGGGGTTCATCTTCGCCATTCAGCAGTATCAGCCCTCGCCCTTCTACCTGTTGGACGAGGTGGATATGTTCCTGGATGCGGTCAACGCGGACATGGTGGCCCATCGCGTGGCCAAATGCTCCAAGACGGCGCAGTTCGTGCAGATATCGCTCAGAAAGGTCACCCTGAGCAAGGCTGACCACATCGTGGGGGTCACCAAGGGCGAGGGCGGAGTATCTCATGTGATCATGCGCCCCAACCTGGGCGACAACATCCGGGACCTGCAGGAGGAACTGCAGATCCCCGAGGACAAAGCGGAGCAGGGGGCGGCGTGATGTCGGACCTGATGCGATCCTGCAATCTGGACAACGTCCTGGGGCATCTGATGTTCCACAAGGCGCTGATCGCCGAGGACGAAGCGCACCGCAAGCTCGACCATTATCTCGATATCGCGCACAACCTCGAACAGGGCGTGGATTATGCTCCCAAGGACCCCATGGACGGTTCGCTGCAGATGGTCTTCGATCTGGTGCTCAAGAACAACTATGATCCATGGGACATCGACCTGATCTCCTTCACGGACCTATACCTGCAGAAGATGCAGCAGGCCGAGGTGAACTTCATCGTGGCGGGCAAGCTGGTGTTCATGGCCTGGTCCATCCTGAAGATGCAGAGCGAGGAGGTCCTGGCGAATCACGATGAGAAACAGCAGCTCTTCTGCTCCGACTGGGACTTCGATGCCATCGACGAGCAGTGCAACGACGACCCGAAGATCTGCCTTTCCTCCGACATCCCGGAATCGGTGGACCTGTGCGAGGCCGTCCGTCACCAGAGCCAGCGCCCCATCTCCTTGATCGAGCTGCTGGACGCCTTCGAGGAGGCCAACCAGGAGGCGCTCCGTCATGCCGAAGCGGCACGCTTGAGGGAAATAGTCAAATTGAGCGACGACCATTTCGACCCCAAGTGCCACGCCGAAGACCTGGAAAAGGATGTGGAGATGATCTGGAAACGCATCCTGAAGTGCGGCAATGGACCGGTCATCATCGATGACATCTTCCAAGGCAGCAAGGAGGACCGGGTCACGGTATTCGTTTCACTGCTGTTCCTGGCACGCAACAGCAAGATCGCCCTGTGGCAGGACGACCTTCCGTATGGGCAGATATTCCTTGAGATTAAGATCCCCTGGGACATCGGCATGCTGGAGGACGCCCAGGCATCCGCCGAGATTCCCCGCAAGCAAGCGGTGATGTGATTTGGACCAGGGGCGCGCCGTGGAGGCCGTGCTTTTCGCCTCGTCACGCCCGCTGCGCATGGCGGAGATCGAGGCCGCCACGCAATTGTCGGACGATGTCATCCGCCGGGCCATAACCAAGCTGAAGAAGGAATATGATGAGCGAGGGTCGGCCATAGAGGTGGTCAAGACGGGCATCAGATACAGCATGCAGCTGCGAAAGGACTACACCCCCTATGGAATGCCGTTCGCTGAGATCGAGGTGCCGAAGGAGGTGCTCAAGACCGCCGCCTATATCGCCTACAACCAACCGGTCCTACAGAGCAATCTGGCAAAGACCCTGGGCTCAGAGGTCTATGAGCACATCAGGATCCTACGGTCCGCAGGCCTGATAACCGGCAAGCACGCGGGCCAGACGTTCCTCCTCACCACCAGCAAGAAATTCCCCGAGTACTTCGGGATCCCCTCCTCCCAGAAAGAGGACATCAAGCGATGGATGGAGGAGCAGGCGCAGAAGTGACCGCTCCGTGGAGCCGGTACGCACATGCGGGGCGCCCTTCGCGGACAAAAGGTTAAAAACCTCTATCCATTATTCCCAGAACAGTGATTTAGAATGGTTATGCCCCTTGCGCTGCTCGAGAAATCGATGAACAAGAAGATAACGTTGCTCCTAAAAGACAATCGCGTCCTTGAGGGCAAGCTAACTGGATATGATGAGTACATGAACATGGTCATCGAGGAGACCGAGGAACGGACCGCCGAGCAGACCAGGCGATTGGGCGTTGTAATACTGAGAGGGAACAACGTCGTGAGCATTTCCCCGCAGTGAGGGCGCAAAGCGTTCCTTTCTTCAGACAAAAGATAAAAGTGTTCTGGATATGAAGGCGGTCATTCTCGCGGGCGGTCTCGGCACTCGGATGCGACCGCTGACCTATGCCATTCCCAAGCCGCTCATACCCTTGGTCGGCAAACCATTGGTGGTCAGGATGATCGAGTCCCTGCCCTCGAGCGTGGACACGGTCATCTTGGCCGTCAGCTACATGAAGGAGGCCCTCGAAGACTACTTCCGGGTTAGCCCTTGCGGTCGTAAGATCATCATCGTGAACGAGACGACACCATTGGGGACGGGCGGCGCCATCAAGAACGTGGCGCAGCACTTGGACGAGACCTTCATCGCCATGAACGGAGACCAGATATCGTCGGTGGACCTAAAGGCCATGGTCCGCGCCCATCGGGAGAAAGGGGGGCTTGGCACGATCGCCCTTTGGCAGGTGGATGATCCCACCGCCTTCGGGGTGATGGAGGTCCAGATGGATGGTCGTGTGGTCAACTTCCAGGAAAAGCCCAAGCTCGAGGAGGCGAGGTCGAACCTGATCAATGCCGGCTACTATGTCTTCGAGCCAGACATCCTTGATTACATAGGCAAGGGGCAGGTCTCGATCGAGCGAGAGGTCTTCCCGGTCATCTTGGATCATGGGCTCTTCGGTTTTAGATTCGAGGGCTATTGGACGGACTGCGGCACGCGCCAGAACTTCTTGGCCGCCCAACGAAAGCTGCTAGAGATTGAGAACCCCGCTAACCCCCCGCTCGATCCGAGTTGCGTCATCGCTCCGCCAAACCTCATCAGGAGCTCAGCCATGAGAGGGGTGAGAATAGGTCCGTACGCTTGCATTGAAGAGGGGGTGGACCTTGCCCAGGGCTGCGAGGTGGGCAACTCCCTGGTCATGAAGGGGGCGCGCTTGGAGGTGGGGGCGAAGGTCCTCAACTCGATCGTGGGCCCTGGCAAGAAGGTCGGGAAGGACGAGACGATAATGGACTGCATCTGTGCCGCTAAGAACGAGAGGTAGATTCCTGAAATAGTTATTTATTGTCCCAATAGTTCCCCTAATCAGAGCTTTCTGGTGTGGCGATGAGTTGGCTAGAAAAAGCGACCGAACTTGTCAGCAGAAAAGGGTTCCGTAAGGGCTGGCTCGGCTTCGTCATCGTCTTCTTCCTGCTTTTCATCATCATTCCGACCGTCTTCGTACTTTCTTACGTCTTCACCAATTGGAGCGACATCCAGAACAATGTTCTGAATGACCCCCAGGCGATGAATGCGATCTGGGCGGCCATCGGCAACTCCTTCGAGATCGCGGCGATCGTGACGGTCATCGATTTCGTCATCGGCCTACCGATGGCCTGGATCTTGGTCAGGAAGAAGTTCCGGGGCAAGCAATTGCTCGATACTTTCATCGATATGCCATTGGTGGTCCCGACCGCTGCCCTGGGATTCTCAGCGGTGATCTTTTGGGGCGTGACGGTCCCTACCGTACCCTACCACTGGGGCTTAGAACTGGTAAGTTCACCTTTCATTCTCATTGTTCTGCTGCACATTCTTTTCTCGTACCCGTACATGGTTCGTTCCCTATCAGCCATCTTGGGGGAGATCGATCAAACCTATGAGACCGCCGGACGGACCTTGGGAGCGAGCAAGTTGACTGCGGTAAGAACGATCACCCTGCCATTGTTCCGTGCCGGTCTGGTGACCGGCATCATTCTGTGCTTCGCGCGCAGCCTGAGTGAGACGGGCGGCACCTTTGTGGCTTTGGCCACCCTCTCCGGCTCAACCGGATTCAATACCGCGCCCACTCTGATACAGTACTACAAGAGCATTCCCGGCTCGCAGCCGGTTCTGGCCTTCATCAGCATCCTTCTGATCGTGCTGGCCCTGGTCCTTTTGGTGGCGGTGGCGGTCATCGTCAAGAAGATGCATCTGCCCATAAGGAAGATCTGGCCGAGGCCAGAGAAGGTACTATCCCGGGGCTTTGCGCCGAAATTGAAGGATGTCACGAGCATCGCCTTCCTCATTTTCATCGTCCTCATCCCCTCGTTCTGGATCTTCACCTTCGTCGTCACCTCCTCATCCAGCCAAGCCATGGATTGGTCCACCTTCCTAACCAGCTTGGCCTATTCATTCGCCGTAGCAGGTATCATCACGGTCGTGGACCTGGCTCTGGGGGTCCCCCTCGCCTTGTACATCGCCCGAGGAAGAGGCAAGCGCCTGCCAGAGATCCTGGATGTCCTGGTCAACGTTCCCTTGATCGTCCCCACGGTCGCCTTGGGCATATCATTGGGCATGTTCTGGAACCCAGGCGGTGAAACTACTGCGGCCATAAGTTTCGTTCTGGTCGTGTTGGCCCATCTGGCTTTCACATTTCCGCTCATGGTCAGGAACGTCACGGGCGCAGTGGAGGAGACTGACCCGGTCTATGAGGAGACGGCCCGAACGCTCGGGGCAAAACCCATCCAGGCCTTCAGGCGAGTGCTTTACCCCATGATCTCCAGCTCCATACTAGCAGGCGCGATCATGGCCTTCACTCGGAGCCTGGGAGAGACTGGCGCTACCATCGCTGTGGCACCGGATGCGAACACCGCCCCGATCTACATCGTCAACCTCATCAAAGCGTCCGACTTTTATTCCGCTGCGGTAGCCTGCATCGTGCTCATCGTCATTTCCTTCGCCTTCATGCTAGCTTTGCGCCGGATAACCAGAAAGAGAAGGGAGGCGAACTAGGTGCCACGGATACGCCTTGAGGGGATAGTTAAGAACTTCGGGGACATCAAGGCAGCCAACGATCTCAATCTTGACATCCAGGATGGCGAATACCTTTGCCTCTTAGGGCCCACCGGGGCGGGCAAGACCACGGCCCTGCGCCTCATCTCAGGCCTGACCAAGCCAGACAAGGGCAGGATATTCTTCGGGGACAAGCCTATGAACGAGGTCGAGCCAGAGGACCGAAAGGCCGTCATGTTGTCGCAGACCTATGCCTTGTTCCCCCAGCTGACCGTGGCCGAGAACATCCTTTTTGGGCCGGACATCAAGGATCTTTCCGAGCACGACAAGGAGAAAACGCTCAATGAAATGCTTGAGATGGTGCGCCTAAGGAAAAGGCCGGACGCCTATCCTCGTGAGCTATCGGGTGGAATGCAGCAGCGCACCGCGCTGGCAAGAGCCTTGGCTTCCGGGGCCGAGGTGCTCCTTCTAGATGAGCCGCTGCGCGCCTTGGACGCCAGGTTGAGGATCAGCCTTAGGCATGAGTTGCGCGATCTGGCCAAGAGCCTGGGGCTGACCACCCTGCATGTCACGCATGACCAGGAGGAGGCGCTGGTGATGGCGGACCGTATCGCTGTCATCAGGCAGGGAAGCATCATTCAGGTGGGCACACCTGCTGAGGTGTTCGATAACCCTGCCTCACCGTTCGTGGCCAACTTCGTTGGCCAATCGAATTTCTTCGTGGGGGACGTGATTCAAAAGCGGGAAGCGACGGAAGTCCAAGATGATTCGGGGCATTCGGTTCTGGCCCGACCAGGAGGCTGCAAGATCGGTGATCGGGTGGTGGTGGCCGTCAAAGTGGGCAACACCGAGATCAGCAAGGAGGGCGAGGGCTTCTTCGAAGGAACGGTGGAGCGCGTTCTCTTCGAGGGCAGGAACTTGCATGTCGATCTTAACGTGCCAAACATCGGGAGATATTCGTCGAAGATACCATCATGGCGCCTCGGAAAGCTGATGCCGGGGGATGTGGTGAAGATAAAATGGAGCGCGGACAAGGCGCGCGTGTTCCCCATGCCCGAGAAAGGGCTGGTGGAGGAGTTGAAGGTGGAATAATGCCGCAGGTAGAGCTTCGCAACATCACCATGCGCTTCGGAAAGGTCGTTGCAGCGGACGAGGTCGACCTGATCATCGCCGATGGCGAATACGTCACCATATTGGGGCCTTCAGGATGCGGCAAGACCACCCTGATCCGGATCATCGCAGGGATATTGGAGCCCACCCAGGGCGAAGTTCTGATCGGCGGCAAGAACATGAAGGGGGTTCCGATCGAGGAGAGGGACCTAGGATATGTCTTCCAGAACATCGCGCTGTTCCCGCACTTCACCGTGCAGCGCAACGTCACCTACGGTCCCATGGTGAAGGATAGGGGCAAGGACGAGCAGCGGCAAACGGCTCAAAAGTACCTTGAGCTGGTCAAGCTACTGGACAAGATGCAGATGTTCCCCTCGGAGCTGTGCGGAGGGGAGCAGCAGAAGGCTTCGTTGGCGAGGGCTCTGGCCACGGACGCCAAATTGCTGCTGTTGGACGAGCCCCTCTCGGCATTGGACGCGCGGGTCAGGGTCGACCTTAGGTACGAGCTGAGGCGCATCGTCAAGCGATTGGGGCTGACGGCGGTGCATGTGACCCACGACCAGGAGGAGGCCATGTCGGTATCGGACCGGATCGTGGTCATGCGAGCGGGAGGCATCGTGGAATCCGGTACGCCGCAGCAGCTCTATACGCGACCAAAGGACATCTTCACCTCCAACTTCGTGGGCGAGACCAATCTTCTAGAAGGCTGGGTCAAGGAGCGCGCGGAAGGGCGGTCAGTGATCGAGCTCAGGGACGAAAGCACGATCGTGGTGGAGCAGTGCGATTTTGATGAAGGGGACGCCGTGGTGGTCTCGGTCAGGCCGGAATTCGTCTTCCCCTTCACTGATGGCCTTCTGTCCAAAATCGAGTACTTCACATATATGGGGACCTACTGGCGGGTGACTGCGGAAGCCCAGTCGGAGGACATGGTGGAGTTCGATGTTCCGGCCGCAGAGGGAAAGCTGTACCACCCCGGCCAGGAGATATATCTAATGATCAACAGAAAGGCGGCGGTGGTCTTCCCACGGCCGAAGGAAGGAATTGCGGAGGCGGTAAAACTTGAGTGAGAAAGGGTCGTTGCTAGAATGGTTCGGGAAGCGTCGGGAATCGGTGGTCATGAGCGCCATTCGGGAGCATGCGCAGAAGATCACCGACACCATCGCCGAGCTCAATCGTGCGGTGGTGGCGCTGACCAAGGGCGAGCGAGAGAAGGCACTGGACGCCATCAAGCGCGTTTCGCTATCGGAGAAAGAGGCGGACCGTTTGGAGGAGATGATCACCGAGGAGCTTTCGAAGGGCGATCTGGAGTCCAAGGAGCGCGAGGACCTCATGCACCTCATCCGGCGCATGGACCACGTGGCCGATTGGGCCAAGGAGGCGAGCATGAACCTGCAGCTTGTGGTGGAGGCCAACGTGGACGTACCGGTCACGCTGTGGAACAAGTACTGCGGGATGACCGGGGAGCTGGAGAAGTCAGCCAAGGCGCTCAAGACCTCCATCGACAACCTGGGCGTGGATGAGGAGGCGGTCATGAAGTACGAGCGCAGCGTGCACATTCAGGAGCACATATTGGACGAGATGTACTTCTCCACCAAGAAGGAAATCTTCTTTGCCGACATCGACCCTAAAGCCATCTACCTCATGCGGGACATCCTGCACGACATCGAGAACTCGTCGGACAAGTGCAAGGACGCCGCGGAGATGATCCATATCATCCTCGTATCACAGAAGCACAAGGCAAGGTAGGACCTATGGCAGAGCGGCTCTTCGGCACCAATGGAGTAAGGGGCGTCATCAACCAGGACATGAACCCGCAGCTGGCGCTCGATGTCGGGCGCGCGATCGGCACCTTCATGAAAGGGAAGGTGGCGGTCGCCACGGACTGTCGCACCTCCGCGGACATGGTGAAAAGCGCGGTATTCGCTGGGTTGACCTCCACGGGCGTCGAAGTGCTGGACCTGGGCATGCTGCCCACTCCCGCATTGCAGTATTTCGTGAAGATCAGCGACATCGCGGGAGGGGTGATGATCACCGCCTCCCACAATCCTCCTGAGTTCAACGGGATCAAGGCCATCGATTTCGATGGCACCGAGATGACCCGGACCCGGGAGGAGGAGATCGAGGCGATCTACTTCTCCCATCGGTTCGAGAACAAGGATTGGAGGTTGATCGGGTCCGTCAGGCCGACCAGCGGA
>Ga0315286_10007926_pt1 | contig 10418 bp, 11 predicted proteins | sample YL17G10_0_MG_FD_205038 | JGI IMG/M metagenome (GOLD analysis project Ga0315286, IMG submission 205038) | Sediment microbial communities from Yellowstone Lake, YNP, Wyoming, USA - YL17G10_0 | ecosystem: Environmental > Aquatic > Freshwater > Lake > Sediment | place: USA: Wyoming | collected...
CACGAGCAAGGTGGAGTTTCCCCACGCGCCTCTCGTTCTCCCACCCGCTGCGCGCCGGGACGGCACGCGGTCCGGTTCACAGACGCAGCACACCGTGTTCATCGCGAAACCGCGCGCTGCTCCACGGCCATTCTTTTGGGTCACGAATCAGGAGCGCCTTCACCGGATTATTCTCGATGTAATTACGGGCGCGGAGTTCGTGGGCGCTGTCCCGCATGTAGGTGTCCCAGAAATCCTTCGACCAGAAATGTCCCCGGCGACCCAGCGCCTTATTGGCTTCACGCGCGGTGTATTCCTTCCAATCCGCCACGACTTGGGACATGGGTTTTTCTCCGACTTTGAACAGCACATGGACGTGATTCGCCATCACGACCCAGGCTCGCAAATCGTAAAGCTTCCCATGATGAAAACGTAGCGCGCCTTCAACCAGCTTCGCCAGTTCCGGACGCCGCAGATGGCACTCGCCCCGGCCCCGGTCCAGATAGGACTCAAGCTTTTTCCTTTGCTCGCGCTGGTCTTCAACCGCCAGCAACGCGGCCCATTCCGACCGCAAAGCGGCGGGGAACGCATCGAGCAGTTGGAAAGTAACAAACTGAGTCAGGCCGGGTTCATCACGATGCGGCAGATAACCGCGCTCATGCCATCCCTTGAACCCTTTCAATGCGTGCTCGCGATTCGGAGGCGAAGACCAGCGGCGCTTGCCGGCGACGAGTTCGCGCACACCCGGATTGTGTGGCGGACCCGGAGGCCTCGGTTTGCCAAGTTGGGTCATGCGACAGTTCAACCGAAAATCTGCTGCCGTGGCAAGCAATTGCGGACCGCGACCGGGCCCCCGGTCGCAGCACGCACAATGGCGCGAGAAAGGTTGGGGTTTATCCCGCACGCCTCTCCCCCTCCACCCGCTGCGCGCCGGGACGGCGCGCGGTCCGGGGCCGTATTGGCCCAAGGTCCAATACCCCCGGCCCGCCCCGCTCGCTACTTTCCACGCTCGTGACCAAAACCAGGCCCCTGATTGCCGTCGTGGATGATGAGGAACCCGTGCGCATCGCCCTCCGGCGTCTGCTGCGCTCGGCTGGCTTGGACGTGGAGACGTTTCCGTCCGGCGTCGAGTTTCTGGAATCCCTTCTGACGCGCCGGCCTGATTGCGTGCTGCTCGATCTGCACATGCCGCTCATGAACGGCTTCGAGGTTCAAGCCCGGCTCGCGGAATCCAGCGCTCCGGTGCCCGTCGTGATCATCACCGGCCACGATTCCACCGAGACGCGCGACCGCGCGCTGGCCGGGCGGCCCGTGGCCTATCTCCGCAAACCGGTGAACGACCAGACGTTGCTTGACGCCATCGAACTGGCACTGACCCACAACGCGCCGCCGTGAAGCCAAAACGTGAAACCCTCGCGCCTGAGAAATGAACCAGCCACTTGCCACTGATTACTGTTCACCGCCCCCGCCCCCCGCCACTCAGCACAAATCAACATCACCATGAAACCAAAGCTCATCCTCCTCACGCTGGCCTGCGGACTGGCGTTCACCACCACCACCGCGCTGTTCGCACAGGACGCGGCCACCGACGACCAAGCCGCCGCTGCCGAACTGGCCAAGAAACTTTCCAATCCGGTCGCCAGCCTCATCAGCGTCCCCATCCAGAACAACTGGGACTTCGGCATCGGCCCGGCCAACGCCATGCGCTACACCGCCAATGTCCAGCCCGTCATTCCCGTTACCCTCAACGAGGATTGGAATCTCATCACGCGCACGATCATTCCCATCGTCTATGCCGAATCGCCTGTGATCGGCGGCAGCAGCAAGTTCGGTCTCGGCGACACGGTGCAAAGCCTTTGGTTGTCGCCCAAGGCGCCGACGGCCAGCGGTTGGATTTGGGGCGCGGGTCCGGTGTTGCTCTGGCCCACCTCCACCGACGACGCGCTCGGCGTTGGCAAAGTCGGCGCGGGCCCGACCGCGCTCGCGTTGAAACAGGTGAACGGCTGGACCTACGGGATGCTGGCCAACCACATCTGGTCCTACGCCGGCCAGGGCGGCAACCCCGACGTGAACGCCACCTTCCTCCAGCCGTTCGTCTCCTTCACGACCAAGAAATTCACTACCTACGCACTGAACACCGAGTCCACTTACGACTGGTCGAACAGTCAATGGACCGTGCCCGTGAACGTGATGGTCAGCCAGCTTGTGAAGCTCGGTGGCAAGCCGGTGCAATTCAGTCTGGGCGCGCGTTACTACGCCGAGAAGCCAGACGGCGGTCCGGACTGGGGGTTGCGCTTCGCCGTCACCTTCCTCTTCCCGAAATGAAGAACCTGATTCAACAGGAGCAAACCGAGGGAGCGGAGATGAACTCCAGGATCGCCTCCGCCTACGTTTACCGCACCGCTTCGATGCGATCCCGGTACACGCTCACCAGTTTGTGCGTGGTGATCGTGGATTCAATTTTGGGCCAGACCCGGCACAGCCACGCCGCAAAATCGCGACCTCGCATGTTGCCCACACGCAAATGGACGACCCGGGGTGGAGGCACGCTGAGTACGATGCGCTGCGAGAAGTCCGCGTCCTTGGTGACGATGACCAGATCCTTCTGCTGCGCGTGCGTCCAAAGTTGGGAGTCGCTGGGCCGCGCCCCCAGCTCCGAAGCGTGGGTGACCGGCAGGCCGGTTTGCAGGGAGGGAACGCGTGGGAGGTTCTCGTCGAAGAGGAAGCCCCTCATGCCACCTGCTCGAAAGAGTATTGGTTGCCCATCAGCCGGGCGGCGTGATCAAAGCAGGCCAGCACCTGCTCGCGGCGGAGCGTGGGAAAGGATTCCAACACGTCGTCCACCGAATCCCCCGCCGCCAGCATCTCCAGCACGGACTGAACGGCGATGCGCGTTCCGCGTAGCACCGGCCGTCCGTTGCACACCTCGGGATGAATCTCGATCCAGCCTGAACTCATGCGCCAAATCTAGCCGGACCCCCGGTTTTCGCCAAGCCCGATCTGCATCCTCGCCACTTGCCACTCCGGCATCTCCGTTCCCTCCGTCACCCTCCTGTTCCCGAGATGCAAACCGAATCAACAGGAGCAAACCGAGGGAACAGAGATGAAATCTGAGAACTCCGTTTCCTCCGTTGCCTCCTGTTCAATTTCTGAAGTGCCAATCGACCAACGAAAGAACACAACCATGAAGATGAAACGCAAACAATACCTCCTCGCCGCCGCGCTCATGGGCGCGCTGGCGTTCATGCCGACGGTGGGCTGACGCCGCTCATCCAGAACGAATCGCCTGGCGCCGACAAGGAAGCCAACTGGCTGCCCGCGCCGAAAGGGCCGTTCTCTATGGTCCTGCGTCTCTACTGGCCGAAACCTGCGGCGTTCGAAGGCAAGTGGACCCCGCCGCCAGTGCAGCGGGTGCAATCACACCCCAAAGGTGAAATGACCAAACCAATCAAACCAATTTGTTTGTCGCCGACTGGATCCACCCGGCCAGCGAACAGACAACGCAGTAGAACAACAAGAAAGAACAACAAACAATGAAAATGAAAGAAATGCAGCACTACGGCTTGTCACTGCTGACGGCTGGCACGGCGCTCTTGAGCGTCACGTCTTCCGTTCAGGCGGCGGACAAGAAACCCAACATCCTCGTCATCTGGGGCGACGACATCGGCACCTGGAACATCAGCCACAACAACCGTGGCATGATGGGCTATCAGACGCCGAACATTGACCGCATCGCCAAAGAAGGCGTGGCCTTCACCGACTACTACGCGCAGCAGAGCTGCACGGCCGGGCGCTCCGCCTTCATCAGCGGCTCCGTTCCCGTCCGCAACGGCATGACCAAGGTCGGTCTGCCTGGCGCCAAGGAAGGCTGGAAGGCCGTGGATTGCACCATGGCCACGGTTCTCAAAGGCCAGGGCTATGCCACCGGACACTTCGGCAAAAACCACCAGGGCGACCTGGATGAGCATCTGCCCACCATGCACGGCTTCGACGAATTCCTCGGCAGCCTCTACCATCTCAATGCCGAAGAAGAGCCGGAGAACATGGACTACCCGAAGAACCCGGAGTTCCTCAAGAAATACGGCCCGCGCGGCGTGCTCCATTCCTGGGCGGATGGCAAGGGCGGCCAGAAGATCGAGAACACCGGCCCGCTGACCAAGAAACGCATGGAGACGGTTGACGACGAAACCATCGCCGCCGCCAAGGTCTTCATCCAGAACGCGGCCAAAGCCGGCACGCCGTTCTTCGTCTGGTGGAACGGCAGCCGCATGCACTTCCGCACCCACGTGAAGCCGGAGCATCGCGGCATCTCCGGGCAGGACGAATACAGCGACGGCATGGTCGAGCACGACATGCACGTCGGCGAACTGCTGAAGCTGATTGATGACCTCGGCCTCGCCGACAACACCATCGTCCAGTATTCCACGGACAACGGCCCGCACTACAACACCTGGCCCGATGCCGGCACCACGCCGTTCCGCGGCGAGAAGAACTCGAACTGGGAAGGCGCGTATCGCGTGCCTTGCTTCATCAAATGGCCGGGCCATTTCCCGGCCGGCACGACCCTCAACGGCATCGTCTCGCACGAAGACTGGCTCCCCACCTTCGCCGCCGCCGCGGGAAATCCTGACATCAAAGCCCAGCTCCTCAAGGGCACCGACATCAATGGCCGCCACTACAAGAACTACATCGACGGCTACAACCAGCTCGATTACCTCAGCGGCAAGACCGACAAGTCGCCCCGCAACGAGTTCTGGTATGTGAACGACGACGGCGACCTCGTCGCGGCGCGTTATCAGGACTGGAAGCTCGTGTGGCTGGAAAACCGGGGCGAAGCCTTCGGCGTCTGGCGCGAGCCGTTTGTCGAGCTGCGCATCCCGCTGCTCTTCAATCTGCGGCGCGATCCGTTCGAGAAGGCCCAGCACAACTCGAATACCTACAACGATTGGTTCCTCGACCGTCCCTTCGTCATCGTGCCGCTCACCGAGATGGCCGGCAAATTCCTCAAGACCATGATCGAGTATCCGCCCAGCGCCACGGCGGGTTCGTTCAACCTGTCGAAGATGCAGAAGCAGATCGAAGAGTTGTCGAAAGCCCACTAACGCTGAACTGATTCGATTGTGAAACACGCGGGCTGGCCGAGTGGGCGGCCCGCGACTTCACCAGCGAACAAAACAACAAACATGAAAACCACACGCCAACAGAATATCATCGCTGCGGCGCTGATGGGTGTGCTGGCTTTCATCACAGCCATACCTCACGCCGTCGCGGCGACTGGCGGAGAGCCGGGCGCGGCGGAGAGCAGCCTCGCCTTAAAACTCCACAATCCCATCGCCGATATGGTCACGATGCCGATGGAGAACAACTTTGAATTCAGTTCCGATTCGCGGCACGCCCTGACCTACACGCTCAACGTCCAGCCGGTGATTCCGTTCCACCTAAACCAAGACTGGTTGCTGGTCACGCGCACGATCATCCCTTTCATTTCCCAGGAAGCAGTCGTCGCGGATGAGCGGGACAAGACCGGACTCGGCGACATCAACCAGAGCTTCTTTGTTTCGCCTGCCAAACTCGCAGGCGGCTGGATCGTGGGTGCGGGTCCGGTGTTCCAGTATCCCACGGCCACGCGCGCCGAACTGGGCACCGGCAAGTGGGGTGCCGGCCCCACGTTTGCCGTGCTGCAACAAGACACCCACTGGACGTTTGGCGTGCTGGCCAATCAAATCTGGTCTTTCGCCGGCGACCGCCACCGCGAACTGGTGAACACGGCCCTGGTGGACCCGTTCATTTCCTACACCTGGTCGAACAATTTCACGGTGGAGTTTGACGGCGGATCCACTTATGACTGGAAGCAACGGCAATGGGCAGTGCCGCTGACGGCGGGCGTGAGCCAGCTCGTGACGATTGGCAAACAGTCGGTCAGCTTCGGCCTCGATGGTCGTTGGTATGCCCAACATGCGCCCGGCGCTCCGGCGTGGGGCATCGTGTTCACTGTGACGTTCCTATTTCCAAAAGAAAAGACTGATAGAACAAGAAACACATGACTATGAACTCAAAATCCATGAAGTCCCTCATCCTCCGCGAGTTCATCGCCGCCGCGCTGTTTTGCGCGCTGGCTTTCACTGCCACCATCGCCCGTGCCGCCGACCCGTTGCCCTCGTGGAACGACGGGCCGGCCAAGCAATCCATTATCAACTTCGTCGAGAAGGTGACGAAACCCGGCTCGCCCGACTTTGTGCCCGTGCCCGAACGCATCGCCGTGTATGACAATGACGGCACGCTCTGGAGCGAACAGCCGGCACCGGTCCAGTTTTACTTCGTGGCCGACCGCGTGAAAGCGCTCGCGCCGAAGCATCCCGAGTGGAAGACGAAAGAGCCGTTCGCCTCGCTGCTCAAGGGCGACGTGAAAAAGGCGCTCGAGATCAGCGGCGACCACGGGCTGATGGAACTTTTCATGGCCACGCACACCGGCATGACCGACGACGAGTTTGCGCAGATCGTCAAGGACTGGATCGCCACCGCGAAACATCCGGAGACTGGCAAGCGTTTCCTCGACATGACCTATCAGCCGATGCTCGAAGTGCTCGCGTATCTGCGCGCGAACGGCTTCAAGAACTTCATCGTCTCCGGCGGCGGCATCGAGTTCATGCGCGTGTGGACGGAAGCGGCTTACGGCATCCCGCCGGAACAGGTCATCGGCAGCAGCATCAAGACGAAGTTTGAATTGCGCGACGGCAAGGCCGTGCTGGTGCGTCTGCTCGCGCTGAACTTCAACGACGACAAGGCTGACAAGCCTGTGGGCATCAACCAGCACATCGGTCGCCGGCCCATCGCGGCGTTCGGCAATTCCGTGGGCGACCAGCAGATGCTGGAATACACGCACAGCGGCAGCGGCGCGCGGTTCGAACTGCTCGTGCTGCACGACGATGCGAAGCGCGAGTTTCCCTACGGCCCCGCGCGCGGACTTCCGGACGTGAAATACGGTTTTTTCACCGCCGCGCTGGATGAACACGCGAAGAAGGACGGCTGGACCGTCGTGAGCATGAAGGACGATTGGAAGACCGTCTTCCCCGCCGCACAATCTGAAGTCACCGCCATAGACATCCTGTTGCAACCGGACGCGACGATGCTCCAGAAGTGCGAGGCCAACAACGCCCGCCTGCTGGGAGTCTTCCCCAAAGGGTTTTCGCTCGACGCGATGCACACTCCGCACATCACGCTGATCCAGCGGTTCGTCCGCACGGCGGACCTCGACAAAGTCTATGCCGCCTCTGCGCAGGTTCTCGCCGCCGCCAACGTCAAAGCGATGAAGCTGGAAGCCTTCAAATACTACTACGCCCCGGGCGGCGCGGTGGGCGTCGCGGGCATTTGCGCGAAGCCGACGCCGGAAATCGTCAAGCTGCAAGCCGACATCATTGCCGCAACGAAGCCATTCACGGTGGAAACCGGCCCCATCGGCGCATTCACCGCTCCGCACGACAATTCCGCAACGGATGGGATGCTGATTAGCTATGTCGCAACGTTCGTGCCGAAGATGAGCGGCGAGAATTTCAATCCGCACGTCAGCACCGGCGTCGCCCCAACCGCGTATCTCGACCAGATGAACGCCGAGCCGTTCGAGAACTTCACCTTCTCGCCGGCGGGCGCGGCGGTTTACCAGCTCGGCCCGTTCGGTTCGGCGGCAAAGCTGCTCAAGCAATTCGACCTGAAACCATGAGCCATTTAAGCAACCTGAAAATTCGATTGTGAAACACGCGGGCTGTCCGAGTGGCCGGCCCGCGACTTCACCAGCGAAAAACAAAATGAAATGAAAAACCGGAATCAACAGGAGAACGCAGAGGGCACGGAGCAAAAATTCTCTGCTGCCTCTGTTACCTCCTGTTCAAGTTCCGAAAACCAATTTGCCCGTCGGTGACTGAAACAAACCGCACGGCGGAGAGAGCACAAAACAAAAGAACAAAACAATGAAAATGGAAACTAAACACATCCTCGCCGCCGCGCTCGTTTGCGCGCTGGCATTCACAACGACACAAGCGCAGCAAGTGCCGCTGCCCAAGACCGCCGCCGAAGTGCCCGGCCCCGCTGCCGGCACCGCGATGACCAAGGAATATGTCCAGACGGTCGGCCGCATGGCCTACGTCTGGGGTTGGCCGCTGGTCAACATGGGCAACCGCAGCATCGCGTTCAATAAGCTGCCCGCCCCAGGCAAGATCGGTGGCGTGCTGCCCGCCGCCTTTAACAGCGTTTGCATGCTCACCGGCTACGTCTCCCCGGACCAACGCGCCGTCGCGTGTCCGAACCAGGACGTCGCGTATGGCTTCGGCGTGAGCCAACTGGATCAGGGGCCGCTCGTGTTGCAGGTCCCGGATTTCGGCGACCGTTTCTGGGTCTTTGCACTCTATGACTAGCGCACGGATGAATTCTCGTCGCTCGGTAAGGCCTACGGCACCAAGCCCGGCTTTTACCTCATTGTCGCCCCGAACTGGCAGGGTGAAGTTCCAGCGGGCATCACGGCAGTGATCCGCTCGACCACGGATATGATGCTCACGGTGCCACGCGTGTTCATGGACGACACGGACGCGGATCGCGCCGCGATCCAGCCCCTCGTCAATCAGATCAGTCTTTGCCCGCTCGCCAAGTTCACCGGCCAGATGCAGATCGTGGATTGGAAGAAAGCTCCGATCTACCCGGCACCAGCGCCAGCATCCGGCTCCACGGAGACCAAGTGGGTGCAGCCCGAAACCTTCTTCGACGCGTTGCCCTCCGTGATGAAGAACGTGCCGCCGCTGCCGGGTGAGGAAGCCCTCTACGGTTGGATCAACAGCGTCTTGGCTGCCGCCGCCAAGGACCCGAAGATTGCGCAGACCCTCAAGGAGACCGGCATCGCGACCGAGTCCGAGTTGATCAACCAGTTCCATCAATGGGAAAATGTGGGCCGTCCCTTCGGTCATGGTTGGAACTCGCAAGACAACAATGCGGTGTGGGGCACCGACTACCTCAATCGTGTCGCCACGGCCAAGGCCTGCATCCTGGTGAACAAGCCCAGCGAAACGCTGTATCACTATCGCACCCTCGACAGCCAGGGCCAGCCGATCAACGGCAAGAGCACTTACAGCATCACCTTCGCGAAGGGACAGGTGCCGCCGGTCAAAGGATTCTGGTCGCTGACGCTCTACAACGAAAACCACTTCTTTCACAAAAACCCTCTGAAGCGGTATTCGCTCGGCACGAAAAACAAGACGCTGAAATACAACGCCGACGGCTCGCTCACCTTGTATGCCGGTGCCACTTCGCCGGGCGCAGACAAGGAAAGCAACTGGCTGCCCGCTCCCGAGGGGCCGTTCTCGCTGTTCCTGCGAAACTACTGGGCGGACCAATCCGTCCTCGACGGCACGTGGACGCCGCCGCAGGTCGAAAAGGTGAAGTGAACCAACCCAGCAACGACTGAAAAAAACCAATTATGAAAACTTCCCAACTCATCGCCGCCGCGCTCGTTTGCGCGGTGGCCGCAACCACGACCTTCGCCGCGGATGCGCCGAAGATGAAAATGACGACGGACATTCCGCCGGAAATCACTACGCCCGACAGCGTCGAGACGCGGCTGGGCACGCTCAAGTTCTTCGACGGCACCCCGGACAAGGCCACGGTGGCCAAGGTCTATGACAACCTCGACTTTCAGCGCGGGGTGCAGGTGTTCCTGACGGGAGTTCCCGGGGCGTCCCAGGTGGCCATTCGCAACGGGATTCGCAGCTTCGGTCCGGACAACCAGACGGTGGTCCTCTTCGAGACCCTGATGGATTCCAAGTCGCTGTTCCTTACGGCCAACACCGAGAGCGTCTATGCGTGGAGCTGGCTGAACCTCAAGGACGGCCCGATGGTCTTGGAAACGCCGCCGAACGTGCTCGGGGTGATTGATGATTTCTGGTTTCGCAACGTGATTGATTTCGGCAACGCAGGGCCGGACAAGGGCAAAGGCGGCAAGTTCCTGATGCTGCCGCCCGGCTATAAGGGAGAAATCCCGAAAGGCTACATCGTGGCGCGTTGCCCGACCTTCAACAACCTGGTCTTCTGGCGCGGGTTTCTCGTCAATGGCGACCCGAAACCGGCGGCGGATACCATCAAGAAAACCTTCAAGGTCTATCCGCTCGGCAAGGATGCCAGCGCGTCCAAGGTGACCTTTGTCAATGGGTCGGGCAAGGAGATGAACACCATTCACGCGAACAACTTCTCGTTCTATACCGAACTGAACGAAGTGGTGCAGGAGGAACCGACCAGCGCCATGGATATGGAAACACTGGGACTATTCGCTGCCATCGGCATTGAGAAGGGCAAGCCCTTCGCGCCGGACGCGCGGATGAAGAAGATCCTGGTGGACGCAGTGGCCGTCGGCAACGCCACGGCCCGCGCCATCCTTACCGACTGCCGGATGAAGGAAGCCT
>Ga0315286_10007927_pt1 | contig 10418 bp, 6 predicted proteins | sample YL17G10_0_MG_FD_205038 | JGI IMG/M metagenome (GOLD analysis project Ga0315286, IMG submission 205038) | Sediment microbial communities from Yellowstone Lake, YNP, Wyoming, USA - YL17G10_0 | ecosystem: Environmental > Aquatic > Freshwater > Lake > Sediment | place: USA: Wyoming | collected...
GCTCTGGGTCATGATGAGCTCATAGTCGACGATGTCCCGCAGCCTCCACCAGCCGCCCGGCCAGGGGTCGACGAAGTCCATCATCTTCTCGGCGTAGGACTTCGGGATCTCGGTCGGCTCGATGAAGATGGGCGTGCCCATCCGGGTCGAAGCCGCCTCGCTCAGGATGCCGACCACGTTGTGCAGCCAGGGCGTGTCGTCGCAGGCGCCGATGTACCAGGCCGTGTAGCTCCGGCCGTTCACGACGCCGCTCTTGTTGTTCTGCTGGAGGTCATAGGCCATGGACGTGCCGACGAGGTTCGCCGACCGCCAGACGAGCGGATGGACGTTGGGCAGGGGCGGGTCCATGTAGGGCGGGATGAAGAGCCGCCCGCCGTTCGATCCCTGCTGGTGTTGGTCGAGCTGGATCTGGGGCAGCCAATCTTGGTAGAGGACTTTGGTCACGGCCTTTGTCTCCGCCAGGTTGAGGAAGTCCCAGTCGCGGTTGTTGTCGTGGCCGGCGTAGGGGTGATAAAGGTAAGGCATGCCGCCGCCCTCGAACTTGGTGCCGAGGTATTTCTTGTACCAGTCGACGACCATCTGGTTGCCGTCGGGGTTGGTGGTGGGGCAGAGGAGGACGATGACGTCGCTCAGGACCTTCTTGGCGTCGAAGAGCGTCTTCCCCGCGACGAGGTTATAGGCGAGCTCCATCGACATTTGCGACGCCCCGATCTCGGTCGAGTGGAGGCTGCAGGTGACGAGGACAATGGCCTTGCCCTGCTGGGCGAGCTTCTTCGCTTCCTCGGGGCCGAGCGTCCGCGGGTCGCGCAGCTTTTTCACGATGTCGCGGAATGCGTCGAGCTTGCCCATGTTCTCTTCGGCGGTGATGACAGCCATGATCATCGGCTTCTTCATCGTGGTTTCGCCGATGGTCAGGATCTTCATTCGGGGCGTTTCGGCGGCCAGCTTCTCGAAGTAGCCCTTGATCTGGTTGTAGTCGGCGAGCTTCTTATCCGCGCCGACCTTGAAGCCCAGGAACTGCTCGGGGGTCGTCTGCGCGGCCAGGACTGCGGCCAGGACGAGGACGAGCGCCAGGGCGAGGGAGCCTTTCTTGAACGAGGATGTCATCCGAACCTCCTGCGGTGAAAAATAATGTCCCTTTTCTATCACTTGGCCGGAGGCAAGTCAACTTCACAGGAAGGGGTCAGGTCTTAACATTTAACATTTTTGACCCGGCCTGACCCCGGAGTGCCAGGTCTCGCTAAAAATGTTAAATGTTAAGACCTGACCCCTTTCTATTCGTCGTGGGCGTCGAGGCGGACGGTCTGGCCGGGCTTCATCTCGATCTCGATGATGTCCTCCTTCGTCCGCCGCCACTTCCCGTCCATCGTGTAGGGGAATTCGAAAGGGTTGAGGAGGCGCAGCCGGCCGCCCTTCTCCGAGACGATCTTGACCTCGTAGACCTGGCCGTGGGACCTCGTCGCGGAGATCAGGAACGCGCCCTCCGCCCGGAGCGAAGAAAACTCGACGTCCTTCCACGAAGCCGGGATGGCGGGAAAGAGATGGACGATTCCTGTATGGCTCTGGAGGAGCATCTCCTGAATCCCAGCGGCGAAGGCGAAGTTGCCTTCGAGGGTGAACGGGCGGTAGACGAATTTCGATTTCCCGGATTTCGTCTGGTCGCCGTTCACATGGAAGCTGTTGGGCAGACAGAAGGCCGAGGCGAACGTCCGAAGCGCGGCGGCCGCGCCCTCGCCGTCGAAGGCCCGTGCCTTGAGGTTTCCGAGCCAGGAATAGGAATATCCGCACCAGTAGTCCGGGCCGATTTTATCGAGGTTGGCCAGGGTGGCCCGGATGATCTCCTTGTCGCGTCCGCCGTTTGAAACATCGATGAGGCCCAGGGGATGGAAGGCCATGAGGTGGGAGAAGTGGCGGTGGGACTCGGCGTAGGGGACGCCGGAGGCGAACATCAGTCCCGACGCCGGATCCACGGCGAACTCGGGCCACTCTCCGAGCGCGGCTTTCCACCTCTTCGCCTCGTCGTTCTTCCCCAACTCGGCGGCCATTTCGGCGGCCGTCTTGAAAGTCCAGCGGACAAGGGCCAGGTCGTAGTTCGTCGTCTCGGCGAACCAAGCTTTCGCGCTGTTGTCGAAGATCTCGGGGCTTGAGGAAAGCGGCAGGCGCCGCCGGCCGCGCGCGTCGCGGACCGAGAGCCGGTCGAGGTAAACGGCGACGTCCCGGACCCAGGGATAGGCCCGCTCTTCGAGGAACGCCCGGTCGCGGCTGTATCGCCAGTGGAGGTCGAAATGCTGGGCCAGCCAAGCGCCGACGGTCGGGCCGAAGGAATACTGGATCCAGCCGCCCATGGGCGCGCCGTCGAGCGTCGAGACGCCGGGCACGTTCAGTCCGTCCGTCCCGAAGTACGTTTTCGTGTAGCTTTGAAACGCGGGCCGCATCTCCCAGAGCCAGTCGAGGAAACCGAGCCCTTCCTCGAGATGGTTGCCGCTGTAGCACGGCCAATAGCTCAGCTGGGTGTTTAGATCGTGGTGGAAATCGCCTTTCCAGGGCGGAAGCTTGCCGTTGTCCGCCGTCCAGACCGCCTGGAGCGAAATCGGCGGGGCGCCGCGCCGGGCGGCCGCCCCGAACTTGTACTGCTCGAGGTACCATTGCTTCTCGAGAAGCGGGTCCGGCAGCTTGATCGACGACCGGCTCCAGAATCCGCTCCACCAGGCGGCGTGGCTGCCCGCGTCGACGGAGAATCCGCGTTCGAGCTCGCTTCGGACCCGGGTTTCGGCCGCGGGCTCTTTTTTGTCTTCCGAAAATTTCGAACTGATGCTCCAGACGCCTTCCACGACGCCCGGCCCCGCGGATGTCCAGGCGACCGCGATGTCGTAGTGGAACCCGCCCCACCCGGTCTGGTGATAGACGAGCACGTCCCCGGACCGCCGGACCGCGCCCTGGGGATATCCCAGGCGCCGCAGGTCCTGGCCGGTGACCGGATCGGTGTCGCCCGAATCCTTGGAAGTCTGGTAAAGGGGCATGACGATCGCCGGCCTGAAGCCGTCCGGGACGCCCGTAAACCGGAACCAGCCCTGGGGTTTGACGGCGTGTACGTAAGTCGCGAGCGATATGCCGCCCGGCCAGGTCACAGTGCAGACGGCGTCGTGGACGAGAAGCCGGACGTCGGCCGCGCCGCCGAAGCCCGGCGCCTCGAATTCGAGCGCGCCCGCCGGAATTTTCGACGGCGCGGGATCGGCGTCATACGGCGCATCGAATTTCGCCTGGACGGGCTTATAGTCCCCCTTCAGCCATTGGTCCTGGACCCATTTGAAGGTCCATTCCTGGCCCTTCATGTTTTCCATGGGACGGAGGTCCCAGATGTCGGCCCTATCGAGAGAAAGGCGGACCTTTCCGCCCTTGCGCCAGACTAGGGCGCCGACCATGCCGTTTCCGAGGGGGATGCCCTCGTCCCAGGTCGCGGCCAGGTTCTTGAAGACGAGATCGTGGTCGGAAGGATGGCGAGCGATGTCCGCGGGGCCGGCGGAGGCGGACAGAGCCGAAGTGAGAAAGGATGAAAGGACCGAGATGAGGAGGAGGCGGAACCGTTTTTTCATGGGCACCTGTCTTCCAGGAATGTCTATCGGTCGAGACCTTCGTCCCGGACGCGCTTTCGCATGGCTTCGATTCTGGACTGGACCCGGTCCGTGATATCCCGGAAAGCCGGGTCGGACCGGAGTCCTTCCCAGATCGGGTCGACCGTGATCCACCGGTCCGCATAGCCGAGTCGGGCCGATTTTTCGAGCCAGGAAAGGGCGTCCTTGGAGTTGTTCTTTAGGGCGTGGATCTGGGCGATTTGGTAGGCTACGGGGGAGCCTTTCGCCTCGATCTGCGGGCTCTTGAGGAATTCGGAAAGGTTCGCGGCGAGGAGCTTGTCCGCCTCGGCCTTGCGGCCCTGCTTCAATAGGGCGAAAGCCAGCTTGTTGCCCGCGGGATTGGCGAGTCCCGTGATCGGTGCAAGAGTTTCATAAAAAGCGCCCGCTTCCTTCCAGCGTCCGGCGAGAAGCCGGATGTCGCCGGCTTCCTCGAGGCCGTTCGCGTCAGCCGGCCTGTCCTGGAGGATCTTGTCGATGCGGGCCTCGGCGGCGCCGGAGCGACCGGCGAGTAGGTCGATGTAGCCCAGGATGAACTGGGGAAACAGGAACTCGGGCTGGAAGTCGAGGGCCTTCCGGAACCAGGCCTCGGCCTGGCCGTCGAAGCCGAGGTTGTAATACTGAAGGGCGGAGAGGGCATAGTAGCGGGCGAACCCCGGCTGGAGCCGGATCGCCTTCCGCAGCCAGATCAGGGCCTCGTCGAACTGGCCCGCATCCATTTTCACGACTCCGATGTTGTTGATCGCCGGCGCGTAGTTAGGATTCAACTCGACGGCCTTGAGATAGGAATTCAAGCTCTCCGCCGCGAGGCCCTTTTTATCCTGGGCGAATCCCAGGGCTTTGTACGCCTCAGCGGAGCCGGGGTCGAGCTCGACGGCTTTCAGCCCGTATTCCAGGGCGCGGTCGACCGGATCACCGTCCTGTCCGGCCTGCGGGGTCCCCGGCTTGATGCCATCCGCCTCGAAATGAATCCGCCGCCGGACGAAGGCGTCTGCCAGCCCGGCGTAGGCCAGGGCATAATTCGGGTCGAGATCGAGCGCTTTGCGAAAGAACTCGACGGCTTTTTCGTTGTCCTCGCGCGTGTAGTGGTAATAGTATTCCCGCCCCCGGACATAATACGCGTAGGCTTCGATGTTATCGGTTGCCGGCTTTTCTATCCTGGTCTTCTCGCCGGCGGACAGGGTGGCCTTGAGGGCGGCTGCGATCTTTTGGGCGACCTCGCTCTGGATGGAGAAGATATCGGTCATCTGGCGGTCGAAGGTCTCTGCCCAGAGGTACTTTTCGGTTCGGGCATCGATGAGCTGGCCCGCGATCCGCACCCGATCCTTCTCCCGCCGGACGCTCCCTATGAGGACGACCGCCACTTCGAGCTCTTTTCCGATCTGGCGCGAGGATTTGGGCGAGTTTTTATAGGGCATGACCGAGGTCCGGGAGATGACCTTCAGGTCCCCGATCTTGGACAGCTGGGTCAGGATGTCCTCGGTGACCCCGTCGCTGAAGAACTCGTCGTCCCGGGAGTCGCTCAAGTTTCGGAAGGGGAGGACGGCGATCGATTTCGCTTCGATCGAAACGGGGAGGAGCGTCGGCCGGCCGAGGACCCGATAGGCGAGGACGAGAGCCAGCAGGAGCAGGGCGGAATCGGCGATGATTTCGATCTTCCGGAGACGGCGCGAGACCTTCCCCATGTGATGCCAGGTGTAAAGGAGGGCGGCCGGGAAGCCGCAAATAAAGAAGACAAGGAGCGTATCGAAGACCTTCGTCGTCAGGCCGTAATGCTTGTTGATAAGGTCGAGGACCCCGAGGCAGGTCATCGTCGTGCTGAAATAGATGGCCGCCGTCCGGAGGAGCTTGCGCTCCCGGGCGGCTTTCCAGATGGCTCCGAGCGACGGTATGGTCAGGGGTCCTCCGATCGATCGTCCGGGAATTCGACGCATCCTTATGATAAGGAATCGGTTCGGCTTGTCAACTCTCGCCTGAGGCGGCGCGGCGCGAGCCCCGGTCGCTTGAAGCGGCGGGGACCCGCCATAAGTGGGTGAGCCGCGAAAGCGACTGGGGCGGGAGCCGCGCTCCTTCTCCCTTGGCTTTTGCGGCGGAATATGGTAAAAAAAGAGTCCGTTTTGCGGTTTTCCGCCGAACAGAAAGGACCTCGTCATGAAAAGACAGCTCAAGAAGCAGCTCAAAGAAGACGAATTCGTTTCCGGCTTTGCCAAGATCCTGCATTTCGCGAAGATATGGGAGCGGGAGCTCATCATCGCCGGCGTGGCGGTGCTCGCGGTCGCGCTCCTCTTCCTGGGCTTCCAGTTTCTCCGATCGCAGCAGAACGCCAAGGACAGCCTCGCGGCCGGGGAAATCCTGAACCTCCGGGCCGACCTGGCCAAGACGCCCCAGAACGCGGCCAAGCTCGAGCAGATCGCGGCCAAGGGCGGGAAATTCGCCCGCGTCGCGTCCCTGGGTCTCGCCACCCATTGGGTCGAGCAGGGCGATCTCGACAAGGCTCAGGCGGTACTGGCGAGCGTCAAGGACACCCCCAGGGATTTCATCTATTATCAGGTCCAGGACCTGGCCGCCCAGACCGCGATCCTGAAAGGCGAATACGACAAGGCGATCGGCCTCCTCAAGAAGATCGAAGACGCCAAGCCTAAAGACTACCTCCTCGACGCGGTCCTCTTCCACGAGGCCGAAGCCTTGGAGAAGAAGGGAAGCTCCATCGAAGCCCTGGCCCTGTATAAAAAGCTCCAGGCCGAATACGCCCAGACGTACTATGGCTATGACGCTTCGCTGAAGGTCAAGAAGCTCGAAACGGCGAAGTAAGCCGTTCTCTTGTAATATCGCCCGAAACGGCTATAATGAGACTTTATTCCAATAGGAGGATTTTCGATGGCTTATAAGATCACGGAAGAATGCATCAATTGCGGAGCCTGCGAACCCGAATGCCCCAATCAGGCCATCTCGGCCGGCGACACGATCTATGTCATTGACCCGGCCAAGTGCTCGGAATGCGTCGGCGCGTTCGCCGAGTCCCAGTGCGCCGCGGTTTGCCCGGTCGACTGCTGCGTTCCCGATCCCGACCACGTCGAGACGCGCGAGCAGCTCGAAGCCAAGCACAAGGCCCTCAAAGGCTGATCCGGCTCTCTTCGTCAACCGGAGCAATAGGAGTGAGGGTCCCTCACTCCTATTTTTTTTGAACACGGGCGACCATGGACGACAATCGATTTGAATCCGTGCCGTTGATTCCACTTCCCGCCGCGCCCCCGGCGCCGGCACCGGCGGCATCGCGGCGGAAAGGCTGGCTCTTCGCCAAATCCCGCCCCTGGATCAATGCCCTGCTCTTCGTTCTAACCATCGGATCGACGTTCGTCGTCGGCCTGGGCTGGGCCGCGAGCTACCGCTTCGCCGACCTCATCGCCGCGAATCCGGCCTTCGAGCCGGGCCGGGCCGAGCTCCGCGACCCCCGCGTCCTGGCCCTGGCGCTTCTCTATGCCGTCGTTCTCCTGGCCATCCTCACCGCCCATGAAATGGGGCACTATCTGACCTGCAGCCGTTACGGCATCGAGGCGACCCTGCCCTTTTTCATCCCTGCGCCGACGCTCGTGGGCACGATGGGGGCCTTCATCCGGATCAAGTCGCCGATCCCCCGGAAGCGCCAGCTGTTCGATGTCGGCGCCGCCGGTCCTCTCGCCGGGTTCGTGTTGGCCCTGCCGGCCCTTGCGGTCGGGCTGGCGCTCTCGAAAGTCGTTCCCGCCCTGCCCCGCGAGAACGTGATTTACTTCGGCGATCCGCTCCTGCTCAAAGCCCTGGCCGGAATTCTGGGCAAAAGCGCTCCGGCGGGCTGCGACCTCATCCTCCATCCCGTCGCCTTCGCCGGCTGGGTGGGGGCCCTGGTCACGGCCCTGAATCTCTTTCCCATCGGCCAGCTCGACGGCGGGCACATCGCCTACGCCCTCTTCGGGAGTCGGGCCCGGACGCTCGGTCGCTTATTCCTCGCCGCGTTCGTGGTGATGGGCGTGTTCCTCTGGGTGGGATGGCTCCTTTGGGCGGGACTCGTCCTCATCATCGGGACGAGGCATCCGCGGACCTGGGACGACGAAACGCCGATCGGAACAAAGCGGACGATTCTGGCCGTCCTGGTCGCGGTCATCTTCATCTTGTCCTTTATCCCCGACCCGGTCCAAGGGTATAATGCTTTTGATTTGATCAAGCTTTTGTGAGTTCCGATGATCCGCCGAGATATTCACAGGTTCTGTGGAAATGTTGTGGAAAAACATCGGGTCCGGGGCCGAAACCAGCGAGATTCATTGGGGAAACGACAAATTGCACAAAAAACCGTCAAGTCACGGAACTTGTTTATATTGAATGATTTATAAAGACATTGATAATAAAGAAGTTGCGATGGTGACCGCATGAATCAGGGGGACGGAATGGAAAAATCCTTCAAAGACGTCAATGCGGCGTTTGACGGGCTTAAAGAAAAGTTCCAGGGCGGCGAGATGTCCCGCCAGCAATTCATCGACGAAATGAAGAAGCTCCGGATCAAGGACGACCAAGGCCGATACTGGATGATCGGCGCCCAGACCGGGAAGTGGTATTTCTTTGACGGCAAGGACTGGGTCCAGGACGATCCGCCGTCGCAAAAGGAAAAGAAGGCGATCTGCATCCATTGCGGATTCGAGACCCGCCTCGAGGCTGAAGTTTGCGCCCGGTGCGGCGGGACCATGAAGGAATCGGATCCGTCCTGCGAAAAATGCGGCGCCAAGATTCCCAAGCCGTTTCTGGTTTGCCCGGGATGTGGGACGTCGGCCATCGGGGAGCCGGCACTCTCCCATGCGGATGATGACGTGCCCTCCTCCAAAGTCCGGGATCGGGACAAGGATAAGGACCCCGAAACGTCCGTCCGGGTCTTGCGGAGCGTTAAGCCTCTCTCCTTCCTTTTCTTCGGCGGGGTCTTGGGCGCTTTCGCCGGGCTGCTGGCCGGCACTTTCGCCGGCGCGACGGGCTATTTCGCTCCGAGCCTCGGCTTTCTGCCCGCCGTGCTTCTGGAATTCCAAGGGAAGCCCCTGGGCGGCGTCCTTTTCGCTTTGGCCGGGGCCGTGGCCGGGTTCGCGGTGATGGCCTTGATGGGCTTTTTAAAAGCGTTGGTGATCAATCTGATCCTGTCCATGATCGGTGGGATCGAATACCAGGTCGGAGAATCCGGACGGTCGCCCAAGCGGAAGGATCGAAAAGAAGATTCGGCCGAAGGTCGGCCGTTCGGCCTGATCAAGTGACGAACGGGGCTAATCCCCGGATCTTGTCCCGGGGAGCCGATTAGGGCGGTCGTCGGCCTTGAGCCGGGCCAGGGCATAGGCGATCTGGCCGACCGACAGCGATTCGTCATTCGGCGAATAGATCACCGGCCGGAAGACTTCGAATTCAGCTTCCCTCAGGAGCGTGGTCGCGCGTTCGGTCAGCTTCCGGTTGAGGAACACTCCTCCGCACAATATGACGGTCCCTATTCCGTGCGTTCGGCGGGTTGCCTGCGCCGCGGCGACGATCACTCGGGCCAGGGTGTTCAGAAATTTCCCGGCGATGAGCCCCGCCGAAGCGCCGCGCGCCAGGTCCGCCAAGATCGCCCGGATCATGGGTCCGAACGAGATCCGGAGAGGAGACGCTTCGCCGAGAAGGTCGAACGGATAGGCGGTCTGAGGTCCGTCCGCGGCGGCCGCTTCCAGCCGCATGGCCGCCTCGGCTTCGAACTCGTTTTCGAGCGGGGCGAGCCCGGTCAGGGCGGCGACGGCGTCGAACAGACGGCCGCAGCTCGAAGACAGGGGTGATCGGAGGCCGCGGTTCATCATCTCCAGAACGCTGCGGGTCTTTGCCCGATCCACGGCGGCGAGCCGCCCCGGCCTCGATCCCGAAGCCGCTCCGGAGGCCCGGAGATACGCGAGGGCCATCCGCCAGGGTTGTTTCGCCGCGAGGTCCCCTCCGGGCAGGGGGACCGGATCGAAATGGGCGAAGCGGATGAAGTCCGCATAGCCGGCGAGCAGGAACTCGCCGCCCCAGGCAGCGCCGTCCTGTCCGTAGCCGTAGCCGTCCCAGGAGACGCCGAGGACACGGCGGCCGACGCCGAGGCCGTGCTCGATCATGGCCGCCAGGATATGGGCGTGGTGGTGCTGAACGCGGAGATGGGGCAGCCCGGACCGTTCGGCGAACCGGGTCGTGTGGAAGCCCGGGTGGAGGTCGGAGACGATGCACGAGGGGTCGGCGTCGAAAAGTCCGGTCAAGTGCCGGATGGTCTCCTCGAAATACAGGTGGTTTTGATACTCGTCGAGGTCGCCCAGGAATTGACTGGTGATGATGTAGCCGTTCTTGTAGAGCGACACGGTGTCCTTCAGCTCGCCGCCCAAGGCGAGCACGGTCCGCGCTGAGCGGAGCGCTTCCGGGACGATTTGGGGATAGGGGACGTAGCCCCGGGCCCGGCGCACGAAGAGCGGAGAGCCGCCGGCGATCTTAACGACCGAATCGTCGGCCCGCATCGCGATCGGCCGGTCGTGGGTGAGAATGACATCGCAGAGCCCGCCGATCCCCTCCGCCTCGTCCTTCATGATGGGCGCATCCTTCCGGTTGGAGCTCGTGGCGACGATCAGGGGCAGGTCCCGGAGGAGCAAATGGTGAAGCGGGGTATAGGGCAGCATGAATCCGATCTCGTCGAGGCCGGGCGCGATGCCCGGGATGTCCCGCTTCTTGCGCAGGAGGACGATCGGGCGGCGGTCGGAGAGGAGGAGGGCCGCCTCATCCGTCGAAACCCGCGCG
>Ga0315286_10007928_pt1 | contig 10418 bp, 10 predicted proteins | sample YL17G10_0_MG_FD_205038 | JGI IMG/M metagenome (GOLD analysis project Ga0315286, IMG submission 205038) | Sediment microbial communities from Yellowstone Lake, YNP, Wyoming, USA - YL17G10_0 | ecosystem: Environmental > Aquatic > Freshwater > Lake > Sediment | place: USA: Wyoming | collected...
GCATCTCGCCCAGCTCCGCCTGGATCAAGGGCCTGGGGTCGGTGTTCAGGATCCTCATGCTCGGCTCGGCCCAGAAGAACGCCGAGAAGCTGATGATCGAGTGCGAGAAGTTCCTGGTCAACGATCCCGGCAACCTGTGGATCTCCACCAAGCTGGGCCAGGCCGCCATGGAGCTCGGCTACTTCAGCGCGGCCATGGCCGTCTTCGAGGACATCCGCCAGAACCACCCCGAGAACGTCCCCAACCTCTACAGCCTGGCCAACGCCTACGAGAAGAAGGGCGACGTCAACGCGGCCATCGCCGTCTGCACCACCATCACCAAGATCGCCCCCCAGGAGCACGACGCCGCCCAGCGGCTCAAGGACCTCTCCGCCATCCAGTCAACCTCGGTATTCGAGAAGGGCGCCAAGGAAGGCGCCACCAGCATCGTCAAAGACGACAAGACCCACGAGAAGCACGAGGTGGAACGGCACGAGATCCGCTCCATCGAGCAGCGCACCAAGGCCCTCGCCTTCCAGCAGGAGGCCTTGACCAAGGCCGGCTCCGATCCGCGGCACCAGGCCACCTACCACATGCACCTGGGCGACCTGTGGCTGCTGGTCGAGCCCGACTTCGCCCAAGCCGAGGCCGCCTACCGGAAGGCCAAGGAACTCCAGCCCACCGACAAGACCTACGACTTCCGCCTCGACGACGTCCAGATCAAGAAGCTGGACGCCCGCCTGAAGGCGCTGGATGCCGCGCTGCAGGCCGCGCCCGGCGACGCCGCGCTCAAGGCCGAGGCCCAGAAGCTCCGGACCGAGCGCAACGATTTCCGGATGAAGTCCTTCGAACAGCGCGCCGCCTTCCGGCCGATGGACATGAACGTGGCCTTCACCTTGGGCAACCTCTACTTCGCCATGAACCAGCTGGACGAGGCCATCGGCCAGTACCAGCGCACGGTGGGCGACCCGGCCAAGCGCGTCGACTCGCTCAACGCCCTGGGCATCTGCTTCTCGCGCAAGCACCAGTACGACCTGGCCGCCAAGCAGTTCCAGCTCGCCCTCAACGAGCTGCCGGTGATGAACGACCGCAAGAAGGTCATCCTTTACAATCTCGGCGACGTCTGTACCAAGATGCCTGCCAGGCGCGAGGACGCGCTCAAGACTTTCACGCAGCTTTACGAGGCGGATATCGCCTTCAAGGACGTGGCCAAGCGCCTGGACGAGCTCAGGAAGCCGCCCAGCTCCAAGGCCGGCTGAGCCCAGCGCACGGAACGGAGAGGACCCCCCGGGATGCCCCACACCAAGAGCGCCATGAAACGGGTGCGCCAGAACCTGCGCCGGAACCTGCGCAACCGCGCCGCGCGCAGCCAGGTGCGCACCGTGCTCAAGAAGGCCCGCGCGGCCATCGCCTCGACGCCCAGAGAGCCGGCCGCCGAGCAGGCCATCCGCGAGGCCTTCCGCGTCCTGGACCGCGCCGCCCACAAGGGGCTGATCAAGAAGAACGAGGCCGACCGCCGCAAGGCGCGCCTGGCGTTGCTCCGCAACCGTTCCGCCAAGTAGGGCGCGGCGACCGCGCCCTCCCGGCCCGGCGGCGGGCACTCTCCGGCTGGAGGAGTTGCTATGGGGGTTTCCCGGAAGGTACTGGGGGCCTCTCTGGTCATTGCGGCGACCTTGGCATCACTGGCGGTGCTGGGCCAGCGGGGCTCGGCCAAGCAGGCCCGCGAGCTGCGCGCCAGGCTCGCCGCCGCCGAGGCCGAGCGCGACCAAGCCCTCAGCCGGGTCAAGGAGGCCCAAGCCGCCGCCGGGGACGCCGGGCGGGCCCGATGCCGGGCCGAAGCCGAGGCCTACGGCGCCGCGCTGACCGAGGTCCGCAATCTCCTGGAGGCTCGTGCCTGCCGCGAAACGTTCTCAGCGCTCGACTCCCTGCCACCCGCTCAGCGGGGATGGGAGTACCGGCACCTGCTCCGCCGGGCCCAGGGCCTGACGCTGCGACGGCTCTGGGGCTACCCTGCGGAGTGGTCGAAGAACGAGCGCTGGATCCGCCAGCACGGACCGTACGGCGGGTGCGGCATCCACGACAGCTTCGTGGCCGCACTGGCCTGGGGCCCGGGGGGCCGGAAGCTGGCCGCAGCCACGGGCCGGGGCTGGACCTGGATCCTCGGGGAGGACGGCCGGCCCCTGCTGCAGCTTGACGGCCACGAGGGCATGGTCCAGGCGGTGGCCTTCGACCCGCGCGGCGAGCGGCTGGCCAGCGGCGGCACCGAGGGCACCGTGCGTTTGTGGGACCTGGCCACCGGCAAGACCGTGCATGTCTGGGACCTGGCCGCCAGCCAGGGCCCGGCGGTCGGATGGCAAGACAAGCATGTCGTGGCGGTGGCCTTCGACGCTTCCGGCCGCCGGTTGGCGGCCTTCACCGCCAGTCAGGCGGTCCACATCTGGGATGCAGACACCGGCCAGAAGCTGGAGAAGGTCCGGCCTGACGAGGCCAGCGGGCACCTGCTGGCTCTGGGCTCCCAGCAGAACTGGTCGTTCAGCACCTGGGCCGGGGAGCCCGGGATCGGGTGGAAAGCCTACGACGGGAGCGGCGAGCTGCGCCCCGAAGTGCAGCTGCCCGGCTCCTGTGGGCGGCCCTACCTGCTCGGCCCGGATGGCCGGCGGGCCGCGGAGATCCTGCCGGACAACTCCGTGTTGCTCACCGAGCGCCTGGACGGGCCGTCCGGCTACCGCCAGGTGGCCAAGCTCACCGGACACACCGACAAGGTTCGGGCCCTGGCCTTCAGCCCGGACGGGGCGCTGCTGGCCTCGGCCGGCAAGGACGGCACCGCCCGGGTCTGGGACGCGTCCGACGGCCGACCGGTGGCGGTGCTCCCTGGTCACTCCCGGCAGGTGTATTACCTGGCCTTCGACGCCGCGGGTGCGCGGCTGGCCACCGTCTCGGAGGACCTGCGGGTAATGGTTTGGGAGTGCCGCAGCGGACGGCTGCTGGCCACGCTGGACGGCTTCGAGAGTTGGGCCCCCTGGAGGATTCGGGCGGTCAGCTTCAGCCCGGACGGAAAGCGACTGATCACCGCCGGGTATTATTGCATCGCCTGGGACTTGGCCCCCCGGAGCGAATTCCTGGAATTGGCCGCCGGCCGCGAGGCGGCCGTCGCCGTGCGCTTCTCGCCCGACGGCGCGCTCTTGGCCTCCGCTTCCGGTGACCGCGGCATCGGCCTGTGGGACGGGCGGACCGGCGCGGCGGTGCGCGCCATGCGCACGGGGGCCGGGGAGGTTTCGGACTTGGCATTCTCGCCGCGCGGCGACCTGCTGGCCTCGGCCCACGACGACGGGGCCGTCCGGCTCTGGAGCCCCGCGAACGGTCGGGAGCTCCGGGTCCTGCAGCATGCCGCCGCGGTCAGGTCAATGGCCTTCTCCTCCTCCGGGGAGCGGCTGGTGGCCGCGAACAGCGGCAGGCTGGCGCTCTGGGCGGTGGCCTCCGGGAAGCTCCTGGCCGAGACCGAACTCAAGGCCGGGGCCGTTGAGAAACTGGCCTTCGTCCTCGGCGGCGACCGCGTGGCGGCGATGGGTTCGGACGGGACCATCAAGCTCTGGAAACCCGACCGGCCGGAGGCTCCGCCGGCGCTCCATGCGCGAGACCGACCGACGACCATGATCAGCCCCAGCCCGGACGGGAAACTGCTGGCCGCAGCCGTCAGGGGCGGCGCGCTGCTCCTGGTTGACGCGGCCGATGGCTCCGAGCGGCTGCGGATGAGAGGCCAGGCCGGGGCGCCCCGGTCGCTGGCCTTCAGCCCGGACGGTCGCCGGCTGGCCTGCGGCGGGGCCGATGGCAAGGTCGGCATCTGGGACTGCCTGACCGGCCGCCGGCTGTTGGAGCTGGTCGGGCACCGGGGCGAGGTCCTTGGCCTGGCCTTCAGCCCCGACGGCGAAAGACTGGCCTCCGCCTGCGCCGACGGCACGGTGCGGCTGTGGCTCGGCGAGGACGCTCCGGCCGCCGCGGCCTCGGCAGGCCACTGACCGTAGCGCGCCCGGAGCGCCCCACCCGGGTTTCCGGACGCACTCTGAGCCGGTCAGCCGAAGGGTTGCTGGCGCCCGAAGTCCGGGTTCCAGTCGCCGGCGGCGGCCAGTTCCTGGCGCCAGCCGTTCTCCAGGCCCAGCCGGTCGGCCTCGGCGAGCACAGTCTCATACTCCTCCGCGGTGACCCGCCGGCCGAGCTGCGCTTCTCCGGCCACCTCCGGCGTCGGCTGGTACTGGGCCAGGATCGAGACCCAGACCTCCGGCGAAAGCTCGCGCGCCACGAGCCGCAGGCAGGCGATGGAGTTCTCCACCTGGCCGGGCAGGACCAGGTGCCGGACGATCAGGCCGCGCAGGGCCTGGCCGCTTTCATCGAGCGCCAGTTCCGGGCCGGTGCGCGCGTAGATGGCGCGGAGCGCCTCCAGCGCCACCTCCGGGTAGTTCCGGGCGCCCGAGAGCCGCTCGGCGAGCCTCCTTTCGGCGTACTTGAAGTCCGGCAGGTACACGTCGAGCAAGCCAGCGAGGCCGCGCAAGCTATCGGGGCACTCATAGGCGTTGGTGTTGAGCACGAAGGGCACGCCCGCGCCGCGCGCGCGCAGCTCGGCGGCGAGATGATTGACTTGAGGTATGACGTGGGCCCCGGACACGAAGCCGACCGCCGAGGCCCCGGCCGCAAGCAGCCCGAGCACCTCGCCGGCGACGGCGTCCAGCGAGTCGAAACGGGCCGGCGACCCCGCCCGGCTGATCTGCCAGTTCTGGCAGTAGACGCAGCGCAGGTTGCAGCCGGCGAAGAAGACGTTGGCGATCCCGCCGGGCCCCGAGACCGCCGGTTCCTCCCCGCGGTGGAGGCAGACCGAGGCCACCTCGGCGCTCGCGCCGCGGCCGCACCAGCCGCGCTGCCCGGCCCGGCGGTCAGCCCGGCAGCCGCGCGGGCAGCTCGCGCAACGGCCGAGCCGCGCGTCGGCCGCCAGCCGGGCATCGGCGCCCCCCGGGGAGGCTTTTTGGAAACGCCCCATGCCTCCAAGCATACGCCGGCTCCGGCCGGCAGTCAACCCCGGCGGGCACTCCGCGGCGGCCTTTTGCGCTTGCTTCGCCTCTCGGCGCGGGCTAGAATCGGGCATCCATGAGGGCACTGGCCATGCTTCACGCGCAGAGCTATCTTCGGAAACTGCTGTCCGCACACCACCTGACCGGCCTGCCTTCGAGTACCAAGTCTTGAACGGGTCGTTCACCGGGAATCACCCCGAACTTGCAGGAGAATAGCGATGTCTGGCCACTCACACTGGGCAACCATCAAGCACAAGAAGGCCGCCTCCGACGCCAAAAAGGGCAACATCATCAGCAAGATGATCAAGCAGATCTTCATCGTGGTCCGGGAGGGCGGGCCGGACGCGAGCTCCAACCCCAGCCTGCGCCTGCTGCTCCAGAAGGCGCGCCAAGCCGGAGTCAGCAAGGATAACATGGACCGGGCCATCGCCCGCGCCTCCGGCCAGGGCACCGACGGCATCCAGATGGAGGAGGTGGTCTACGAGGCCTACGCGCCGGGCGGCACGGCCATCATGGTCAGTTGCGTCACCGACAACAAGAACCGGACCACCCCGGAGGTCCGCAGCATCATCGAGAAGCGCGGCGGCAAGCTGGCCAACAGCGGCTCGGTGGCCTGGATGTTCAAGCGCAAGGGCATCATCACCGTCAAGATCGCCGACGTGGCCGAGGACAAGCTCATGGAGCTGGCCCTGGACGCCGGCGCCGAGGACATCGAGACCGGCGGCGACTTCTACACGGTGACGGCCGCGCCGGAGGACTTCAGCAAGGTCCAGGCCGCCCTGGAGAAGGCCGGCATCAAGACCGAGTCCGCCGAGATCAGCCAGGAGGCCGAAAACAGGATCCAGCTCGACATCAACGCCGCCAGGAAGGTGGTCGCGCTCATGCAGGAGCTCGACGACCAGGAGGACGTCAACAACGTCTCCACCAACTTCGAGATGACCGCCGCGCTGGCCGCCGAGCTGGCCAAGGGGTAGAACGCCCCCCCGCAGAGGAGTCCAAGATGGCGCGGCCCTCGTTCCTCGCAACCGCTTTCTTGCTCCTCGCGGGATGTGCGCCTGCGCCGGTGACGGTGCCACCGACTGCGCCGGCGACTTCGCCAGCTACCGCCCCAATGGACATAGTCCAGGTCAATCCCCAGTACGCCGGCCCATATGAGATATTGGAGAAGAAGCTAACAGCAGAGGAAGTGTATTACATCTTCCGCGGAGAAAGGGGCATATTCTCCTTTGACTTGAAGCCACCGCCTCTTTCTCTCAAGAAGGTGACCTTCGTTCTCAAGGACCAGGGGAAGTTGGCCAGTTTGTCCATCCATCCGGATGAGGGCAGATGGGGCCCACTTTATGGGGTCGGGGTCGACGGGCCCGAACCAAAGAGCGTCAAGGGGCTCACAATGACAAGAGAGGGGAGAGACTGGACAGCCGTGTTTACGGGACCAGCACTCAATCTCCTGCGGACGGGCGGAAGATTCCAGATCATTGACGAGTACAGGCGGTGACCTGCGCATGGCGGTGAGACTGTGATCGTCCTGGGCATTGACCCCGGCACGGTGGCCGCCGGCTACGGAGCGGTCCGGTCGGAGGGCGGCCGGACGCGGCTGGTCGCCTGCGGCGCGGTCCGGGCGAAGCGTTCCCTGAAGCTCGCCGAACGGCTCAGGACCATCCACGACGGGCTGGCCGCGGTCATCGCCGAGGTCCGGCCCGACGTTGCGGTGGTCGAGCAGCCCTTCGCCGGCGAGAACCTGGCCACGGCCATCGCCATCGGCGAGGCCCGCGGGGTGGCGCTCCTGGCCTGCGCCTCGGCGGGCGTGCCCGTCGAGGAGTACAGCCCGGCGGAGATCAAGCGCGCGGTGGTCGGCTCCGGCGCGGCCCGCAAGGAGCAGGTCGCCCTGATGGTCAAGGCCATTCTCGGACTCGCGGAAATCCCCAAGCCGGCCGACGCCGCCGACGCGCTGGCCGCGGCCATCTGCTACCTGCACCGCGCGCCGGCCCAACAGCAAACGGCTTTACCACCAAGACACCAAGACACCAAGATAAAGGAGGGCAACAACAAAAGCTACATCGAACCGCCAAGACGCCAAGGACGCCAAGAAAAACAACAACGGGTTTTCTCGTGAAAACAACGACCAGTTGCCTTGGTTTCTGTTCTTGGCGCTCTTGGCGTCTTGGCGGTTCAAACGTGGTTGTTGTTCTTGTGGCGCCTTGGCGGTGAGCGCTTGTGCAAGTTCTCATTGACGGGTACAACCTGATCATGAAGATCGGGCGGCTGGCCGAGCGCTTCCGCGCCGGCGAACTCGAATACGCCCGGGAGGTGCTCCTGCACATGCTCGGCCGCGCCCGGCGGCCGGAGCTGAGAGCGGCCACGGTGGTCTTCGACGCCCGGCGGTTGGGCAAGCCCGGGCTGCCCGGCCCGGAGGGCCTGTCCCTCCGCCGCGAGCGCCGCGGAACCCTCGGCGTGGTCTTCTCGCCGCCCGGCTCCGACGCGGACCAGGTCATCAAGGACTTCGTCGAGGAGCGCGCCCTGGTCGGCAAGGCCCGGGAGGTCGTGGTGGTCACCAGCGACCGGGGGCTGGCCTCCTACGCGCGCTCGGTCGGCGCGCGCATCGAGACCAGCGAGGAGTGCGCCAAGGCGCTGGTCGGCCACGAGCGCCCGCGCCACGGCCGGCCGACCCGCACGACTGCGGCGGGCCCGGCCGAGGCCGACAAGGAGCTGGCCGCCCCGACCGACGACGAGGTCGACCGCTGGCTGCGCTACTTCGGCCTGGAAGGGGACCAGCCCATTGAGCTCTGAGCCCTCCGGCAAGGCCGCCGACGAGAACGAGCTCTGGTCGCGCTACCTGCGCGGCCGCGAGCGCGCCGCCTACGACCGGCTGGTCGAGCACTACCTGCCGCTGGTCAAGGTGGTCGCCGGGCGGCTGGCCCTGCACCTGCCCGGCTCGGTTCGCGAGGAGGACCTGTACAGCGCCGGCTGCGTGGGGTTGCTCTCCGCGGTCGAGAACTTCGACCCGGCGCGCGACGTGCGCTTCGAAACCTACGCCCTGAGCCGCATCCGCGGCGCGATGCTCGACGAGCTGCGCGCCACCGACGTGCTGACCCGCGCGGTGCGCGAGCGCGCCGGGAAGATCCGCCAGGCCGAGCGGCGGCTGCGCCAGGAGAACCGGGATCTCAGCCCCGAAACGGTTGCAGACGCCGCGGGGATGTCCCTGGACGAGATGTGCGAGACCGAGCGGGCCCTGAACATGGCCTCCTGGGCCAGCCTCGACGACCCGGCCGACGACGAGGGCCACTCGGCGGCCAGCCTGGTGGTGGACGAAACCGCGGCCAGCCCTCCGGAGACCCTCGAGCGCCAGGAGCTCCTGGGCCTGTTGCGCGAGGCCATGGGCGAGAAGGACCGCCTGCTCATCGTCCTCTACTACCACGAGGAGCTCACCCTGCGCGAGATCGGGGAGATCCTGGGCGTCTCCGAGAGCCGGGTCAGCCAGATGCACACCGAGATGATCAAGCGGCTGCACTACAAGCTGGAGGCGGCCGGCCGGCGCCGGGGCGGCTCCGACGCCAAGCCGCCGGATCAGCAGAAGCCCGGTCCCGGTCGCCCCAGGAAGTCACCTTCTGGCGAATGGATCGCCTAAGTGCACCTAAGTGGCCTAAGTACGAGGCTTAGGCCCTTTGGCTCCGGGCGGTTTTCGGGCTAAAGCCTCCAGGGCTTCCGGCCGATATAAGTAATGGAAAGGCCTCGCAGGCCTTTCCTGGCGCGAAGGCGAGGTGGACCATGGTGGAAGGGATCAGTGGCATACGGCCCCCGGGGTTCGACGGCCCCAAGGGCGCGCGGGACGGCGGCGGTCCGCCGCAGACTCCGCAGGCGGCCAAGCCCGACCAGGTCGAGATCAGCACCGCCGGGTTGCTGCTAGCCAGGCTCCAGGCCATGCCCGACATCCGCAAGGAGAAGGTGGAGGAGATTCGCGAGCAGATCCTGCGCGGAACCTACGTCACCGAGGAGAAGGTCAACCAGGCCACGGACAGTCTGGTCAACGACTTCCTCAGCGGAATGTGACCTCCGCCGGCGCCGCGTTGGCGCGCGAAAGACGGAAGCATGCGGGCTCGCCGACGGGCGGGCCCGCGCTGTTTCCGGGGCCGGGGACATGGACTGGAAGTCCCGAGGGAAGCGGTGCGTGTCCCCGGAAGTGGCGGTGCGTTTCCCCGGAACCCGGAAAGCCTTTGTGGCTTGGTGATGCCGACCCGCGGCGTATAATGTCGCGCATGGGCGAGCTGGAGTTGATCCGCTGGATCCGCAGTCGCGGGCTGCCCGGCGCGCGGCCGGGGCTGGTCCGGGTGGGGCCGGGCGACGACTGCGCGGTCCTGGCCGGTCTCGCCCCGCGCTGGGACCTGCTCTTGAAGACCGATGGCATCGTCGCCGGGGTGCACTTCGACCGCCGCGCGCGCGCGGAGCAGGTCGGCTGCAAGGCCATGGCCCGGCCGCTTTCGGACATCGCCGCGACGGGCGGCGAGCCGCTGGCCGCCGTGGTTCACGCGGCCCTCGCCAAGGAGCATGCCGGCCGGTGGGCGAAGCGGTTCCAGCGGGGCCTGGCCCGCGCGGCCGGGCTCTACGGCTGCCCGGTGGTCGGCGGGGACGTGTCCGGCACGCCCGGGCCGACTACCATCGCCGTCGCCGTCCTGGGTCGGGTGGAGAAGGGCCGGGCGCTCCTGCGCAGCGCCGCCCGCGCCGGCGACCGGATCTTCGTGACCGGCGAGCTGGGCGGGTCGATCCTCGGCAAGCACCTCGCCTTCACGCCGCGGCTGGCCGAGGGCCGCTGGCTCTCGCGCTTCAAGGGCGTCGGCGGGGTCATTGACGTTTCCGACGGGCTGACCCGCGACCTTGCCCATGTCCTTGAGGAAAGCGGCGGCCTGGGCGCCGAGCTGTTGGCCGGCTCAATCCCGATTTCCCGCGCGGCGCGGCGGCTGGGCGGGGACCCGCTCGCCCACGCGCTGGCCGACGGCGAGGACTATGAGCTGCTCTTCACGGTGCGGCCGGCGCGGGCCGCGGCGCTGAAGAGGCTCTGGCCCTTCAAGACGCGGCTATCGGAGATCGGCGGGATTCGGAAACGCGGCACGGGGCTGTGGCTGCGCGAGCCGTCGGGGAAGCGCCGGCGGATCAAGCCCGCCGGCTGGGAGCACCTGGGATGATCTGCGCAAGTCGGAAGGTTGTACGCCGGTTCTGTTAAAGCCCGTACTCTTTCTTGAAGTGACGGTTACGGATCAAGGCATGGATCAGAAGGCCAGCTGCGGCGACAAAGTGAACAATGGCTATCCCCACCTTGCCTTGCTCCAACATGAAACTGAGGCCTGCCAGCAGGGTGGCCAAGGCCGTTAACCCCTGGATGCCTAT
>Ga0315286_10007929_pt1 | contig 10417 bp, 1 predicted proteins | sample YL17G10_0_MG_FD_205038 | JGI IMG/M metagenome (GOLD analysis project Ga0315286, IMG submission 205038) | Sediment microbial communities from Yellowstone Lake, YNP, Wyoming, USA - YL17G10_0 | ecosystem: Environmental > Aquatic > Freshwater > Lake > Sediment | place: USA: Wyoming | collected...
TTCACAGGCAAGGCCGACGGCACCTGGTACTTCCACGTCCGCGCGCTGGACGCCGCCGGCGTCGGCGGGCCGACGAACACCCTGGCGGTCAAGATCGACGCCACCGCCCCCACGCCCATAGACAACGCCGACGCCCTCTGGCACCAGGGCGGCTTTACCCTGAACCTCTCGGGCAGCGACGCGGCCTCGGGTGTCGCGCGCATCTACGTGAACCGCGACGGCCGCGCCGTCACCCTCCCGGTGACGAGTACGAGCCTCACCTTCCAGACCTGGAAGCGCGGCGGGGGCTCGGGCACGCACACGGTCTCCTACCGCGTTTACGACAAGGCGGGGAACTCGACCTCCCTCGTCACGCGCACCGTGAAGATCGACGGCAAGCCGCCGCAGACGGCGAACGACGCGCCCAGGGACAGCGCCGGGGCGCCGGTCCCGCAGACACAGGCGCTCACCGTGCACCTGACGCCGACAGACCAGGCCGCCCTCTCTGGGGTCAAGGAGACCTGGTGGAGCCTCGACGGCGGCACCTGGACCAAGGGCACGAGCGTCAGTGTGCCGGCCCAGAACGGCTACCACTTCGTGCGCTACTACTCGGTCGACAACGCCGGCAACTCAGAGAGCGTGAGGACCTGCACCGTGCGCATGGTGATCAGCGCGAAGGCGCTGCACCGCGGCCTGCCGGCGCGGAGGCGGTCAGTCGCAGGATGGGCGGCCGAGGTGGCCGAAGGGTCGCCCACGCCGCCCATGCTCTTGGTCGCGGTTCTTCTCGATCGTCCGTTGTCATTTGTGGTGACACCAAGCAGTCACCGGTCAGGTCATGACGGGGTGCGTGGTGCCGCTACGTACTCGTTCTCTACGCTCGAGCATGTGATCAGTACTTAGACAGCGAGCCCGCCGTGTGGCTTGAGGAGTAGCGCATCGGCGGGTTCGAATGTGGGGGGAACCTGGGGGGTTACCATGCGCCGGCTTGTTGTCATCCGGAATCTGCGCTCGCACGTCCTTGTCCTGCTGCTGCTTCTCATCGCGCTCGTCTTCGCGCTCACCCCCATGGCGGCCGCCAAGCGACCCGCGCCGGAAGCCCCGGTGGTCACCATCGTGCTGCCTAGCACGGCTGAGCGCTATGACACGCGCCTGTCTGCCGTGACTCTCAGCGGATGGGTCCGGGGCACGTGGGGCATCGTCGACGTCTCCTGGCAGAGCAGCACGGGGCGCCACGGCAGCGCTCTGGGCGGCACCCTCTGGCTCGCGCCCTCGGTGCGCCTCAGCGAAGGCGAGAACCTGATCACGGTCACGGCGCGCGACGCCAAGGGTAACCTGGGCCGGGACTCGATCCTGGTCGTGAAGGACACGACCGCGCCCTCGGTCAGCATCGTTCCGCCGGGCGGCACGTTCGGCGGACCGCAGAGCGTGACGCTGTCGGCCTCGGAGCCGGCGGCGATCTCCTACACCCTCGACGGCACCGCGCCGACGACGACGAGCGCGATCTACGCGGGTCCGTTCACGCTCGAGCAAACGGCGACGGTCAAGTGCTTCGCCCGCGACGCCGCGGGCAACACTTCGGGCGTCGCCAGCGCCGAGTTCGTCATCCGTGACGACACGACCGCCCCCGTCGTGACACTCACCTCGCCGGTCGACGGCGCCCTCCTGTCCGACGCGACACCACTTCTCGAGTACGCGGTGGACGACCCGACGGCGACCGTCGTCGTGAAGGTCGACGGATCCGCCGTGGACACGCGCGCGGGCGAGGAACTGGACGCTCTCGCCGACGGCGAGCACACGGTCGCGGTCGAGGCCAAGGACCCGTCGGACAACTCGGGCTCCGCGGCCGCTTCCTTCACGATCGACGCCACGCCGCCGCTGCTCAGTGCCGTGCCGGGCGGCGGCCTCTACCGCGCGGCCCAGAGCGTGCAGCTGCTGGCCTCGGAGGACGCCGTCATCACCTACACCCTCGACGGCTCAGTCCCGGACAGCACCTCGACGCTCTACACGATGCCGATCGACATTCCGGTCGACACCACGCTCAAGGCGATCGCCGTGGACGCCGCCGGCAACGTCTCGAACCTCCTGCGCGAGGACTACACGATCGACACGGCGGCGCCGGTCGTGCGCATCACGGCGCCCGAGGACGCCTCTCTGACCAGCGACGCGACGCCTCTCCTCGACTACACGGTCGACGACCCGACTGCGTCGGTCGTCGTCACCGTCGATGGAGATGACGTCGCCACGCGCGCCGGAGAGTCCTTGGCCGAGCTGGCTGACGGCGTCCACGATGTCTCCGTGAGCGCGACCGACCCCGCCGGCAACGAGGGGTCTGACAGCGTCAGCTTCACGATCGACGCGACGGCGCCGACGCTGACCGCCTCGCCGACAGGCGGCACCTTCGAGGAGGCGCAGTCGGTGCGCCTCGAGGCCTCCGAGCCGGCGACGATCAGGTACACGCTCGACGGTTCGACGCCCGACAACGCCAGCGCCGCCTACGCCGACCCGATCGCGATCGCCGAGACGACGACCCTGAAGGCCGTCGCCACCGACGCGGCCGGGAACCGTTCGGGCGTGCTGATCGAGGTCTACACCATCAGTGTCGACCTCGTGCCGCCGGTCGTGGCGCTGAGCTCGCCGGCGGACGGCGGCGCGACGAACGACGCGACCCCGCTTCTGAGCTACACGGTCGACGACCCGACTGCGTCGGTCGTCGTCACGGTCGATGACGCCCCGGTCGCGACCCGCGACGGCGAGTATCTGGCCTCGCTCGGCGACGGCCAGCACTCGGTCCGGGTGGAGGCGACCGACGCCGCGGACAACACCGGTTCCGACGCCGCGAGCTTCACCGTGGATACGGTCGCTCCGGTCGTCACCGCCGACCCGCCGGGCGGCAGCTACACGGCCGCCCAGAGCGTGACGTTCAGCGCCTCCGATCCGGTCACCATCCACTACACCCTTGACGGCGGCGAGCCCGGCGCCGGCTCGCCTCTCTACGGCCTGCCGATCCTCGTCGATGAGTCGCTCACGCTGCGCTTTCTCGCCGCGGATGCGGCGGGCAACACGGCCTCTGGCACGGAGAGCTACGTGATCGAACTCGTCACGCAGCCCGTCATCCAGGGCGCCGCTGTCGACAAGGACGCCCTGACGCTGAGCTACGACAAAGCCCTTGACGAGACCTCCGTGCCGGCCGCGGCCGACTTCGTGGTCGAGGTGAACGGCGCCGCGCAGAACGCGCCCAAGAGCGTGAGCGTCGCCGACAAGACCGTCGGCCTGGTCCTCGACCAGGCCGCGGCCTATGGCGACGTCGTCACGCTCACCTACACGCCCGGCGCCGCGCCGATCAAGGACACGACGGGCCAGCCCGCGGCGGCGCTCGTCGACTACCCGGTGACGAACGTCAGCGCCCCTGCCGGAGCGCCTGCGGTCGACCCCACGGTCCCCTACGACATCTACACGGCGACCGAGTTCCTGTACTCGGGTGACAATCCGATACAGACCGGCGTCGCCGATGACGCCATCGTCAGTGAGCGCGCCGCCGTGGTCCGGGGAGAAGTCACCTTCCAGGACGGATCGCCCGCCCAGGGGGTGCGCGTGTCGGTCGTCGGGCATCCGGAGTACGGCTCGACGACGACGCAGGCCGATGGCTGGTTCTCCATGGCGGTGAACAACGGCCAGCTCTCGCTGAACTACGAGCTCGCGGGCTGCCCCACGGTGACGCGACAGGAGACCGTCCCCGCCGGCGACTACACGATCTACGACCCAGTCGTCCTCGTGAGGTACGACGAGAAGGCGACACCGGTCGACCTGGGGGCCACCACCATGCAGGTGGCCCAGGGCAGCGAAGTGAGCGACCTCGACGGAGAGCGGCGGTCCACGCTCCTGATTGCTCCGGGCACGACGGCCCAGCTCGCGATGCCCGACGGCAGCTCGCAGCCTGTCGACCACCTGACGATCCGCTCAACGGAGTTCAGCGTCGGCGAGAGCGGCGAGGACGCGATGCCCGCCAAGCTCCCGCCCCAGGTCGCCTACACCTACTGTGTCGAACTCTCTGCCGATGAGGCGGTTGCCGCGAGTGCTGAAGTCAAGTTCGACAGGCCCCTCATCCACTACGTCGAGAACTTCCTCGACTTCCCGGTCGGCACGCCCGCCCCGGTGGGCTCCTTCAACTCGGACCTGAACGCGTGGGTGGGCGAGAAGAGTGGCCTGGTCGTCAAGGTCCTCGCAATCGAGAACGGCCTCGCCGTCCTCGACGTGGACGGCTCCGGGAATCCGGCCTCAGTCGACGCTCTCGCGGCTCTCGGCGTCACCACTGACGAGCTTGGCAACCTGGCCTCTCTCTACGCGGCCGGTCAGTCGCTCTGGCGCGTCGAGATCGCGCACTTCACACCGTACGATATCAACTGGGGTTGGGCCATCCCGCCCGGTGCTACGCCGCCCCCAACAACGGAGAAGGAGCCCCCATGTCGCCCTTGCGACAGGGCCGAGGGAGACTCGGCTTCAAGTAATGTCCTCGAACAGTCTGTGACGGAGACCGCGACCGTGTTTGGTCTGAGCGCTCCGCTGGTGACGAAGAGCCAGTCCTCCGGAGCAAAACAGGTTCAGATCACGGGTGAGTCTGTCCCGGAACGGGTCAAGTACATCATCGTGACCTACAAGTGCGCGGGGGTAGAGCAGACCACCGTGATCGACAATCCGTCGCCGATGATGGAGATGGTGTTCGGGCCGGCTGAGACGGACCCCTTCAAGCGCTACTGCTACGGCGGGTCTCGTGAAGAGGTCAAAGTCGGCTATGCCTACGAAGGCCTCTACAACAAGACTATCGACTGGGCACAGAACACGGGGATACCCCTGACCCGGCCGCTACCGAATGTCCCGTCCCAAGTGTCGCGCACTCTCGCGGCGTCTGACGGGGCGTATGCGGAGTTCATCCCCACACGGGGCGACGTTGTACTTTGGCAGACCGTCACTTGGAGGTCGGAGAACCCTGACCTGGGCCTTCTGCAGCAACAGCGACTTGGTGGATGGGCCCTTGATTTGCTGCACGCCTACGATTCCCGGACGGGGCGACTGTTCTCGGCTACTGGTACGAGCGATGCTCTCGGGGCAACAGGCCTGGGGCAAGTGGACACGATAGCAGGCAACCTCACCAGAGCTGCAAATGAAGCCTTCTTCCCTGGCGGCGATGCTGCGCTGGCCACAGCCGCACGTCTGGAGAGCGCGATAGGCATGGCCTTCTCCACCGATGGCAGCTTCTTCGTCGCTCACACCTTCTTCACAACGCACGACTACACCGCCGGCGTTGTTCGGCGCGTCGATCCTGACGGCATGATCAGCACCCTGTGCAGGGGCTTCTCCGGAACGCCTGCGTCCTTTGCCTCCGGACCAGACGGGCGTCTGTATGTGGGCTGTTCGGTTGCCTATAGCGGTTCCTGGGTCTTCGTGATCGACCCGGACGGGACGTTCCGGCTCTTCGCAGGCGGGGGGACCCCCGCAGACGGGGTCGGCGACGGAGGGCCGGCTACCCAGGCGAGACTCGAGTCTGCCGCTGGACTTGCAGTCGCCCCTGACGGCACCGTCTACGTCTCGGACTCGTTGACAGTGCGGAAGATCGACGTGAGCGGCGTGATCACCCGGTTTGCCGGCGGCGGCAACCCGGCCTCCGGACTGGGAGACGGCGGTCCGGCTCTCAGCGCGAGATTGGGTTCCCCCAAGGGATTGGCGTTGACTCCGGACGGGAGTCTGCTGATCGCCGATTCGTCCAACTACAGGGTACGCAAGGTGGATCCGAGCGGCATGATGACCACGGTCGCGGGTGGTGGGACCGGCACCGCCGATGGAATCCTGGCGACGACGGCCCGGATCGACGATCCGCGTTGTGTCCTTGCAGCTGAAGGCGGGGCGTTCTTGGTCGGCACCGGCACGATGAGTTCGACCGGGGGACGCATCAGAAGGGTTGACTCGGCCGGCCTCATTACGACGATCGCCGGAGGGGGAGCGCCTCCAGATGGCTTGGGGGATGGGGGCCCCGCAACTTCCGCAGCCTTCTCGATGCCACGCGGCATGACGTTTGGCCCTGATCAAGCGCTCTACATTGTCCAGTCCTCGCGGGTGCGAAGGATCGGGCAGGACGGCGTGATCACGACGGTCGCAGGGGGAGGCACGCCGGCACCCAACGGCGATGGCACGACGTCCGCTATGCTGTGGGCAACGGAGGGCGTAGCAGCTGGTCCAGACGGCACCGTCTACTTCACAGACCGCCCCGAAGTCGACTCCTGGGGGGCCAGAGTGAGGGCTGTCGCTCCTGACGGCATGGTCAGCACGGTTGCGGGCGGCGGAAACCCGGCGGATGGAGTGGGTGACGGAGGGCCGGCCACCAAGGCCAAGTTGACCGCGCCCTATTCGGTGGCCGTCGGCCCGGACTCGTGTCTCTACATTCTGGACGGGTACACCGACTTCTACGGCACCACCGTTGGCTGGATCCGGAAGGTGAAGCCTGACGGCACGATCTCGACGGTCGCGGGCCGGGGGACCCTCACCGGCGATGGCATTCCGGCCATGTCGGCCAGACTCCAGAACCCAAAATCGTTGGTCGTGGGTCCCGATTCCAGCATCTATCTCGTGGATGGTCTGGAGGCTTACGGCAACAACGACCGTGTCCGAAGGATCTCACCGGACGGCATCATCACTACCGTGGCCGGTGGCGGGAGCGATACGCGATGGCAACAATACGGCGACCACGCACCCATCCAAGCCACGCAAGTGAGACTCCAAGTCATGCTATCCGTCGCCTTGGGACCGGATGGCAGTCTGTATCTCGGGGGGGGTGCCAGCGGGCCGAGGCGCGTCTTCAGAATCGGCGCGGACGGCGTGATCTCCCTGTTCGCAGGAGGCGGCGCACAAGGCGTTCCGAACAGGGGCGACGGCGGGCCGGCGATCGAGGCGAGTCTCAACGACCCGGTCGCAATGGCCGTGTCTCCGGAAGGAGCCCTCTACATCGGCGAGTCCGCGACTACCGGGTCGTACGACGATACGATCCGGATGATAGACACCAGCGGCTACATCCATACCGTGGCTGGAGGCGGCTCGTCGAATGACGCGGTCACCGGCGCACGATTGGCCCGCTTGGGAGATCTTCGGGGTCTCGCCTACACTCCCGAGGGGAATCTCGTGTTCTCGGTACGGACAGGCATGGGGGCATCATACGACCGCATTCGTCGGCTGACCACCGTCGTCAACACGCCTGGTCGTGGAGAACAAGTCGTTCCTGCCAGCGATGGCAGCGAGGTGTATGTCTTCGATGAATCGGGCCGGCAACTGAAGACGGTTGACGCGCTAGACGGGCACGTACTGTACAGCTTCAGCTACCGCCCCGATGGTCTTCTCGCCTCCTTCATGGACGACTCAGGAGGCGTTGCCACTATCGAGCGTGACGCATCGGGCAACGCTACTGCGGTCGTCGCTCCCGAAGGTCAACGGACGGAGCTCTCGATGGACGAGACCGGACGCCTGATCGGTGTGACGTGCCCGCTCGGCAATACCGCGACCTACGCCTACGACGCAAGCGGGAACATCGTCACTTCGACCGACCGGATGGGCAAGGTCACGGCCTACACCTATCGTCCAGACGGAAGGCTCGTTGGCGTCCATTATCCGGGCGGCGGCTGGACCACCATCGAGCGACACTTCCTCGCTGGCGTTCTGACGGTCTCGAGGACGACCGCAACCGGAAGGGTGACGACCTACGCGTGGCAGAGGCTGGCCGACGGCTCACTTCGCAGCACCATAACGTCGAAGGGAGGCGCGACTCACGTGAAGACGACCGCCCCCGATGCGACCGTCACCGAAGTGAGCTCGACCGGGATGACGAGGGTGGTCACCTACCAGCCTGATCCGCGCTGGGGCATGCTGGCGCCAATCCCCAGCAAGATGACCTACGTCTCCCCTGGAGGGGTCGAGACCGTTCGAAGCCTCTCGCGTTCGGTCTCAGTGAGCGTCCCGGGCGATCCCTTGAGTCTCATCCGCCTGACCGACACATACGTTGTGGACGGGGAGACATCGACGGTCACCTACGACCGTCCTTCGGGGATCGTCACGGAACGCTCCGCCGAGGGCAGGACGCTCACTACGACGTGGGACGGACGAGGGAAACTGACGGCGTTCCGCGCCGGCACCCTCGACCCGGTCACGATGGCCTACGACGATTGGGGCCGTCTGACGCGCATCACTCGGGACGGCCACTCGAGCACCTTCTCTCATGACGAGTTCGGTCAGATCGCGAACATGACCGACGCCGCTGGCCACACCGTCGCCTACGACTACAACGCGGCCGGCCTGCTCGAAGCGTTCACGACGCCCTCGGGGGCGACCTTCGGCTTCTCCTACGACCGGAGCGGCAGCGCGACGGCGGTGACAGCGCCGGGAGAAGTGACGCACGCCGCCGAGTACACCGACGACGGTCTCATTTCGAGCTACACGGCGCCTGACGGCACGCAGAGCAGCTGCAGCTACGACCTGGACGGCTACCTGACTCAGTGGACCACGCCGATTGGACTGCCCCTCTTGGCAGACTACGATTCTGCGGGTCGCCTCGTGAGCGTCGGCAACGCGACGGCGAGCGTCCAGAGGCAGTACGTCGGCGGCACCGACCTCGTCGCCAGCGTCGTGAGGGCTGACGCCTCCGGGTCGCAGTCGCTCGCCTACAGCTACGACGGCCACCTGCTCACGGGCATGCATGCCTCCGGGGCTGTGGACCAGACCTGGTCCTATCGCTGGGGTGCGGGCATGAAGCTCGTGGGCGTGACTCGGGGAGCCGAAGCCGAGACGCCTCTCGAGTACGACCGGGACAACCTGCTCGTGCGCTACGGCCCCTTCGCGATCACAAGAGACGCGAACGGCTTCGAGACCCTGCGCAGCGACGGCACCGGGGCGTCGTCCTGGACCTACGACGGCGCCGGACGGTGGAGTCAGACGAAGGAGTCGGTCGGCGGGGCAGAGGCGTACCGCTGCGATCTGACTCGCAACGAGGTCGGGCAGGTGGTGCGCAAGGTGGAGCAACTCGGCGGCGATCAGACGGTCCACGAGTACGCCTACGACGTGGACGGCCGCCTGGCCGAGGTGCGCACCGACGGCGCGGTGACTGAGACCTACGCGTACGACGCGCGTGGCAATCGCCTGTCAGTGCAGAAGGCGGGGCAACCCGCGGTCAACGCGGAATTCGACGTGTGCGACGCCATCACGTCGCAGGGTCCGACGAGTTACCTGTACGATCGGGTCGGTTCGCTGGTGAAGCGGGGGAACGAGGCCTTCCAGCGCAGCCCGTTCGGCGAATTGCTGCGCGCTGATCTCGCCAGCGGCGTGGTCAGCTACCAGTACGACGGCTACGGGCGCAGGGTGTTGCGGCACGACGGCAGTGGGGACTACCTCTTCGAGTACGGCTATCCCATGATCCCTTGGAGGATCACCGGGACCGTCGACTCCTCGGGCGTCAGGACCGACTACTACTACGACGGCGCCGGCAGGCTGTGCGCCCTGGAGCGGACCGGGATGCGCTACTACGTGGCGGCCGACCAGGTCGGGTCACCCCGGCTGGTTGTCGATCCAGCGGGCCAGATCGTGAAGCGGGTTGACTACGACGCGTGGGGCAACGTCCTTGCGGACAGCAACACGGAGTTCGATCTGCCGTTCGGCTTCGCCGGCGGGATCGTCGATGCCGCCACGGGTTTCGTCCTCTTCGGCGTACGAGAGTACGACCCGGAGACCGGCCGCTTCACCACCAGGGATCCGGCCGGGTTCGGAGGCGGGCAGCTGAACGTCTACCTCTACTGCCACGCCGACCCCGTCAACTGGGTCGACCCCAGCGGTTTGGAGTCCACCGAGTCAGCCACTCCAGCCGTCTCGTGGCAGCGGGGAGTCGTCAACCTTGCCACAGACAAGGCCAAGGAGATGCTTATTGACGCCGCGTGGGACCTGCTCAAGGATGCCGGACCGGTCCTCAACAAGATTCCATATGGCAAGAGCATCTACGACAAGGTGGAACTGGCCAAGAATGCACTGGACGCGGCCAAGCTTCTACGCCCGGAAAAGGCCCCCCGGCTAATGGAGTGCAAGCGTGCGATTTCAGCTCAGCGGGGGCGGTTCAAGGATCTCATCTTGGGGCCGGTCAAGAAGATACCGATCTTCGGGCCGATGCTTGGCGTGTTCGCGGGATGGATCGATGAATACGTTGTCGAGCCGGTGATGCAGCTAGGTGACGCCAGCCGTGAGGGCGGCTCTGGCTCTGAGGGGGTTCGGAACCTGATGTCCGGCGGACAGATTGAGGGCTGGCAGCAGTGACCCGGGCAGTGTGACGCGCGCTGAGGCGTGCGGGCGCTCAAGACAACACGGCGGGGGCGGCCGAAAGGCCGCCCCCGCCGCTGTCGTCTGTCGTCGTTCGTTTGCT
>Ga0315286_10007930_pt1 | contig 10417 bp, 15 predicted proteins | sample YL17G10_0_MG_FD_205038 | JGI IMG/M metagenome (GOLD analysis project Ga0315286, IMG submission 205038) | Sediment microbial communities from Yellowstone Lake, YNP, Wyoming, USA - YL17G10_0 | ecosystem: Environmental > Aquatic > Freshwater > Lake > Sediment | place: USA: Wyoming | collected...
AAGGGCCCGAAGACGTTCGCGAAGCCGGGCACCGTCTCGTTCAGCACGATTTGCCGGCGGAAGGGGGCGTCCGGGTTCCCGGGCCCGGTGTCCGTCGTCGTGTCCCCGCCCGGCAGCACTTCCAGCTGCAGGAACAGAAGCTCGTCCTGCCCGTTCACGTACAGCACCAGTGATGAAAACGCCGCCATCTGGGCCGCGATCGATTTCGTGGAGTTCTTGGGGATCTCGTACTGGAGGGTGACGATCGGAGGGGCCATGGTCTTTTCCTTTTTTCTTCGCGGCGCGCGCCACTTCGAGGCGCGTGAGCGTCTGGGATGGATTCTGCGAGAACGGGATGTGATCGGGCGGCTTCGGAGGCATGCTAACCCGTCCTGTTTCATGGCGCTCTGGATGAGTCTCGGGATGAGGCTGGCGAGTTGGGCGCTGACGGCGTCTTCGAGGCCTGCCGGCGCGCGCGATGGGGCGGGCTGCTGCATGAAGAGCGCCTTGTCGTCGTTGAAGAGGCCCATGCGCTCCGCGTAGCGGATGGCCATGCCGACGTGCAAGCTCTTGGTGCCCTCGCCGTTTCGTTCGACCCAGCTGTCGAGGATCTGAACCTCGGCGGGGGCCAGCGTCAGCTGGACGCACACGCGCTTTCGAGCTTTGGGCACGGACGGGCGCCCGCGTTCGCGTTTCGCTGCTTTCGCGGCGGGCTTCTTTGCGGGGCTCACGCGGGCTCCGTGGGGGCCAGGGCGAGCTTCGGAGGCGCGTCGTCTTCGTCGTCTTCGTCTTCGGCGTTCCAGTCTTCGGCGGCGTCGTTCAGGTAGCCGTTGACCATCGTGACGGCGTCGGCGCGGGTGGCGAGCGCTTCGACGACGGGGGCCAAGGGATCGATGGGCACCCACGCGATGATGACCAGATCGGACATGTCGCCCAGGGCGCTCGACGCCTTGCCGGTCTTCTTGTCGACGTCGGGCATGCCGAAGACGACCCACGTCTCTTCATCTTCGAGGAAGATGTCCCCGACGCGAAACGGCAGGCTTTCCGTAGAGCCGGCGGGGTTGGGCCAGCGGGCGGTGTTCTGCCACACGACCCCTCCACGGGAGAGGCGGATGTTCTTGGGCGGGGCCGTGGGCGCGGGGGCGACGACCTTCTTTTTGGGAACTGGCGGAGCGGTCATGGGTCAAAGATGACCCAGCTTGGCATCTCATGTCAACAAACGTGCGCGCCCGCGCACCGGCGTGGCGCGCCCAGCGGGTGCGACGGTGGGGCCGCTGCGCTCTACCGGCGCTGCGCGAGAAGGCGACGGATTGCGTTGTCCGCGAGCGCGTCCGTCAGCCCTTCCTTCCACGTGGTCTGGACGAAGCGGCCCATGGTGGGAGCCATCTCCTCGGCGCTCTGATCATCGACCGCGATCCACTCCATCGCCAGCGCGCTCACGCCCGCGGTCACGGCAGCTTCTTCGAGCCATTCCTGGATCTGGAGCCCGCGGCGGCGGATGTTCTGTGGCGTTGCGCCGACGATGTCGGCGGTGAGGCCCTTGGCTCCCAGGAGCTTGCGGAGTTTCGCGACCGAGAGATAGTGGCGCCAGGAGGACGAGATGACGATGCGCGCTCCGGTCTCGTCGCAGATGCGCTGGACACGGAGGACGGCGCGCGGATCGAGAGGCTCGCCTGTCGTGGCGGCTTCAGGAAAATCTTTGAAGTACTGCTTGCTGTTCAAGACTCCGTCGAAGTCGAGCATCACGTAAGGGCCCAGGCCCGCGCTCTTCACGCGAGCGCGACAGGCCGGGCAGAGGTAGCCCGCGTCGCAGCGGGGGCTCGCACACTCGCTCACTTCCGGCTTCCCGTCAGCGCGCGCCTGCGCATCGTCTTTAGAACTTGCTCGGTCGCCCTGACAATGCGTCGCCGGTCGGCCCCGTCGTGGTCAGCATCCTCGAAAATGTAGTCCGCTCCGTTCATGTGCAGATCGTTGTCCAGCGTCGAGGCCATTGCTGCCCAGACGTAGCGACGAGCCCACGCCGAATCTCGCACGCTCACGTTCCGCCTCTCGGTGCAGACGCCGTTCTTCAAGTCGGCCGGGGCCCCGATCCGCCAGCACCTCTCGGTACGCGGATGAGTCACGGGGACTCGCCGGACACGTGGGCGTCGACGAACTTGACGCTCGCCAGATCGAAGCCAGCGGCCACGGCGCAAGCAGGGCAGCACGCGAGGAACACGATGTCCCGATCTTCGTGCTTCCAGAAGCCGTCGAAGAGATAGCAGAGCCCGCTGCCGCCCACGACGTGGCCGCACGTGCCCACGCCGTCGCCGGGCTGAATCGTCTTCTTCGAGACGGGCTGCGGGAACCGCGTACGCACCGGCTTGAGGGTCTCCTCGACGGGCTCGGCGGGCGCGATGTCGGTGATCTTGATTTCCATGGGAGCGTCTTTCTGGGCGAGGAGTTTGCGACGAGCGGCGGCTCGATCACGAGCCTTCGTGTAACCGGCTGGGCCGACCATCTTGAATATCGAAGCGATCCATGAGGGCATCGGAGACGGCTTGCTCGATGTGACGAGCGACGCGCTCACGTTGTGAATCAGTGAGCGGGTCATCCGCGTGCTTGTCGGCCTTGCGCAGGCCCGTGGCAACGCCTTCGTCGATGCCGGCTTGAAGCAACGGATAGATCTGGGCGACCAGGGCTTCGGAGCGGACAGCGGACTTGCGCTTCTTCATGGACCGGCTTTCGCGATGCAGGCGCACCGTGCGTTCGTGCAGTATGTGACCGACTTTGGCCAGTCGGCGCCGTCGATGACCGCGCTTTTTTGGTGGAGCGCTTGCTTGTTCAGGCGGTGCGAGAGTGCGTGCGGGATGTCAAGAAACAGGTTCACCTTCACCCGCATGGTGCCACGTTTGCATTTCGGGCACTTCACGGGGCACCCACTGCCCGGGGCCGATCGGAATCGCCGGCGCGCGTGAGGCCGTCGGCTCGATGGGCGATTTTGCCGTCTCCCAGGATGACGATCGAGAGGCCGATGTCGAAGGAGACGGCGACGAGGCTGCGCTTGTTCTTCGAGCACCAGGCGGAGTAGAAGACGGTGGTGGCGGCGGGCCCGTCGACGTTCTTTTCCAGGGCCGCGAACTCGCAGCCGTAACCAGAACGCGGCAGGCCCGGGCCGCGAAAGACCAAGCGGTACGGCGGCACATGATCGTCTTCGTGGTCACGGGGCGGATCGACGTCGACGGTGATGCCGTTCTCGGAGCGCCAGCGCCCGACGATCGAGCGCACGCGGTCGTCGGAGGAAGAGGCGCGCGGCTTCTTCGCGGGCGGGGCCTCCGCCGTTGGCGAAGGATCCGAGGAAGCGCGAGGCGCCGGCGCCGACGGAGCGGAGTCCAGGGGCGGGGCCGAGAGCACAGGCGGCGCAGCGCTCATGGTGCCGAGCGGCGGATCGAGGAGCGGCTTCTTGCCGCCCATGACGAGCCACGCGGCGGTGCCGGTGATGAGCATCGCGAGGGCGAGCGCTCCTTTGACGTCGCTCTTCACGAGCGTGGGCCCGGGTAGCGATCGAAGAGGGAGCCGCGCTCGTCTTCAGGGCCGCGGTAGCGGCGCACGATGGGCCCGTCTTCGTCCTCGATGAAGGTGGAGCGCTGGCGGCACCCGGAGGTGCCGCGTGGGGCGCTGGTCGACGCCTCGGGGTGTTCTTTGGTGCCGGCGGCGACGCCGTTCCATTCACGCTTTGCCATCACGGTTGCTTTCGGTAGGAGGAGGAGATGCTCGTGGTGGTCACAGGCGGCGCCTTCGAGGCGGGAGGCGGGATGGAGGCGGCGTCACGCTTGGCGGCAAGCTCCAGGGCCACGGCTTCGTCGACGGTGTGCTCGAACTCGGCCAAGTCTCCGTCCTCGCGGGCGAGAAACGAAGCGCGAGCCGCTTCATGGTTTGCCGCGCGATGGACGAAGCGCGCGTGAAGAAGGGCTGCATGCGGGACACAGTAACGGCGCCGGGCCCCGGGCACAATGCGAAGACGAGGCTGGGCGCCGAACCGGCGACGGACCCAGGCGTCGAAGGAGTGGTCGTCGCGCGAGAAGTGAAACTCGTGTTCGCTCGCGGGATGCGGGCACGGCTTCAGGCAGCAGCGCTCGCGCCCGTCCTCCACGTGCGTGCCCGCGGCGACCAAGTCCTTGAGGCGAGACTTCGCCTGGCGGTCTTTTTCGGTGGCGGTCTTGTCGCGTTGCTCCTCGCGCACAAGCTCTTCGCTTCGCCAGCGACGGACGACGAAGACCAGGAGCACGGCGAGCGCGACGGAGCCCAGCACCAGGAGAGCGACGACGATGTTCGTCATTCGCCTACCTTACGCGCGATGAGCAGCAAGATGAAGTAGCCCGTCAGATCGCGGATCGTGTCTTCGCCGGCGTACTCGCTCCCCCTCGACAGGCGCGCGAGTTTGTCGTCGATGCGGACCAAGATCTGTTCGACCGCGGACGCCCTCGACATGATGCGGAGCGGTTCGAGAGCCGAGTTCCCGTAGCTCGCGTTTTTCTCCAAGAGCATCGCTTTGATCTCGTCGCATTGCTCTGCGATGAGGGCGCGTGGATCTTCGGTCACGGCTTCTCTCCCTTCGGCGCGACGGGAACGGAAAACGGCGGGGCACGGACCAGATCGATGAACACGGGCGTGCCAGGGCCCATGAACGCTCCGATCACGTTGAAGTCGAAGTACTCTTCGGCTTCTTCCTGCGTGACGAACGCCGGAAGCGGCGCCTCGGCGTCCACGCTCTCGCTCATCAAGATCTGAATGCACGCCGCCCGGTCGTAGCACGCCAGCGGCGCCTGGCCGTAGCGGCGCACGACGCCCGCGAACGCCTCGTCGAATCCCTCTGCGTAGAGCGCGCCCGGGTTCTCCTCCGCGAGCGCCTCACGGAGCGCGTGGGCCGAGCGCCGGATCGGAAACACGCGCTTCAGTTCTTCCATGAACGGCTCCGCGGACGCCGCCACTTCGCGGAGCATCGCGCTGAACGCCAGCTGGAGCGGCGTCTTGGGCTCCTTCCTCTCCTCCTTCGCTAGCTCTTCCTTAGCGGCTTCCACCACGCGCTCATGCTTGTACGGGTAGGGCACGTTGTCCTTCCGCGCGCGGTCGCGCTCCTTCCGCGCGCGGTCGCGCTCCTCCAGGAGCTTCGCGTTCGCCACGCGCAGAGCGTCCAGGCGCTTCTCGAACTCGTCCTGAGCCGCCTCTGCACCCACGATCACGTCGCGCTCGTTGTCCTTGGCCGCAATGATCTCTCGCACGAGACGATCGATCCCCAGCCCGGTCTCTCCCGGCAGCGCGTCGCGCAAGTCGGAAAGTGCCGCTTCGATCGCCGGTCCCACGGGAGGACCGATCATGACCCTTCCTTTCCAAACTCTATCGCCAGGCCTTCGCGAAGGCGCTTCGACGTGTCCAGGTGCCGTCGCACTTCGTCGAGAAGCCACAGGATTTTTTCAGCTTCATCCGTGCTGATCAACATGCGGCCATCGTTCGACTTCACGAGCTTTTTCAGGCGCGATTGGAAGCTGCCAGACTTGGGACCGTGGAGGGCACCCTCGCACTCGTCACAAGTGAACTTGTGATACTCCGCCGTGGACTCGGCTCCGTCGCCGGCGGCGCCGCAGGCGATGTCGGGCCGGTAGTGAACGACCGTCCGGGCGGCCTTCACGGCTCGCCTCCGCCCAGGCCAAGAAGGCGGCGCTGCGCGAGAAAGAACGTGAGCCCGATGGGTACTTCCATCGCGCCTGCGCCCGTAACGGGGGAAGGCGTGAGGACGCGTCCGATCTTGGTCCCCTTGATGCCGTGCTTGAGAGCCGCGAGGGTCATGTAGAACAAGTTGACGCGTCCGATGCTTCCCTTGGAGTTTTTCCCGTCCGTCACGTTCACGAGCGCCAACTCCGCGCTCGCCTCCTGGAGACCGATGCGCGTCCTCACGGCGTGAGCCATCGCTTCTACCCGCGCCCTGTCGCACGGCCACGCGAACGCGAAGGCCGCCCTCACCGGGGACGCGAAGTGATTCTTAGGCATCGCGTGGATGGCCCAATCGATCTCTTCCTTGTACTGGCGGTACGTCTCTTCGGTCTGCGCGCGAGCCGCGTGCTTCTCGGTCCTGTGGAGCCCCTGCCAGAGCATCCCGGCCGTCGAAGCCGCAATCCCGCCGTCCACGCGCGACGTCAGCCCCTCCGTGGAGAACCCGTCCCCTGCGCTCCGGGGCGCGCCGATGTCGATGACACCCAGGCCGTCGCACGGAACTGTGTAGTAGAAGACCAGCAGATCTACGCGCGTCTCGTCCGGGCAGCCAGCCAGCGCCGTCAGGCGGTGCTGCCCATCGATCAACGTCCCGTCCTTGTTGAAGGCAATGCCCTGGTGCGTGACGCGCCAACGGCCCGCCACCATCTCGCGCTCCCAGTCGGTGACGCGCGAGTCACGGATCAGCCGGTTGCGATCCCAGTTCTTGCCCAGCCAGTCCCGGGCCAAACTGGGGCTCACGCCCCGAACGATCTGCAGGGTGATCGGATCTACTGCCGGCTCCGCCATCACCTTCTTCGCTTCCGCCCTCGCGTGCTTGCTCATTTGTCGTCTCCCTCGTTGTCGGTCATCTCCGCCATCTCCCTTACGATCTTGAAGGACGCCGCCAAGGCGGCGAGCTTCCGCTGCGCCCGCTCCGCGTGTTGCCGATACGTGCCGGCGTCGCGCTCCGCACGCTCCGCCCGTTCGCGATGCTCCTCCGCTTGCTGCCCGAGGTTCGCGACGGTGTTGCGCCAGGTGCCAGCCTCCGCCTTCTCGACGAGCCCGCGGAGCGCGGTGATGGCGGCGTCCTTCTCCGCGATGACGCCGCTCCAGTCGGCCCGATCGGCCAGCTTCGCTTCCGCCCTGGCCCAGTCACACTGGAAACGAGACGCCTCGCGCTCCCAGTGGTCCCGCTCCTTGGCGGCCTTGGCCAGAAGCGCCTCGGCGTCGGTCGCGCGCTTCTTCCACTCCTGGCGATCTGCATCGAGGATTTGAACCTCGGTGAGAGCCCCTCCGGCCGGATCCCAATCTTTGTGGCGAGTCATCAGATTTCCACTTTCTCTTCGCCCATCTTCGCCGTGCCCAGGACGCCCGCGAACTTCATGCCCTGAGCCGTGTCGAGCACAAGCTCCAGCGTCGTCACGTCCGAGGCCTCGCCCGAGGCCTCGCCCGCTGCGCTCTCCGTGAACGAGGCCTGCCCCACGATCATGGCGAACACCGTCTGCGCTTGCTCACGGATGAGCCGCCGCCGCTCCACGTCCATCGCGCGCTCTTCGGCCTTCAGCCAGCCCGCGAGCCGGTCCTGGTGCGGCCCCAGCTTCGCGCGCTGCTTCTCAATCTCTTCTTCCGCGGCGCTCATCAGACGCATCGCCGGCGTCATCTTCGCCCGCCCCTTCTCAAGCTCCTTCATGCTGGGGAGCTTCGCGAAGCCCTTCAGCGAGATGTCGATCGTCTTGCACATGTAGTAGTCCCGGGCCTTGTCGAGGACCGTCTTGGGCCCGAAGCCGCTGTAGTCCGTGAACCCCAGGTCGCGCAGGAAGTCCGCGCCAGCTTGCCCGTACTTCTGCACGAACGTCGCGCTCCCGCGCGTGGGCACAAGCTCGCTGAGCGCGTGCTTGTAGACCTTCTGACGGGCTTGCACCTGGACAAGCTCCCACTCGCGCTCGAACGCCTCCTTCGCGCTCACGCTCTCCACCATCCGCCCGTTGCAGAGCGGCAGCTGCGAGAAGTCCACGTAGGCCACCGTGCCGTCCCCCGGCGCGTCCGCCTCAATCATCATCTTCACCACGCCGTCCGCGATCCGCCGCTCCCCGTGCAGCGCAAAGAGCTTCTCCATCGTCGCCTTCGACAACGACATCGGCAGCGACGCGACGTTCAGGAGCCCGTCCTTCACGACGGCGTAGTTCCGGTAGATGAACGTCGGGAACCGCACCTCGTCGACCCCCGCGCAAGCGGGGTCGGCCCCGCACGCCGCCATCACCGCGTTCGCGTCCTTCGAAGCGCGCACCTGGCGCGTGATGTCCACGTAGCCCTCGCGCTTGACCAGGAACGACACGTTCGGCGTGCTCTGGTTGTAGGTGAGCGATGCGATGCTCACGCCCTTGGGCAACTTGTCCGCCACGAACTTCAACGGAGCCGGCTTGTTCAGGAGCTTCGCAAGCTCCGCTGAGAGCTTCGCGATCTGGGCTCCGTCCCGCGTCGCGGCGATGCGCGCCTTCAGCGCGTCCACGGCGGCCTCCTCGTCGTCGGTGAGCGCGCTCTCGCGCGAGATGCGCTTGCGGCCGATGCGATCGATTTGAAACGAGGGATGGTCGACGAGCAGCTTGTTCTCGTCGTCGGACGCCAGCAGCTGCAGCATGTCCAGCACCGTGAAGGCGTCGTCCCTGGGCACCCGCGCCCCGTCGTAGCCCGCGGTCCAACGCAGCGAAGCATCGAACGCGCAGGCGCGAGCCTCGCCCATGAAGACGCTGTAGGCCTGCTTCCCGAAGCATTTCGCGAACGAGTCGACGAGCCGCACGTCCCCCAGCGCCCCCAGGAGCGCCTTGACGATCTTGGGCTGGCTCCGCACGGAGAAGAGCGAGACTGCCGCATACGCCGCACGGATCTTCGAGGATCCCTCGTCGACGACATCTTCGCGGCTCTCCTTGCTCAGCGCCGTGTCCTTCTCGCCCACGGGCTCGGCCGAGAGGTAGAAGACATCGGTGACGTCGGCCGGCACATACGCGCGGCGCCCAGCGCCGTCGCCTGCGTTGTCGCCAGCCGCGTCGAACGTGAGCACTTCGCCCTCGTGAAGGGCGAAGGCAACGCCGCCCACGGGAACGCCGGCGATGTCGACGACGCGGCGCACGGCCGTGGCCTTCTTCCGCATCGACGAGGAGAACTGCGGCTCGTACTCCTGGAAGTCCTTCGCGAAGAGGAGCGTGCCGCCAGCCTTGGCCGCCATCGCTGCGAGGAGCGCGCGGTCGGCGTAGTACCCGTACTCGACGAAGGTGCTGCTCGCGAGCGAGCCCGCGGCGCTCCCGACGGCGTCCAGCACGGCCTGACGAGGCCAGGTGTTGTCCATTCCGTCGCTCATGAAGAAAAGCGAGCACTCGCTGCCCGGCGTCTTCTGGAGGAGCCGCTTGGTCATGAGGGCGACCTCGCTGAGCGGCTCAACGAAGCCCGTGAGCGAGCACGGCTTGAGCCACCGGTCGATTGCCTGCTCGACGCGCTTCAGATCCGTGGGCTTCGCCACCGACTCCCCCTCAAACAGCGCGCCGAACTCGCTCCGCCCGGAGAACCACACGAGCGAGAGCGTGTCGCCCTCGCGGAGGAGCGTCGGGAGCTTCTTCTTGAGGTCCGCGCGCAGCTTCGGCAGGTCGTTCCACATGCTTCCCGAACAGTCGACCACGCAGATGTGGTTCTGCGGGGCGGGGGCGGCGGCCTTCGGAAAGGCGCCTCCACATTCCTGGCGAACGAGGTACAGCGACGGCGTAACCTGATGGCTGATCGTCTTCTTCGACATGGCTATCTTCTCCCTTGCGCTCCTCGCCCGTCCCGGCGAGGCAGCGACTTGACGTTCACATTAGCAATGGTTTTCTGTCCGCGTCCACTTCTTTGGTGTCGGGGGCGGCCGGGGAATGTCCTACAGCCGCCACGTCCTGTTTTCGGTCCAGCGCCAGACGTCGTTCTGGGTGACGACGGGCCACTGGTACTCGCAGAGCATGCAGTCCTTCGGGTAGCCGTGCTTGCCGTCGAAGCAGATCCGCCCGTTGAGAAACGAGATCGAAGCCGCCCCGCGCACATGGTCACGAAACCAGTTCGAGCCCACGGCAGCCGGCACCAGGAGACAGATCACTTGATCGTGACGGAGAAGCGGCGCCTCGGCGGCGCACTTCTTCGCCCAGGGGGCGATGTCCGAGAACGGAGGGTTCAGCCAGAGGGTTCCGGTTTTCTTGGTCGCCTGGTGCCAGGGCTGGGATAGCGAGTCTGTGCCGCGCTCCAGGCTGTAGTAGTCCTCGTGCTTCGTGTTGCGCGCGCTCGCCGCCAAGTCGAAGACGATGGACCCGTAGCGCCTCTCCACGGCCTGGATGAACTCGGGAGGCGTCGCGTAGTCCTGCTTGCTCTCGCCCTTGCCGCTGGTGACGCGAGGTCCGCTCATTCGAGGCCTCCTTCGACAAGCCCTGTTTCGAGGTTCACGAAGCCCACGTGCCGGTAACGCCAGCCCATCCCATTCTCGGTGTCGCTGGGGAAGGCAGGCGGCGCATGGGCGTGCGAGCACTCCGGCCCGACGCGCAGAAACTGCAAGTGCCCGACGCGCGTGCTTCCCAGATCTTGATTCTGGTACGCGGCCCACCGGCCCCCGCGCGCGATCATCTGGAGGAGAGCACCAGCGTCGGCCTGGGCAGGAATCGCCACAGGCCCGGCGGACCAGCGCGCGCGGCTCACA
>Ga0315286_10007931_pt1 | contig 10417 bp, 8 predicted proteins | sample YL17G10_0_MG_FD_205038 | JGI IMG/M metagenome (GOLD analysis project Ga0315286, IMG submission 205038) | Sediment microbial communities from Yellowstone Lake, YNP, Wyoming, USA - YL17G10_0 | ecosystem: Environmental > Aquatic > Freshwater > Lake > Sediment | place: USA: Wyoming | collected...
TTTTGTTCCGATCTTCAAAGTCTCGAAAGATTTGAAACATGTCGTTGACGAAAACCTGAAGAAGACGGCGGGGCAGGCATAGCAATGAAGCCAAGGTTTCTGTGTGCGGAGTGTCAAAACGAAATTCAGTGGGGTGCCCAGGTGTGTCCGAGTTGTGGCAAGCCCGTTGAATGGCCCGAGGAAGCTGCGGCCACGGATGCTGGAGGAGCAGCCTCAGCTTTGGTGGCGTGTTCGAAGTGCGGTTCCGAGAACGCCGGTGATGCTGATTTTTGCGGCTCTTGCGGGGCAAAGCTGAAGCTGCAAGGAACAATCGCATCGGGACGGCAACAATCTGGGCATGCTCGTCTTGCCCCCAAGCAAGGAAAGGTGCCCGCGCAGAAAAAGAACCGCGAATCCTCAGGCCCGATGTTCTCCTGGAAAGTCATTTTCGGCTTCCTGGGTGTCTTGCTGATCCTTGTTGTCGTACTGGAATTCTACCCATCGCGTGACCAAAAGACCAGCCAGGTGACATCGACCACTCCTCGGGCACCCGCCGCGAACTTGCAGCTGATCGATCAGATCACTGATCTGGAGAAGCGGGTTGCCGCAAATCCGAATGATCTGCAATCTCTTTTGACTCTGGCAAATGTCTGCCAGGACGGGCGGTTTTTTGACAAGGCCATCGTACAATATCGAAAATACCTCGAAAAGAGTCCTCGAGACGCGAACGCCAGAGTTGACATGGGGATCTGCTATTTTGAGACCTCGAACCTGGAAGAGGCGAGGAAAGAGATGGAAACGGCATTGAAGCATGATTCGAAGCACGTCGCGGCACATTTCAATTTGGGGATAGTGAGTCTTCGTGCAGGGAAAGTCAAAGAAGCCAATGATTGGTTCAAGAAAACGATCGCCCTTGCTCCCACCAGCGATATGGGACGGCAGGCGAAGCAAATCCTGGAGCAACACTCTAGTCCACTTCTTCAAAACAAATAACGGAGGGCGCAATGCCGAGTGGTAAGAAGCGCAAACGCCATAAAATGGCGACCCACAAACGCAAAAAGCGTTTGCGGAAGATGCGTCACAAAAAGAAGAACCGGTAGATCCGACTTGTCCAGTTGAGATATGCCGTGATGAAGATGCATGCAGCCCTGTTGAGCAATTACAGCAGGGCAGTTTTTTCTCAGAAACCTTTTCATTCTTACGACACCGTGAGCCGGACAAAAACCCTGTGCTGTCAGAAAGAGGCGAAACGACCGTAGAGTGGTCTTCATGTGAAGACGCCTAACCGATTGTCGAATCTGATTCTGTCAGAGGCACCCACGTCGATAGGACCCCATGGGGAGACTCATTTCGGTGAGGGCGTGGTGCGGAATCGGTTGCCAGAAATGGCTCGTTGGGGCCGCGATTTTCTTGTTTCTTTACCTCTTATTTTCTACTTTCTTCTGCATTCGAATGCAGTGTACGTTTCAATTTTCCATGGAGGATAGTATGGCAGACGATAATAATGACGGCATGGCTAAAGGTCTCATCGTTGGTTTCATGGCTGGGAGTATCGTGGGTGCAGTGTTGGCATTGCTCTATGCTCCAAAGAGCGGCAAGGAACTCCGGCGTGACATCAAGGACAAGACCGGTGAACTGGTCGAAAAGGGTGAGGATTACATTGCCAAAGCTCGCACGAAGGCTACCGAGATCGTGAACGACGCAAAAAAAAAATCTGATACCCTGATTTCGGACGCCAAGAAACAGGCGAGCGGCTTGATGGGAGATGCAGAGCGAATTCTTACGGGCGCCCGCAACAAGCAGGGTGGGTAAGAACGGCGTGTGTAATTGCGGATCCATACCATGCAGAACTGACGAAACATTGTACGTGTATTGATTGAGAGGAACTCGCCGTGGAAACTGTTCTTCAATTTGTTCAGTTGATCGCGTTGATCAGTTTGACAGCGTTGAGCATCTACCTGATTGTCATTCTGTCCGGTGTGCGGCGCGACTTGTCGGAATTTGTCCAACGGTCTAAGCCAGTGCTTGAGAATCTCGCGTTCATCACTGAGAAATTAAGATCAACAGCACAGAAAATTGACGATCACGTTGACATTGTCAAGAGTTCACTGGCTGCGTTGAAGAGCGTTGCAGACAACGTGCTTATTCTCGAAGAGCGCGTGCAACAACGGATCGAAGAACCCATCCTTCAGGTTGCCTCGATTATCGGAGCCATCGTGAGCAGTGTGGGGGTATTCTTTGACCGGTTCCGGCCCCGTGGCTGATGAGCTTCACCTTGCGTTGTCCTCTCTGACCTTTCTCTCACCTTAGAACTATGAGGAGATACCGTGGCTAGCGCGTCTCAAAAAGAATACCCGATTGACAAAATCCGCAACATTGCATTCATAGGGCATGGCGGTTCCGGCAAGACTACGCTGTCGGAAGCCATGCTCTTCACCTCCGGCGCATCGACGAGATTCGGACGGGTGGAGGATGGCAGTTCCGTCTCCGACTACCATCCGGATGAGATTGAGCGCAAGATCTCGATAAATGCGTCGCTGTTGCATTGCGACTGGGATGGGACGAAGTTCAATATCCTCGACACGCCCGGCTATTCCGATTTCACAGGGGAAGTGATTTCTTCGTTGAGAGTCGCCGATCTCGCTCTCGTTGTTCTGAAGGCCGTCGAAGGCACGGAAGTCGGCACAGAAATCGTTTGGAACTATACGAAGCACTATCAAACCCCGACCGTCATCGTTGTCAACAAGCTCGACAACGAAAACGCGGAGTTTGATCACGCTGTAGCATCGGCCAAGAGCCGCTTCGGGAACGATGTGACGCTCATTCAGTTCCCGGCCAACCAGGGACTGACATTCGATTCTGTCGTCGATGTGCTGAAAATGAAAATGTACAAGTTCAACCGCGACGGAAGCGGAAAGAACACCGAGCTCGACATCCCGGCTGAATTCAAGGAAAAAGCAGAGGCGTTGCACGAAGAACTGATCGAAAAAATCGCAGAAACCGATGAAGCGTTGATGAACAAGTTTTTTGAAGACGGCACGCTTCACGACGCGGACTTGCTGAAGGGTTTGAAAGTCGCACTGAACACCAGGAAGATCTTCCCCTTGTTCTGCACGTCGGCAAGCATGAATATTGGCCTCGGTTCTCTCCTGGGCTTCCTGGCCCAGTATGGTCCCTCACCCCTCGACCGGGGTCCGGTTCAGGCAATGGATATTCTGAAGAACCAGCCCATCCAGGTCGCTCCCGAGCAGTCCGGCCAACCGTCCTTGTTCGCGTTCAAGACCGTCTCCGAACAGCACGTCGGAGAGCTTTCGTTCTTCCGTGTGTACTCGGGCACAGTGACACCGGGAATTGATCTCACGAATCAGTCGAACGGCAAGGCTGAAAGGCTCGGCCAGATCTTTGTCATGAACGGCAAGGAACGCAAGGACGTCGCCAGACTTCATGCCGGCGATATTGGTGCAGTGGTGAAGCTGAAAGACACTCACACAAACAACACCCTCTCCAGCAGAGCATTCCCCATCACCTACCCGACGATCACCTTCCCGGATCCAGTGATTCGTATGGCGATCGCTCCAAAGGCGAAGGGGGACGAAGACAAAATCGCGACCGGCCTTCACACGCTTCACGAAGAAGATCCGACATTTCTCGTCCAGGTTGATGGACTACTGAGCCAGACGGTCATCGCGGGTCAGGGTGAACTTCATCTCCTCATCGTGACAAAGAGGCTGAAGGAAAAGTATGGAGTCGAAGTTGACCTCGCGGAACCCAAGATACCGTACAAAGAAGCTATCAAGGGAATCGTACCTTCGGTTGAGTACAAACACAAGAAGCAGACGGGTGGCCGCGGCCAGTTTGGACACGTGTATTTGAAAATTGAACCACTGCCTCGGGGCACCGGATTCGAATTCGTCGATGAAGTCGTTGGCGGTGTCGTCCCCGGGCGCTTTATCCCGGCGGTCGAGAAAGGTGTCATCGAAGTGATGCAGCGAGGCGTCATTGCAGGATACCAGGTGGTGGATGTTCGAGTGACGATCCATGATGGTTCATACCACTCGGTCGACTCTGACGAGCATTCCTTCAAGATCGCCGGCACGATGGCGTTCAAGAAGGGTTTCATGGAAGCCAGGCCGGTTCTTCTCGAACCAATCAACGAAATCGAGGTCATTGTTCCGGATGAATATATGGGCGATGTCATGGGTGACATCTCCGGCCGACGAGGGAAAATTGCCGGTATGGAATCAGAAGGGCATTTCCAGAAAATCAAAGCCCTAGTGCCCATGTCAGAGATTCACAAGTACTCGACGATCCTCCGGTCGATGACACAAGGCCGCGGAGTGTATCGGACGAAGTTCTCGCACTACGAGGAACTTCCGCGAGAACTCGCGGAAAAGGTGATTGCAGCAAAAGAGAAAGCGAAAGAGGAGGAAGATTAGTCTTCCCTTGAACGAGCATCATTCAGGCCCGCCTCACGCGGGCCGAACTTTTGCAAGCTCCCTATGAATGCGCTGGAAAAGAAAATTGTCCAGAAGAAGGCCCGGATTGGAGTCGTCGGATTGGGGTATGTCGGACTGCCGCTGGCGGTGGAGTTCGCTTCGCAGGGATTCGAGACCCTCGGTATCGAAGTCGACACGAAGAAAGTCAAAGCCATCAACTCCGGCCGGAACTATATCGCCGATGTCGATGACAAGGTCTTCGCGAAAGTCACAACGAGCGGGATACTGAAAGCTGCAGCAGATTACAGTGACATCGCAAAGCTGGATGTAATCTATATTTGTGTCCCGACTCCGTTCACCCTGAACAAAGAGCCAGATATCTCCTACATCGTGGCAGCAGCGAACGAAATCGCTCCTCGGTTGAGAAAAGATCAGCTTGTCATTCTGAAAAGCACGACGTTCCCGGGTACTACGGAACGGCACTTGCAGCCCATCCTCGAAGAGTCGAATCTAAAGACGGGAGTGGATTACTACCTCGCGTTCTCGCCAGAACGAATCGATCCGGGGAACAAGAAGTGGGGGACGGCGAATACTCCGGTTGTCGTGGGAGGCGTGACGCCAGAATGCACGAGGCTCGCATGCCTAATAACCTCGCAGATCACTCCAAAGGTCGTACCGGTCTCAAGTCCGAAAGTCGCTGAACTTGAGAAACTGTTGGAAAACATCTTTCGCAGTGTGAACATCGCTCTGGTGAATGAACTTGCCCAGCTTTGCGACCGCATGGGTGGGGTGAATGTGTGGGAGGTTGTTGAGGCAGCGTCGACCAAGCCGTTCGGTTTCATGCCGTTTTATCCGGGACCGGGGATCGGAGGCCATTGCATCCTCATCGACCCGTACTATCTTTCCTGGCTAGCCCGTCAATACGATTTCCAGACGAACTTCATTACGCTCGCCGCAGAGACCAACGAGAACATGCCGTTCTATGTGAAGAACATGGTCATTCGTGAGATCAGCATGATGCCGGTGACTTTTCCCGAGGTGAACATCCTCATCCTCGGGGTTGCCTTCAAGCGTGATGTTAACGACATTCGCCATTCTCCTGCACTCAAAGTGATGGAACTGCTGCACACCGATGGTGCGCGAAAGATTGCTTACAACGATCCGTTCGTTCCGGCTGTCGATATCGATGGAGTGAAATTCAAATCTGTTGAGATTAGCAGGAAAGTGTTACAGGATGCAGACTGCGTCCTCATCACGACAGACCACTCTTCGTACGACTATGACTTCATTGTCAAGAACGCCAGGCGCGTCATCGACGCCCGCAATGCTACGAAGAACGTGAAGGCGGGAAGGAACAAGATCGTGCTCCTTGGCGACGGCAAATAACACAGGCGAGGGAATCCCTTGAAACGATTGTTTGCTCCATGGCGATCAGCGTACATTGCGAGCTTCCGGGATACATCGAAAAAGAAGACGTGTCTCTTTTGCCGGATTGCGAAAGAGCGCCGTGACGAAAAGAATCTCGTGGTCTGGCGCGGCAAGCACTGTTTCCTCGTCATGAATTTGTTCCCCTACAACAGCGGCCATCTGATGGTCGTCCCGTTCAAGCACACTGCTAAGCTCGAATCGCTTTCAGATGAGGTGTACGTCGAGATAATGCAGGCAACTGTGATTGGCATGCGTGCTCTCAAGACGGTGTGCGGACCTCATGGCTTCAATCTTGGAGCCAACCTGGGACGCGTCGCCGGCGCCGGCATCGACAAGCACATTCATTTTCACATCGTACCTCGTTGGAGCGGTGACACAAACTTTATGCCTGTGCTCGCCGATTCCAAACTCATCTCCGAAGATCTCAAACGCACCTGGGCGAGATTGAAAAAGGCTGTGAAGTAGCAGAACAAAGCGTCACTCCGCAATATTCGTCTTAGCGAACTCGTTCTCATCCGCCTATTCTTCTACCCTCGATTTTCAAAACCTGCCAAGCCAATCGCATCGATTGCGTTCCAACGGTTGCATTTGGTCATGCACCGTCTTTATTCTGTTTGTCATCCGCTCATGCTTTTGGAGGGGATCCCCGCCTCGATGGAACTAATTTGGCGGGCAGGCAGATCGTGAACTGCATCGGCCGTGGGCCAGTGCGAAGCTATGTTCTGGATTCCCGACAACAGTTCCGCTTCTCAGAATCCCGCTTTGTTAGCGGAATCCAGAAAGCGGGACGTTCGGGAATGACACCGTTTTGTTTTGCTTGTCATCCCCGCATGTTTCAAGCGGGGATCCAGAACGTGGACTGCATGTGCGGGACTTTATCAGCCATCGACTCAAGTCCCAGCCCGCCTTCATAGATCAACGTTGGGCTGGCGGGGACGGCTTCATGGAAACGAAACCCGAAGGGTTTGGAAACCACTAGAGCCGTTCCCGCCTCTCAACGTTTGGCATCCGTGGCGGGCAGGCGTTTCCCCAAAGGGGTCCTTCGGACAACGAATGGCGATGGAAGGTGACCGTCACCTCACAGAGAGTTCTCATGTAGGTTGACGGTCACCTCTTCGAGCGGTTCCCACGCGGAGCGTGGGGACTGTCATCGCGGGCGCCTTTTGCGAAGGAGTCTTTTGGATCTTCGGTACGGGAGTGACGAACGTTTTTGAGATGGGTTTGGATTCACAAAAATGAAGCAGAACAGAAGCGACACCAACTTGACGCAGAAAATACTAGATGATGATCCTCAACCCGGCAGCGATGGACACATTCTGAGGGATCTTCTTTGAGAAGAGCATTCCAAAGTTTTCCGTTGCGACGTCGAGGCAGACATAGTGGAAATCCAGTCCGAAGCCGGCGGCCCAGTGAACTCCTTCTCCGCCCCCCATCGAGATTCCGGTTCTGAGAGGAAGAAAGGGAATGACTCGATACTCTAAGCCTAACGAAAAGCGCGGCTGAGTTATGTTCCCCATGGACGAGTTCAACCCTTGAGTGTAGTCAAACGCCAGAAGCATCTTCCCGGGGAGGAAAGGGAACAGCTGAGATTCGTCGGTTTGGAGGGTCGCTCCGATTCGAAGTGTGGTTGGAAGTGAAGAGGAAAAAGGCTCGCCGGTCTGATTGTAACCGCGCACTGCTCGTTCCAGACTATCGGAATTCTATGTCTTGAACGGATCGTCCATGAGAAGTGAATAGCGCCCATCCGTCTTCACCAGGTTCTTCTCCCAGCTTATCGATCCGATGTCGGTAATACTCGCCGCCACATAGAATCCAGGTCGCATCTTGACTGACACCCCCAGATCGTATCCCATCCCGTTGCCGGCGGGCTCGGGGAACGGTGTAAAGTCTGCATTCTTGTCCGGATTGAAGAAATCTGCACCCGACCTGCGCGTGGAATAATCAAATTGTGCGTCGAGCAGGTACTGGTTCGCACCGACGCGTTGATTCGCGACGGACGCGGAATAATGCTGAGTCTCGAAAATCCCATAGCCTCGCAGCCACTTCACTCCGACTCCGATGGACAGTTCCCTTATCCATTCTGAATTAAGAGCGATCCGATAGGCGTACGAAATGTTAAATTCCCGCCACCACGCAGCAGAGGCACTTGTTCCGTCGAAGCTGTATCGCGAGCCCGCGGAGTCGAGACCGTAGAGAAAGAACCGCGTAAAGTCCTTCGCTGTTTCGAGGGATCCGCTCGCATGGTCGATGCTGGCAACACCAAAACCTCCCAGTGTGTTCGTCGTGATCGTCGCACCAAAATCCATCATTTCAATATCAACTCTCGTTGCCGCCGATCCGTCGGGAAGAGAAGAGAGCAGCGTTCGTTTGTCTTCGTCCGTCAGAACTCTGGGGTCGCGATCCCCACCGTTGCCCGTCCCTGGGATTCCGGTGAAGTACTCCTGGTACATGTCGTAGCTCAGCATTTCCGTGCTTGCTCGAACACCGATGGGGGCGAGGGTGAAAGAGAAAATGCCTCTTCCCGGAACAGCGAGGTTAGCGGGATTGATGCCCATGGCCTCCGTCCCCCATGCGCCTGCTACTGAAGTCCTCCCCATCCCCATGGCGCGGACATTCCAACGGTCGCCGGCATTCAGCGCGACAGTCTGCGTCAGCAGGATGAAGACAATCAGTGTGCGCAAGGATCTCATTTGGTTGTAATCGTATCTAACAGTGTGCAGAAAAACAGCTATATGTCATTCTGAATCCCGCTGCTTTTTAGCGGGATGAAGAATCTGACAAATAGGCGAGATTCTTCAGTCGCGGAGTTTACCCCGCCAAAGGCGGGGCTCCTTCAGAATGACAGAACAAAACTGTTTCGATAGCTGCTATTTCTTGTTTACAGTGTATACCATCGAAGCCGACGCACGAACGCTCACAGAATCCGTGCTTCGGACTTTGACCGGCACGGTGCCGCCTCCCGTCGTCTCGACTTGAAGCTTGAACCACATCGCATCGGCGTTATTGAATGCGTCTATATCAGAGTTCTTGAGCTGTATCATGAATGCACTCGTCTTTTGTCCTGTCGCCGAGCCGCCTTGATCGACGGAAGCTGCGGTAATTGTCCTCGGGCCGTCTGTTGGGATCCAAAGGAGTGTATCACGTTTTCCTTTTATCAATTGTCCGAGGAGCGCGGCCCGCATAGTAAGTTGCAGAGGCAGGCCGTTTGCGATCTGGAAGTACATTGTCCCGGTTTTCACTGACTTCGAGACGTCCTTCCCGACCTTCTCCCCATCGCTGAGATCGATGGTTTCGCTTACTTCTCCTCCGGCAAGACCCAATTTGAGGGGGAAAGAAAGATCTACCGTGGCATACACCTTCGTTGAATCATAGATCGTCTGGATGCCTTGAGCCGTCGGAAAAACATCGGAGGGATTAATCACGGCTGATCCTCTCACGATGAATGAGTCCGGCAGGTTGGGAGAGAAGCGGGAAAGAAAGGTGTTCAATCCTGTCGAATTGTCCAGGACGATCTGAGTCACGTTCCCTTGTGCCGGAAAGAATCTCCTCACAGTACTCCCGACGGGAGGAGGAATGACAAGCGAATCGACGCGAGCCGGTGAGACTCGCCGGTTCATTGCAACAAGACGCAGGTTGTAGTCAGTCGGAAAACCGCCGGACATCCCGAGCTTCAGTGCTAGCTTCACCGAATCGAACGTTATGCTTCCTTTGAACTTGTCGGAGACTTCGCCGAGATTGACGCCGCCGGTGCCTGCGTTAATGGTAAAGGAGGTTGGCTTGATTCTCCCTGTGATGGACTGAATGACGAACGTGGAGCGCGCCTGCAGATCGACTCTCAGGAAATCGGTGCTGTTGACCTGCCGGGGAACCTGAGAGTTTATGGAATCAAGAGCCGCAGAGAATGTGAGCTTGGTGCCGACTGCCGTTGCGGAAGATTGTACTTTCAGGCTTGAGGCGTTGACAGGTATTCGTGTTGTCCCTTTTCCATTGAACGTCGTACTGATCTTGAAAGGAGCACCCGTCGTCCTGTCACGGAGTTCGTTGACAGTGAGAGAGACTCTTGCGTTGACATCAATGTTGTTCTGGAAGACAACGTCGAAAGAACCGCTGCGAAAAGTCGCGGACTGCAGTGACACGGAGTCATCAAGGGTGAAGACAGAATCTCTCGTTCTCAGTAACACCTGGGGAGGTATTGTTGCTTTCGCAGAGCGGGCACTGAGATTGGAAAGCGTCACGACGTATTCAATCCCCGACTGTTGCGTGTATGTTACAGGACCAATCGATGCCTGATTGTGCAGCTTGAAAGATGGAACACGAAAAGAATTCTGTATGGTGATATTGGCAAGGCTTGTGTTGAGGACGCTTATCTCCCCTGGTTGGAGGATCTTGCCAGCGAATGAGAATCGTGTTACCTCATTCGTGTCGATTGGCGAGGTGAGCTTCCTGTTCTTAACGATGATCGGATCCGGGAAATCGATCGCGACGGGTAACTTGTTCCGGACGCTCAGTGAGATCGTCCCGGATTCGAATGTCGCGTTTTCAAAGGACGGAACAGGTGCCGTAACAAGTGGCGG
>Ga0315286_10007932_pt1 | contig 10416 bp, 4 predicted proteins | sample YL17G10_0_MG_FD_205038 | JGI IMG/M metagenome (GOLD analysis project Ga0315286, IMG submission 205038) | Sediment microbial communities from Yellowstone Lake, YNP, Wyoming, USA - YL17G10_0 | ecosystem: Environmental > Aquatic > Freshwater > Lake > Sediment | place: USA: Wyoming | collected...
CAACAGCAACAAAGGTGTTTTTTCCGAAAGACACGTTGTAGAGATTATCGATGACTCCTGAAGTTCGCTGAGTCCAGCTCGTTGCATTGGGAGAAGTCAGGATCGTTCCTGAATTCCCCACAGCCACAAACGTATTATTGGCGAAGGTGACTCCATAGAGATCATTGGTTGTAGGCACTGGTGATACATGGGTCCATGCTATAGCATCAGGGGAAGTCATAATCTCACCGAGGATTCCCACGGCCACGAACGTGCCGCTGCCGAAGGCGACTCCATAGAGGTCAGCCCCGTGCACCTGGGACGCCCACGTTGCCCCATCCGCCGAAGACAGGATCGTCCCCCCCTTCCCCACAGCCACAAACTTGTTACTACCGAACGTCACTCCGAAAAGGTCGTTTGGACTCGCTATGTGGGGAGCCCATGTGACCCCATTCGTGGAAGTGAGGATCCTGCCCGCGCTTCCCACGGCCACAAACGTGCCGTTGCCGAAAGCGACGCTGAAGAGGTTGTTAGTAATCCCTGATGTCTGCGACGTCCAGGTCACCCCATCCAGAGAAGTGTATATCGTCCCGGCTTCCCCCACAGAAACATATATGTTGTTGCCGAAAGCGACGCTGAAGAGCCAGTCCCGCGTCTTAGATGATGAACGGGCTGTCCATGCCGTTCCGTTTGCAGAGGTGTAAATCTCACCGCCATACCCGAATGTGGCCCAGATGCTGTTTCCAAAGGCGACTCCAAAGCAATCGGCCGTAGTACCCGAGGTTTGCAGTGTCCAGTTTATCCCGTCCGGAGCGGTTAAGATCGTGCCGTGCCCTCCAACGGCAGTAAAGAAGGAGCCATTGAAGGCAAGCCCGGCGAGGTCCTGTGAGGTTCCTGATGTCTGCGCAACCCATGTAGCCCCCGTCGTTGAAGTCAAAATCCTGCCGAACTTTCCTACGGCCGCAAAGCCATTACCTCCGCTGCTTCCGAAAGCCACGCCCAGGAGTTCATCGGTGGGCTCCACAGGGATAGAAGTCCAGGCGATCCCATCCGGGGAGGTCAGAATCACCTGGAGCCCGACTGCCGCGAACGTGTTATTTCCGAATGCCACCCCATGCAGGGAACTCCCGGTAAGATTAGTGCCGGTCGGGGTGGTTCTGGGGACCCATGTTGCTCCGTCGGTGGAAGTCAGAATCACGCCCAGGCTGCCCACTGTTACGAACGTGCCATTTCCAAAGGTTACTCCTGCAAGGTCCTGGGTAACCGTCGACCCCCGCAGAGTCCACGCCACCCCATCCGGGGAAGTGAGAATCGTGCCGGCGGTCCCCACGGCAACATAGACGCCGCCGCCGAAACTGACGCCGGAAAGGTCCACGGCAACACCCGATGCCCGCGGTGACCAGGCAACCCCGTCCGGAGAAGTTAAAATGGCACCAGATCTCCCCACGGCTACAAACTGGCTATTGCCAAAGGTGGCGCCAAGGATCGTGTTCCCCTGGGGCAGGGAATTCCTCCATTGCCAGGCTGTCGGGACGGCTGCCGACAGGATACTTGGCAGCACAAGCAGCATGAGAAAGAGAGATGAAAGAAACCACAAAGCTTTAAAATGGGTTTTCTTGGTGCCCATGTTTGCAAAACCTCCTTATCTTTCTCGCGTCAGACCGTGGCCCCTGAGGGGCCACGGTCTGTGCCCGCTCAGGGATTAGATGATCGTGAAAGGAACCAGGGCAGTCGCTGTGACGGTATTCCCCCGGGTCTCCATAAACTCGATCTTGGCGAACGTGTTGGAAGGTGTTGGCGCCTCCGCCTTGATCAAGGCGTCGAAACGACGAGCCACACTGATCGTCATGGGGGTATTTTTCGGCACCACGAAGGCGTGGTTGTAGCTGCCGCATGGCGGCACCCCAAGGGGCCTCCCATCCCAGGCGATGATCACGGCATCCACCGGCAGGGTGATCCTGAGGTTGTTGTACGCGGCATCGAGACACCGCAGGAGGATGGTCTGGCCCACCTGGGCGTTGACGGAAACCTGCGTTCCGGACTTGCCGCTGTTTGATGCGGCAGGGATGGTTATATTGGGAGGAATCTGCGCCGTCCCTCCCAGATGAGCCGGCACCGGCACGCCAGTGATGAACCAGTAGTCGGCGTGAAAATCGTTGAAAGCGAAGAAAGGAACTTGGGGGAACGGCAGGGGCGGGAGTTTGGCATTGGCCTGAAAATTGTCGTTGACACCCGGTATGGTGCCGTGAATGGGAAAGGTTTGAAACGCATCGGAGGCCAGGTCGCTCCATGTCGAGTCCCGGTCATCGGCCACCCAAATGGCCTCCACATCATAGGGCACCGTGAAGGCATGGGGATCATTCACGCCGACATCGCCGGGTCCTGCGACTCCGTAAGTGGGGTCGCCCGGCACGAACCCCGTGGCGAACTTCGCCTGGATGTCTGCAGGAAGCGTGAGAATGTTGGCCGCAATTCTGAACCTTCCATCCGAAGATGCGCCGACTGGAGTGCTGTTGAGGGTGACCCTACCGTTGCCGGCTACGGAAGCAATAGAGGAGAAATAGGCGTCCGGAGGTTCTACTATGAGAAAGCCGAAGAGCCCGAACTCAAAGTGCTGCATCGTATTCCGGTGGCAGTGGTAGAAATAGCTTCCCATAAAGTTGGGCTGAAACTGGTAGGTGGTTTTCCCGAGCTCCATGGAGCAATGGCCCACGCCGTCGTTTATGGGGGTAGGCTCGACCCCGTGCCAGTGGATGGTATGAGGCGGCGGCCCCTTTCCCGCCATGTCGCAGTGGAAGACCACTCCCCTGGGGACACGAACAGTCGGTCCCGGATAGGTGCCCCCGGCCCCAAAATCCTTGTCTCTTATGGTCATGAAGTGCAAAGGCAATAGTCTGCCATCCCACGTGGGAATATCGAGGCCGTTGAGGAGGTCTAAATTAAGGGTGTGAGCCGTGGCTGGCGAGCCAAACCCCAAAGCCTCCAACACTTCAGGAACGGGATTGGCCCTGGGATTCGGGTTAATGGCAGGGGGGGGGCCAGGAACATAGCTGAATGGGAAGATGGGAAGGGCAGTAACGTCGATCCGTTCGGGCAAGGCCGGAGCGGCCCCTACCGGGTTCGGGTCGAACATCTTGACGAATTCCGCTTCTTCCCCTACGACTGAGATACGGTCAATGTGAAGCGCCGGGCTTGTAAATGACATCTTCTATCTCCTTTCTTTTAAGAGTGTCAGTGATTAGTGTCAGTGGTCAGTAAAAAGATTTTACTGACACTGAACCCTGACACTATCTATTTTGAAAACCAGGGGGGCGGCACAGCCGCCGGGAAAACGCCGTTAACGCCAAACGGGCTCCCGGGCCCCGGACCATGGAAAAGAGGCTGGTTCGGGAAGTTCATGGCGCCGGGGGTGTTGCGGTCTCCGATGAAGTTTATCCCCGAAATCAGACCCATGTTGTAATTGCCGCCCTGGGCCGTCTGGCTCGGCTCGGAATGGTCGTGCATGGGATAGCAAAGAGGCGAAAGCTGCGCCCCGAGCGGATTTCCTGCTCCATCTACCAGGTTCCCCACAACCTGAAATGGCGTAACCCCTAAAGGCGCCGGACCTGGGATAAAAGTGGTCAATTCCTCATTCGGCGGCCAGGTCCTCCCGCCACTGACGCCTGCGGGCAGCCCCAAATCCGCCCTTCCGATACCTCTCACATTGGGAATTGAAGGCGGTCTCATGTATGGGCATGTATAGTCGACAACCGTCATCGGGAGGAAGGTGAAAACGTCGACCCAGATGGGATTCTCCATGACCACGCCGTTGACATAAGTGATGTACTGGTGATTGGCGTGGATGTGCATGGAGTGCGACCAGAGCCCGGCGTTCAGAAGGCGGATTATAACCGGCTCTCCCACGCGCTGGTTGGGGCAAAAGTATGGACTGTTGTGGGAGAAATGGCCGGACTGACCGCTGATCGTGAAGTACTGGGGGATGGCGTTCGTCGTCGGTTTCGCCGAGTCGAAGGGATCATGGAGGAACCTCTGCACGAACTGGGCTGCTGGGTAATCCTGGCCGGGTGTGAAGTCCCCTACCAAGGCAAACAAATTGGGGCTTGCCTGGTGAAGCACCCAGATGTATGTGCGGAAGGGGTAGGTATTGGTGGCCGGATCGCCCTCTTCCCATGCGAGACCGGGAAACCAGCGGCTGCCCAGGCTGGGCCAGGGAGCGCGTCCCGGGGTTCCGAAATCATCGAAAAGCTTCTGCACAAGGGGGGTAGGTTCGCTGTAGGGAGTGAATTTGTGCCCCTGTGCCGGCGCTTTGGGCATGACGATAAAAGCTCCGTGAAGGCCCATCACCCGGTTTACGGGCTGGTTCAAGTTGTCGAAATAGAGGTAGGTGCCGCCATTACCCGCGGTAAAGAACTTGCGCACGGTCGCCCCCGGGGCGATGGGGCCGGTGTTGACCATCCCCGGAATGAAAAATGCGTGAGGCTCATCGAGGGCATTCGTTACGACAAGCTCTATGGTATCCCCCTCGGTGGCAAAGATATGAGGCCCGGGGCATTCCGCGGGAAGGTTTGCCTCCTTAAAAATCCAGAAATAACACTGGGCAGAGTTGATGGTATTATGGGTCGCCATATCTTTTAAGGCATCGGTAATGGTGAAGTTGAGAGTCTGGACGCGGATCCCGGCATGAGCCTTATTTTCCGTGATCCATGGCAACCCGGAGCCCACAACCAGAACAGCCGCGCCGCCTAACCCGTACTTTAAGAAATCCCGCCTGTTAATCCCTTCCATATTTCTCTCCTTTCTTTCATATCCATAAAAAATCAAAATAACCGCTAATTACCACGATCTAATGCTTGTTCTTCCATTGGCAATAATCAATTCAAAATAGAAATATTCTGTGCTTTTATTATCAAGAAATGTGCCAGATTATAACATATTGATTTCATATAAATTTTAGAATTATTGACCTATCGAGATTGGGCAAATTGCCTTTTTCATAGGGTAAAATGCCCGATAAAACATGCTATTAAATAGTGCCTGTTTATAAACTAATTGTTTTGAAAAAGGTTGTCATTCCGGCGAAAGCCGGAATCCAGGGTTCCCGGTGAAACCCGTTCGTTTTAATTTGCAATCATTGTTTAAAAAATTGCCGACTCTTTACCCAGTTCAATTACGGGAACAATAGAATGTTCAAATCTTTTTGTCAAAGGAAAAAATATTAATTCTCCTCAGAAAAACTTTGACCACAAGGGATTCTCATTGTCCGAAGAGGAGGCCCTCCTGTTATGCCCCATTGGATAAAATAGCCCGCAAAAATTTAACCAAAAGAGTATGCAAAATCGCTGACGGAGTAAATACATAAAACCATGCATTCTTTTATAAGAAAAACTGTATTTTGTTGTGATAGTTATTTACTGTCACAGTTTAGCGTTAGAATTTACTAACACTCACACTGACACTATTTTCCTTTTCACCTCAAAATTCCATTTCCAAATCTGGTAGATAGCCGGATAAACTAACAACTCCAGAAGAAAAGAGGTGAAAATACCTCCGATCATGGGTGCTGCAATCCGCTTCATCACATCGGAACCAGTACCAATCGACCACATGATCGGAATCAGTCCAATGAACGTGGTGGCCACCGTCATGAACTTTGGCCGCAGACGCTTAACCGCCCCATAGCGAATAGCCTCCTGTAAATCAGCCAGGCTCCGGAGGCGTCCTTCTTTCTTCGCCTGTTCGTAGGCCAGGTCGAGATAGAGAAGCATGAAGACCCCGGTCTCGGCGTCCACTCCCAATAAGGCGATCAGTCCCACCCACACCCCAATGCTCATGTTATAGTCAAGAAGGTACAGAAGCCAGAAGGCGCCAATCGCGGAAAAAGGCACAGCCAGCAAAATAATGAGAGTCTTTACGACAGACCGGGTGTTGAGATAAAGGAGAAACAGAATCAGAAAAAGTGTCACTGGCACGACCACGACCAACCGCTCCTTGACTCTCTTCATGGCTTCATACTGGCCGCTCCAGGAGATCGCATAGCCTGGAGGAAGTTTTACTTTTTCCCTGAGGATCTGCCCTGCCTCTTCGATATAGCCATTCTGGTCGCGACGGGCAATATCTACATAAACATAGCCCGTCAACAGACCACCTTCATCACGAATCATAGATGGACCACTTACCGTGCGTACCCTGGCAAGCTGTGAAAGCGGAATCTGTCTTTGCCCTCCGGAGGCGGGAACTAAAACGCGGCTCAAGGCTCCAAGGTCACCTCGGAAATCTCGCATATAGCGCACGTTGACCGGGTAGCGCTCCCGTCCTTCGATCGTCGTCGTTACATTTTCCCCGCCGATCGCTTTTGCCACGACCTGCTGCGCCTCTTCCACACTGAGGCCATAGCGGGCAAGGGCTTCGCGGTTCCACTCGAAATCGAGGAAGTTGCCACTGCCGGTCCGCTCCGCAAAGACGTTGCGGGTCCCCTTCACAGAAGGAAGAAGAGATTCGATCTGAGCGCCGATCTCTTCAATCGTGTCGAGATCAGCGCCCGAGACCTTGAGCCCTACCGGGGAACGCATGCCCGTGCTCAACATTTCGATTCGGCCTTTGATCGGCATGGTCCATGAGTTGGCAAGCCCGGGTAGGCTCAGTGCTTCATTCATCTGTCTGATGAGCTCTTCCTGGGAGATGCGGTCTGAAGAGATGTGCCGGAAGACCGCTCTCGTCCATTCCGGTGCCCAGGACGAATACCAGGTGTCTATCGGCCGCCATTCTGACTTGGGCTTGAGAATGATCACCGTCTCCAACATCGAGAGCGGGGCCGGGTCCGTGGATGTTTCGGCGCGGCCTGCCTTGCCAAGCACACGGTCCACCTCAGGGAACTGTTTGATGATCCGGTCCGTGACCTGAAGTAATTTCTGTGCCTCTGTGATCGATATACCGGGCATGGTGGTAGGCATATAGAGGATGGAGCCTTCCTCGAGGGGGGGCATGAACTCCGAACCAAGCTTCAAGTAAACAGGAACGGTGCCAATCACCATCAGGAGTGCAGCCGAGATCACCACCCACTTCCAGCGGAGCGTCCAGGCTGACACTGGCTCATAAAGCCGGATCAGAACGCGGCTGATCGGGTGTTTTTCCTCGGAATGAATGGTGCCCACGAAGATAGCGTTCGTTGCCCTGCACAAGAAGCCCGGTCGGAAATTGAAATTCTTCATGTGGGTAAGAAGCAGTCTCAAGGCAGGATCGAGAGTGATAGCAAGGACGGCTGCAATGATCATGGAAAGATTCTTGGTATAAGCAAGGGGTTTGAAGAGACGGCCCTCCTGACCCTCCAGCGTGAGGACAGGAAGGAAAGAGACCGCGATCACCAGCAGCGCAAAGAAACTCGGCCCGGCAACCTGTTTTACGGCGTTGACGACGACTTCGCGGTAATCCTCCTTTCGGCCTTGCCGTTCCCATTCCTCCAGCTTCTTGTGGGTCTGCTCGACCACCACGATCGCAGCATCCACTAAAGCACCAATCGCGATGGCAATGCCTCCGAGGGACATGATGTTGGCAGTGACTCCCAACATACGGAAGGGAATAAAAGAGAGAAGGACCGCAATCGGGATCGTGATGATTGGGATGAGGGCACTCGGGATGTGCCAGAGAAAGAGCAGGACGATCAATGAAACCGTGAGAATCACCTCGATGAGGGTCGTCTTCAGGTTGGCAATCGAGCGTAGAATCAGGTCGGAGCGATCATAGATTGGGACAACCTTGACGCCAGGAGGAAGCCCTGGCTCAATCTCCTTGATTTTCGCCTTGACCCGTTTAATGACATCGAGTCCATTCTGCCCCTGCCTCATGACGATGATCCCGGAAACGACCTCCCCTTCACCATCGAGATCGGTAATCCCCCGTCGGATGTCCGGGCCCAGGACCACCTGCCCAATATCTTTGATGCGAATCGGGGTGCCGCTTTCACTGGCAGTCAGGAAAATATTCTCAAAATCCTGGAGGGACCGCGCATAGCCCCGGCCCCGGATCGTATACTCAGTCCCGCCGAATTCAATGAGCCGGCCTCCCACCTCGGTATTCCCTTGTCGGACTGCCTCCGCGACGCGGTTGATCGAGATGCCGTAAGCTTGCAGCCGGTTTGGATCCACGTTCACCTGGTATTGCTTGCCAAACCCGCCGACCGGAGCAACCTCTGCAACTCCCGGTACAGACTTGAGGTGGTAGCGGAGATACCAGTCCTGGCAGGAGCGAAGCTCCGCCAGGCTGTGTTTTTTGGACCGGTCCACCAGGGCATACTGAAAGATCCAACCCAGGCTCGTTGCGTCCGGACCCAATTCCGTTTTCACGCCCTCTGGAAGGCCCGAGAGAACGGAAGAGAGATATTCCAGGGTCCTGGACCTCGCCCAGTAGATATCGGTTCCATCCTCGAAGATGACGTAGACGTAGGAGTAACCGAAGTCAGAGAAACCCCGAACGGCTTTGACACGTGGCACCCCAAGCATCGCTGTCACGATCGGATAGGTCACCTGGTCTTCAATAATGTCAGGGCTTCGTTCCCAGCGCGAGTAGACGATCACCTGGGTGTCGCTCAAGTCCGGAATGGCATCCAGGGCCACATGTTTCATCGACCACCAGCCCGCCAGGCAGGTGGCAGCCACCAGGGCAAAGACGATCAATTTGTTGTTTACCGAAAAATCGATAATGCGGTTGATCATAAAAGAAAGTGTCAGTGTCTGTGTCAGTGTCAGAAAAGAAGAAAAGCCTGAGTGATAGGGGAAGTGTCAGAGCAGAAAAATGGTTTGATTTTGCTTTTTCTCTCTTGTACTCGCGCTGACACTTACACCCTCACTATTTTTTTATATAGCGAGCAGGGCTTTTGTCGAACTGCTCCTTACAGTCATCAGACGTAAAGTAGTAGGTTTTCCCTCGGTAGTTGCTTTTTCTTCCAGCTTTCTCAGCCTTGCTCAAGGAGACGTCGACGCCGCATACGGGGTCTTTGCTCAGTGTCCCAATCATCCCGGCTGCGGCCAGTTCCAACCGGCTCTCGGAGTCGATGAGGAAGGTACCGGACATGGCGATTCGCTCTCCGGACTTGAGCCCCTTGGCAATCTCGACCCGGTTGCCAAAGCGCCAGCCGGTCTCCACCTCCCGGGGCTCAAAGAACCCATTTCCGAGATCTACGAAGACGGTCTTCTTAATCCCGGAATCGAGGACTGCGTCTGCTGGAACAATGATGGCTGGGGGAAAGGTAATAAGAAATTCCACATCGACAAACATGTCCGGACGAAGCACGTTTCGGGGATTATCCATCTCCAGGCGTACCTTCAGCGTGCGCGAGGTTGTGTCAAACGGTGGCGGGACGTCGGTGACCTTCGCCCTGAAGACTTTCTCCTCATCAGGGAGGGAAACCTTTGCGCTCATTCCAGGCTTGATGTATTTCTCTTCGCCCCCATAAACGTCCGCTATGATCCACACGCGGCTCAAATCCGCGATTCGATAGAACTCGACGCCCCTGTCGAACCTTTGCCGGGGAGAGATGTTTCGGCTTTGCACAATGCCTGTGACGGGAGACCTGATCTCGATATCCGACGTAAGTCTCTTGGTCCGTGTGATCTCCTGGATTTGGTAGTCTCCCACGCCCAGGCTGTAAAGCTCCAGTTTGGCCACTTCCAGTTGATCTCTGATGCTGTAGACCGCTCCCCCGCTCATATTCGTTTCGCCGCCGGGCGTCGTCGGTATCATCGAGAAGGTGCCACTCGGCATGGTTTGTTGCTGGGCGCCCGGCTGTTGCTCCTTGGATTGCTGCCCGGTCGAAGAGGGTGCGTCTGGGGGCTGTGGGTTCGAAGCTTGTGCCCTGGTTTTTTTTCTGCGTTCTTCGAATTCGAGGGCATAGAGATACTGCTGCTGCCTTGTCAGGAACTGATAGTTGTACACCTTGGCCATCAACTGATCCTTCTTGACCAGACTGCCTGTCGTACTCTCCCGGATATCCGATACCCAGCCTTCCGCGCTTGAAAGTATACGGTAGGTTCGGTTCTCGTCCGCTGCCACCCTGCCCAAGGTCCGCAATGCATACTTTTGGGATGCCCTCTCCACCTTCTCTACCCGCACACCGATCATCTGTTGCTTTTGAGGCGTGATTTTCACGGTCCCGGGGGGCATGGAAGAAATGTCACCAGAGGCTTGATCATTGGCCTGGTCGTCAGATTCAAGCTGTTGTGCTTTTACTCCCGACGCTTTACTTTTCATGGCATTTTGTTGGTTATACCAGGAGCCTATCAGGAACGCCCCAAGCACGAGTATAAGAATAAAAGCGGCAAATAACACTTTCTTCATGGCAAGCCTCAACCCTTGAGAGTCAGAATACAACAACGGGTTTTTTTTTGCAAATCATCTGAAAGTTAAAAAGAAGCCCCGCACGACTCCATGCGGGGCTTCTTTTAT
>Ga0315286_10007936_pt1 | contig 10415 bp, 10 predicted proteins | sample YL17G10_0_MG_FD_205038 | JGI IMG/M metagenome (GOLD analysis project Ga0315286, IMG submission 205038) | Sediment microbial communities from Yellowstone Lake, YNP, Wyoming, USA - YL17G10_0 | ecosystem: Environmental > Aquatic > Freshwater > Lake > Sediment | place: USA: Wyoming | collected...
CTCCGGGGACTTAAGGCAATAGGCAAGAGGTTTTGCCTTCTACCTTAAGGAAAGTGCTCCTTTTTCAGACACTGTTCACTGACACTGACACTCATTTAGTGGGGAGGTCTTTATGCGACTGAAGGATCAAGTGGCGGTTGTAACCGGAGGGGGCGGCGGATTGGGTGAAGGGATTTGCCTCTGCTTGGCGAGAGAAGGAGCTCATGTGGTGGTGAGTGATGTCAAGTTGGCTCTCGCCGAGAAAGTGGCCAACAAAGTTAAAGCTACGGGGCGGAAGGCCCTTGCTCTAAAGACCGATGTGCGAGTAGCCAGCGAGTGTCAGGAACTGGTCGATCGGAGCCTCAAAGAGATGGGCCGGATTGATATTTTCGTCTGCGGGGCGGGCGTTGGAGGCCTTGTTTTTCGAGGAGATTCGGAAGCCCCCCTTATTTTGGAGAACATCTCTGAGGAGGAGTGGGACCTGACGATCGATGTCAATCTGAAAGGCGTTTTTTTGTGCAGCCGGGCCATTGCCCCTTATTTCAAGGGGCAGCAGAAGGGGAAGATTATCAATCTCTCCTCCGTGGCGGGTCGGAAAGGGGTCGATTTTATTCCCCATTACTCGGCCAGCAAGGCAGGCGTCATCGTCCTGACCCAAGCGATTGCGCTTCAACTGGCTCCTTACCATGTCAATGTCAATACGATTTGTCCGGGGGTCATATGGACGCCCATGTGGGAGACGGGAGCCAAGGTCTTTTCAAAAACAATACCGCCCTTTAAGGGGATGACCCCTGAGCAGGTCTTTGAAGCCATGGTTCAGAGCATGACTCCCCTTCGACGGCCCCAGACCCCAGAGGATATCGGGAATGCAGTCGTTTTTCTCGCCTCCGAGGAAGCCAGGGAGATTACAGGTCAGGCCATCAATGTCGATGGTGGGGCCTATTTCAGTTAAACCAGCATCCTGAAACCCGCTACGAAGTCATCCTCCTGATCCAATGAAGCACATCCCAAAGGTGTCATGGCGGGATTTGCCTCATCGAGAAATAGAGCGAAGGGAGTTTAAAGATTATGATCACACCGATCCGGGTGCCTAAATTAGGAATGACACAAGACAGCATCACGGTGGTGAAGTGGCCTAAAGGCGATGGAGGGAGTGTCAAACAGGGAGAGGTTGCCGTTGTCATCGAGACGGCCAAGGTGAGCTTTGATGTGGAGGCCCCTGCTTCAGGTTATGTCTTCAGCCTGAAGGGTGTGAATGCAAAGGTGAAGATTGGGGAGATCGTCGGGGTTGTGGCCGATAGCCCTGAGGAGTTCGAGAATTATAAACGGGATCTGCCCAAGGGCGCGGAAGGGCAGCCTGAAATAGTCCTCGGCGAGGTCGAGGAGGAAGAGACGGGTGTCCGGATCTCCTTTGAGGAAGAGGAGGAAAAAGGCCCGGTTAAAGAGGAGAGAAGACCTCCGGTTTTTCCACCACCGAGCATCGGGGATCGGAAGGTATTGAACCGCATTCCTTTCTCCGGGATGAGACGGAGGATTGCCGACAATCTTGTGGCCAGTCTCCAATACGGCGCCCAACTGACCCTTGTGTCAGAGACCGATTTGACAGAGTTTGCCAAGTTTCGCGAAGAGCTGATCCTGGATTATCCCGACACAAAGATCACCTTTGTGGAGATGATTGTCAAAATACTCCCCGCGGTGTTAAAGGAGTACCCGATCGTCAACTCGTCGATCATCGGGGAAGAGGTCGTCTGCTGGGGGGAATATAACATCGGGGTGGCCGTGGCCCTGGAGGACGGATTGGTCGTTCCCGTGGTCCGAAATGCGGATGCAAAGAGCCTGGTTGCAATCAGCAGGGAAGTCAAGAGGTTTGCACAGAAGGCCCGTTCCAAAGAGCTTGAACCTGAACACTATCGGGGCGGGACATTTACATTGAGCAGCGGAGGCAGGGTGGAGACCGATATCATTACGCCCATCATCAACCCTCCGGAGAGCGCCATCCTCGCTTACGGAAAGGTTGGGCCAAGGCCGGCTGTGCATGAAGGGAAGCTTGCCATTCGGACGATGACTCATCTCTGTCTCACCCATGACCATCGGGTGATTGACGGGGTTCCGGCTTCTCTCTTTCTCGGAAGACTGAAAGAGATCATCGAAAACCCAAATCTCTTTCGAATGGTCCTGAAATAGAAAGGCGAACCAAAGAATTCAGCAGCCGGCAGCCAGTAGCCAGGAGAAAGAAGATCTTTGTCCGGATACTGAAATCTGTATCCTGGATTCACTTGGGTGAAGGAGTCCATTAGAATGGCTACAAAAGAGTGCGATCTTCTTGTTATTGGGGGAGGGCCAGGCGGCTACACCTCAGCCATGCGAGCTGCACAGAAAGGATTGAAAACGATATTGGTGGAACGTAGGGACCTGGGCGGAACGTGCCTTAATCGAGGTTGCATCCCCAGCAAATGCCTCATTCAGGACACACTCATGATCTCCGCTGTCCGCAACTCCCCTTTCATGAAGGGGGACATGAAGGTCAGCCTCAAACGAATTGCCGAACGGAAGAATTTGGTGATCGAAGGCTCGCGGAGTTGGGTTGAAAGACTCTTAGCCGGGAAGAATGTCACGCTCGTCAGAGGAGAGGCCTCTTTTACAGGAAAGAATTCCGCTGAGCTGAAAACGTCGGATAGAAATCAGGAACAGATTTCCTTCTCAAAAGCCATTATCGCCACTGGCGGGGTATCGAACTACGATGGGTTCGCCGTGGATGGTGAGACCCTCTGGACGACGGAGGATGCCCTGGCCTTAAAGGCCGTTCCACGAAGCCTGGCCATTGTAGGGGCTGGCAGCCGGGGCGTTGAGTTCGCATCGATTTATCATAACCTGGGTACGAAAATCATTTTGATTGAAAAAGAGAATAGAATCCTGCCCAGGATTCATCCAAGCCTTGCAAACCGCTACCGGAAAATCCTGACGGAGCGAAAAATAACGGTGATGACCCGCACCCATGTCCTCTCCGCAAACAGAAATGAAGAGAAGGGGGTCACGCTCACCCTCCAGAACGAAAGGGGCAAGGAAGAGATCAAGGCAGAAAAGGCGCTCCTGACTGGATTCCGGCGTCCCTGCTATTCGGGTCTTAACCTTGAATCCGCCGGCTTATCCTTAAACGGAGAAACCTTATACTATGGCATAGGGATGCAAACGAATACAGAGGGGATCTACGTCATCGGTGACGCGGCAGGACCTCCCTACCTGGCCCACAAGGCCATCGCGCAGGCCATCGCGGCTGTTGATCACCTCCTGGGGAAGCCTCTCGAAGGCGGTCCCGTCCTCTTCCCGGTCTGTGTCTGGGGAGATCCCGAAATAGGATCCCTTGGGTTGACGGAAGAAGAGGCCCAGGAATCCGGGTCCCCTGTAAAGGTTGGGGAATTTCATTATGTTGGGAACGGACGGTCAGGAACGATGGGGAATTCGCAGGGATTGGTCAAGATCGTTTCAGACGCAAAAACGGGGAAGGTTCTCGGTGTCCATATCCTCGGACCCCAGGCCACCGAGCTGATCTCCCTGGCGACCCTGGTCATGCAAAATGGTGTGGATGTTGCAGGGATTAAGAGAACGGTCTTTCCCCATCCAACTCTGTCAGAGACCTTTTACGAGGCTGCTTTGGCCACCGATGGCGAAGCGATCCATATGCTCCTCGAAGGTTTTGAATATTAGGCAAGAACGATGACATCGCGACAAGGAAGAGTGCGAAGGCGGCACAGACCACTCGATTTGCAGAGACTCAATTTTAAAAGGCTTGACTTTTTATCAAAATAGGTATAGTTAAGAAGTTAAATAGAGCGTTATGACAACCAATCCTCCGACCCACTTCATCCCTTCCGGGAAGAATGGGCGTTAGGGTGTAGAGGGCAACCTTTACACCTGCCGTGTTTGCAAAGGAGGCAACAGAAACCCGACCGAGGGTTGATGTTGCCTTTTTTGTTTTAAGGAAGTTACGCTACGCGCCATGCTATTTTCTCATCATATCCTAAGGAAAGGAGGAGTTTTTCTATGTGGATCTTACGGATTAACATGACAGATCGTACGTATCGTCTGGAGGAAGTGCCGGCAGCCTACAAGAACCTGGGGGGTCGTGGATTGACCTCCACCATCGTCCACGACGAGGTTCCACCCCTGTGTCATCCCCTCGGCCCGAACAACAAACTGGTCTTTGCCCCTGGCATTGTGACAGGGACAGCAGCACCGACATCGGCCCGGATCTCTGCAGGCGCCAAGTCTCCGCTTACAGGCGGGATCAAGGAGTCCAATGCGGGTTCGCCCTGGGCCCAGCATCTGGCCTTCTTGCAGATCAAGGCGCTGGTTGTGGAGGGGCAACCCAAGGAGAAGGGCAAATACTGGATTGCGCGTCTGACCTGGGACGCTAACGCCGGGAAGCCCAAGGTGGAATTCCTGCCGGCGGATGAGTACACCGGCAAAGACCTTTACGAAGTATTTCCAAAAGTCTATGGCCGATTTGGAGATAAGATCTCGATTGCAGGATGCGGTGTCGCAGGAGAGAATCGGTACGGAAACGCCGGAATCGCTTACAATGATCTTGCAAAACGTCCCAGCCGTTTTTCCGGACGGGGCGGTCTGGGTTCGGTCTTAGCCAATAAAGGCCTTAAGTTTATCGTCACCGACCGCACCGGCGCACCGGCTCTCTCTTTTGCCGATAAGGCAATCTTTGATCAGGGGGCAAAGAAACTGGCAGAGGCCTTGAGGACCCATGCCGTGACCAAGCCCAAAGGTGCCCTCAACACCTATGGCACAGCCGTCCTGATCAACATCATGAACGAGGCAGGGGGGCTGCCTACACGAAACTTTTCCAGCGGTCGTTTCGAGGGTGCGGCCAAAACGGGGGGCGAGTCGATCTTTGAAGGAAACAAGGCGCGTACGGGCAAAGAGGTATATAACCATGCCTGCAGCCCTGGGTGCATCATCCAGTGTTCCAACACCTGGTACAAGTTAGATGGAAAAGAACACACCTCGTGTGTAGAGTATGAGTCGGACTGGGCCCTGGGCGCCAACTGTGGCATCGACAGTCTGGACGACATCGCAGAGATGATCCACCTCTGCAATGCCTATGGCCTCGATACCATCGAGACCGGAACGACCCTGGCGGTTGCCATGGAAGCCGGTGTGATACCCTTTGGTGACGGGAAAAAGGCCATTGGCCTTGTCCAGGAGATGGGGAAGGGAACGCCTTTAGGCCGCATCCTGGGAGGGGGGACGGAGTTTACCGGCAAGGCATACGGAGTTGCCCGGGTGCCCACGGTGAAGGGACAGAGCATGCCCGCCTATGAGCCGAGGGCTGTTAAAGGGATTGGTATTACATATGCCACCAGCACCATGGGTGCTGATCATACGGCCGGTTATACCATCGCCCCTGAAATCTTGAGCGTGGGTGGAAAGGCAGACCCCCTCAGCCCGGAAGGAAAGGCGGCGTTGAGCCGAGCCTTTCAGGCAACAACGGCCTTTATCGATTCCACAGGCCACTGCCTCTTCATTGCCTTTGCCATTCTCGACATCCCGAGCGGTTTTGAGGGAATGGTGGAGGAATGCAATGGCGTTTTGGGTACCCATTGGAAACCTGAGGATGTCGCTAAGATCGGGGCGGAGATCCTGAAGAAGGAACGGGCCTTCAACGAGGCAGCAGGCCTCTCAAAGGAGCATGACCGCATCCCCGAGTTCATGAAGTATGAACCGCTTCCTCCCCACAATCAGGTCTACGACGTTTCAGATGATGCCCTGGACTCCGTTTATCGGGAACTGTGAGGAGCACGCTGAGTGGGCAGGACCGCTATCGTCCTGCCCACCTTCGTAGAAAATCATGGCGAAGGTCAAAACCGACAATGAGGGTCGGCTCATCCTTCCTGATGAGTTCCTGAAACGACGGCACATCTCTTCGGATGTCGAGTATTGGCTGGATGAGCGGGAAGGAGACCTGATCTTTCATCCCCGCCTTCCCGATGCCAGAAGACTCTATATCGAACCCACCACACGCTGCAACCTCCACTGCCGCACCTGCATCCGCAATGCCTGGGGCGAATCCGAGGCCCTGATGCCCATGACGACGTTTCATCGTCTATTGGAGGGGCTGGACGACCTGCCGGAACTGAACCGGGCGGTCTTTACCGGCTTTGGCGAACCTCTGGCTCATCCGGACATTCTGGAGATGATCAAGGCCTTACGTGACCGCAATCGGTCCGTGACGCTCGGATCCAATGGCCTTCTATTGGATGAGAAAATGGTCCGGGAATTGATAAAGCTTGGGGTTGACCGGTTGGTTATATCGGTCGATGGGGTCAAGCCTGAGACCTATGCCAATGTCCGGGGGGCCATGCTCTCTCAGGTTCTCAACAACATCCGCACCCTGAACCAGGTGAAGAGCCGGATGAATTCATTGATTCCCCAATTGGGAATTGAGTTTGTGGCCCTTCGAAGCAATGTGGCTGAGCTGGCGGACCTGGCAGGGTTGGCTTCCCGCCTTAATGCCGCCCGTGTCCTGGTCAGTAATGTGCTTCCTTATTCGGAAGAGATGCGCGGTGAAATCCTCTATGGCTATGAACCGCGGCCTCCACTGGGCGCTGGATCCTGGCTTGTGAAGGCAGACGCGTGGCTGATCTGGGGTTATCTGGATCTTCCCCGCATGCACTGGGGGGCAGAACGGTGCTGTCGGTTTGTCAACGACCGGGCCATGGTTGTCGGATGGGATGGGGGAGTATCTCCTTGTTATGCTTTGTTGCATTCCTATCCTTATTTCGCTGTGGACGGCAGAAAGAAGGAGGTTTGCCGCTATGTTCTGGGGAACGTGAATACGCTCCCTTTGAAAGAGATCTGGATGTCTGAGGAGTATGTCCGCTTCCGGAGTGAGGTGAGAGGATATCATTTCCCCTCTTGTCCTGATTGCGAGCTCCGGGAAGGTTGTGATTTACGCGGACGGAACGAAGCCTGCTGGGGGTGGAACCCGTCCTGTGCAGACTGTCTATGGGCCCAGGACATTGTGAGGTGCCCATAAGATAAAGATTCCCCTTGAGGGGGGAGGATGGAGTAGCCAATATGATTGTGGATGTTTGGTTATATGGTGATCTGAAGCGCTATGGAGGCAAAGCAGCACGAGACAGTTTTGCCAACCTTCATGTCGAGTTGGCTGAAGGAAGCACCGTCGCGGATCTGTTAAAGTCCCTCAACATGCCAACGGAAGAGCGGGGCATCACGTTTATCAATGGACAACTGAGCGCCATGCCCGGACTTCAACCCGATCTCGGTCATATCCTTAGCGAGGGCGATCGCGTGGGGTTTTTCGACCTCAAGAGCATGTGGCCCTTCCAGTACCGTCACGGGGCCTCAATGACAGAGGAGATGAGGCGCGCCATGGACGATGATAAAGATCACGGCCTTCACCACACCTATAATAAGTGATGGGGAGACGAAAGAAATACCTTATTGCCAATGCCTGGCGCTAAACACCGACACTGACACTGAACAGGAGGAAGTGGGTTTATGTCGTTTCGAAAACCGATCAAGGTCTGTTTCGGGGACATCGATAATGCGGGGATCGTCTACTATCCCCGGTTCATGCATTACTTCCACCTGGCCATGGAGGAATTCTTCCCCATCGAATTGGGGATCGATTATGCGGACGTATTGCACAAACGAAACGTTTCCCTGCCAACCGTCCACCTCGAGAGCGACTTTCGGCGAAAATTGCGCTATGGCGATCAGATCAACATGGAGGTGAGGGTTATCCACATCGGCCGGTCCTCCATTACCTGGGGATACAAAGGGTACCGACTGGCGGGGGAAGAAGAAGTTGTCGTCGTGGAAGGGCAGAATGTAACGGTTTGCGTCAGGACAGACACCTTTGAGAAAATCGATGTCCCCGAATGGCTGAGAAAGGGTCTGGCGGATTACATGGAAAGATTCAACGAGAAATGAGGACTTCCTTTCTCATCCGGCAGGGGTAACTCACCGCCTCTGAACCACAGCAACCAAGGGGTACCCGGTTATGCGGTACTACAAGCAGTTCTACGGTTGGTCATTCCTCTATCTGGTTGCACTGGCCTTCAGCCTTGTCTGCTTCTACCTGGGATATGCCGGGGCAACCCCCGAAGCGTGGATTACATCTCTTGCATGCGGGATTGCGGGGCTTGTGGTCGCCTGGATCTTGAAAAAGGATCAGAAACACTATCTTGACATTGATGCCGAGCGAATCACCCACCGGGGCTTCAAGCAATGGACCCGGGAAGCCATTCATCGGATAACCACTTACGTCATCGGGTCCTTAATAGGAAGGTAGAATGGAGAACCCTTCTTTAAGGGCGGCTTCACGCAGATTTTGATCGAGGCAGACGAACTCGAGGCCTCGGGGTGTTTCCTGGCTCCATACAAGGGCTGCCGCAAGCTGTAAGGCGTCCGCAGCCCTCAGGGGATGAATTGATAGAAGCCGCTCTGCCCGCATCCTCACCACCTCGGTTGGCTGGATCTCTGACCATGCCGCTGCGAGCGCAGAGAGCACGGCTCTTGCCTGCACCTCGTCACCCGAAGAAAGTACTCCCTCCCTCCGTCTCCTGGAGAGTGCCGACAGGCACTCGATGCGCGTCGTCCACCACACCACGACATCCTCATCGCCTTTCATCAAACCTTCCATAGCTTCCGATGCTCTCTCTTTTACGCATAAAGGAATAATCGCCGACGAATCCAAGAATCTCATCTTCCGGCCTCCCGTTCTTCAAGGAGGGCCTTAAGCACCAGGTCCTCGGGGTCGTCCGGCCTGTGCATCCTCCAGAAACCCTTGGGGAGTTTGCCCGCCCCAATTCTGATAAACCCTTGTTTTTCCATCCGAACTAAGGATTCTTTCAAATCATTGGATCGGGAAAGGGGTACCAGACGGGCGACAGGTTTCCCGCGATCGGTGATTAGGATCTCCATGCCCGCTTTGACCTGGGTTAAGTATTCGCTCAGGCGGGCTTTGAGTTCGGATACGGCAGCTGTTTTCATAGTCATCTCCTCTTTTTATGACCATTATAGTCTATTTGTTATGACCTTTCAATCCTATTTCTATTATGATTATTTTTTTTATTTTGCCCTAATCCCAAGAAAAGAGATATATGCCGGATTAGAGCCACTCAAAATACAGCTTTTTTCAAGTGAAAATACATGATTAACTGTATATATTCACTTCCGAACATGTTATAATTTAACGATTAAGTCTTTGTCTTGCACTTTGATAGGGCTACCGAACAAACAGAATTCATCATGACAAAAAGGTTCAATTTTAGCCTTAATACCATTAAATCCGGCCTGGTGGCCGGGTGAGATCGTATTGATGAAGCAGTAAGCAAGGAGGTTTGCGTCCCCGGCAGGCAGAACCTGCCAGGCACGAATATAAAATGGATCCAAATACAGCGCCGGCAGGTCTCAAAAAATATATTCCCGTCCTCGGCTGGCTACCCGGCTATCGGGGCGAGTGGCTCGGATTGGATGTCCTCGCAGGGATAACGGCCGCGGCGGTCGTCATCCCCCAAGCCATGGCCTACGCCACCATCGCGGGCCTGCCGGTCGAGATAGGACTTTACACGGCCTTTATCCCGATGGTGATCTACGCGATACTGGGTACGTCTCGTCCACTGAGTTTCAGCACGACATCGACCATTGCGATCCTTGTCGCCGGCCAGCTTGCCACGCTTGGTCCGGGTGGAGACTCTGGTACGCTCATCGTTGCGGCCTCCACGCTCGCGTTGCTGGTGGGTGCTTTCCTGCTGCTGGCCGGCATTTTTCGAATGGGCTTTATCGCCAACTTTATCTCTGCGCCGGTCCTGACCGGTTTCAAGGCGGGCGTAGGTTTGGTTATCTTGGTAGGCCAGGCTCCCAAGCTGCTGGGCGTGCACTTTGACAAAGGCCCGTTCTTTCAGAATGTCCTCTCCATCTTCCAGCACCTGCCCCAGGCGAGCATCCCGACGCTTGTGCTGGCCCTGGGCACACTGGCGCTTGTCTTTGGATTAGGGCATTTCCTGCCGCGCGCTCCGGCTCCACTCTTCGCCGTAGTGCTGGGCATCGCTGCCTCGGGGCTGCTGGCGCTGAAGCAGTCAGGTGTCGAGCTGGTGGGCAACATTCCGTCAGGCTTGCCAACACCTGTGCTCCCGGATTTGTCTCTGATCGGGAAATTATGGCCCGGGGCGCTGGGCATCAGCCTGATGGCCTACATCGAGTCGATCGCAGCCGGCCGGGCCTTTATCAGGCATGGCGACCGGCGATCGGTTCCGAACCGGGAATTAATCGCTCTTGGCGTTGCGAATCTGGCGGGTAGTGTTTTCCGGATAATACCGGCAGGCGGCGGAACCTCTCAGACGGCGGTTAATGATAAAGCGGGGGCGCGCACCCAGTTGGCTGAAGTCGTCACCGCT
>Ga0315286_10007937_pt1 | contig 10414 bp, 10 predicted proteins | sample YL17G10_0_MG_FD_205038 | JGI IMG/M metagenome (GOLD analysis project Ga0315286, IMG submission 205038) | Sediment microbial communities from Yellowstone Lake, YNP, Wyoming, USA - YL17G10_0 | ecosystem: Environmental > Aquatic > Freshwater > Lake > Sediment | place: USA: Wyoming | collected...
CTACCAGGTCTTCGAGGTAACGCAGGACTCTATCGTGATGGCGTCCGTTCAACATGGCTAGTATCTCGCGCATCTCGCCGTGGAAGAACAGAATGTCAGCGCCACCACCTGTCGGCCAGAACAAGTCGAAGGGTTCCGGCCACTGGAGCGCATACTCAATTCCTTTTTCTTTCCCTTCGATCGAACCCGCATCATCTTCGACCTCGGGACTGAGCGGCGCGGGGCCATCCTTCTGTTGCGGTGCGTGGATGTAGTAGATCCCCTCATTCACATGCGTCACATTGACCGCCGGACCCGGGGCGGTCGGAATTGAGACGCGCTTCATTTGCGGCTTTTGGTTCGGCGCAAGCCCCACTGGAACATCCATGAGATAACTCTTCGGCCTAAGTTTCGCTGTGGGTTTGCACTCGACGAACATGCGAGAAAACTGTTCGGGGATTCGTTTCAGGGTTTTCTTACGATCCGTGATGGGGGGACAGACGTAACCGTTCTTGTCCGCATAGAACACGTCGATCACGTTGAAGGCTTCCGAGGCAACCGCACACTGCTTCATACCCTCGTCGGACACCCATCGGCAAGGTGGGTCTGGTGCTCCTCGGATAAGCCAAATCCGATCCTCGCCTTGGTAGTAGCCTTCCGCCCGCCGCAAATCCCGAGCGAAATCCGTGTTGGACGGGTTCTGCTCGCTCAGCGGAGACCAGACCTGCAAACTCATGGCGCCTCCCCAGCCAGTTTCCGATGTAACAAATGTGTAACAACATGGCGCTGTCCGGTCAACCCAGTAAAATCGCGCGAGAGTGGCAGTCATGGACCGCGACCGGAAACTACGACTATGACCCGGATACCTTCACAAAGAACCTTCCCGCCGCACCGACCGGTGCGCGTCGGGGCACCCCCCAACGGGAGGGCATGGCGGTGCCATGAGTGTAGGAGACTCCTTGGCATCCGTGAGGGAGATCGTCTTCACATCCGCATTGCTGGAGACCACGAATACGTTGTGAGCCTACCCGTCACAGCCAAGTGCCCAGGCTGTCACGCACTGAACGAACTAGGCGTACCGCACATTGCGGACGAGCGGTGTTGAGAGAACAAGAAAAGCTCAACGGATAAGTAGTACAACCCAGAGGCGCTTGACGCCCGTAGCGGTCCCTTGAGAGGCGCTTGACGCCCGACCGGAAAGGTCGGGCATTGTGTCAAGCACCTCTTGGGAGCAAGACCGCAAGCGTCTTGAACGAGAGCTTCGAAGCGAACCATATCCATCGTTACTCCAAAACCTCAAACGCCAAAACCCTTCCTTCAGGGAGTTCGACTCCTGGGACGAGATCATCGTCATCATGCGAGCGACCTCGGTTAAGGATCCGCGCACGGATGAGATTCTGAAGCCCATCTTTGGCGCCTACCGCGACGGCCGAGACCCGGGGTGGCGAACCATTCTTCTGGCCCTCTTCTGGCGGGAACTCGAACGCATCCACGGTTTCAAGAGCCACTGGGACGCCGATCCCGAGGCTCTCTGGGCGAACACGACGTGGGCGTTTCTCGAGACCATCGACCGCATCAACCTCCAAACTCGTCCTGACCGTCTCGGGCAGAAGATCTTCAACGACACGATCCATCGCCTTCACGACGGATACCGCCGCGAGTGGGATTGGGAGAACAGCATCGTCGATCCCAGTGACTGGGAAAACGAGGACGACGACGAGGGCAAGGCAGGGAACCGGCTTGAGACTCTCATGGGCGGCCGAGAGGCGGTCGAGTTTGGCGACGTGGAGCTTCGCCATGACCAGGAGGTCGAAATCAAGTGCCTACGAGCGTACGTGTCTAGGGGTCTCATCAGCGAGCCTGACTTCTTTCTGATTGTCGGGACTCGGATCTATGGGGCGTCGCTTTCCGACTACGTCGAGGACCAGGGACTCGACTACGAGAGCGCGAAGAAGCGCCGTCAGCGAGCTGAGGCGACGATTCGGCGGCTCGAAAGAAAACAGAAGAATCTGTGAAGTTTTTTGTCCCCGTCCAAGGGAAAGCCCCCCCTTTACCTAGTAGAGGGACGTCTGTCCTTCGAGGAGGTGTGGCTGTGACGGTAATTCCTTGTTCGGAAGTGAAAATGCTCATTCGGGATCTCTTTGAAGAGGAAGCTCTCGCACTCGGTGGCCTCGTGGCCGTGTACGAGATCGAGGACGACCTGGTTTGGCCCCTCATTCGGACGCTCGCCGTGACTCGCCGGCGGGTCCTTCGTCGGCTCGCCGCGGGCCGCTCAGAAGACAACCGCCGGACGCGACGCCCAGCCTCGAAGCCTCACCCGGCGATTGAGGAGTTTCTCATTCGTTTACGCGAGGAGGGGAAGTGACCATGCGCTCACCTAACGGGAAAGCTGAACACGAACGAGCCCAGAGGGTACTCATAGGCTACCTGCTGGCCTATCCAAGCATGGCGACGGATATCCTCGAACGGCTTCCGAGGAATGAGGCGTGCGTCTTTACAATCCCCGCCCTTCGGGAAGTCTTCGAGGCGATCTGCGACCTCCATGAACGGGGCGCTGAGATCGCTCCCCACGTCGTTCGAGAAGAGTTCAAGAGAAAGGGACGGGGCGCCGAGCCGCTTCCGAGTGTCTTCGTTCAATGCAGCGACGCGGCATCGGACGAGTACCAGACGAAGAGCCTGGGCGGGAGCCCTCTCGACTATGTCTCGGCTGTCCGAGGCGGGTATTACCTGGGAGTCGTGCAAGAGAAGGCGGAGCGCGCCGCCTCCTTCAGTGAGTTCCTGAAAGTGGCCGAGGAGGCGATCGCTTTGGACGCCGGTCCCGGCGGATCCGAGTTCTCCATGAGCCCGATCTCGCCGGTCTTGGATGAGGTGATCGAGGTTCAAGAGGCGATCAACGAGGGACGGCGCGAGCCGGGATACTCGTGGGGGATTCCCGAGCTTGACGAGATCCTGTTGCTCCGGGCAGGGAAGCTCTACACGGTGGCCGCGCAACGCGGCTACGGGAAAACGAAGTTCCTGCTCTCGGTGCTCCACCACAACCTGAGACGAGCCAAGGTGCCGACTCCCAGTCTTCTCTTCTCGATGGAGATGGATCGGGTGGAAGTGGGGAAAATGCTCCTGAGTCGGGAGACGGAAATCGATTCCAGTCTCATCCACACGAAGAGGCTACCGAGTGATCTTTTCGACGCCATTCGACTCTCCTCGAAAGCGATGGCCCGAGTGCCTCTCGAGATCGATTGCTCGCCTCGTCTTTCCGTCCAACAGATCGCGAGCCGCATCCGCCACTGGAAACTCAAGAACAAGATTCCTGACGGCTCCGGCATCGTCGGTGTCGATTTTCTCCAGCTCATGGATCTCGACAGGCAACGAGGGCAAGTCTCCGAGGCCACCGCGCTCAAGAATACCGCCTATATGTTGGCCGAGACGGCTAAGCGGCACCAGGTCTGTATCGTCGTCCTCGCGCAGCTCAACAAAGAGGGCGATGGGATCCGGCCGACCATGCGGTTTATCGAGGGCTCCAACGGGCCCTCTCAAGCGAGCCAAGCCGTACTCCTCCTCGATGTGCCGCGGCTTCGGGGCGAGAAGAACACACAATCGAAGGACGGGTGGGACGAGTTCGGCATCATTGTCGGCAAGAACCGTGACGGGGAATCGCTCAAGACGGTTCACGCCCTCGCAGACCTGAGCATTGGGAAGTTCGCGAGCAAAGAGATCGCCCGGGTCCTTCCGTTTCGGAGTTCCTAATGCCCAAACATCCCAGGTTCCCGCAAGGTTTCTTCATGATGCCCAACGACGTCTTCGGCACCGGCGACAACACGGGATGGGCCGCTCGACTAGGCCCCATCGGGTTTTCGCTCTACAGCCTTATCGTCCGACGATACGACGTCGAGCGCGAGACCGGTCTGTACGAGTCGCACGCCTCTATGGCCCGCTGTCTGGGTGTCACAGAACCCACGATCGCGAGACATCTCGACCGACTGACGGCGCTCGGCCTCGTTGATCGCGTCCGTTACGGGAAGCGAAAGCACCCCTCGTGGGTTTACGTACCTCGACTACCGCTCCAGGCGGCGCTCTCGGAGCCCCGAGTGAACGATTCGAATACGCAAACGCCTTGGGTATTGAATACCCAAATGAGTGGGGTAATCGAACGTGGAATACCCAAACTGACGCAGGTGAATACCCAAAATGACGCAGGAGGCGAAACGGTGGAATCTAAGTCACCACAAGAAGATACGACCTGTTCGAAGGGTGCTAACATACTCTTTAACAGACTCCTAATATGTATGTCCCCTGAAGAACAGGTGACATACGTGCTGGAGCATATAAGCGAAGTCCCTCTCAACACGCACGTACAGATCGCTTGGAAGTACTGGTGTGCTCGTTGGGAAGATCACTACCGTAGCTCTTACTACCCAGCGAAGAGTAAGAACCCTCGAGTCATCTCCAAAGACAAAAAGAATCTGCGAGACAAGATCGAGGCCGTCGGTCTCCAAGAGGTCATCGCGCGGATGCGCCGCTGCTTCGAGGTCTGCGATGAGATGTTTCCGTGTGTCGTCTCCGGGAAGCGGATACGGCCGATTATGTTCAACGACTTCGTAAACAACCGGTTTTTTGACCAGTGGATCCCGATGAACCGAGAGCCCGAAGAGACGCATGCAAAGAGTGCCGATGAGAAACTGCAGGCGGCCCGAGAGAAACGCCGGCAGGCTGCGGGTACTGAGGAGGCCGAAAAGGCCGTGGAGGTCGATGGGTGATGTGGAACCGACTCGGAGCCTTACCGCCCTATTTCGGCGGGAAAAGGAAACTGCTTGGCCAGATATTCAAACACTTGCCTCCACCCGGCGAGGCACCCGTCTTTATCGACGCATTTCTCGGTGGCGGGTCGGTGTCCTTATTCGCCAAGGCGAGAGGGTACCGGGTCCTCTGCAACGACGTGGCGCTACGAAGCTATGTCGTCGGAAAGGCGCTCATTGAAAACGATCACGTGACTCTGGGCACCGAGGATGTGACACGGCTCTTTCAAGACAACAGAGGCGGTAGCGATTTCATCGAGCGCCACTACGCACCCGACGTGGTGACGACGAGACATGCCCGGTTCCTGGATACCGCCTTTGCAAACGCGAGAGCTGCCCCAGGAACGAAGAACTGGCTCCTTCTACTACTGCTGGTCAAGTTCGTCTTGAGAATGCGTCCAATGGGAAATTTCGGGGCAAAGACGATCATCCATCAAGTTGAGGAGGAGAAGTGGGAAGAAATGAACCCCCACTACGTCCGGGACATGCTCTCGAGAAACGTCTGCGGGCATCCCAAGAGGGTGGCGGAGACCTTGAGGCAGCAGATAAACGCTGGCGTCTTCTCAAACGGGCAGGCGAACGAGGCTCACCAACGAGACGTGTTCGACTTCTTACGAGAGGTCGAGGGCGACATCCTCTACCTCGATCCACCGTATGCCGGGACCTCGGCCTATGAAACATCGCTCAAGGCCCTGGACTCCATCCTCGAAGGATTGCGAGTGGAACCGAGGCCGAGCGTCTTCAGCCGGTGTGGGGCGAGGGAGTCGTTGGAGATGCTTTTTGAAGCGTCCCGGCGATTTCCCATCTGGGTGTTGTCGTATGGCAACCGTGAGGTGGAGCTGGAGACGCTCGTGCGCTTAGTCGAACAGTTCAAGCCCGTCGTCGTAGCCGAGTCGTTCCGGTATGTACACCTCACGGGGCTTAGTAGCGAGGATCATAGGGAACGGAACCGCGAGTTCCTGATTGTGGCGAAGGGAGATCGGTGATGGAGACCAAGAAGGGCAGTGTCGAGAAGTTGACGATCGTGGAGATTGGTGTCGAAAAGTTGACACCCAATCCGTGGAACCCAAACCGGATGTCGGAGGAGATGAAAACGAAGCTCAAAGCCTACATCGAGCGAGAGGGATTCGTCGAACCCATTGTCGTTCGACCCTTCGGTGATGGGTACCAAATCCTCGGCGGCTTTCACCGGTGGCAGATCGCAACGGAGTTGAGGTACAAAACGGTGCCGTGCGTAGTGGTCGATCTCGACGACCGCCGGGCGAAAGTCCTCTCGGTCAACTTAAACGAGATGAAGGGGCAGAGTCTCCCGAGTCTCTTGGCAAGCCTCGTCCACGACCTCTCGAAGGAACTCACCCTGGACGACCTGGAGACGCAGCTTCCGTACTCGATTTCAGAACTCAAGGACTCGCTCGAACTCCTGAAGATCCCGGACGGCCTGGAAGCGTTTCTGGAGGAAGAAGCCGCGCGGCTGGAACGGGAGCGACCGACGATTCTTTCCTTCGTCGTCGAGGATGCGGAGACCATTGAAAAGGCAATCGCCGCCGCTCAGCAGAAACACGGCGGCTTAACGCGCGGGCGAGCCTTGGTCGAGATTGCCCGGGAGTACCTTAACACCGGAGAGCAGGAGGCGTAGTCCATGGCTGATGCAACGACTGGGACGCTGGCGAAGGAACAAGAACACCACGAGCAGGCGTTTGAGTACTACTACGGGATGGGCGAGAGGCGGAGCTATGAGAAGGTGGCGGCTCGATTCCAGGTGGCCTTGAGCACCGTCAAGCTCTGGGGAAAATCGTTTCACTGGAAACAGAGGGTGCGGGAACGCGATGCAGACGTCGCTCGAGAGATGGCGGCCCGCACCTTGAGTGACGAGGTCTCGCGCCGGGAGCGAAGTGTTCAGATTGTCCAGTTGGCCCTCGTACAACTGGCGAAGGCCATCGCTGAGGGCAAAGTGAAAATGACCCTCGGGGACTTGGACAAGCTCATCCGTCTGGAAGCGTTCTTGAGTGACCTTCCCGATTCGAGGCAGGAGATCGTGTGGTGAACGACAACTACTTTTCCTGCCGACGACGATTAAAACTCCCGGTTCTCCGATTTAGGTTTTCAACCACCCCGGTTCTCTTCCTGGGCGGGAGAACGGCTTCTATAGAGGCCCTAGGAGACGAGATCTCGGGTCGTCTCGATTCATGATACCCCCTCTTTGGACGGTTTGGAGCGAGCCAGCTTCTTCTTCTGGGATTCGCCCAACCGGTAACTTTGGACGTTGAGTTCGAGGATCACGCTGTGATGAACGAGCCGATCGATCGCGGCCGCCGTGGTCATCGGATCCTTGAAGATCGCCTCCCACTTCGAAAAGGGGAGGTTGCTCGTGATCATGACACTGCCGCGCTCGTATCGTTCGGCTAAAAGCGTAAATAGCACCTCCATTTCCTCGCGCCCTTGTTGCACGTACCCGATATCGTCGATGAGGAGGGCGTCGTATCGGGCGAGGTGCTTCAGGAGCCGGGAGAGCTTGAGGTCCCGTTTGGCGATGAGGAGGTCCTGAACCAAAAGGCTGCAGGGAGAGAAGTAGATCCGGCGCCCCTGGTGAATGAGCTCCTGGCCAACCGCGCAAAGAAGGTGAGTCTTGCCGCTTCCGGGGTTGCCGAAGGCGAGCACGTTTTCTCTGCGATCGAGGAACGAGCCGTCAAGGAGGGTACGCACCTGGGCCGAGAGCGCCCCCGGCAGGCGCTTCATCTCGAAGCTCTCCAGGTTCTTCTCGAGCGGCAGCCGCGACTCTCGCAAAAGTCGGGCAATTCGGTTTTCGCGGCGCGCCTCGTGTTCGGCGCTCATCACCTCGAAGAGATACTGTTCATAACTGAGCGCTTCGCGCCGCGAGCGATTGGCTTCTTCCTCGTAACACACCCGCACCGTTGGCAGATGGAGTTCTTTGAGCACATCAAGAAGCGTGCTTTTCAGCGTCGCGCTCATCACTCCATCACCCCCTCGAGAAGCTCGTCGTAAAGACCCAGGTTTACGGCATCGATCACGATCTCCACCGGGTCCTCCGACACCTCTCGGCATCGGACGATTCGCTCGATCGCCTCCGCGCGGATCGGTCGATCCGCGGCGATCTCCGAGCCAAGCGCCTCGTCCACCGCCGTCTCACTCTCCCGCGCGGCCAAGTGCAGGATCGCGAGGTACTCCCGGACCGCCGTCCTGGGTTGACCGCGCCGAAGCGAGTCGTAGGCCATCCGGAACCGACTCGTCGGGAAGAGCTCCTCGCGATAGACGTAATGTTCAAAAGCCCCCGGCTTGCGAACAAGCCAGTCGATGATGTGACGGTAGTTCACCCGGTGTTTCCCCCGGCCTCTCAGACGCGGGATCTCATCGATCCGGCGCTGCCCATATGAGACCTCCACGCTCTCGGCGTGGAGTCGAACATCGACCGTCTCCCCCATCAACCGGCTCTCCACCGAGTAGACGTTACGATCTACGCTGATCGTGCTCGACGGTCGTACTCGAACACGCACTCGTTTGCACACCTCCAGTCGCGTCGCCGGCAGCGCACGCAATAGTGGGAGCTCTTCCTCGAACCGACCCCGACGCGCTCGATTGAGTGATCCCTGCACGTCTCGCAAGAAAGCCCCGTACGCCTCTCGGCTCTCAAAATCTCGACTCCCCCGAAGCATGAGCGCCTGATCCACCGCCTTCTTGAACCGATGGTGCCGTTCCTCGACATCTCCGTTCTCGTGCGGGCTCGACGGATTGGTCTTGGCCCCTTCCATCCCGTAGTGCCGAAGCAGTGCCCGGTACCGATCCGTAAACTCGTCGGGGTCCTCCGTCTTCTTGATCGCCGTGCTCATCCGGTCCGTGCGGTGAGCCCGGGGAACGCCCCCTAACTCCCAAAGCGCCGCCTGCAGACCCTCGCTCACGCTCTCGAAGCTCTCCGAAACGCATATCCGCCCCGTTTCCCAGTTCGAGTAGGTGAGTGTGAAGTGGTAGAAGAGATGATCGAACGGCCGCCGGGCGATCGTCACTTCCAAGGGGTTCATCGACGTGAAATCGCTCTGGCAGAGCTCCCCCGGACGGTGCACCTGGGGAAAGTAAACTTCTTTCGGCGGTCCCTCCAGGGCCCGCCACCATTTGATCCGCCGTTGCAGCGTGCGAAGCTGCCCCTCCCCAAACCGATCCGGATAGCGGCGCTTGAGATCCTCAAAAAGCGTCTTCGCCTCCAGGCCCGGATGGATCTTGAGCTTCTCTCGAACTTCGTCCCACACGCGGGCAAACGGATCTTCCCGCGTTCGGTACGTCCGGGCCCTCTCGAGTTCGCTCGGTAGCCGGCCCAGTCGCCGGTACTTGCGGGCCGTCTTCTCGTCCATGCCCGCTTTCGCCGCAGCGGTCGAAAGCGTCCTCTCCTTCCCGATCAGCGTCATAAGCCTCCTCACCTGCCTGTCAGTAACCATCCAAGCCTCCTTAAAATCAATGGCTTGGACAGTCTATCAGCACTCCCGTTTCCGGGAATTCTAATTGTCGTCACCGGGAGTTCTTATTGTCGCTGATCACTGGGGAGACAATGAATATGGCCAGTGCAACGTCCCCTCGCCGAACGCGGACTTCGTGGCGGTCGCTGCGGGCTACTATCACAACGTGGGCTTAAGATCCGACGGAACGGTTGTGGCCTGGGGGAGGAACGATGAGAACCAGTGCACTGTCCCCGCCCCTAACTCGGATTTTGTGACGGTAGCTGCGAGCCTTTTCCACAGTGTCGGGTTGAAGTCCGACGGGACGGTTGTGGCCTAGGGGGAAAACTCCTCCGGCCAGTGCAATGTTCCGGCACCGAACGCAGATTTCGTGGCGGTGGCGGCGGGCGAGTCTCACAGCTTGGGTCTGAAGTCCAACGGCACGATCGTGGTCTGGGGGAATCAGGCGCCTCAGGTGCCGGCGCCGAACATAGATTTCGTGGCGATCGCCGCCGGCTCTTATCACAGCTTGGGCCTCAAGGCTAATGGGACGATCGTCGCATGGGGAGCGAACTACAGCGGACAATGCGATGTCCCCGTTCCGAACGATAGGTTCGTGGCGGTTGCTGGGGGTGGGGATCATAGCTTGGGCGTGAAGTCCGACGGGACGATAATGGCCTGGGGGAGGAACGACTATGGCCAGTGCAACGTGCCCTCGCCGAATTCGGACTTTGTCCATGTCGCTGGGGGTGGGCTCCACAGTTTGGGCCTGAAGTCTGATGGGACGATCGCGGCCTGGGGTTGGAACGACTACGGCCAGTGCGACGTCCTTGCGCCGAACGAGGGCTTCGTGGCGATCGTCGCGGAAGGAAATCGTAGCCTGGCGTTGAAGGGTTCGCCGGCGACCTGCGGTGTTCCTGCGATCCTCTCCTTTGATCCAACGCTGGTGACCTGGGGCAACTGTTCCGGCGGCTGCGCGGTCAGTTTCTCTGTGAGCACGGGGGGTGACTACTCAGAAGTGCAAAAGATCACGCTTGAACGGAATCTTCCCGGACAATGGGTCGAACAGGATTCGATCGTCGCGCCAATCCCTGCTCCCGATTGGACGTTGAGCTGTCTCTTCGACGAACACTACACCGACGGTCCGCATACGTTTCGTGCCGTGTTTCATTGTCAGGATGGATCGAAAAGTTACTCGTT
>Ga0315286_10007940_pt1 | contig 10412 bp, 9 predicted proteins | sample YL17G10_0_MG_FD_205038 | JGI IMG/M metagenome (GOLD analysis project Ga0315286, IMG submission 205038) | Sediment microbial communities from Yellowstone Lake, YNP, Wyoming, USA - YL17G10_0 | ecosystem: Environmental > Aquatic > Freshwater > Lake > Sediment | place: USA: Wyoming | collected...
TAAAGCCGTAACACAAGTTCCGATATTACAACCAAAAACTAAACCTATAGCTGCTCTTAAATCAATTAAATTTGCCATAGCTAAAGCCAAAACCATACCTATTGTAACACCGCTTGCCTGGAGAATTCCGGTAATCACTGCGCCGGCCAATACTCCTAAAAGAGGATTTCTGCTGAAACTCACTAAGATATCGTTAAACAGAGGATACTGCCCTAAAGGCCTGACTACTTCTGTAGATATTTTTAGGCCCAAAAAGAGAATTCCAAAGCCTAACATAAAATCACCAATGTATTGATGGGTTTTCTTCTTAGCCAGAAACTTAACCAACATCCCTAATGCAATAATCGGAAGAGCATAATCAGTCAGCTGAAAAGCAATTAACTGGGCAGTAATGGTGGTACCGATATTAGATCCAAAGATAACGCCTAAAGCCTGTACCAGGGTCATCAGGCCGGCATTGACAAATCCTACCAGCATCACGGTTGTAGCGGAAGAAGATTGAATTAGCACCGTAACACCTGCGCCGACTAGTATGCCTCTGAAGGTATTGCCGGTAAGATTATGCAAAATCCTCCTCATTCTCTCTCCGCAGGCCTTATGTAACCCTTCACTCATCTCCCAGATTCCGTAGATAAATAAACCCAAACCGCCAACGAGACCGAAAATGAGTTCTTTAACCATGTAGTACCTCTCCTTTAAACTTAAAAAACATTACTCAAGTATAATGATCAAATAGATGTTATTTCTTAGAAGTCTTTATTTTAAAAATTATTATATCCGAATTATATCATTGAAAAAATAGGAAGTAAAGAAAAGCGTTTATTGTTTATTCTAGCTCTTCAGTATGGTGCTTTACTACCTTTGCCTCCACCATATAAATAACATCCTCGGCAATATTAGTGGCATGATCGCAGATTCGCTCCAGGTGGCGGGCTATTAGTAATAGTGGCACGGCGCGGTCAGCAGTATTAGAGTCCTTTGCTATATAATCATTAATCAATTCGTCTTGAACTAGATCACGCAACTTATCCGCTTCAGGGTCGGATAAGACCACCCGTTTGGCCAGTTCCACATCCTTTTTAATGAAGGAATCAATAGCATCACGCACCATATTCTGGGCAATAGTGGATAACTTTGGGATATCGATTAGGGGTTTTAAAATTGGTCTGGCTACTAACTCTGCTACCCTTTCGGCAATATCAACGGCTAAATCCGCAATTCGCTCAAGTTCTGCATTTATTTTCATTCCGGTAGCGATGAATCTCAAGTCTCCTGCCATGGGTTGATGCCGGGCAATCAAATCAATGCATTTCTCATCGATCGCTAATTCCAGTTCATCAACCTCGCTATCTTTATTGATCACTTCTGTAGCCTGGGTCTTATCGCGATTTTTCAATGCCTCAATGGACTTATATATTGCCTCTTGAGCCAAAACACCCATTTTAAGAATATCTTTATGCAACTCTTTTAATTCTTCATCAAAATGTCTCTCCATTATTCTCTCCTTTCCTACTCCGTAGGGACGGTTCTCAATACAATCGAGAAGTGTCCCCTTTGAGGGGACACTTCTGCTTTGGCTAGAGAACCGTCCCTAACCATATCGACCCGTAATATAATCTTCTGTGCGTTTATCTTTTGGTTTGGTAAAAATATCATCGGTTTTACCGAACTCGATCATTTCCCCTAAAAGCATAAAGCCCGTATCATCGGAAACCCGCGCTGCCTGCTGCATATTGTGCGTCACAATTATTATAGTATAATTATTTTTAAGTTCACGCATTAATTCCTCTATTTGGGAAGTTGCCTGGGGGTCTAAAGCAGAACAAGGCTCATCCATCAGTAATATATCAGGTTTTACGGCAATTAACCTAGCAATGCAGAGTCTCTGTCTTTGCTCCAATGAGAGGCTAAGGGCTGACTTATTGAGCTTATCTTTCAACTCATCCCATAAAAGTACCGAGCTTAAACTTTGCTCTACGATTTTCTCAAGATTATCTTTATTTAAACCATGAACTTTGAGCCCAAAGACAATGTTTTCAAAAATGGATAAAGGAAAGGGATTAGGCCTCTGAAAAACCATACCCGCCTTTTTACGCAAGGTAACTAAATCTACCCTAGTATCAAGAATATTTTCATCGTCTATCAAAACTTCACCGGCGATACGCACCCCTTCAATCAAATCATTCATCCGGTTAAATACACGTAGGAGTGTAGATTTTCCGCACCCAGAAGGCCCGATAATGGCAGTAATCTTTTTTTCCGCAAAAGAAAGATTTATATCTTCTAATGCCTGAAAATTACCATACCAGAGATTTAAATTATTAGCTGCTATCTTAGGTCTAACCAAATTTCCCTCTAATATAATCATCTGTGCGTTGATCAGATGGCGCAGTAAAGATTTTATCAGTTTTATCTAATTCCACTAGCTCACCAGATAAGAAAAAGGCCGTTCTATCACCTACTCTCGCTGCCTGCTTAACGTTATTAGTTACAAGAACTATGGTATATTTAGTTTTAAGTTTAAGCATTGCCTCCTCTACTTTTGCAGTAGAAATAGGGTCAAGCCCTGAACAGGGTTCGTCAAATAAAATTACCTCCGGTTCAACTGCTAAGGTCCTGGCAATACAAAGGCGCTGCTGTTGGCCACCGGAAAGTTTAAACGCCGATTCCTTCATTCTGTCTTTTACCTCATCCCAGAGATACGCCTCTTCTAGTGCCTGTTTAGCAATTCCATCTAAATCTTTTTTTAAGCCGTGCATCCTTACCCCATAAACTACATTATCAAAAATAGATAAAGGAAGCGGCGTAGGAAGAGCAAAGACCGTACCTACTCTCTTACGTAATAATTCCATGTTTATCTGTAAAATGTCTTGACCGTCCAACTCTACCAATCCGTGCATTCTAAAACTTAGATAGAGTTCATTAAGGCGATTAAGCGTCCTTAAAAAAGTAGTTTTTCCACTATTAGCCGGCCCAATAACACTTAATATCTCGTGAGCTTCAATCTGCATATTCACGTTTTTGAGTGCCTGATTTGCGCCAAACCAAATATTCAGACCTTTTACATTCAGTTTTACCATTTTTTCTTCTTTCTAAACTGGTAGCGTATAACTATCGCTACCAGATTCATAAATAGCACCATTACTAAAAGCACCAAAGCAGTCCCGTATCTTATCTTTTCATCTACATTGGGCACTTGTGTTGAAATAACATAAAGATGGTAAGGTAGCGCCATAGCCTGGTCAAACAGAGAATGGGGTAACTGCGGTAAATAAAAAGCAGCTACCGTAAATAAAATAGGCGCGGTCTCTCCTGCAGCCCGGCCTAATCCTAATATGGTTCCAGTCAATATCCCCGGAATGGCATTAGGTAACACAATATGCCTAATCGTCTGCCATTTACTTGCGCCCAAAGAAAAACTTACTTCGCGAAATGAATAAGGCACGCTCTCCAATGCTTCTCGAGATGAAGTGATAATTATAGGTAAAATCATAATCCCTAAAGTAAGTGCGCCCGAAAGAATCGAGGCGCCAAATTTAAAAAATATGACGAATAATGCCAAGCCAAAGAGTCCATATACTACGGAAGGAACACCCGCTAAATTGACAATCGCCAGCTTAATCACGCGGGTGAGTAAATTATCTTTAGCGTATTCACTTAAATATATCGCAGCCATTAGCCCAATCGGTAAAGCAAAGATAATCGCGCCTATTACTAAATATACTGTGCCCACAATCGCAGGATATATTCCTCCGGCGCGCATGCCTTGACGGGGAATATCGGAAATGAACTGCCAATTTATGGCAGGTAACCCCTTTTGGATAATAATGACGAAAATCAAACCTACGGGGACGACAATTAAAAGGGTGGCCAGAAATAAAAAGAAAAATGCGATTTTTTCTGCTCTTTGTGTATTTCTCATCGCTTATCTTTATGTAAAAATAGATCGGCAGTGACGTTAATCATAAAGCTTAATACAAATAAAACTATGCCTACGGCAAAAAGAGCAAAGTAATGTTCACTTCCTACCACTGCCTCACCCATCTCGGCAGCGATAGTGGCAGTTAAGGTACGCACCGGTTGTAAAATACTATGCGGTATTAATGCGGCATTACCGGTAATCATCATCACTGCCATGGTTTCGCCGATTACCCGGCCAATACCTAACATTACTGCGGCTAAAATTCCTGAAGAAGCTGCAGGAAGCATTACCCGGTAAATTGTCTGCCAATGCGTAGCACCTAAGGCCAGTGCACCTTCTTTGTAGGTTTTGGGCACCGAATAAAGTGCGTCTTCAGCAATAGAAACAATGGTGGGCATAGCCATAAATGCCAGCATAATAGAACCCGAAAGTGCAGTCAGCCCTGTAGGTAAATTGAAAATATTCTTTACCCATGGTACCAATGTCACCATACCGATAAAACCTAAGACTACACTCGGTATAGCTGCAAGTAACTCAATACCAGCCTTGAGTATCTCTTTTATTTTTAAAGGAGCAACTTCGGCAATATACACTGCACAACCAACTCCGATAGGAATAGAAATAATGGCGGCGCCCAAAGTAACTAAAAGGGAGCCTAAAATTAAAGGTAGGATTCCAAATTGGCCTGGTTCTGAAATAGGATACCAGTTCTTGCCGAAAATAAATTTAGCGGGGTTAACGGTTTTAAATAATGCTAGTCCTTCTTTGAGTAAAAATAAAAAAATGAGAATAACAAAAAAAATAGAAGCTAATCCGCAAATAAGGATTAACTTCTCGATAATGAACTCCTTAATTTTACGCATTGAACACAATATGTCGTTATTTAGTGAAATCCCCCGAAGCGATAGCGAAGGGGGATAAATTCTTTAAGCTTACGCATCTATTTACTGACGGGCACGAAATCAGTTTTAAGCACGATATCTTGTCCTTCCGGAGAAAGACAAAAATCCACAAACTTTTTTATCAACCCTTGAGGCTGCCCGTTAGTGTAAAGTAATAATGGCCTGGATATGGGATATTTTCCGTTCACTACATTTTCTATTGTTGGGGCTTCATACTCTGTCTTTTCATCTTTGGCTACTGAAATGGGTTTTTGTTTTGGCGAGATGTAACCCATACCATAATAGCCGATTGCCGAAGGATTATTGGCTACTTCATCAGCAATTGCCTGAGAAGAAGACAATAACAGCGCAGTGGGAGCAAATTCTTCCTGGGAATTAGGATCGCCTTTTCTTAATACGTGTTCTTTAAAATAAACGTGTGTTCCGGAATTTACTTCACGGGAGAGAATCACGATTTTAGCGTCTAGGCCTCCTACTTCCTTCCAATTGTTAATCTTACCTGTAAAAATCTGCGCCAGTTGATCTATAGTTAGTTTACTTACCGGATTTTTTGGGTTTACCACCACTGCCAAACCGTCAAGCGCCACTTTTATTTCAAAAGGATTAATACCCTTTTGTTTAGCCAAAGCAATCTCTTTATCTTTGATATTCCTTGAGCTCATCGCGATATCGCAAGTCCCGCTAATCAAGCTAGAAAACCCTGTGCCTGAGCCGCCGCCGGTAACTGCTATAAACTCTGTAGGATTCTTTTCCATATATTTTTCTGCCCAGGCCTGGCCTAAATTTACCATCGTATCCGAACCTTTTATCTGCAGAGAGTTTTTCTGCGCAGTAGCAAAAGCTGGATTGAAACATATTAATAATATAGTTAAAATCCAAAATACTTTTTTTAGCATGCTCGCTTTCCTCCTTTGCAAATTTTTACACAAACTCCACAGATAAATTGATCAACCAGGCGTTGTTTTTGGAATTCTTTCAATTTTTCAAAACACTTAATATGCTCAAAGTCCTCGCCGCTTTCTTTTATTGCCTCTACCGGACAGATTTCTATGCACAATTTACATTTGCCGCAATCCTGATTTTTAGGTTTATCTATCACCAAGGGCATGTCAGTAAGAATAGAAGCCAGGCGAAACTGGCTTCCCAGGTCTTTGTTGACTAATAAATTGTTTCTTCCCAGCCACCCTAGGCCTGCCAAGTAACCAATTTTCTTATGCGAAAGGTGCGCTTTTTGAGTTTGCCAATCTATAATTTGCGAAGCGGGAATGGGGAGTGCTAAATAGCCTTTTTTTTCGATAAAATTAGCTATCCTTAGCGCTGCCTGGTCTAAAAAAGCATTGACGCTTCGATAGTGGTGAAAGTATAACTTGGTGGGGGTAGCTTCTATTTCCTCTAAAATCCCTCTGGAGAGCCTTAACCCAAAAGAGATGGCCTGATTGAATTTTTCTGAAAGTTTTTCAGGAAGCGCAAAGCCTTCTTTTACACTAGTTACATCAGCGACACCAAATAAGTCTATCCCTAAATTTTGCGAAAGTTTTTTAAGTAAGAGATAGTTTTTATTTTTATCCATTTAGTTTCTTTAGATACACCATTAAAATCGAAATCGCAACCGGGGTAATCCCTGAAATCCGCGCTGCCTGCCCCAAATTCAGGGGTTTAAATCTATGCAACTTCTCTTTTATTTCGCGGGAAAGACTGGGAATATTACTGTAATCTAAATTTTGCGGTAATTTTATTTTTTCTAAATGCTTAAAGCGCCCTACTTCCGCCAGCTGCCGTTTGATAAACCCGGAATATTTTACCTCTATTTCAATCTGCTGGGAAGCAAAATCGGGAATATCTAATTTTATCTGGTTGAGGTTTTTCAGGTTATCTAAGCTTATCTGCGGCCTTTTGAGAAGCTCTTCTAATGTAGTTGTCTTTTTTAAAGGTGAGCTGCCTAGTTGGATTAATCGGTTATTTATCTCTTCAGCGGGCTTTATACGTGTGGTTTTTAAAAAATCGATTCCTTCTTTAATCGTCTTGATTTTTTCTTGCGTTTGCAGATACTCTTCTTGGGATACCAGCCCGCAAGCCCGGCCTATTTTTCTTAAGCGTATATCCGCGTTATCCTCCCTTAAGATCAAGCGGTATTCTACCCGGGAAGTAAACATGCGGTAAGGTTCGAGTGTCCCTTTGGTAGTCAAATCATCAATTAATACTCCAGTATAACTTGAGGCGCGATCCAAGATCAGCGGCTCTTTATTTTGTACTCGCCTGGCGGCGTTTATTCCTGCCACTAAACCTAAAGCGGCTGCTTCTTCATAACCGGTTGTGCCGTTGACCTGGCCTGCAAAATATAAATTCTTAATCAATTTTGCCTCTAAAGTGGGGTATAATTGCGTTGGCTCAATTACAGTATGCTCTATTCCATAACCGAATCTGATTACTTGGGCATTTTCTAAGCCTTTGATGGAATGTAAAATTTTTAATTGTACGTCTTCGGGAAGACTGGTAGCTAATCCGTTAGGATAAACCTCATTAGTTGCGTAGCCCTGCGGCTCTAAGAAGATCTGGTGCCTTTCTTTATCGGCAAATTTTACAATTTTATCTTCGATAGAAGGACAATAGCGCACACCCGTCGCTTTAATTTTTCCGGTATAGAGTGGAGAGCGATCTAAGTTATCCAAGATAATCTGGTGCGTGGTTTTATTAGTATAGGTAATATGGCAAGGAATCTGTTCCTGATTTATTTTTTTAGTGGAGAATGAAAATGGCTTGGCAGGATGATCGCCTTCTTGAACAATAAGTTTGGAAAAATCAATGGAATTTTTATTCAGGCGCGGGCAGGTCCCGGTTTTAAATCTTAATAAATTAAACTTTAGCTCTTTTAAATTCACGGCAAGCACTAAACTTGCCGGCTCATTGATGCGGCCTCCGCTAAAATGATTCAGCCCCATGTGGATTAAGCCACCCAGAAAAGTCCCGGGAGCGATAACCACGGTTTGTGAAAAAACTTCTCTATCCTCATCTATGACTACTCCGACCACTCTATTATCTTTAACTAATAATCTCTTTGCCTCTCCCTCTTTGATAGAAAGATTATCCTGTGCTTCTGTGACCTTGCGCATATAATTCTTATACATCTGACTATCTATCTGCGCGCGCGATGATTGCACTGCTGCCCCCTTAGAAGCATTTAAGATGCGAAACTGAATACCACAAGTATCTGCTGCACGCGCCATTTCACCGCCTAAAGCATCAATTTCTTTGACTAGCTGGCCTTTGCCTACTCCGCCAATTGCCGGATTACAACTCATCTGGCCGATAGTCTCTTTTTTTAAAGTGACCATCAGGGTAAGACACCCCATGCGCGCTGCTGCCAACGCAGCCTCGATGCCGGCATGCCCTGCGCCGATAACTATTACGTCATATTTATCCATTTTTTAAAATTTGAGCTTATTTGGGATTTGTGATTTGCTATACTACTCTTGCGCAAACTTTACCAGGAGGGGCATGATATCTTGGCCTTTGAGTTCGCCTAACGAACCCAGCTTTGCTGCCTTTTCGGAAAAACTTAAAGACCCATCGGGCCTAATCTTACCACCGCAAATAAGTATGGGAACGGGGTCAGCGGAATGAGCCTTTATAGCGCATACAGTTGAATGATCGGCGGTGACCGCAAGAATGGTATTATCCATATTTAAATCAGGCAAAAGGCTGGCAAAAAAGAATTTATCAATTGCTTCAATAATTTCTTTCTTAGCCTTAAAATCTCCGTCGTGGGCGGGCTCATCCGGCCCTTTGATATGCACGTATATACCATCAAATTTTTGAATCGAATCTAAGGCCACTTTTGCCCAAACCGGATAATCCACATCTAAATGCCCACTTGAGTTCGGCACATCGATTATTTCCATTCCGGTTAAAAGAGCAATCCCTTTTTCTACCGGCATCTGCACAAAAGAACCAAATCTTACACCGAAGAGGCTATCTATTTTAGGAAATTGGGGCAAATGGTCCCCGGCATCGCGGGATAAGATTAGATTTCCCGGCATCTTATTCTCAAGCACCCTTCTTTTATTTATTGCTGATTCATTTAAAACCTGGTGAGATTTTTGGGTAAATTCATTCAGAAGGGAGGCTGCTTCTTTTGTTTCCGGGGAGTTCTCATATCCGGGCATAGGAAAAGATTCCGCCACTAAATTTTCAAATTTTTCTTTGGCCACGCCAAATACGCCCTCACGGTCATAGGCAGGGTCTGTATTAGTAATCCAGCCGGATAATTTAGAACGCATGCCTCTGATTACTAAAATCCCCCGATGGCCGATAGTATTCTTAAATTCAAAGGTGGCACTTGATAAACTAACCTTTGAGTTTATTTCTTTAGCTAAGCCGCAAGCTTCTTCAGTAGTCAAGTTTCTGCCTACGCGACGGTCTTTTATGGTTTTACTGTCATCTTCAACCGTGGCAAAGTTTACGCGTAAAGCCAGATTGCCGTCTTTTACATCCAATCCTTCGGCAAAGGATTCTAAGGGGCCTCTTCCGGTATAATATTTATGCGCATCATAGCCTAAAAGGCTGATTACGGCAATATCAGATTCAGGGGCGATCCCTTTAGCTACAGGATAAACAATGCCGGTCTTTCCTTTTTGCGCTAATCGGTCAAGATTGGGTGTTGCTGCTGCCTCAAGCGGAGTCTTATTACCCAACTCTTTTATTGGCAAATCGCCCAGGCCGTCGAGAACAATGTAGAGTATCTTTTTCATTTTTAACATTTAGAAAAGCCGCAGGCTTGACACTTAATGCAACCCTCTTCATGACGTAAGGATCCGCCGCAATCCGGACAAACGCCCACCATATCTGCGTGGCCGGCCTTATCTGCCAAAGCTACTTCATCAGTATGAGAATGCTTCATCACCACCTGCATAGCTTCTTCTACGGGAACCTGAATAGCTTCATCGCTGAGTAGCCTTTTTTCAATTACTCGCGCAATCGCATCAGCGCAAGAAAATATACGTTGGCCTTTTTCCCAGGAAGGAGAAGGACAGCGAATATTGCGTAATTGCTCAATAATCGCTTTCACCTCAATACCTGAACGAAAGGCCAAAGAAGCCAGACGGCCAATTGCCTCAAGCTGCGAAGCAGCACAGCCACCGGCTTTACCCATCTGGGTAAAGAGCTCAAAAGGCCTGCCGCGTTCATCGATATTAATCGTCACATAGAGATTACCGCAACCTGTGGCCACCTTTGTGGTAGTTCCGATAATCACTTCCGGACGGGGACGCGGGGCAATTTTACCGAGCTCCAAAGCCTTCTGTTCCGGTTTTTGTTCACTGGATGCGATATTTAAAACCTGTTCTTCGCGGCTTCTATCGCGATAAACCGTAATCCCCTTACAACCCAACTCGTAAGCCAGAAGATAAGCCTTCCTTATATCTTCTAAGTTTGCCTCATGAGGAAAATTTATGGTTTTAGAGGTAGCATTGTGCACGTATTTCTGAAATGACGCCTGCATACGCACGTGCCATTCCGGGGAGATATCATGGGCAGTGACAAATATTCTTTTTACATCTTCAGGAATACCTTCGATATTCCGGATAGAACCG
>Ga0315286_10007943_pt1 | contig 10411 bp, 9 predicted proteins | sample YL17G10_0_MG_FD_205038 | JGI IMG/M metagenome (GOLD analysis project Ga0315286, IMG submission 205038) | Sediment microbial communities from Yellowstone Lake, YNP, Wyoming, USA - YL17G10_0 | ecosystem: Environmental > Aquatic > Freshwater > Lake > Sediment | place: USA: Wyoming | collected...
CGCGCCAGTTCCTGGGCGTAGCGGGTCATGCGGTGCGCCCCGCGGGTGTGCGCCGCCTGCTCGACCTCCTCGGGGAAATCGGCGAGCGCGCGCATGACCGCCAACTCGTCCGGCTCCCGCAGCAGCGCCAGGTTCACCTCGCCCCACCGCGGCAGCGGCACGCCGCGCTTCTCCGCCTCGCGCAGGATCGAACAGATGCGGGCATGGCCGTATTGCACGTAGTAAACCGGGTTCTCCTCCGACTCCTGCTTCGCCAGTTCCAGGTCGAAATCGAGCGCCGCGTCAGCCGACCGCATCAGGAAGAAGAAGCGCGCCACGTCCTTGCCCACATCCGACACCAAGTCCGAGAGCGCCACGATCTCGCCCGCGCGCTTCGACATGCGCACCAGTTCCCCGCCCCGCACCAGCCGCACCATCTGGTGGATGATGATCTCCAGCCAGCCCTCCGGGTAGCCCAGCGCCTTCACGCCCGCGAGCGTGCGGGCCACGTGGCCGTGATGGTCGGGGCCCCAGATGTCTATCACGTGGCTGAAGCCGCGCTCGTGCTTGTCGCGATGGTAGGCCAGGTCGCCCGCGAGGTAAGCCGGTTGGCCGGTGCGGCGGATGAGCACCTCGTCCTTCTCGACCCCGAAGGCCGTGGCCCGAAACCACACCGCGCCCTCCGCTTCGTAGGTATGTCCTGCCTGGCGCAGCGCCTCGACGACCGCCTCGACCGCCCCCGACTTCACCAGCTGCGATTCGTGGAACCACACCTGATAGCGCACCCCGAACGCCTCGAGCACGGCCTTCGCATCGGCGACGATGCGCGCGAGGGCCATCCCGGTGAACGCCGCCACGCGCTCCGCCTCGCTCAGCGCCAGGTAACGATCACCGTGTTCGTGCGCGATCTGGGCGCCCATCTCCGCCAGGTACTCGCCCTGGTAGGCGTCCGCCGGAAGCGGCTTGTCCTGCCCCAGCGCCTGGCAGTAGCGCGCCTCGAGCGACAGCCCGAAGCGCTCGATCTGCGTGCTGTGGAGCGCGTCGTTCACGTAGTACTCGCGGGTGATCTCCGCGCCGCACCAGGCGAGCAGGCCGGCCAGAGTGTCGCCGTAGGCCGCCGCCCTTCCCGAGACCACGTTCAGCGGGCCGGTCGGATTGGCGCTCACGAATTCGACCTGGATCTTCCGGCCCCGCAGGGTGTCGTTCTTGCCGTAGTCCGCATCCCGCTCCAGCGCCTCGTGCACCGCCGCGTGCAGCCAGGCCGGCTTGAGGAAGAAGTTCAGGAACCCCGCGCCCGCCACCTCGACCCGCTCGATGAGTTCGCTCGGCGGCAGGTGCCGCACGATGGTCTCGGCCACGCGGCGCGGCGGCTGCTTCGCCGCTTTCGCCAGCACCATCGCCGCGTTGCACGACCAGTCGCCGAACTCCGGGCTCGGCGGCCGCTCCACCTGGAACGCATCGGCGGAGGGCAGGTCGGCCAGCGCCAGTTCGCCGGCCTCGCGCGCCGCCGCGAGCGCGCCGATCACGCTCTGCGCGATCAGGCGCTTGATCTCGCCAGTCGGCTGACTCGAAGACGCGCTCACGGTCTGAACCCTCAGAACCCGACGCCCAGGTGCAACAGATGGGCCAGGTAGTACACGATGACGAGGGTTGCCACGAAACCGAGGAACACCTGCGGCAGGCCCAACATCCACAGCCTGCCGGCCAACCTGAAGCGCACCTGCGGCCGCTCGCGATAGCGGCGCAGGAGTTCTTCGCCGACGCCGATCGCTGCGGACAGGCGCCGGTCGCTCGGCTCGCGGGTGGTGAACCACGCTTGCGCCCACGCCCCGAGCCGCGAGCGCGCCACCCGCATCGCCAGGATCCACGCGATCAACGCCAGCGCCACCCCCACCCACCCCAGGGTCACGGCGAGGGGCGGCAGAAACTCGGAGAAAACGATCACGCCGGTGACGAACACGAAGATCACCGCCGCCAGGTTCGTGCCGCAGCGCGGATGCACCGGGGACATGGGTCGGACGCCCTCGAGGCTGAGCGGGCGGCCGTGCTCGATGGCGTGCACCACTTTGTGCTCGGCGCCGTGGGTTGCCGAGAGCGGGGCCAGGCGCATCAGGAGCAGGAAGCCCAGCAGGTAAACCAGACTCGCCGCCAGCGACCACGCCTCCAGGTTGGGGAAGTAGACCTGGTTGACGTGCGATCCCCCGGCGATGAGCATGGTGAAGAGCGGCCACTGCGGCCATTGGCTCTCCACCAGGTAAAGCGCCAACTGGACAATGCCCATGGCGACAAGATACAGGAGGCTCATCGCCGCGCCGGTGAGCAGCAGCCCCGCCGGCCCCGCGCCGGCGCTCACCCGCCCGCACACCAGCCTCACCCCCAACGGCGTCGCCATGCCACCGATGCTGCGCGGCGGCGGCATCTGCGCCCCGAGGTAGGCGGCCATGACGTCACTGCGCCGCAGCATCCCGGCGTAGGCGCCGAAGGGATCGAGCACAGGCGCGGCCTTGAATCCGCTTTCGGCGAAGAACCGGGCCGCCTCTTCGACGCCCATCCGCGCATCCAGGGAGATCACCTCGCGCCTGGCCACTTGCGCCGCGGTGGCGGTCCGCAGCGCTTCCGGGTCGGTCGCGGATTCCAGGGCGCGCGCCAGGTCGGCCTCGGCCACGATACCCACGACTCGCCCCGCCGCCACCACCGGCAGGGCCGGGATGGGCTGGCTGCGCAGGCGCTCCAGCGCGCCGGCGATGGGGTCCTCCGGCGCCAGGGGCTCGCACGCGAGCGTCAGGTCCTGCACGGTCATGGAGGGGTCGCTCTTGCTGGCATCGGGAATGTATGCTATCATACCGCCCGCCTGCCCGCAACTCTCGCGGGCATTTGTGCGCCTCGGGCGTGATTTGCGCGTGAAAGCGAGATCAGCGATGTCTCAGCGATGCGATATCTGCGGCAAGGGCCCCCAGGTCGGGTGCAGTGTCAGCCACTCCAAGCGGCGAACCAAGCGCCGCTGGCTGCCTAACCTGCGGCACATCCGCATCCTCCAGGGCGGCCGCACCGTCGCCGCCAACGTGTGCACCGACTGCATCAGCGCCGGCAAAGTCAAACGCCCGGCCTAGCGGTTCCCCGGCGGGCCGATTAAGAATCGGCCCCTACCGGCGTTTCCTGCGTAGGGGCCCAATCTCATTGGGCCCGATCTGCTTCAGTTCCCTGATCTCCTCCTCCCTCAACCGCCGCCACTGCCCTGGCCTTAGTCTCCCCAGCGTCAGCGGCCCGTGGCGGATCCGCTTGAGCGCCAGCACCGGATGCCCCACCGCCTCCAGCATCCGCCGCACCTGGCGCTTGCGCCCCTCGCGAATGGCGATCTCCACCACGGCGCCCTTCGCGCCCTGGCTCACCATCCCCACCCGGCTGGGCCCGGTCGGGCCATCCTCGAGCAGGACGCCGCGCCGCAGACGGCCCAACTCCTCCGCGGAGGGCCTTTGGGCCACGCGCGCCCGGTACACGCGCTCGACCTGGTGGCGCGGGTGGGTGAGGAGCGCGGTCAGGTCGCCGTCATTGGTGAGTAACAGTAGCCCCTCGGTGTCCAGGTCCAGGCGCCCGACCGGATGCAGCCCGGGCACCCGCGGCACCAGGTCCATCACCGTGGGCCGCCCTTGCGGATCGCGCAGCGTGGTCACGTAGCCGGGCGGCTTGTTGAGCAGGAAGGCTGTGCGCCCCGCGGGCTGCGGCCGCTCTCCGTCCACGGTGATGACGTCCATCGCCGGGTCCACGCGCGTCGCGACATTGGTCACCACCTGTCCGTTCACGGCCACGCGCCCGGCGCGGATCATGTCCTCGCACTTCCGGCGCGCCGCGACCCCGGCGGCGGCCATCACCTTGGCCAACTTCTCCGTGCGCGCGTGCTCCACGCCGGCTTCTTTGCGGCGCGATCGGCTTGGTCTCCTGCCGCAGACGCGCGCCGGTGGGACTGGGCTCGCCCGAAAGGACCGTAGGGGAGCACCTCTGGTGCTCCCGCTTCGGGCGGACCAGAGGTCCGCCCCTACAGGAACTGTCGGATCGCTTGGGCAGGAATGCGCCGCCGCTCACGCAACCTGTGCCCGGAACCCACTCACAAGATAGAGGAGGGCGCTATGCCGGCGATCATGGAGATCAGCGTGATGCCCACGGGCAAAGAGGGCGCGAGCCTGGGGCAGACCACCGTGGAAGCGCTCAAGGTGGCCAAGAAGCACGGCCTCAACTGGGAACTGAACGCCATGGGCACCACCATGGAGGGCGACCTCGACGCGCTCTTCAAGGCCGCGCGCGAGATGCACGAGGTGTCGTTCAGGCTGGGCTACCCGCGCGCGCTGACGGTCATCAAGATAGACGACCGCCGCGACAAAGACCTCTCCATGAAGTACAAGGTCGAGTCGGTGCTGGCCAAACTGCGCTGAGAGGCCTCAGAGGCGAATGGCGCCTCGCCGCCGCGGGGCCCGGCGCCGGCGCCGCGAGATCTTGAACGCGGTTCGCGTCACCACCGCACCCACCATCATCACGGCCGCGCCGCGCCACGCCCACGCGAGCGCGATCACCCACCGGGCTCTGCCCACCGCCGCGCCGGCGATCAGCCGCGAAAACTTGATCGTCCGGCCGTCGCACACCAGGTCCAGCCGCCCCAGTTTCTGCCCGCGACGGACGGGCGCGCGCGGCACAGGCAGCACCTTTTCGCTGTGGTACTTGTCCGTTGAGGCGCGGGGCACCACCATGGACAACCCTTCTGCGGCCACGACCGGCACCTTGCGCGCGCTCCCCCAGCGCACGGCAACGTCGCCCAGGCCCTCCCCCTCGCGCGCGAAGCGAACCTGCCGGAACGAGGCGAACCCATACTCGAGCAAGGCCTGGGCCTCCTGGTAAAGAAGCGCCCGCGGGCTGTCCAGGACCACCCCGATCAGCCGCCAGCCCTCGCGGGTGGCCGAGAACACCAGGCACTGCCCCGATTCCTTCACGAACCCGGTCTTGATCCCGTCGGCCTCCGGCATCAGCCAGAGCAACTTGTTGTGGTTGACGAGCAGCCGATCCCAGGGCTTGCCGGAATCGGCGATCACCTCCGTCTTGCTTCGCACGATGCTCCGAAACGTCGGGTCGAGCATCGCGTGGCGGGCCAGCAGCGCCAGGTCCGCGGCGGTCGAGTAGTGATCCGGCTGATAGAGGCCGTGCGGGTTGACGAAGTGGGTGTCCCCGGCTCCGAGTTCGCGCGCCCTGGCGTTCATCTTCTCGACGAACCCCTCCACCGAGCCGCCCACGCACTCCGCGGCCGCGACCGCCGCGTCGTTGCCCGACTTGATGAGGATCCCCTTGAGCAGGTCCTCCAGGCTCAACGTCTCCCCCGGCTGCAGCCACACCGACGATTGCCCGGCCTTGGAGGCCCGCTCGCTCACCGTGGTCATCTGGTCCAGGCGCCCGCGCTGCAGAATGATGATGGCGGTCATGATCTTGGTGGTGCTGGCCATGGGGCGGCGCTGGTGGGCGTTCTTGGAGAACAGCACGGCGCCGGTGTCGGCGTCAACGAGGATGGCGGACGCCGCCTCGATGGTCGGTGCGCCGTTCACTGCGTTCGGGGCAGGCGCCGGGGCGCGCACGTCGCCCCAGCATTGTGACGCGATCAGCAGCGCCGCCAGGCTGAGCAGCCATCCGCGCCAGCAGGTCAAACGCATGATCCGTCGTCGCTACTCGCTGGGATCGGTTGCCGCGGCGGTCGGCTCCGGGGATTCCTCGCCCGCCGCGTCCTGCGGGGGTTCGACGGCCTCGGTGGCCGCGCCTTCCTCCAGCGCGGTTGGGAAGGGGAGACGAGATTCCTCGCGGAGTTTACCCTGAGCCGGGTAGGGCTCCTTGCTTCGGGATTCTTCGCTTCGCTCAGAATGACAGGCGAAGGGCTCGGAATGACAGTCGGCCGCGGCGCCTTCCTGCGCGGGCGCCAGGCCTGCGGCTCGCAGCCGGGCCTCGACCTCCTCGGCGGTGAGTTGGGGCAGCGCCGGCAGGTCGCGCAGCGAGTTCAGGCCGAATTGGGACAGGAACTCGGGCGTGGTGCCATAGGTCATGGGACGGCCGGGGGTGGAGCGCCGCCCCCGCTCGCAGGCCAGGCCGCGTTCGAGCAGGGTCTCGATCACGCTGTCGCAGTTGACGCCGCGCACCGCCTCGATCTCCGGGCGGGTGATGGGCTGCCGGTAGGCGACGATCGCCAGCGTTTCCATCGAGGCGCGCGAGAGCCGGAAGCGCCGGGGTTCATGCAACTTGGCCACGAACTCGCCGTACTCCGGCCGGGTGCACATCTGGTAGCCGCCGGCGACGCGCGTGATCTGCAAGCCGCGGCTCTCGTACTCGGCGGCCAGGCGGTCGGCGAGCGCGCAGACCTGCTCGGGCTCGATCCCCAGCATCTCGCCCAGGTCCTTGGGCACGAGCGGCTGGTCTGCCATGAAGAGCAGGCACTCCAGCGCGGCGCTCAGGGGTGCTTCGCCCTGCGCAGCCCCGACGGAGTCGGGGCTGGCCGCGGTTTCATCGGGTGAGGTGGGCTGATCCATGTCCATTGGGATAGATCCAGATCTCGCCGAAGCCCTGCCTCTGGATGCCCCGCGCGCGCCCCGCGCGGATCAGTTCCAGCAGGGCCAGGAAGGTGATGATCACCTCCAGCCGGGTGACATCCTCGTCGAAGAGCGCGAAGAACGCGACGCCCTGCTCCCCGGACGCCCGCAGCCGCGCCGTCACCTGGGCGATCTTCATCGGCACCGTGATGCGCGGCCGCTGCAACTCGGCCACCGGCGTCTCGCGCGCCCGGCTGAGCGCCTCCTGAAACGCCGACCACAGGTCCAGCGGCGTGACCTCGCCCTCGACCGCGTAGCCGACCTCGACGTCGCCGTCCAGCAGCGCCCGGCTGAACATGAGGGCGCGCTGCTCGGCGCGCCGGCCCAGCGCCTCGGCGACCTCCTTGTAGCGGCGATATTCCAGCAGCCGCTCCACCAACTCGGCCCGCGGGTCGGGGCCCTCCTCGCCTTCTTCGCCCACCTGCTCCTCGCGCGGCAGGAGCATCCGCGACTTGATCTCCACCAGGGTCGCCGCCATCACCAGGAACTCGGCCTCGATCTCGATGTTGAGCACTTCGAGCGCGGTCAGGTAATCGAGGTACTGCGAGGTGATCTTGGCGATGGGGATGTCGTAGATGTCAATCTGCTGCTGCTCGATGAGATAGAGCAGCAGGTCGAGCGGCCCCTCGAACATGGGGAGCCGCACCGGGCGGCCGGTGAACCGGATCCCGCTCTCCGCGAGTTCGGCGGCCTGGGCTCCAGAGGCGTCAGGGATGAGGCTCGGCTCCGGCTCGGCAGCCGGCTGGGTAACGGCCATGGCGATGTCCTTTGCTGTGTGGCCAGGTCCGACTCCGTCGGACCGCCACCCCGGCCCCGACCAGGTCGGGGCTTAGGGGTTGTTGGCTGCTCTGATCGGCTGCAAACTGGCCGTATGCTGGCTCGTGGTCTGCTCCAGCGTCGTCGCGCCGGAGGCACCGGGCGCAGATTATAGCACGCACCTCGCCGATGGGCAACCCGGTCTTGGGCCCCCCGGGCGGCGCGCCGGCGCATCCCGGCGGATTCCCGCGCCCGCAAACGCCCCCGGCGAGACAACCTATGACGCCACCGCCGGCCGCTGGGCGGCCTCGATGGTCTTCTGGTAGATTCCAAGCAGGCGCTCGGCTAGCGGCCCGGCCGCATAACCCGAGGCCGCGTGCACCGCCTCCTGGCCCATGCGCGCCCGCAGGTCGGGGTCGGCCAGCAATTGCAGCGCCGCCTGGGCGAACGCAGTCGGATCGTTCTGGGTGAGCAGGCCGTTGCGGCCCGGGATCACCAGCCCCCGCACCGCCGCCGACTCCGTGGCCAGGCAGGGCACCCCCAGCGCCATCGCTTCCACGATCACGATCCCCTGCGTGTCGGTGACCGATGGAAACAGAAAGACGTCGGCCTCGGCGGCGCAGCGGAAGACGTCGCCCCGCGCCAGGTAGCCGGCGAAGCGCACGGCCTCGGCGATTCCCAGGTCTCGCGCCGCCTGTTTGGAGGCCTCCAGGGCCGGCCCGCCTCCCGCGACCAGGAGCACCACCCTGGGGTCGCGGCGGCGCACCTGGGCGAACGCCTCCAGCATCATCCGCACGTTCTTCTCCGGGGCGATCCGGCCCACGTAGAGCAGCAGCGGCGCCTCTTCCGGGATGCCCAACTCCCCCCGGATCGGCGCCAGCCGCTCCCGGTTCGCCAGCGAGAGATCTATGCCCGTGGGCAGCACCTCGATCGGCGTGGTGACCCCGTCGGCGAGCAGGATGTCGCGCAGGCCCTCCGAGGGCGCGATCACGCGGTCCACCTGGTTGGCGTAGGCGCGGCTCATACTCTTGGCGCGGCGGCGCAGCCACCCCACGGGCAGGGGACGCAGGTAGTGGACGTACTCCTCGTAGATGGTGTGAAAGGTGAACAGCACCGGCACGCCCCACCGGCGCCCGGCGCGCAGCCCCACGCGCCCCATCAGCCACGGCGACTGGGTATGCACCACGTCCGGGGGGCAGCGATCCAGCGCGTTGAGCCGGGCCAGCGCCGGCACGGCCAGGGGGTACTTCGGCTCCTTCGGAAAGCACACCGACGCCACGCGCACGATCCGGGGATCGGTGTCAACGTACCCGGGAAACCGCGGCGCGACGATCCACACCTCTTCCCCCAGGCGCCGCAACTCGCGCGCGAAGGTGGTCACCGATACCACCACGCCGTTGACGATCGGATCGCAGCACTCGGTGAAGAGCGCTATCCTCATCGCTGCCCTTTGGGGCCATGCTCAGGGCGGCCGCCCGGGGTCGCCACAACAGGTGGCGCGCCGCCGTATCGGGGCGGCTGCAGTGCAGGGCGGCCCTTTCGGACCGTCCTGGGGGCGACCCATGCCCGGTCGCCCGAAGGGCGGTGAGGATGGCGCATCTCGCGTGGGGTGTATCGGTCCTCCGGGCCATAGGGTAGCACAGGCCCGCCGGGAAGGCAATCCCGGCCTCCAGGCGTCACCGCGGTAAGAGGCCGACCCCTTGAGGGCAAGGCCCAGGTTATCTGCTCCTGGGTGCGGGTATGCGGTATACTACTAGCAGAAGTAACATGGGCGGTCCGACGCGCCTAGACGGAGGGGACTATGGCTTCCATCAGACGACCGACGGTTGCGGGGACGTTTTACCACGACAGCGCCGCTGCGCTGCGCCAGCAGATCGAGGCGTGCTTCACCCATCCCCTGGGGCCGGGACGCACGCCCCAAGTGCCGGCGGAGCGTTCGGGCCGGCTGCTGGGGCTGGTCAGCCCCCACGCGGGGTTCATCTACTCCGGCCCCGCCGCCGCCTGGGGCTACGCCGCCCTTGCCGATGACGGCCGCCCGCCCCTGGTGGTGCTCCTCGGTCCCAGCCATACCGGGCTCGGCGCGTCGCTGGCGATCAGCGCCGCCTCCGCCTGGGCCACTCCGCTGGGCGAGATCCCGGTGGCCGGCGACGCCGCGCGCGCCCTCGTCGCCGCCGACGGCGCCTTCGCCCTGGACGACCTGGCCCACCAGATGGAACATTCGTTGGAAGTGCAGGCGCCGTTCCTGCAATTTCTGTTCGGCGATGCGGCGCCGATCCTGCCCATCGTGATCCGCGCCGGCAGCGCCTCGGCGGCGCGTTCGGCGCAGGCGCTGGGGCTCGACGACCGCGCCGCTTCGCTGGCCGCGCTGCTGCGCGACACCGGCGGGGTGATCATCGCCAGCACCGACCTCTCCCATTTCGAGACCCAGGCGGTCGCCAACCTCAAGGACCGGGTCGTCCTCGACGCCATGACCGCCCTGGACCCGGAGGGGATGCTCCGCGCCGTGGACGCCCAGGACATCTCCATGTGCGGGTCGCTGCCTGTGGCCGCCCTGCTCCTGGTGGCGCGGCATCTGGACGCCCCGGCGCCAAACCTGCTACACTACCATACTTCCGGCGACATCGCCGGGGGGCGGGATCAGGTGGTTGGCTACGCGTCGCTCACGTTCGCGCGCGGAGGGTCGGCATGAACTGGCTCGACACGGTCGCGGTGCTTACCATCGTTGTGGTCATCGGCCTGGAGGGTTGGCGCAAGTTCGGCAAATCGCTTTATGACACCATCGGCATCGTCCTGTCGGTGCATATCGCCCATCTCGCCCAGGCGGGGCTCGCCTCCATGGTGAAGTTCTCGGCCGCGCCCGACACCAACCAGGCGGTTTCCTTCGGAGTCGCCTTCGGGGTGCTGGTGGCGCTGACCGTCGTCGGCAGCACCTATCTTTACCGCGTCACCCTGCTCGCGCTGCCCGACGCCTTCGAGGGCTTCGGCGGGGCGCTGCTGGGGCTGGTGAGCGGGATCGTCATCGGCCACGCCGTGGTCTGGGCTGTTTACACGGCCAACGGGGGCGA
>Ga0315286_10007945_pt1 | contig 10409 bp, 11 predicted proteins | sample YL17G10_0_MG_FD_205038 | JGI IMG/M metagenome (GOLD analysis project Ga0315286, IMG submission 205038) | Sediment microbial communities from Yellowstone Lake, YNP, Wyoming, USA - YL17G10_0 | ecosystem: Environmental > Aquatic > Freshwater > Lake > Sediment | place: USA: Wyoming | collected...
TAAACCACAGCGATGATTCTATCGTATCCGGAATAATACTCAATACCCGGGGGAAAACATGAACGTTGTTGCATTTAACGGGAGTGCCAGGAAAGACGGCAATACCGCCATCCTGGTCAACACGGTGTTCAGGGAACTCAAAAAAGCAGGGATCGAGACCGAGATGGTACAGCTTGCCGGCAAAAAAATCCATGGATGCACTGCCTGCCAAAAATGCAAGGAGAATAAGGATAAACGGTGCGTTATTGTCAACGATTTTGTCAATGACTGCATCGAAATGATGGTTGAAGCTGACGGGATCATCTTAGCGTCACCCACGTACTTTTCGGATGTTTCAACGGAGATGAAAGCACTCATCGACCGTGCAGGGTATGTAGCCCGGGCAAATGATCATATGTTCCGGCGCAAGGTGGGCGCTGCGGTGGTTGCAGCCCGCCGGGCCGGTGCGATCCATGCGTTCGATACCCTGAACCACTTCTTCTTAATCAGCCAGATGATTGTCCCGGGTTCTTCTTACTGGAACATCGGTTTTGGGCTTGCACCCGGTGATGTGAAATCAGATAAAGAGGGGCTTGCAACGATGAAGACACTGGGCATGAACATGGCGTGGCTGATGAACAGGTTGTAACACCGGGTATTGCCGTAAACGAAGAGAAGGATCTGCCCGTACCGGTGCTCCCGGTTAAACGATCGGATCACCGCACGATATCCCGCACCGTGGGCATGCCGGAGAGTTCCCGCACCTTTTCAAAACAGGCAAAGGCTTCCTGCTCGCGCCCGAGCCGGCTCAGGGTGAGCCCCAGGTTCGTCCATGCGGTTGTGTCCCGGGGATCAAGGTCCAGCGCCTGCCGGAACCATTCTTCAGCTTCTGCGTAACGCCCGAGGTGTGCAAGGGCGACAGCCTTGTTGGTCATGACCGTAGCGACCCCCGGGTTCATATCAAGGCACTGATCATAGAACTGTATCGCCTCTTCATACCGGCCGGTCTCTCCAAGGGCTACGGCCATGTTGTAGAGCGCTTTTGGGTATTTCTTCCGGATCCCCAGGGTCTCGTCATAACAGCAGATGGCATCCGGTATCTCCCCGAGATGGTAGTGGCAGTTCCCTTTCATGAACCATGCTTCTGCATGGGAGGGGTCCTGCCTGACAATCGCTTCGAAGCAGCCGGCTGCATCCCGGTACTGCGAGAGCCGGAAGTGTGCAAGACCTTTGATAAACCAGGCATCGGCAAACTGGTCATCGGTCTCGAGCGCCCGTTCACAACAGAGGACGGCCTCATAGAAGAGACCGAGGCGGTCAACGGCAGCAGCCAGTGCGACAAGCACCTCTTTTTTGCAGGGGTCGCGGTCAAGGGCACGTTCAAACCACCCGATCGCCTCGGCATATCTCCCGGCACAGACACACGCTGTTCCGCGCCGGTACCATTCCTGTGCATCATTGTCCATAGAACCTGTCGGTTGCCGGTGACCAGAAAGGGACCGGTATCCCGATATAATGCATACTGCCGGTATCAGTAATAAAATCTGCCGGCAGCAGAAGAGCAGGTTGTGAGCACAAAAAGGCAGGAAAATTACAGGGTGTTTAAAAACCATAATCGCGATGCTTATCCACTGGCGTGCCGCCGGTGCGATCCCGCTCGTTCCTCATGCAACCTTCCGTGGCCCGGCACAAAGCACCAGAATCCGAAACGGCATACATGCCCTGTATGAAGCAGTGGGTTAAGGATACGGCAGGCCTTGGCACGGTCCTCTGGCTCATCGGGTATCTCGCATCGCTGGTGCTGTTCTTCTTGCCGTTTGCGGGAATCATGGGTTGGATCCTCCTTGCCGTCTTCACCCCGATCACGGTCGCGATTACGTGGTGGTGGTTCAAGAAGCGGGAGCGTCTCCCCGTGCGGTACTACGCGGGTGTCGGGGTTGCATGGGCACTGATTGCAGTCGTGCTCGACTACCTGTTCATCGTCCTGCTGTTCCAGGCTACCTATTACGGCTTCGATGTGTTCGTGTACTACGGTATGACATTCCTCATCCCGGTGGGAGTCGGCCTGTACCTGATACGGGTGCGAGCAAAGCAAGGTTGAATCTGGTAAAGATGCGGATATCCTGGTCACGCAGCTTTTTTGTGATCTTGATGTTGCCCGCAAGAATTCTCCGCTGCCGGAAAATCCCCCGGATGAAGTGTATGTTCTGGCAAACGAGTTCCTGCTGGAATGCCGGGGAGTCTGACTGGCCGGTTACCGGACGGGTCTGGTTTCCTGGTGTGAATTACGTTCCCCGTTTTTCCCCGGAGATCCCTCATCTGGATCACACCACCCAACATGGATGCATCCGATGCACGAGGATCTGACTGAACGTTTACCGCCGGCAGGATAAGGATCCGGTTTCATTGTCGGATCATACTGGTGATTTTTAACCCGTGTGAACGTGCGATCCGGATTGAGCCGGTAATTATACCGGTCGCTACAACAGCGGTATTCCCTGTTGAGCATACAATATCCTTCGATGGTGATGCAGCTCCAGGAATGAACTGCCGGGTAACCATCACTACGCAGGGATTTTCTCATTGCTTATCGTATCGTTTTCCCTTCATTTCTCCAGGGGGTTTGTGGTTGAACTGGCAGGTACGGGGTTGCCTTAAAAACCGGCCCTAATAATAGACCCCTTCTGCCGTCAAGAGTTTCCCTTCCCCTTCGATCCATCCCTGCGTACCGTTTGCGATCTCAAGGACGACGGTGTCCGAATAGGAGTTACTCTGCCAGCCCCCCCGCCAGATCGCGTTGGACCCCTGTACAGAAACGCGGAGCGAGATCACCACAGGGCGTTCGGACGTATAGCTGATATACACCGGGACCCGGTGGTCGTACACGGGCCCGTTGCAGGCCGGGGTCACGCATGATCCCGGGGTGAAGGTACCGCCCGGGAAAAAGAGCGGCTCGTGGCCGACCGGGTGGCGGGTGTCAATTTCCGCCGCACTCGTTTCCATCACGGCAACAGAGACGGGCATGAGGACCGGGGTATCGCCAGAGTACTCGTGGCCGGGGACCCGCGTTGCCGAAAGAACACTAGTCCCGGGCTCGATCGCGATAGGGTACCCATGGTATTCAGGAACCATCCGGGCGGCCCTGATGGCGAGCATCGGGGTCCCGTTCCCGGTGACAACCGTAAGGTTCCAGTCCGGGGAGACACCATAGGCCGTCTTGTTCAGGAGGGATGTGATGAACACCGGGGTTTCGTTCAGTTCGGGGACGGGGAGGAAAAGGGTCACGTTCTCGATCGTGGCGGTATACGAGAAGTCGATGGTATAGTAATAATTGTGGCTCTCGCTCTGGCGGGTGGCCTGGTCGAACTGCCAGGCGAACCACGCAAAGAGAATGACGGCCAGCAGGATGATCGCGAGGATGACGAGTGTCCGAAGTCGGATGGGTAACTTCTGTGTCATGGCTGGGGGTATTTCCGGCTCCTGTTACGATCCATTGAGCATACAACACGATAGGGTTTGCGGGACAGGCGCGGAGAGGATGTATTCTTAAAAAAACTCGTGGTTGAAGATCTGTCTCTCATTGCAAGGTCACCGCGGGAGATTTACAAAAGATATTACCCGACATTCTATGATGGAACTGCAGTGAAGAAATGGATTATCCCGATCCGTCCGGAATTCCATCAGAAGCTGTTTACCGATGTTGAACGGCGTCAGACGACTCTCGCGGAACATGGCGGAGGATTCCTTGTTGAAGGGAATGCGATCAAGAAAGCCTGCCTCTGTAATGCAAAAACAAAACAGATGGCTGAAGGGGATATCGTGCTGTTCTATCGGTCTGTGGACGCATCAGCTGTCACGTCACTTGGCGTTGTTGAAGAGGTGTATACCGGAATCAGCGATACCAATCAGATCCTGCGGCTCGTTGGAAAACGGACTGTATACTCGCCAGAAGAGATTGAGGGGTTTGACAAGCCGCTTACCATTGTCCTGTTCCGGCATATCACCCATCTTGAAACACCGTTAGGACTGGATTTGCTCAAGGGTCTGGGCATACTAAAAACGGCTCCCATGACCATAAACAACATACCCGGTGACAACTATAGAATCATAAAAGCCCACGGAGGCATCAATGGACGTTTTACTGTCAATTAAGCCAAAATATGTAAAGTCCATTTCTGAGGGAGGGAAGCGGCACGGAAGGATTGGTAACGGTGTTTCCTGTCCTTTATGCGGTCATAAGGATGTCCACTACCGGAAGGAAACGGACACCTGGGTGTGCGGGCAGTGTCAATACAGCTGGTATACCATCGAAGGCTGTAACCTTCAATCCTGACGAGGAACTTAGCGCCATTTTGCCCGAAGTATCACGATATAAATCCTGATCTCCGGAAGTACTCTCTCGATACTTCCGGACCAAAAAGAATGGGAGGATCAGAACCCTGCAACCGGCACGGGAGAACTCTCGGTATAGGCAATAAAAAGGAACGCTGCCAGCACGACCACGATGAGCAGCGGGATCATCACCGCAAGGATGACGGCTCCCAGCGCCCGCCCGGTTGAGATCCCCTGGAGTTCGCGAATACCCAGGATGAAAAGGACCAGTGACCAGATCCCTCCAAGCATCCCGACAAGGGGGATCCACCCCAGCAGGAGGGCAGGGGTTTCCCCGAATGCAAGTACCTTGAGGGTCTCTCCCGGTAGCCTTTCCTGCCGCCAAACAGGTAAACCCAGAGATGTAACCAGGCTGCCCCGAAGAACAGTAAGACCAGGGCACCGATGATCATCATGACAGCAAACATAACGATCCCGAATCCCGTCAGTGTTCCGAAACCGAGCCGCTGAAACATGCCGTTAAACACTGTCCACATCGATGAGAGGGTAATCAGCATTATGGGGACCAAAAGAACGGTGTTAATGAGCACAAGGACGAGGAAATACACGAGGGTGTCGCCGTAGTCGGTATCCTTTACCTTCTGGAAGGTCTCTACCGGCGAGAGGACAAATCCCTTTATCAGCTCAAAATATTCCATGCGGATTGTGTCGCCCGGCCGGGATATAAAGATATTTCATACTGGGATCGGCTTTTCATTATGGAGAGGGTTACGATGTTCGATGGGCTGTTGGGGGAGGGATCTATCGATGATTCCAAAACTAACCTTACCGGCTCTTTGCTCTGGTGTATCTATGAATAATTTGAATATCTCATGGATAAATATCAAACGCGTATGATTTTTGATAAAGATCCATTCCTTCAGGCCGTACCGCAAAAAAAACTGGCGGTCCTCATTGATGCTGATAATGCCCAGCCTGAAATTATCGAAGGTTTGCTGGCTGAAATTGCCCTCTATGGTATTGCAAGCGTGAAGCGGATTTACGGGAACTGGACAACCCCAAACCTTCAGCCCTGGAAAGAAGTATTGCTGAACTACTCAATCCAGCCTATACAACAATTTGACTATGCGAAAGGGAAAAATGCGACCGATTCTGCGTTAATCATCGATGCAATGGACCTGTTGTATACCGATAAATTCGATGGTTTTTGTATCGTTTCAAGCGACAGTGATTTTACCCGGCTGGCACAAAGGATCCGGGAATCCGGGCTGTTGGTATACGGGTTCGGCGAGAGGAAAACACCAAAGTCCTTTGTCCAGGCATGTGACAAGTTTGTGTATACCGAGATCCTACGAAAGACCCGGCTGACCGATGAACAGCCTCCCGAAACCCAGAAGGAAATAAAACCCGGTAAAAATCTCGCTCAACTCAAGGGTGATGCCGGATTATTAAACCTGCTGCGGTCTGCGGTTGACGCGTGTTCCAATAATGATGGCTGGGCAAACCTGGCAGATGTGGGGGGGAACATTGTCAACCAGTCTCCGGATTTTGATCCCCGTAACTACGGGTATAAAAAACTCAAAGATCTTGTGGAAGCAACCGACCTTTTTGAGATTGATGAGAAAAAGATCGGGGATTCGCGTGCAAAAGTAGTATACGTCAAAGATAAAAAATTCAAAACAATTCAGTTTTCGCCGACGTTCATCAGGAAAACGTTACCGAAAGGGCGGATATGAAGAGGCCGGGTTTTTTTGCGGTGATTTTGAATTCTTCTTTATCGGGAGCAAAAGTGATCTTTGAGCTCCACACGTTCCCCTGATCCTTTTTTTATTTCCCCATTCTTATCGTACCGAATTAAAAAAATACATCCCTCTCACTCCACGGTGCTCAATTTTTCCTTATTATGACTGATGCTTTCCATCGCTCTGTGGAAATCCCGGTTTAATAAAAAGATCCGACCTGTCTGACCAAAAATTTTCATGAGGATATACAAAGCATTAAGGATGGATTCCATGATTATTGATAGGATATATGAAATAAAAAAAATTCTGAAAACAGACAAAAGATAGCGGGTAGTTTTGAGAATTCGCGGTCATTATTAAAAATAACATACCATAACGAAACATTGCGGAGAAAGGCAAAAATGCGAGACAAAAGATTTGTTGCAGAACATCGGGGCGGACCTTTAAAAAAGGAACAGCACTATCAGTTAATTACATGGGCTTGCGACTGTGCGGAGAATGTATTGCATCTCTTCGGTGAAATAACAGATGAACGACTAAAAAATGCACTACATGTGGCTAAAGAGTGGAAAGTAGGAAATGCTTCAGTTGGTGACGCGATGAAAGCTTCAGTAGCTGCACATGCTGTGGCAAGAGAATCTTCTAATCCGACTTCAATAGCAGTGGCTCGTTCTGTAGGACACGCTGTTGCAACTGCTCATATGGCTGACCATTCATCAGGAGCAGCGTTGTATGCTTTGAAAGCCGTGAAAAATGCAGGTAAATCAACAGATGCAGAAAGAAGGTGGCAGGATGAACAATTGCCACCAGAGATTAAGGATCTTATCCTGACTGCAAGGAAAAGCAAAAAAGATTTAAAAAGATAATGAAAAATGAAATTGAAAAAAAAGATTATTGAATACGAGTGCATTCCCCAACATTGTACAGGAGCGCCATGGAGCGAACCGGACACACAGGAAGGAAAGGAAGGGCTGACAAAGAAATTTCCTGTCCGTTATGCGGTCATACGGATGTTCACTACCGGAAGGAAACGGACACTTATGTCTGCGGGTACTGTGACTATAGCTGGTATACCATCGAACACTGTAACAATCAAGGTTACCCGGGAACTTAAGAGCCATTTTGCCCGGATTATCACGATATACAGGAGTGCCGGAACGCCAATCAGGAGCACCAGGACTATTCCGACCCAGTTATAAACACCGAAAAAAGCTCGTCCCGGATCATAGACAATCCATTACAGTACATTGAGCAGCATCTCGTACCAAAATATAGTCTGGTAAAAAGTTTTCTCGTCCATTTTTGTCCCTCATGAATGGGATTCTGGCTGTGGAGAGATAAATTCTATTCAGGTGTGTTGTCAGATACTTTTTTTTATAAAAATATTCTTTCATCGGAACGTCTTTGTTCTCCCATGGTGACAATACCTTCATGGCCAAAGTGAAGAAAGGGACAATCGCGGTACTTCTGATTGTGCTGCTGGTGTTGTGCCAGCCGGTGCTCGCGTGCACGACGTTCATCGTGACAAAAGGGGCATCTGCCGACGGATCGGTATACGTCGGGCATACGAACGACGGCTTCGGCGCCGGACTTGTCGGGGACAGGGTTGTGGACGAGATGTCACAGCTCATCTACGTCCCGCCCGCAGACCACCCGCCCGGCGCAATGCGGGCCGTACGGTTCGACCCGAACTCCGGTTCCGACGAACCGGCTGATGCAAAGACCAACGCAGCCGCTGAAGTAGCGTACATCCCGCAGGTGAACCATACGTACGGGTACTACACCGGTGCGTACGGCATCATGAACGAACACCAGCTGATGATCGGCGAATGCACCGATTTGACCAAAGTGAAACCGGCATTTGATGCAAAGAAACGGATATTCTATAGTTCCGGGCTCGCCAACCTCGCGGCCGAACGGACGACAACCGCCCGTGAAGCCGTGCTGCTGATAGGGAGCCTCATTGACCAGTACGGCTTTTACGGCACCGGTGAGACGCTCCCGATTGCCGATCCCAACGAAGCGTGGGTGATCGAGATGGCCGGGGGTACACCTGACGGGACCGGGGGCCTCTGGGTTGCACAGAAAGTCCCGGACGGCGAGGTCTTTGTGGCGGCAAACACGTTCCGGATCCGGGACGTGGACCCGGACTCCCCCGATATGCTCTATTCAAAGAACCTCTTTTCTGCAGCGCAGGCAAACGGCTGGTGGGACCCGTCGCAAGGCAGGCTGGACTGGTTAAAAACGGTCAGCGGCGGGGAATACTCGCACCCGTATTATTCGCTCGCACGGGTCTGGAGCCTGTACAGCCGGCTCGCACCGTCAAAAAATTTCAGCCCGTTTGTTAACGACACCTACTCGAAATCCTACCCGTTCTCGGTAAAACCGGATAAAAAACTCACCACGGCTGATGCATTTGCCCTTTTCAGGGACCATTACGAGGGGACGGTCTATGACCTGACAAAAGGGCCGGCCGCAGGCCCATTTGGCAACCCGTACCGCTGGCGGGGGGAGTTTGACAAGCACGTTCTCATTGCGCCCGGGGAGATCAAGGCAGGTGCATGGCCCCGTGCGGTCTCGGAGATGTTCTGCGGGTACAGCTACATCGCGCAGGCGAGGAGCTGGATGCCGGACCCTGTCGGCGGTGTTCTCTGGTTCGGGTTTGCCCAGCCCTCAGAGACGGTTTACATGCCGTTCTATGCCGGCGGGACCGGTGTCCCTGACCAGTTCCAGAATACGAACCGGTCTGTCTTCTCCCGTGATTCGGCATGGTGGGCGTTCAACTACGTGACCAACTGGGCGACAATCAATTACCGGCTGATGAGCCGGGACATAAAGGCACAGCAACAGGAGATCGAACAAAGGGAGCTTGCAATCCAGCCGGATGTCGAGAAGAAAGCCATTGAGATTCTCAATACCGGTGGCATGGCAGCGTGCAGCAGGTACCTCACGGACTACAGCACCACAAACAGCATCAGTACCGTATCCTCATGGTGGAAATTTTCCGACAACCTCGTAGCGAAATACAGCAACCAGGTAATCACCGATCCTGCGACCGGCGCCATAGAGACCCCGGGCTACCCGGACTGGTGGCTGGAAGAGAGCAAATACCAGTATGGCCCGAGAGTGTACGACTATGAAGGGCTCCAGAAGGTCCCTGGTCTTGCCTACACAAACAAAACGGTCCTGGTGACTCCGGGCAATGAGGTGAATTACATCAGAAAAACCCAGCAAAAACCATTCTCCGGAACATCCTTTGATCCCATCACCATGACGCTGGGTTCCTTCAGGGAATGGATTAACGGACGGACGTAACAGGGCCGGGGGGACCTTCATCCCCCAAATCAAAAGGATTGGGGGAGCGGGCAGGTCATGGAAGGCTCCATGCATCCGACTCCCGGACCTCGATGAGATAGTCACATTTTTTATCCTGAATAATTCATTCTGGTGATTATGTAACATCCGCCCAACCGGGCGAAGCTCAGAGTCCCGCTAAAAGCGGAACGAAAAACCTGAAATCGTCCAATCCGAAAGGGTCGCTTCTGCGGGTGGACGGAAGGGGGGTCTGTGGGGAGTTCCGCCCGCCCTGCAAATTTTGGGTGAAATCTGTTCGAATTTTTTTGCTCTGTAAAAAACCTCAATGAAGAGCAATTATAAGAACTCCTTTTATACTTCGTGAAAAGGGAAACCGTTCCCTGTTTCAGAATACGATATCCTCTTTTGGAAACCTTACTTTCTGCATCGGCTTGTCAGCCGCGTACCCCACCGGGCAGAGCATTGTCGGGACAAGGGGCGGGGGGATCTTCAGGATACGGGAGACTTCTTTTGGGTCAAATCCTCCCATCGGGCAGGAATCAAAACCGAGTGATTTTGCACCGTTCAGGGCATTGCCCAGCGCAAGGTAGGTCTGGGCCTGCGACCATGCCAGTTTCTGCTCCGGTGACATGGCCTGCGTGAACTGCACCGCCATCCCGACGACCATCTTCTGCATCTCTTCGGGTGCACCACTCTTTTTTAACAGTGTCCCGAGCCTGCGGATGAGGCTGTCGTAATCGGGATCTGCACAGAACACCAGCAGGTGCGAACAGCTCGTGACCTGTTCCTGGTTGAATGCCGCAGGCTTGAGCTGCTCTTTTACTTTCTGGTCGGTGACCACTTTGATCTTCCATGGCTGGAGGTTCATTGCTGACGGGGCAAACCGCACCATCTCCAAAAGCTCGTTGATCTTCGCTTCAGGTATCTTTCTGCCGTCAAACTTCTTGGTCGCATACCGCGACATCACAATCTCTGCAAACTCCATAGAGGCAACACTCCCTACTGTATGCGATTGGTCTCGGCTTTCCTCTATTTATAGGT
>Ga0315286_10007946_pt1 | contig 10409 bp, 23 predicted proteins | sample YL17G10_0_MG_FD_205038 | JGI IMG/M metagenome (GOLD analysis project Ga0315286, IMG submission 205038) | Sediment microbial communities from Yellowstone Lake, YNP, Wyoming, USA - YL17G10_0 | ecosystem: Environmental > Aquatic > Freshwater > Lake > Sediment | place: USA: Wyoming | collected...
GATGCAAGGCGGCTGAGCCCATGCCGTATACCGGCACAGTCACAAGTGCAGGCACGGCGAGCTACACCAACAACTCGTCGGTGATCTGGACCGCTTGGACCCAGGCAACGACCACGACAAGCACGGGATCCATCACGGTCCCCTACTTGAACAACGTCTGGAACGGGTGGAACGCTGGCTCAGTCACTGCCACGGCTGGCAGCTACTATTCCGCCAACAACACCGTCTGGATCAACTGGAACGGGATGCCGGTCGCACGGGCCGGAGCACCGGTCTACGTCGCCCCACCCGAGACAGAGGCCGCCCGCACGGCCCGGATCGAACGCGAGGCACGCTACGCTGAACAGCGTGTAGCACAAGAGGCGGAGCGCGCAGCATCGAACCGTCGGGCAGAAGCCCTGCTTCAAGCCCACCTCACACCAGACCAGCAGCGCCAACTCGCGCAAGAGGACTGGTTCATGATCGACTCGAAGTCCGGGAAGAAGTACCGGATCAATCGTGGTCGCTCTGCGAACATTGACGTGCTTGACGAGACCGGCAAGGTCGTCAGGAGCCTCTGCGTCCACCCCGGCGAAGCGGTGCCGGACGCGGACACCATGCTCAGCCAGGCGCTCATGCTCAAGCATGACGAAGAGGCTCTGCTGCGGATTGCGAACGTCCACGGGATCAACCACGGGTTCCGTCGTCGTCCGCTCGTGCAGCCCGCCGCAGCCTGAAGAACAGATTGGGGCGGGGGTGTCTCTCAATCGAGTGGCACCCCCGTTTCAGCGTAAGGTCACCATGAACTTCGACGTAACAGCGCACACGGTGTTCCTCGTCACGCATGGCAGCCATGCCTACGGGACTTCCCTTCCGGAGTCCGACGTAGACGTGCGTGGATTCGCGGTCGCCCCCAAGGAGATCGTCCTGGGGTTCGTTCACGACTTCGAGCAACAGGTCAGCAGCGACCCGGTCGATAGCATCGTCTACAACATCCAGAAGTTCTGCAAGCTCGCGGCGGACTGCAACCCGAACGTCATCGAGATCCTCTTCGTGGACGACTCGAACATCCTGAAGGTCACGCCTGCGGGCTCGCTGATCCGGGATCACCGCGACCTCTTCCTATCGAAGAAGGCCCGGCACACGTTCGCCGGGTACGCGGTCGCCCAACTCAAGCGGATCAAGACTCACCGCAAGTGGCTCCTCTCGCCCCCGGACCACAAGCCGGAGCGTACAGAGTTCGGCCTCGGGTTGATGAAGATCACCCCCGACATGATGGGTGCCTTCGACAAGCTACTCAGCACTGAGGCTGAGGGTACGGAAATCGAGATCGATCCGAACATCATGCAGCTTGTCCAACTGGAGAAGCAGTACCGCTCTGCCTCCCAGCAGTGGACCCAGTACCAGTCATGGAAGGCGACTCGGAACGAGAAGCGGGCTGTGCTCGAAGCACAGTTCGGCTACGACACGAAGCACGCGATGCACCTCGTGCGGCTCCTCCGGATGTGCCTGGAGGTGCTCGCTGGGAAGGGTGTGAACGTGAAGCGCCCCGACGCCGAAGAACTCCTGGCGATCCGCCGGGGAGCCTGGACCTACGACTATCTGATTGAGTGGGCAGAGAAGGGCAGCGAGGAGATCGACGGTCTCTACGCGACCTCGACCCTCCCAGACAGCCCCGACACGGAGAAGCTGAACGCTCTCTGCGTCGAGGCCCAGGAGATCTTCTGGTCGGAACAGACATGAAGGTTCACATCTACGCGCAGCCATTCAATCACGGCGACGCTTACATCGTCGCAAATGCAGAAGGGCTCACAGCAATCCGAGACGCCTGCGATGCGGCTCTGAAGAGGGGTTCGGTCGCAATCGAGCCCTTCACAGAAGATGGTGAGGGCTACGCCCTGATCGTGATGAACATAGAGACGCGAGATCCGAAGTGGTCCCAACTCCACCTCCCCTATACCGACAACGACGTGATCGGCATTCCCTACGTCGGATCTCATCCGGTAGAGATATTGGGGACGCTCAGGTACCGGGAACTCCACGCCAGGATTAGAGCCTCTGACAGGCCACCAGAAAAGACATGACTGACTACGCGACCCAGCTTCGTGTCCTTTGGGACAAGATCCACACGGAGCGCCCAGGCACCCACCCTGTGCGAGATCCCTGGGGCTCCTACACAGAGGTCAGGGCACTCACCAAGAAGGAATGGACGCTCGTCTTAGACGCCATCAAGCAGGGCTTCCCTGCGACCATCCACGGGCACGGTCACTTCTCGTCGTTCGCAATCTGCGTCTACGAGCCGTCCACGCCCATCTTCCCTGGGATCGAGCCAGAGCCCAAGCCGGTGATCCTCATCGTCGGGAACCAGTACCCAGGCAACGACCCGAAGAAGAACTCCCGCGACCAGAAGCTCAGCGCCTCGTCAGAGGACACGGGCGGCGTCTTCGAGGTCTTCGAGAAGATCTGCAACACGCCGGAGAACCTCGCCCGGCTCAAGCAAGAGAAGATTGAGCCGCCGAAGTCTCGCGGCCACTACCAGTACTAGGCAGCGGCCCTCAGGGCTCGCAACTGCTGCGTGAGCAGCTTGGCCTTGGCGTCTCCGCCGTCAGGCTCGAAGCCACCACGACTCCGCCACGACCTGTAGTCCGAGAGCGCCTCCCGGCACTCGTCCAGGTCGGAGTCCTCAAGGGCGGTGGCAGCACGGTTCAGACAGGCTTCGGGGTCCATTCACTTCTCCTCGGACGGCTTCGTTCGACGGCGCATGACGACTGGGAATCCCGGCAGGACTTCCCAGTCCTTGGCGAGTTCCTTCAGCTTGGTGACGACCCCGCCAATCTTGGCCTGCTCCTCTGCCGTGCGTGGCTTCTGCGTCGGCATCAGATCAAAGTAGTCCAGGAACCTCACTCAGAACCTCCGGGGCACGACGTGGCCGCAGTCTGGGCATGTGTACGCGACGGTCCGGTCCCCATGTGACTGCCCAATCTCTCGCTTGAATGGCGGGCCTGCTGAGAGGTCACGCCAATCACTGTTGCACTTGGCGAGGATCACTTCGAGTTCTGAGTCAGTCATGGCTTCTCTGATTGGCTAAGGACGACGTGGCAGTGGCGTTCGATCACGAGGTCAATCCCCTCTCGGATGTAGACAGAGACAGGAACTCGTGTCTGCTCTGAGATGGCCTTGAGTGCGTCGTGTTGGTCCTGCGTGATGTAGATCGTGGTGGAGATTTTCTTGCGGGCCATTCGTAGACATTACGCTGTCTTGAGGGTCCAGCTACTGGTCGTCCTCTCCAACGAGGGACAGGATGCCCCTCGCCAGATTGCGTGCGTCCTCCCGGCTGAGTTGAACGAGGCGACGGACGAGCCCTGCCCTGCCTGACGGGACAGCGACCAAGACCTCCCCTGTCGCCCCGTCGAGAGAGACCGACATGCGTCGCTTCTGCTCGTCGCTCACGACGAGTCCTCCTGGAAATGCCTCAGTGCTCACTTGTCCTCCTCGTAGCGTGAACCCGTCTCCGGGTAGTCGGCCCTTTACACGTTCTGACCTAGAGACCCGCTAGTTTCTCTCCCAGGACGACCAGCGGCGGAAGAAAGACGACGTTTTTCCGGAACCTATAACGGCTCCAGTTTCTGGTGGTGTCAGTTCGGACGCCTCGGTCTCGGACCTCACAACTTGGAGCCAATGTAAATCTCCAAGTCAGGGTCCAGTCCTTCTCGGGCGTTCGTCGTAAATTCTTGGAAACGACGCTCGGCCTCTTGCTCCGCCTGCTCCCTGGTGAAAGGCCCGTCCGCAAGCAACTTGTCCATCTTGCTTCCTTTTGGGAGGACTAGGCACATGGTTACGAACCACCAATCGCCAGGCTTTGCGCCTGGCGGGAGCCATTTTGCCGTTTGCTTGAGGGCTTCTTCCGTGCTCTGAGCCTGCATCACTACCGTGAGCCCACCCTGGAATTGGGCCACCCGGCATCTGGACAGATCAAACCCCCCTAGATAGGGGCTCTGCTTCTCTGGGATCGAGAACTTCCGCTTATTCTTTTTCACATTCCACCTCTCACTCATAACGAGAACCTGTCTCCGGGTACTCGGCCCACTCGTCGCTGTCGCCGTCGTGATCCGTGACGAGCTTGACGTTCCAATGCCGATCCCAGCACCACTGCCAGAGCTTACGCCCAATGTGGCGCATGAACGCCTGGCTCTCGGTGTCGCCCACCCCTCCACCACCGGACTCCCAGCACTCCAGGAAGTGCTTGGCGAACCCGTCCTCGTCGTCCTTGAACCTCACGAGGTCGAGGGGGATCTCGTGGTAGTCGAGGGCCGGGTTCCCGCCCCGGTCCTTGTAGCCACCCCACGGACCACCACACAGGTCGAAGAGTTCCTTCGCCTCTGTGGCGAGAACATAGAAGGACATCATGGCGTCTTGCCTTCGCGGGTGCGCTGGAAAAACCAGATGAGATCGTGCGAGTGCTCATCGAGAATGTGCCGCCAGAGGTGACGGGCTTCCTCGGGGATCGTGTAGGGCGTGCGTCGGCAGAGATCGTCGTACTCCGCGAGGAGGGACTCAATCTTCCGGTACCCCTCCTCACGGGCAGAAGCCCCCTTTGCGTAGGCGGCTTCACGCTCGGCCTCGTCCTTGGCGAACCTGCGACCAATGCGGTCTACGATGCTCATGACACACCTTCCTCAAGGAACGCTGCCGCCCCGTACTCAATCTGATCGTCGTGGACCATCTCCCGCGCCCGCTCCCAAGCGGCGTCGAGGGTGTCTTCGGCGGGGATCGTCCACCAGAACCACTCTTCGGTCGGCCACTTCTCTGCGTCTCGTGACCAGCACTCCAGGCAGTAGTCGAGCATCTCCTTCGGAGAGGGGTTCCCTCCGGGGAACCGGTCGGACCAGCCGCTGTCACCGACGACGAACAGGAGGAACCTCTCCTTGTCGTCGTCAGCGTGACGCTTCCCGTAAACGACTGCGACGAAGTTGTCGGCAGACATCAGAAGCTCAGACCGAATTCGGCTTCGCGCATGACCATCCCACGCTCTGACTCGCGCTCGGCGTCGCGCTCTTCCTCGGCCCGCTCGATGCGCGCCATGTCCGCCGCGAACTCCCGCCCAGCAGGCGAGCGGGGGTTCGGGTGGGTCTCACGCCAGTAGTTGCGACCCGTGGCCGGGTCGGGGCGGACGGCCCGGATGCGGGCGACGAGCCGAGACATGACCGCAGGAGTGCGGTTCGTGGTGGACTGCTCCACCAGGAAGTGCTCGAAGCGACGGCCACCCGAAAGCTCCGCCACGACTCGAAACGACCACCCGTCGAGGGTGCGGGTGTTTTGGATGAAGTAGTTCACGACGCGCTCTCCGTGTTGTCGCGGGCCAGGATCTTGGCCGCCATCATGGCGAGCCAAATCTCGTCGGGGGAACCCTCGGAAGCGAACCGCTCTGCGATCTCCGCGCCCGTGCAGCCATAGGCCAGGGCGTTTGCGATCCGAACGATGAGGCTCTCGATGTTTTCCACGTTCAGGCTCCCTTACACCCATGAAACGGGTGGGGGTGGTACTTTTACACGATTCCGTCAATCTTCAGACGGAACGTGAAAATGACCCTGGCCCAATCGTTTCCAATGTGAGGACGCCAGACATGACCAAGCACCCCCACGGAATCGTCAATGCTCGTGAAATCTCGCGGATCACCAAGCTGGTGAATGCGATCCTCGTGGAGTTCGGGATGCCTACCGCATCGTGGAGCTTCTCGCCCCACCTCTGGGTCAACACTCACCGCAATGAGGATGGCTCACCCAAGCCGGTTCCCTCGGTCACCTGGGACATCTCAGTCCACCCAACGAGTGACCTGTGTTGCTACGGGCACGGGACCACCATCGAAGCGGCGTTCGTTTCGCTCCGAGAGAAGCTCGTCGCTCACATGGCGACGATGAGCGTGTCCACAGCCGCAGCGTAGTTGGACCGTGGGGATCGTGTAAACGTCCTCACGCCGTTCGTTTCAGGGAGTAAGGGAGATACGACGATGGCACTACAGCATCTCAGCGAGGGCGGCACAATCTACGTCCAGGGCTCCGGCAAGAGCCCCTACGCGATCCGCAAGATCGCTGGAGTCGTGGACTGCTCGTGCCCCGCGTGGCGCAACATGGGCGGCGGAATCGACACCCGCATCTGCAAGCACATCAAGGCGAACATCCTGTCCATGTGCCTGCCGAAGGCGGCGCTGGCTCGCGCTGGCATGATCAACCATAGCATCCCCCCGGTCCTCCCTGGGGTGCCCTCAGCGCCCGCCGTGCGCCTCACGCCCAAGGGCAAGGTCAGCACCGCTGTCGGTGGTGCGGTCCGCAAGGACACGGCTCCCCCGGTCCTCCTCGCGGAGACGTTCGAGAAGGGGAAGGACGACCCGACCGGCTGGTGGATGAGCGAGAAGCTGGACGGAGTTCGCGCCTACTGGAACGGCAAAGCGTTCATCAGCCGTCTCGGCAACACCTTCCACGCCCCGGAGAGCTTCAAGCATTCGCTCCCGAAGGGGATCGTCCTCGACGGCGAGCTTTGGCTCGGACGTGGGCGCTTCCAGGAGGCGTCAGGGATCGCCCGCAAGCAGGAGCCAAACGAGGCCGAGTGGGCACAGATGCAGTACGTCGTGTTCGACGCACCCAACTTCCCTGGCGTGTTCGAGAAGCGCATGGAGTACCTCCAGGGGCTCCATGCCGGGTCCGTTCGACGGACCCCCAAGATCTCGTGGCGTGTGCTGGAGCAGGTCCGATGTCACGGTCGGGAGCACCTGGACTTCATGCTCACCGACGTGGAGTCCATGAAGGGAGAGGGGCTCATTCTCCGGCAGTTTGGTTCGCTGTATGTGGCGGACCGCTCCTCGACATGCCTCAAGGTCAAGACGTTCACGGACGGTGAGGCCATCGTGGTCGGCTACCAGCCTGGACGCGGGAAGCACAAGGGCCGCATGGGTGCGGTGGTCGTGAAGATGGCCGACGGCAAGACGTTCGAGGTCGGTGGTGGCTTCACGGACAGAGAGCGTGAGAGCCCCCCGGCGCTCGGAGCCAAGATCACCTACAAGCACCAGGGGTTCACCAACAAGGGACTTCCCCGGATCGCGACCTTCGTGGCGGTTCGAGACTACGAGTGAGACATCCATGAAGCGACGGAAAAATCTGCGTGTGAACGGGCACCCCAAGACTCCCGAGTGGACTCCGTTCCAGGAGGGGCACTACCCGCCGGAGCACGAGAAGCTGCTCCAGCAGAGCAAGGGGTTCGTCGGTGTGTTCCGCAACTCTCGATACCAAGTCGAGATGAACGAGATGGCCTCCGACTTCGGCCCCATCACATGGCTCGCGATCGTGCGCCTCGATCGTGAGGCGATCCACGACTGGAGAGACCTCCAGCGAATCAAAAACGAACTGATGGGGGACGAGCGGGAAGCGTGCGAGATCTTCCCCGCTGAGTCTCGGCTCGTGGACACGAGCAACAACTACCACCTGTTCGTACTGCCAGAGGGTCAGTGCTTTCCGTTCGGGTACATGACTCGTGACGTGAGTGACGGCACCGCCCTGGGTGTCTCCTTGAACGGCTCCAACAGGAACAAGCAGCGTCCGTTCGAGACGAGTCCTGATGGGCTGAACGACCGTGTGAAGACCGGCGAAATGACCGTCCCAATCTTCGGCGGACCCGCCACCTCAGAGAAGCCATGACCCACCAGCACTACGGCAAAGGCTCCCGCGTGCGGGTGGCCATGTTCCAGGTCAACCCCATGACTTGCCTCTCGGGGAGCCAGCCGAAGTTCGGAGCAGACCGCTTCGTGTTCGATGGGACCATCCGGCACATTCGGGGTGAGGCACCGACCGCAGAGGGCTCTCTCGACCCGCGTATCTGGGTACAGCCAGACGAGCCGGTTCCCGATGGTCTCAAGACGGAGTCCTGCTCGAAGTGCGGGTGCCTCGAAGTGCCCATGCTCCACCCCGACACGATCTCCCAGATCCCCGACTCCAAGGCTGTCTGACCATGTCCATACTCACGCCCTTTGGCCCCTACTCGTTCGTCTGGGACAAGGTCGCGATCGGAGGAATCCTCGCCTACGGGGAGCCGCTCACGCCGTTCGGGTTCATCATGAACGTCGCCTGGGAGATCACCGACTACGGTGGGGTGTCCGAAGAGTTCGTGCGCGGTGTTCGTGTCCTCCACGCCCGCTTGAACGACGACGACGACATTGAGCCGCAGATCCCAGAGATCCTCCGGGCTGTGGCTCTCGTCGTGAAGGCCCACGGTGAAGGTCACCCAATCCTCGTGACGTGCGCTGCTGGCCGGAACCGTTCTGGGCTGGTTGTGGCCGAGAGCCTCATCCAGTTGGGGAACGACCCCAAGAAAGTGATCTCGTCAATCCAAGCACGACGAGCGCACGCCCTCTCCAACGACACGTTCGTCCAATGGCTCATGCGGAAGCGTAACAAGTGATCATGCCCATCACCATCGCTGGACCTGACCTCAAGCTGAGCACGATTGAGAGGGAGATCGCTGCTGAGTACCGCGTGGAGCAGGTCAAGGATCTGAACGACAGCATTCTCCGCTACGAGGAAAAGATCCGCGAAGCCATCGCCCGCACGAAGGCGACGAACGACTACTTCCGCGCTCTCTTCGAGAGTGTCCCTCAACCATGACCGGGCGGTACGCGATCCGCCTCCCCGATGGGAGCTACGTCTCCAACGCGAAGAGTTGGCGTGGTTTGAAGTCTGCTCCCTTGCAGAAGGCGAAGCTCTGGACGAACCTAGGGCACGTCAAGGCCCACCTGGGAGCGACGAGCACAAAGTACCCGCCAGGATCTCAGGTCGTTGAAGTGAAGATCGTCTACGACGAGAGTGTGATCGACACGGTAGATTCGTTCGTGGCTGAGATCCAGAAACGCACTGCCGAACGCAAGCACGAGAGCGATGTGCGTTACGCAAAATCCGCTCTGGAGAACGCCAAGCGCAATCTGGCAGAGGCGAAGGCCAGATTGCAGAAGGTAGCCCCACCATGAGCAACCACGACAACCCCAGACGAGACGAGTTGAAGCGAACCGAACACGGTCCCCGCTGGGAGACGCGCGAGTGTGATTCCCCGTCGGTGGCTCACGCACGCAAGAAGTGGAAGCAGCGTGCGGCTCGTGCTGAGCGTCGCACCGACGGTGTCAGCAACGCTGGCTACCACGGGGGCCGCAAGCTTGGTCAGCGTCCAGAAGCGTGACGCCCTTTGAGGCTCATCCGAAGGTCGTCACTGACGACATCACCCCGGCAGAAATGCGGGCGCTCCTACGGGCTATGGCCTACGTCTTTCAGGACATGGACACGTTCCGCCGAGTGAACCCGAAGCTCATCGATCAGAAGTGCGCCTTGAGCAGCGTCGGGAAACTCAACGCAGCCCTGAAAGCCTGTGCTGGGAAACGCAAGGGAGTGGTGAAAAAGAGGACTCGATGATCGGCTTCACTGGCACCCGCAATGGGATGACCTCCCAGCAGAAGGCAGCGGTCACGAAGATTCTGGAGCGGTATGGCTCTCGGTTTGGTGCCCTCGTCGGGCATGGGGACTGCCTGGGAGCCGATGCTGAGTTTGATGAGATTGCAGCGGCTCTAGGTCTTCGACGGGTCATCTACCCATGCAACATCGAGAGCATGAGAGCCCACTGCGAACTTCGAGGAGCCACGCAGGTCACTGAGCCCATGAAGCCCCTCCTCCGGAACGGCTGGATCGTCGGTGCTGCGCTCGCAATGATTGCGACTCCGATGGAGTCCACGGAGCAGTTGCGGTCGGGGACTTGGGCCACCGTTCGGCAGGCCCGGAAGAAGATTGGGCTGCCTCTGCTGCTGGTGGCCCCAAACGGAAACCTACTCTGAGGCGTAAGGCAAGCATGACGACCTTCAAAGATTTGCAGAATCGCACTGAGGAGGCCGAGCGGATTGCCGAGGAGGCCACCGCCCAAGCCGCATCCGTGAAGTTGGAGGCCAACTCCCGAGTCTCGGCAGTCGAAGCCGAGCTTGCCAGCATCAAGGCCAAGGCCGAGACGTACATCCTGGAGGCCCGGTCCAGGATCTCCTCCGCCAATCTGGAGGTCCGGCAAGCTCAGGTCGCCGCAATCACCGCCCAGCAGGCTGCCCAGCCGTTCGGCTACGAACGCGACGAGTGGTGGCAGAAGGTCTTCCTGACCACCCTGAGCACGCTGACGGACCCCTCTGTGGCTGTCCGGGTGAAGGTGGCTCACGCCGCTGGGGTCGCTACGGAAGCCCTGCGGGTCCGTGCGGCCCTCCTGACGACTGAGGGGATGCCACTGACTGTCCCAGAGCCCGAGGCCGCTGTGGAGGCTCAGGAGCCCGCGAAGGCAGCTTCCAAGAAGGCCAAGAAGAGCAATGGTCCGAGGGAGGCCCCTGAGGTCCCTCTCGCCAACTGGATGAACGGCGAAGATTG
>Ga0315286_10007947_pt1 | contig 10409 bp, 9 predicted proteins | sample YL17G10_0_MG_FD_205038 | JGI IMG/M metagenome (GOLD analysis project Ga0315286, IMG submission 205038) | Sediment microbial communities from Yellowstone Lake, YNP, Wyoming, USA - YL17G10_0 | ecosystem: Environmental > Aquatic > Freshwater > Lake > Sediment | place: USA: Wyoming | collected...
AGACAACGAGCTATTTTAGACGAAGCGGAAACCTTTAAAAGCTCAGCCAGCAAAAGCAATTCAGAAGTCGTAAAACCTGCGAAACCGTCAACCCACAACTGGCAACCTTTTAAAAACGACGTGTGAGCGACAGTGTCTTTGGCAAGATTTAACTGATTGTCATTATTGAAAAAACCGTCCTGCACAAAGGCAAGATATTTATCATAAATAAGCTTAATATCAGCAAGCTTAGAACAGGTTAGTTCCGATGTACCAGAGTTTTTAAGATTTTCAAGGAGTTTACCAACATCGTCAGGAGTTTTGCTGTGCTGCTGAAGCTCAGCTAAAACATTTGCAATCCCGATGGCGGTACCGCCGCTGACAGCAACCGAAGAAAAAATAGAAAGTTTCTCGGCATTTTCACAAAGCAATCTGTGAACAATCATATCTCGCCCCTGCTGCGTAAGAGGTCTTGCGGCAAGATTTTTGCCGAAAATCAGGTAACAGAGACGCTGAAAAGACAGGATATGCAGCCGGCTGTAACCTTTAATCCTGTTATCCGACAGAATCGCCCTTTCGGCCTGATATGTAGCCTGTTCTGGGACAAGCAAGACAAGATTAGTTTCGCTTTTATCAAGCAGAGAATCAATAATCTGCTTGATACAAAGCGTTGTCTTGCCAGTTCCGCTTCTGCCTAATATAAATTGAACGGTCATAAATCAACCACGAACTTGTCCGCCTCTGGCGGATTAGCACAAATTAACACAAATAATTTCAGACACGGCTTAACACGTATTTACACAGATTTTAATATTTTGAACGCTTCCTATTACTTCCACTTCCAGCTTTTAAGATCAAATTGTATGTGGATGTGTTTAATCATTTGTTCATCTTTATCATCATATTGCAACTTATACTTTTTACCCATCTTCCAATCATCAATAACTCTATTTTTTATCCGATACTTCCTGTCGTAGTTTTTCACACTGGTTAAATAGATATCGGCTTCTTTTACAGTTTCTACATATATTGCAATCCACGGTTCACAGCAAAATGCTTTACAAGCCATTTCCAATTTATTTCTGTCCTTCTTTTTGTTAGAAAAGATATTCACCGATTCTGTTTCTTTTTCAGAAGTTCTCGTTCTTGATTTCACAGAGATACCAAGTCTTTTTTTTGTTTTTTTATTATATGCAACTATATCGATACCGGTATGATTGACAACCGCTACCTCAAAACCAGACCTTGAAAGCCAATTGCATAAGATTGCCTCACCAAAATCACCAATGATTTTTTGATGTCGTGTACTTTTAATAATACTTGTTTTTTGTTTCATCGCAGTCTCTATTTATCAAACTATTTTTTCTTTGGACATCTGCCATAAAGCTTTGTCCAATATACGTAAGTCTATTTTATAACCTGCAGCAAGCTTACGTAGATAAGAACAATATTTTTTCCAAAATTCAAAATTATACTGGGCAGGTTTTTCCCATCCTATAGCTTCCAAAACTCTGAAGTCAAGGATGGGATACTTATCAGGAAAAGCAAAATGAAGAATAGTTGATGCTACTGGCCAACTTACGCCTTTAAATACTAAAAGTGATTCAATTCTTGCTTGTTCATTTTTTGTCGTAAAGCTAAATTTGGAAATAGACTTTACAAAACTATCATCATTGTTTGAACAGTGTTTTTCTATCCTTGGAGATTTCCATATTGCTATTTTACATAATTCATTCCTTGTAAGAAATTTAGGTCTACGTTTTTTTAATACTTCCTTGATTTTCATTTCAATCGATGCATTATCTGTGCCAAGATACTTTTTATCATATAAAGAAGCATACTTTAAGATTTGACTTTTGTTAAACCTCATATAAATATCCAACTCGCGATGACATTTTATTTTTTTGGCACCTCAAGGCCGAGTTCGAGAAGGACTTTTTTCATATCTTCCCAGACATACTGGCGATTTTCGTGCGAATAATTTCTAAGCAGGTAAGCAGGATGGAACGTCGGCATAAGCTTTATCGGCGGAGAAAAATCGTCGAAATAATAATCCAGAAACTTGCCGCGAATCTGACCTATCGGTTTGTTTGTTTCCAGAAGCGTTTTTGCAGCAGGCGCTCCGAGTGCAACGATTACCTTCGGCCTGATTAACTCAATTTGTCTTTTTAGAAACGGCAGACAGCTTATAATTTCCTCAGGCCGCGGGTCGCGGTTTTCAGGCGGCCTGCACTTTATAATATTACAGATATAAACATCGCTGCGTTTTAAGCCCATAGCAGCGATGATTTTGTCCAAAAGCTGGCCTGCCCTGCCGACAAAGGGACGACCCTGCATATCTTCATTCGCCCCGGGGCCTTCGCCGACAAAAACAATATCAGCATGAGGATTACCTTCGCCGGGGACTGAGTTTTTACGAAGACTTCCAAGCTCGCATTTTCGACAGGCATCCACCTCTTTAGCTATCTCGTCAAGCTGCTGCTGGGTATCGTTACTTGGCGATTGGGCAGACTGAGCAGGCTTATCCGATTTTACTGAAAAGCCTGTAAAGAATTCCTCCAGCTGGACGTGTTGGTTGAAAACCTTCTTTAAATCTCCTTTTTCTGCCATAAAGGAAGATTTTAATCGCAATCCGTTTTTCAGGCAACAAAAAAGGGCGTTTACCATAAGATAAACGCCCTTTAAGAGTTAAGGCATTTTATTTTTAGACAACGCCCTGGTCGAGCATTGCATCGGCTACTTTGATAAAGCCGGCGACGTTTGCTCCAACGATGTAATTGCCGGGTGAGCCGTACTTTTCTGCTGCCTCGTTGATGTTCTTGTAGATTGTCGTCATAATATTCTTTAGTTCGGCATCGGCACGCTCGAATGTCCAGGCATAACGCTGACTGTTCTGGGCCATTTCAAGGCCAGATACTGCAACGCCGCCTGCATTAGCCGCCTTGCCGGGCAGGAATGCGACCTTGTTTTCAATCAGCAGGTCTGCCGCTTCGGGAGTGGTCGGCATATTTGCGCCTTCGGCAACACAAATACAGCCGTTCTTAATCAGGGCTTTTGCGCCTGCCGCGTCAAGCTCGTTCTGGGTTGCAGAAGGCAGGGCTATATCGCATTTTACGTTCCAGATACCGCTACAGCCTTCGGTATATTTTGCGCTTTTGTGAATCGCAACGTATTCCCTGATTCTCTTTCTCTCAACTTCCTTAAGCTGCTTTACCGTATCGAGTTTTATGCCCTGCGGGTCATAAATAAAGCCGTTTGAATCGCTCATCGCAACGACTTTGCCGCCAAGCTGTTGGACTTTTTCAACCGCGTAAATGGCAACATTGCCAGAACCACTGACAGTAACAATCTTACCATCAAAACTCTGACCTTCTTCCTTAAGCAGTTCATCAACGATATAAGTAAGGCCGTAACCGGTCGCTTCAGTCCTTACAAGACTGCCGCCCCAGTTGAGGCCTTTGCCTGTCAGCACGCCGGTAAATTCATTCCTGATTCGCTTGTACTGGCCGAACATAAAACCAATCTCACGGCCACCAACACCGATATCGCCTGCCGGCACGTCCGTATCAGGACCTACATGTTTGCAAAGCTCGGTCATAAAGCTCTGGCAGAAATGCATAACTTCGTTGTCGCTCTTGCCCTTGGGGTCAAAATCACTGCCGCCTTTGCCGCCGCCCATCATCAGACCGGTAAGTGAGTTTTTGAGAACCTGCTCAAAACCCAAAAACTTGATAATGCCAAGATATACGCTGGGGTGAAAACGAATGCCGCCCTTATATGGGCCTATGGCACTACTAAACTGAACGCGAAAACCTCTGTTAACCTGAACCTTGCCATTGTCATCAATCCAGGGAACTCTGAACATTAATACCCGCTCAGGCTCAACAATTCTTTCGAGAATACGGGCGTCAACATACTCAGGATTTCCATCTAGTACAGGAGGTAAACTATCCAGTACTTCCTTCACGGCCTGATGAAACTCGTTTTCGCCGGGATTCCGCTTGAGAACAAGCTCATAAACACTTTCGGTAACATTTTTTGAAGACATTTTTAAACCTCCATAAAAAAGTTAATTTTTTAATTGCCAAAACTATAAAATTTGTTAATAATAAGTACCAAATAAACAATACTTAATAAGCTGTAATTATACCTTATTTTAGCCATAAAAACCTATAAATCAAATTTTAAATCTTAATAAGTTATATAAGTTTTACTTATAGTTATAGCAGTACTATAATAAAATATTTAAAAAACAGGGGTAAAAATGAAACCTAATGAAAGATTAAGCTCAGGTTTGCCCGGGTTCGACAGGGTAATCAAACAGGTTCTGCCCGGCGATAATATCGTCTGGCTGGTAGACAGCCTCGATGATTTTTGGCCTTTCGTTGAGCCTTATTGTAAAAATGCCATCGGCAGCGGGTGGGAACTTGTATATTTCCGATTTGCAAAACACAAACCCTTCATTACAAAAGAGGCAGGAGCAAATGTCATTGAGCTTGACCCTGAACAGGGTTTTGAAACCTTCACAACAAAAGTGCACAACGTGATAAACCAGTTCGGCAAAGGACACTACTATCTGTTTGACTGCCTCAGCGAGTTGGCGACAGCGTGGTGCAACGACAGAATGCTGGGAAACTTTTTTATGCAGGTCTGTCCATACCTGTACTATGCCCAGACCGTAACTACCTTCACACTTTTGCGGGATTATCATTCGTATCACGCCACAAGGCCAATACTCGATACCGCACAGGTTATTTCCAATGTTTATAAATACAAGGGTAATATGTATATTCAGCCGATTAAGGTTGACGGCAGATATTCGACCACTATGAATATGATACACCTCTGGAAGGGCGATGACTTTCTGCCGGTACGGGACAGCGGAGCAATAACCGAAATCCTGTCAAACGTAAGCGGCGTCGAACTTGACATCGCAAATGAAAGACTTGGATTCTGGGGAAAGACTTTTCACGAGGCAGAACAGCTTTTAAAGGATTACGATAAGGGGCTCTGCACGGACGAGGACCTTGATAAAAGATTTCAGCAGCTTGTAAAAATGGTCATATCACGAGATGAAAGAATCCTGAAGATGGCCAGAAAATACCTCAACCTGACCGACATTATAAAAATAAGAAAAAGAATGATAGGCACAGGCCTTATAGGCGGAAAAAGCGTCGGGATGCTTCTGGCAAGGGCAATACTCGAAAAGGCAGATAACAGATTCAAACAACTCCTTGAGCCGCACGATTCATTTTTCATCGGCTCAGACGTTTTTTATACGTATCTTGTAAGAAACAAAATCTGGTGGATAAGACAGAGACAGCGAACAAGCAAAAATTTCCTCGACGGCGCCGCAGAAGGCAGACAGAGAATTCTGCAGGGCGACTTTCCCGAATATATCATAAAACAGTTCAGCGATGTGCTCGATTACTTCGGACAGAGCCCCATCATCGTTCGCTCAAGCTCACTGCTCGAGGACAATTACGGAAATGCCTTTGCGGGCAAATACGAGAGCTTTTTCTGCACGAATCAGGGCACCAGACAGCAGAGACTGGCGGAATTTACCGACGCTATAAGAAGAATATACGCAAGCAGCATGGGCGAAGATGCACTGATGTATCGCGCCAAGTGGGGACTGCTGGAAAAAGACGAACCAATGGGACTGCTCGTCCAGCGAGTTTCAGGCGCACCGCACGGAAGATACTTCTTCCCGCAGGCGGCGGGGGTCGCTCTTTCGTTCAATCCTTATGCGTGGAGCGAAGACATCGACCCAAAAACAGGAATGATTAGACTTGTCTTCGGACTGGGCACAAGAGCCGTCGACCGAAATGACGATGATTATGTAAGAATTGTAGCATTAAACGCACCGGCAAGAAGACCTGAAGCCAATATCGACCAGGCAAGAAAATACACGCAGCAGAAAGTCGATTGCCTTGACCTTGAGGCAAGAGAATTCATCTCAAAACCGTTCGCAGAGGTTGTTTCAGCCGATGGCAACGGCAATCTGCTGCTGGAGCTCTTCGCATCACGAGACAAAGAAATGGAAAAACGAGCCGCAAGACTGGGACAGAAAGAAATTTTCAGCTGGGCAATAACCTTCGAAAATCTGCTGACAAAAACAGATTTTGCAAAAGACATGAGAGAAATGCTGAAAATTGTCGAGGATGTTTATGATTCGCAGGTTGACATTGAGTTCACCGTCAATTTCCTGAGCGAAACAGAATATAAAATAAACCTTCTGCAGTGCAGGCCGCTTGAGATGAAAGGCGGCCCAGTAACTACAGACCCCACAACAACAATAAAACCGCAGGACATTCTAATCGAAGCTCGGGGCCCAATTGTCGGACAGAGCAGACAGGAAACAATCGACCAGATTATTTATGTTGCGCCGGACGAATACCTCAAACTGAAAAACTCGGACAGATACGAACTTGCAAGACTTATCGGAAGATTGAGCCATATCGACTCGGAAAAAGGCAAAACTATTATGCTGCTTGGGCCCGGCAGGTGGGGAACAAGCACTCCTTCGCTCGGCGTGCCGGTGTCCTATCCGGAAATAAATACCATAAGCGTATTGGTCGAAATAGCGATGCTGAATAAGGAAATGTCGGCAGACATCTCACTCGGCACTCATTTCTTCAACGACCTCATCGAAAGCGATACTTTGTATCTCGGTCTGCTGCCGCACAGGCAGGGCAATAAAATCAGAACGGAGTTTTTTGAAAATTCGCCGAACATACTATCTGAAATTTTCCCGGATGCGCAACAGTGGACAAATGTACTCAAGGTAATCAACCCGGAAAAAGTATGCAAGGGACGAACGATTAATCTTTATGCCAATGCCATAGAACAGAAATTCATTTGCTACTGTAAATAACATGCAGATTGAAACATTACAAATCTTCTGCGATTTAGCAGAGCTGAAAAGTTTTTCGCGCGCAGCGGAGAAAAATATGATAAGTCAGTCCGCCGTCTCCCAGCAGCTCGGACAGCTTGAAATAGCCTTTAATACGCAGTTAATCGATCGCCACAAAAAATCGTTCGGCCTGACTGCCGCAGGAGAATTGTTTTATAACTCCTGCAAGGACATAATAACAAGATTCGAGAGTTTCCAGAGCAGTCTTAACTACCTGAAGAATTCGGCAAAGAGCAAAATCAGCATCGCCGCCATCTACAGCATCGGCATGCACAGCCTGCAGGAATATATAAAAAAATTCATAGCCCTTCGTCCCAACGTTCATCTCGATGTCGAATATTTAAACGCTGACGAAATATACAAGCGGCTGCTGCTGGGCAAAATTGACGTAGGACTCGTTGCGGTGCCGCACAACAGCCCGGATATTCAGGTCTTTGATTTCGTCGCTGAACCGCTGGTTTTCGTGTGCAGCCCTGGCCATCAGTTTGCAAAAAAAAGCTCCATCGATATTTGTATGATGCAGTATCAGCAGTTTATAGCCTTTGCACGAAACCTGCCGACACGAAACTGGATAGACCAGCTTCTGCTGCGCTATAATGTAGCTTTAAATCCCGTGATGGAGTTCGACAATGTTGAAACTATAAAACGGGTAGTGGAAATAAACGCAGGGGTAAGTATAATGCCGCAGACAACTATACAAAATGAAGTTGCCAATGGAACTTTAAAGGCAATACCATTTTCCAATGAAAAATTTAAAAGGCCGACCGGCATAATAATAAGAAAAAACAGAGTGATGAACGATAATTTAAAAGCATTTATCGAGCTGCTCCGCGGCAAAACCGCAAAATAACTGACCGCCGCTGTGCGATGACTACGAAAAAAAATAAAAACAAACTCTCCCCATTATTCCCGATGGACCTGCCGATTGAGAAGTAGAACTCCTGAGATTTTTCAAATCAGGTTTGGAAAGGCCGTTAAAAAAGTAACGACCTTTTCATTTTTCATAAGGTTAATTTATGGTTATAATCTGTTTAATGAAGATTAAAGCGGTAATATTTGACCTTGACGGGACTATAACAGAGCCTTATCTGAATTTCGATATGATTCGCGCTGAAATCGGGCTTTTGCCGGATGCCGGGCCGCTGCTGGAGGCAATGGAGAAAATGAATCCTGCCGAGAGAAAAAAAGCCGAAGAAATCCTGTATAAACACGAGCAGGTGGCAATTGAACATTCAACATTAAACGCCGGCGCTGATGAAACACTTAAACAGTTGCGTCAGATGGGAATACAAATCGGTGTTATGACGAGAAATACCCGCTCAAATGCCTCGGCGGTAGCCAAAAAACACAACATCAAATTCGATGCGGTAGTTGACCGCAACGATGGGCCTGTAAAACCGGACCCTTTCGGAGTAAAAATGCTCTGCAAACACTTCAAGGTTCAGCCGCAGGAGACGCTCGTTGTGGGAGACTACTTGTTTGACCTGCAAAGTGCAAAAAAAGCAGGAGCTGCGGCAGTTTTAATCAAAACCGGCAAAAATGCGGAGCAATTCGCAGCATTGGCAGATTATACGATTGACAGCCTGCCTGAAATCATTGATATAATTAACTCAAATGAAAAATAAAGTCAAAATTCTAATACTCAGTTGTGTTTTGCTCTTTTTGCAGCAGAGCTGTTTGGCCGGCGAACCTAATGACCCGGCACAAATCAACAACATTATAGAAAAACTAAACCGGACTGCAAATAACCTGGCAAATCTCTCGGCCAAAATCGAATACACGCACGCTCAGCCTTTATTTGAGACACAGACCATCAGAACCGGCAAACTCTTTTATGCCAAAGATGCCAACAACTCCTTACTGAGAATAAATTTCCTTACAATTAAACAGGATGACTCCGCCCAGCAGAATTACAGAGAAGATTACATCTTCGACGGAATAAAAATGACGAAAATCGACTATCAGAGCAAATCGGCAACGTCAGAACAGCTTGCAAAAGAAAATAAAATCGAGCCTTTTGAACTTGTACAGAATTATTTTCCAATTATCGGATTTGCCAAACCTGACGAACTTACCGAACAGTTTGACATAAAACTTCAACAAAAAACAGGTAAGCAGAATTTTGATACTTTGCTCCTGATACCGAAAGAAAGTTCCGGATTTTTCAAAACATACAAACAAGTGGAGATAAAAATAGATTCCAAAAATTTTCTGCCAAATGATTTTTCTGCACTGACCTGTGAAGATGAGAAGATAACAATAAGATTAACTCAAATAGACACTTCTATCGCGGTTAAAAGAGATGTTTTTGATATTGTCATACCTGCCGATTTTGTACAGACGCAAAAATAAAATATCAGTCTGATTTGGATTCGGGGCACATCATCATATATTCTCGAACCGCATCCATATCGGCCATCGCCACTGCTATCTTGTCGTCCGCAGCTCCATAGTAAAGATACAACATATTGCTTTCCTTGTTTACCGTAGCTCCGGTTACAAAGACAACATCGCTGACGTCGCCAATTCTCTCATAATCCATCCGCGGACCAAGAAGCCATTCCTCGCTCCTGCGAAGAACATTCCACGGCTGCTCAATGTCAAGCAAAACAGCGCCAATCCGGTAAATCTGGCCTGCCGCGGTAGCCCTTACGCCATGATAGAAAACCAGCCAGCCTTCAGGTATCTCTATCGGCTGGCAGGCAAGACCTATCCGCTGACCGTCCCAGAAACCGGTGCGGGTCTGCATTAAAACCCTGTGGTCGCCCCAATGCTTCAAATCGGGCGATGAACTAATCCAGATATGAGCTTCGCCGCGAACTATTGGACGATGAATAAGAGCAAATCTGCCGTTAAATCTTCTTGGAAACAGACAGGCATCTTTGTCCTCCGGCGGCAACATAGCACCCATTCTGGCAAATGTGTGAAAATTTTTGGTTATTGCGAGCGAAACCAGAGGACCGCCTTCACTGAAGGAAACGTAAGTAATCGCAAACTGACCCTGCTCCTCGAGCCAGACAATTCGCGGGTCTTCCAGCCCCCATCTCTCCTCATGCGAACCGTGGTCAGCTTCCATCGTAGGCTTATCATCTATCTGCCAGTTCGTAAGACCATCCTTGCTCTTGCACAAAGTCAAATGAGAAAATCCGCGCAAATCCTCCACTCGTGCGAGCAACAGCGTACCATCGGAAAGCTTTATTGCGGCAGGATTAAAAACGGAATTGACAGGATAGGGCCAGTCTTTCGCTTCGAGTATCGGATTGCCCTCATACCTTCTGAAAAGGTCATGGGCAAGATGTTCACGAATATTATCAGCCATTATTCGGTCCCTAAACTGACAGACACTTACAGGCAGGCGCACTGTACACCTGGACCTGTAAAAATCAATTCGGCAAAAAAACGCCATTACTAAAGCCTGATTCGGCGGTTTTTAAGGAAAAATTACCGGACTGAAACAGTAAGTCATTCTGCGTCCCATAAAAAATGAGGAAATTGACAAAATCCTATATCCTGC
>Ga0315286_10007948_pt1 | contig 10409 bp, 9 predicted proteins | sample YL17G10_0_MG_FD_205038 | JGI IMG/M metagenome (GOLD analysis project Ga0315286, IMG submission 205038) | Sediment microbial communities from Yellowstone Lake, YNP, Wyoming, USA - YL17G10_0 | ecosystem: Environmental > Aquatic > Freshwater > Lake > Sediment | place: USA: Wyoming | collected...
GCCGCGGTCATCGCTTTCGTCATATTCTTCGCCGTCGGCATGTTCCATTATTTCTTTGCCGAGGACCACTGCCCGGTGCACTGCCCTTCGCGGGGCGGTCAGCTCGGCCACGTCCATCCTCACCACGGGGGCGCGTTGACCTGCCTCTGCCTCTGGAGCTCGCTGTTCGGCCCGGAAGCGGACGACTTTGTCCGTGCCATGGACTTCCGGATCATGAGGACCCCGGCCGACGCGACCCGCTTGCGGGGCCCCCTGGGCGCCGACATCGCCCACCCCCCGAAATCCTCCCTCGTCTGAGCCCCTCTCCGGTTTCGCCCCGACGTCCCGACAAGGAGGATTTTTATGTCGATCAGAAGACAGCTCGCTCTCGCCGCCCTGACGGCGTTCATCATTGTTTCCGCACTTCACGCCCAGGAGGGCGGTCTCACTCTCGACAAGGCGGTGGAGATCGCCCTGGCCGGGAACCCCAAGGTCCTGGAGGCGCGGGCGCGCGTCGAGGCCGCGCGCGGCCGGACGCTCCAGTTCCGCTCCCGGCCCGAACCCGGTGTCGTCGCCGGCCTCGAGGGTATTCCCATCCCCGGCCTGAAGAAGGATGGCGACGAGACCGAGGTGAGCCTCGGTATCGAGCAGATCTTTGAATACCCGGGCAAGCGCTCCCTGAGGGCCGAGATTGGCCGACAAGGAGAGGACCTGGCCCAAGCCGAGCTTGATCGAGTCCGTCTCCTCCTTGCTAGCCAGGTGAAAAAGAATTATTGGAGGGCGGCATTCTCCACTGGCGCCGTTGCGGCCCTCGAGCGCTCTGCGTCCAGGCTGGACGCCCTTCTGGAAAACCTCCAGGCAAAGTACCAGGCAGGCTCAGTCACCTTTGCCGACGTCCTCAGGGCCCGGGCCGAGAAAGCGCGACTAAGGAACCAGATTCTGGACCAGTCCAAGGAGAGGAGGACGGCAGAATTAAAGCTTAACGAGCTCCTGGCGAGGCCCTCCGGCGAGCCCATCGACTTGCTGACCAGCCTGCCCTTCAATCCTCTCGTAGCCGATTCCGATGCGCTCTTGGAAACGGCCCGCGTGATCCTCCCTTCGTTTAGGGTTGCGGCGCTCAGAATAGAAAGAGCCGGGTCGGCGATAAAGTTGGCCGGCCTCAGTCGTCGTCCCGATTTCCTGGCTGGCCTTTTCCTTCCGAGCGTCCGCCCCCGTGCTTGGGGAGTGTCATTCGGCCTGACCATGCCCTTTCTGCGGCCGGGTCGAGCCAAGGGGGCCGCAATGGAGACCCGCGCTGAAGCGGAATCGAGCCGTTTCGCCTCCGAGGCTCTTGAGAGACGGGTCAAGACGGCCATCGAGAGCGCCTTCGTCGCCGCCAAATCGGCAGAAGAGCAGGTCCGCGTTTACGAACGAAGCTTGCTCACCGAATTGGAGGAGGAGCTCGGCATCCAGCTCGAATATTTCCGATATGGCAAGGTCGAAGCCTACAGCTTGCTCGACCTTTACCGGACCTACGTCCTGGCCCAGGTCGAACACCTGCGCGCCCTTTTATTTTATAATCTCGCCTTGGCCGACCTCGAGATCGCGGGCGAGGAAACGGAATAACGGAGAATCACATGAAGACCCTTACCCGATTGATCGTTCTGGCCGGCCTGCCGGCCCTCGTCCTTCTATATGGCTGCCGCGAAAAAGGCGCGGTCGATCCCGGCCGTCCGGTAAATAACCAAGAGCAGGAAGCTTCGGCGCCGTCATCAGTGACTTTGACGGCCGAAGCGGTCGCGGTGGCGGATATCCAGACCGAGCCGGCAGTGATCCGCGTCCTTGCCCGGCGGATCTCAGCTGCAGGCGAGCTCGAGTTGAACGCGCGCCGCGTTGTCCATCTCACGGCCCGGACGCCGGGCCGCCTTGAGCGCGTGCTCGTCGTCCGGGGCGATCGGGTCCGCGAAGGGCAACTCCTGGCGGAGATATACAGTCCGGACTACCTGACCCTCCAGGCCGAGTACATCCAGGCGGCGGCCAGGGCTCGACGCAATGCCGGCGACCCGGCCGAAGAGGCCACGGCTCGCTCCTTTCTCACGGGCGCCAGGGCCCGGCTACGACTTTTGGGTGAATCTCCCGCCGAGATCGAGAGCCTCGACACTTCGCCAGTCCCCCGGCCGCTTCTCGCGGTCCGCGCGCCGATTGCCGGAACCGTCTTCGAAAGCGGCGTTCTCGCCGGCGATCGCGTCGAGCTTGGAACGAGCCTCTTTCGGCTGGCCGACTTGTCGACGCTCTGGGCAAGGTTGCACATTCAAGAGAAGGACCTATCCGCAGCCAAGGCCGGAGCCGATGTCGTGCTGGGGACCCAAGCCTATCCCGGCGAGGATTTCCGGGGCCGGCTCGTTCTCGTCGGTGACGTCGTCGACACCGGGACCAGGACGATCGAAGGCCGCGTCGAGGTCCCTAACATCGGGGGCAGACTCAGGCCAGGCATGTTTGTCGAGGCCTCGGCCGCAGCCGCCGGGGAGCGCCGGGTCCTCGTCGTTCCCGACGCATCCGTCCAGGACGACGACGGCAAGCCGATCGTCTTCGTCAAGACGGGGGAGAGGACCTTCGAGCGGCGCGAGGTTCAGGTCGGGGAAAGGCTTGATGGACGCGTCGAGGTCCTCCAGGGCCTTTCGGAAGGAGATATTGTTGTCACGTCCGGCAGCTTTCTTCTGAAATCGGAGATGCACAAAAAAGGAATGGAGGGCGAGCATGGGAACGATTGACCGCCTCATCGAAGGCTCCCTGCACCAGCGGGTCCTGGTCCTTGTCGGGGTTCTGTTCCTTGTCGTCCTGGGCGTTTGGTCCGTTCTCAGAATCCCCATCGATGCCTTTCCGGACGTCACCAACATCCAGGTTGAGGTCCTGTCCACGGCCCCGGGCATGTCGCCGCCCGAGGTCGAACGGTTCGTCACCTATCCCGTCGAGACGGCCATGCGCGGCTTGCCGCGGCTCAGCCAGATCCGTTCGATCTCGAAAGCCGGGCTTTCCGTCATCACCGTCGTCTTCGAGGACGGAGTCGACATCTATTTTGCCCGCCAGCTCGTCCTTGAACGCCTGATTGAAGCGAGAGAACGAGTCCCCGAAGGCATCCAGATCTCCATGGGCCCTATGTCCACGGCTATGGGAGAGGTTTACCAGTACACCCTCGAAAACGGCGCGCCAAGCCAGGGCGCGGGGGACGTGGACTTCCTGACCCAAGCCCGGACCGTTCAAGATTGGATCCTCACGCCCCTCCTCAAGTCCATTCCCGGCGTCAATGAGATAAATTCCTTCGGCGGTTACATCAAGCAATACCACGTCATCGTATATCCGGAGAAGCTCCTCGCCTACGACCTGACTCTCAATGATGTCAGTGAGTCGCTCCGGCGGAACAATCTCAATGTCGGCGGCAACATCCTGGAGCGCGGCGAAAGGCAATTCCTCGTCCGCGGGATCGGGCTTCTTCAATCGGTCGAGGACATCGGTGCCGTCGTCCTGAAGACTGAGGAAGGCGGGACTCCGGTCTTGGTCCGGAACGTCGCCGACTCCCATATCGGAGAGGCCGTTCGCCAGGGGGGGGCGGTTAAGGACGGCAAAAGGGAAGTTGTGGGTGGCGTCATCATGATGCTTCGCGGCGCAAACGGTCAAGATGTGGTCAGGGCCGTCGAGGAGCGGGTTGCAGAGATCAACGCTTCGGGGGTTCTCCCCCTCGGCCTGCGCATCGTGCCCTACTACAAACGTTCCGACATCATCGACCGGGCTGTTGGCACCGTGACGGAAGCCCTCCTGATCGGCGCGGTGTTCGTTGTTTTCGTCCTCTACCTTTTCCTGCGCAGCTTCCGTGGGGCGTTCATCGTCGTCCTGGCCCTACCGCTCTCCATGCTCTTCACCTTCATTATGATGCGCCTGTTCGGGCTTGCGGCGAACCTCATGTCTCTCGGCGGACTCGCCATTTCGGTCGGCATGATCATCGACGCGACCATTATCCAGGTGGAGAACGTCCAGCGGCACCTCTCAGAAAAAGGGGTTGGAACCCACAAGCTTTCGACGGTGCTCAAGGCCATCCTCGAGGTCCGTAAGCCGTCCATATTGGGCGAGCTGATCATCGCCCTGACCTTCATCCCCATCATCGCTCTCCAGGGGATCGAGGGAAAGATGTTCGCCCCCCTGGCGTTCACCTACGTCATCGCCTTGACAGCGTCGCTCGTTCTGTCGCTCGTTGCGATACCTGCATTCTGTTACATGGTCCTAAAGCCCCATCCTGACCGGAAGAGCTTTCTCGTCGAGGGGGCGAAGAAGGCCTACCTGCCCGTCCTGCGGTGGGGGCTCAGACGGAAGGCCATCGTGATCGCGGCCGCATTTGTAGTCCTGGCCGGGACGGCCTTCCTCATCCCCCGGCTGGGGACGGAGTTCATGCCCATCATGGACGAGGGCGCCTTTGATACGGACATCCAGTTCTTACCCGGCATTTCCCTGTCCGAGTCCCTGGAAATGAGCCGCAAAGTCGAGGCCCGGCTGATGGAATTCCCGGAGCTCCTGGAGATCGTCGGCAAGACCGGCCAGACAGGCATTGCACTGGAGGCGCGGGGTGTCGAAAAGACGGGCTTCGTGGGAGTGCTCAAGCCGCGGAGCGAGTGGACGTCGGCCCGGACCCGGGAGGAGCTGACCGATCGTTTTCGCGAGGCGATGACAAGCTTTCCCGGCATGTCCGTTTCCTTCAGCCAGCCCATCGCCTGCCGTATCGACGAGCTCGTCGCCGGGACGAGGGCCCAGCTCATCATCAAGCTCTTCGGCGAAGACCTGGAGGTCCTAAAGGCCAAGGCCGCTGAGATCGGCGCGAGCCTCGCCCGCATCCGCGGCGCGACCGACATCAACGTGGAGAATATCGCCGGTCAGCCCTATCTCACCATCCAGCCGGACAGGTCTAAGATTGCCCGCCTCGGCCTCAATGTCGAGGACGTGCAGGATGTCGTTGAGACAGCGGTAGGCGGCCGCGCGGTCACTCAGATCTATGAGGGAGATCGGTACTTTGATCTCTATCTCCGCTATCCGGAGCTGCAAAGGAACTCCGTTGAGACTGTCGGGGCCATCCTCGTCCGGACACCGGCCAGGGCGTGGATCCCTTTGAGCCAGCTGGCCGATATCACCGAGGTCGGAGGGCCCAGTCAGATAAGCCGCGAGGGCGGGATGAGGCGGATCGGTGTCGAGTGCAATATCGCCGGCCGCGACCTGGGCGGCTTCGTAGCTGAAGCCCGCCGGGCCATCGGGCGCGACGTCCCTCTGTCGCCGGGGTATTTCCTCGATTGGGGGGGGCAGTTTGAGAGTCAACAGCGGGCCATGCAGCGGCTGGCCATCATCCTGCCGATGACGATCGGCTTGGTTATCTTCCTCCTCTACTTGACGTTTGGATCACTGCGCGTCTCTCTCCTAGTCGTCCTTAACCTGCCTTTTGGACTGATCGGCGGCGTGCTGGCCCTTTATGTCTCGGGGCTCTATTTGTCTGTGCCGGCCTCCGTCGGCTTCATCGCCCTTTTCGGCATCGCCGTCCTCAACGGTATCGTCCTCCTTTCCTATATCACCCAGCTCCAGGAGCAGGGCAATTCTCTTAACGAGGCCATCGTCAAGGGTTGTTCGAACCGACTTCGGCCGGTCCTGATGACGGCGACGATCACCGTCCTGAGTCTCGTCCCGCTCCTCTTCGCCCAGGGACCCGGCTCGGAGATCCAGCGTCCCCTCGCCGTTGTGGTCGTCGGGGGATTGATCTCTTCGACCCTCCTGACGCTCCTGGTCCTGCCGGTGCTCTACAGCTTGTTCGGCAGACAGCCTAGGCCTAGCTCGTCCGGGGTAAGGAATATGGACTAACCCTCGCCAAACGACAGAGAAGAGGGGATCCCGGAGGATCCCCCCTTCTCTCGACCGTTGAGGCGATTCTTTACTTCTTGCAGCCGGCTTGAGATCCGCAGCCTTCCGTGCCGCATCCCTTGGCGGCTTGCCCGCCCTTTTCCATCTTGCCCATCATGTGACCGTTGCATCCGCCGCCGCAACCGCCCCCGTGGCCCATTCTGGCTCCGTGCTCCATGCCGGCCCCGCAGCTCATGCCCCCGCACTTCTGTTCGAGGGCTTTCTTCTGCTCATCCGTCAGCAGACTGCCGACTGCATTCTTGTGCGCCAGGCATTTCTTCTGGATTTCCGCGCCCGCCTTGGCCACCTCGTCGATCTTGGCTTCGAGTTTTTTCTGGTCGGCTTTTTCGAGCATCAGCTGACGAAGCTCGAGACGCTTGGTCTTCAGGTCTGCCTGAAGAGGCACAAGGGCCTTCTGGTGTTCGAGCTTGAGCTTGGCCATCTTGGCCGTTTGGTCGGGGGTCAGGTTGGGGATGATGCACCCTTTTTCCGATGCCCCAGTGCTGGCCATTTGGGCCACCAAGGGGATTGCCAGGACGAGTGCCAGCCCCACCAGCAGTGTCACCATTGATCTGGTCATTCTCATATCTTATTACTCCTGAATAGAGATTACCGTTCGAATTCCTGGGGACAACCCGCTTGGACGGCGGCCGCGGAGTCGCGACCCGCCCCTTCCTCGCGCGGGCAGACGTGGTCCTCGAAGAGGCGGAAGAATGTCGCTTTCTGCTCGTCCGTCAGGACTTCCTTTTCCTTGAGAAGGTTGAGGACGGCCTTTTTCTGGATCTCCGCCTGGAACCGGCTGATGTCTTCGATGAGCTTATCGAGCGTCGTGCCGTCGGGCGATCCCTTTTTCAGTTCTTCGACCATCGCCCGTCTTTTTTCCTGTATCCGCGCCTGGATGTCGCTGATCTCGGAATCAAAGGCGAACCGGAAGTCCTTGATGCACTTCTCCTGCTGTCCGTTCAGGCAAAGTTCGCGCGTGAAGGTCTCCGCGAGGACAGGGCTTGCGGCAGGGGGCCCTACGGGCTCCCGGACCCAGCGATTGTAGGCAAAGGTTAACAGGGCAGAAACGTTAATTATTATGAGCAGGAATAGTCCTAGTCTCCGGAGGTTCTTCATTCGAGGCCTTCTTTCTTCGAGTTCTGACGGTTGACGTAAAAGTCGGCCACCGAGCCTGGCGGGATGCTCTCGAAGCTTTCGAGCAGTTGGCCGGCGAAAGCCGCTTCGGGAGGGGGGATGGTAATATCCCGCGTGCCCAGCTCATGCCCGGCGAATATCCCGCCCAGGAATATTGCCGTTATAGCCGCCGGCCGGAGGACCCTCCAGGCAATGGCAAGGACGCCTCGCCGGCCCGGCCGGAGTTCATCCCCGGCCTCGATCCTTTCGATGAGTCGGGGAAAGAAAGCCGGGGAATGCTGAGTATCCGCAAGGGGAGCCGGATCTTCCCAGGCTCTGGAGAATTGTTGGACGAGCGAGGCGCACTCCGGGCAGGAATCCAGATGATTCTGGACATCCGGAGGCACCACCCCGCTGACCTCTTTTTCAGCGACGGAGATCAAATGACTCCGTATGAAAGCGCACGCCCTGCTCTTGCCTAACTTGTCTTTTTTCATCTCTATGCCTTTAGACACGGGATTAAGATCAAAACTTGCGGCCCCCACAGACGTCCGGGAACTGGGGAGCAAGCTTCTTCTGAAGGTTGAGTTTAGCCCGGTGAAGGGAGGATTCCACGGAGGCCACGGAAACACCCATGATTTCGGCGATCTCTAGATAAGAGTGGCCTTCAAACTTATTGAGGATGAGCATGGCCTTCTGCTTCTCGGGCAGCGAGGCAACCGCCTTCCGGATGAGTTCTCGCATCTCGTTCGCCGTCCAGGCGGATGCGGGGTCATCCCTGTCAGGCGCCACGAAGCCAGGCCCGCTCCAGGCCTCGTTCTCGAAGCCCTGGCGGAGTTCTCCTGCCTGCCCGAATTTTCTATTATCGCGGTTGAAGTTCCGGCAGCGGTTGACGGCGATCCGATAGATCCAGGTGGAAACTTGGCAGTCATACCGAAATGTTCCGGATGATCTATACACTTGAAAGAAAACGTCCTGGGCGACGTCCTCGGCATTCTGAGGGTGGCTGAGCAAGCGGGAGCATAGGCCGAGGACTTTGCTCTGAAGGTGATCGACGAGGATCTTGAAAGCTCCGAGGTCTTTGGCCGCGATCCTCCGTAGCAGTTCCGTCTCGTCCATCGATTCCGAAATCGGGATTGCGGCACTCCTCTAAATCAGGTGCAAGAAATCACCCTAATATTCTATTAGACACCGAGGCGGCATAAAACTTGCGCCCATCGGCTAGCCTATCTCATGTCCAAGAGCCGTACCAGGCGGCACGGTTGGGTCCCCCCTTGGTGCCAAAGCGATTGTTGAAGCGCACGACGCCGGAAAGATGCGGACGAATTGGCAGAACGGACTCAACCTATTGTCAGCTTGGATATTGCCCCCAGCAACCCGCCACCGATTATTAGCCAAATTGGGTTAACCTTAAGCTGATAAATCACGAACAGAGTACCGAGTAAGAGCACAATTGTAAAAATGTCGATAATCGCAGTCTGACCTAGCTGCACTGTGACACCGGCCATCAGTCCCAGCGATGCAGCATTCACACCGTCCAGGAAGGTTGCCGCCCACGGTGACTTGCGAACATAGGGAAGGATACGACTGAGGAGCCCAACAAATAGAAATGATGGCAGGAATATACCCAGTGTTGCCAGCAACGCCGACGGCCAGCCCCCAAGCAGGTATCCCACGAACGTAGCGCTTGAGAATACCGGGCCAGGTGTAATCTGGCCGGCCACGACAGAATCTAGAACCTGCTGGTTAGTGAGCCACCCGAGTCTCACTACGAATTCGGACCTGAGGAAAGCCAAAAGGACATAGCCGCTGCCGAAGAGGACAGAACCGATTTTAAGAAAGCTGAGGAATAGCGTCGTCTGGCTGAATGGCATGACACCTGTAAATAACGTTGTTAACGGCATCTGGAACAGCACTGGAATAGGGGCAAAGGCGGTAAGGCCATGCTTAAGATAATGACGTCCGCCGTGGACCAGCAAGACCACCGCCGCTCCGCCAAATAAAAGCGCTATCTCATTAAATCCAAGAATGTAAAGAGCGACTATCCCTATACCTACGATGGCGGTGGTCGGGCCTTTGATACCTTTGCGGCCCAGTTTCCACAGGGCCTCGATCACAATTCCGATGACAACAGGCTTGACGCCGTAGAGTATCCATCCTACCTCAGCCATGGAACCGTAGGTTACGTACGCCCAGGCAACAAACAGTGTGGCCGCCATCCCTGGCAAGATAAACAGAGCACCGCTGGCAATCAGCCCGGACCATCCCGCCCGAATCAGTCCCAGGTGGATAGCCATTTCGGCGGCATTAGGCCCGGGTATGAGATTAGTGGCACCGACCAGGTCTAAGAAACGCTGCTCATCTATCCAGCGGCGACGGCGTACAGTCTCATGATGCATCAGGGCGATGTAGACCGCGGGGCCGCCAAAACTAAAAGTGCCGAGTTTTAGAAAGAGCAGAGCGACCTCCCTAAGACGCCCTGGAAGTTTAATGTCTTTCATGGTCTTTTCAGCCGCCTGGTTCTATTGTAAGGCCCGATGGAGTCGGTCCACAAGCCAGCAGGTCTGCTGGGGAACCTTTGTTGGCGGAAGGCCCGTCCATACAGTCGGCGCTCTTTTGTCCTCACAATGGGGAGTAAACAGCCCTCGATGAGATAGAAACTGTGATATACTCACCGCCGAAGTTTAATTTTGTAGACCACCTTAAGGAAAGCCCATAAAAGCCAAATAGGGGACTTGCATTGATTATCCTGCACTTGCCAACTCACAATAGGAGGTTGTTATGGATACCATATATGATCTTTTGAAATTTCTCCACGTGCTAGGTTTTGTCTTCATGTCAACGCCCCTATTTAACCTTATTGTCGTCAATGAAAGGGCCCTGTTGGGATCCTCTTTTGATTACAACGTCGACCGGTACATGGAGAATATCATCCGGCGCGGGGCTTCTCGGTGTTTTGTTTTCCAGTTTACCGTTCTGATCTCCGGTGTGCTATTGCTCGTTTTTGGCCCCCTGGGCATTCAGTCGCTCTGGAATCATTGGATTATCTTGGTCAAAATACTAATATTGATGACTCTTATGGGGCTTTTGTCGTACGTCCACTTCAGCCTTCAGCCCAGAATTGAATTCCTGATGTCAAAAATAGGCCCTGGAGATACTGTGCCTGATGGCTTTGCTGCCCAACTGAAGCCTTTCCGGGCCCGGCGAAAAAAACTGGCGACGTTCTGCTTGTTTTTTGTGATTACCGCAATTATTTTGGGGCTGCAAGTTTTCGGAACGTTCAGCCCCGCCTTAAACATCGCACTTATCGGAGCAGGGGCTCTTTTTGCATGGAAGTCCAGCCGAACGCTCATTCGTTTCGGGTGGATATGACCGGGTCCCGATCATTTCGTCGGCTCTTATGCAAA
>Ga0315286_10007949_pt1 | contig 10409 bp, 8 predicted proteins | sample YL17G10_0_MG_FD_205038 | JGI IMG/M metagenome (GOLD analysis project Ga0315286, IMG submission 205038) | Sediment microbial communities from Yellowstone Lake, YNP, Wyoming, USA - YL17G10_0 | ecosystem: Environmental > Aquatic > Freshwater > Lake > Sediment | place: USA: Wyoming | collected...
CAGAAGCGACTTCAGGGGCAGGACGACGGAGCCGGTGAAGAGGAAGATCAGCGTGCACGTCGTGAAGAAGAGGATCGCGAGCGCCCACGGCAGATGGGCGCCGAGCGACGCCTGCTGGTCGACGAAGGCCGCGGTCTGCCCGGTCACACGTGCCCCCGGAAGCTCCGCCCGGACCGTGCGGACGAGCTGCTGCGTCCTGTCCGCGAGCCCCTTCTCCTGCGGGAGGAGATCGAGCCGCCAGAGGCCGGGCGCGACCTGCCGCGCCGGGAGAACGGCCGCGACACCCGGCGCCGCAACGAGGCGCGCGACCGCCTCCGGCGGTGGCGGCGTATCCGTGATCGCCGTGATCGGCGCGTAGCGGCCGCGGATGCCTTCCCGGTCGAGCGTCTCGGCGACCTGGCGCGCACTCGCGGAGGCAGGCAGCGTCGTCGCGTCGACGCCGACGAAGTGGACACCGAGCGCCGGCAACGCCAGCAGGACCAGCACGGAGGCGGAGATCGCGGCGACCCGCCCCGGCCGTTGCATCACCCAGGCGGCAAGGCGTCCCCAGCGTCCACCCGACGGAACCTGCTGCAGCCGCCCGGGCGCGAGGGCATCGATCCGCGGGCCGAGCCAGTAGAGGAATGCCGGCAACGGCACGAGCGCCACGAGCCCCGCCGCCAGGGCGACGAGGACTCCGCCGAGCCCCATCGAGTAGAGGAACTGCTGCGGGAAGACGAGCAGGCAGGCCATCGAGGCCGCGACGGTGAGCGCGCTGAAGAGGACGGTGCGCCCGGCGGTGCGCATCGTCGCGGCGAGCGCCTCGGGCCCGTGCCCGTGCTGCGCGGCCTCTTCGCGCCAGCGCGAGACGATGAAGAGCGAGTAGTCGATCGCGAGGCCGAGGCCGAGGCCCGTAACGAGGTTGAGCGCGAAGACCGAGAGCGAGTGCACCTCGACGGCGATCCGGAGGCCGAGGAACGTGAGCGCAATCGCGCCCGCCCCGACGAGCGGCGGTAGGAACGCTGCCACGAGGCCGCGGAAGACCCAGAACGAGAGCAGCAGGACGAGCGGGAACGCGATCAACTCGGCGCGGCGGAGGTCGCTCTGGATCGTCTCGGTCACCTGCCGGGAGGCGATCACACCGCCGCCCAGGCGCACCTGTGGATCGCCGGCGAACGCAGCGGTCAGCCGGCCGGCGGCATCCTTCGACGCCTCGCCGCCGAGCGCCCGGAGGAAGACGAGCACGACGCCGTTCGCGTCGACGACAGTTCTCGCGACAGCGGGGTCGCGGTCGAACCGAGCGCGAGCCCGTGCGACGGCCGCGGAGCCTCCCGTGACGAGCGCGAGCACGCCGGGGTCGGCCTCGACGCCCGTCCGCCGCTCCACCTCGAGGTTGGCAAGCCGGCTCTCGGACGACAGATCGGCGAACTGGGCCGAGCCGGCATCCATGCGAGGGATGACCGTGCTTCCGATCGCGAACGCCACGACGACGATGCCGGCCGAGACGAGGGTGACCGCGCGAGCGCGGGTCGCGATCAGGTGAACCACGAGACGTAGAGAAGCAGGAGCGGCACCGGGTCGCGACGCAGCTACGCGATCAGGTTTTCCGTGTAGGCGCTGGCGACGGCCTGCGCGCGGCTGTGCGAGCCCAGCTTCTTGAGGATATGCTCGATGTGCTTCGCCACGGTGCTCTGGCAGATGCCAAGCTCTCGAGCGATCGTCGCCTGATGGAGTCCGCTCGCTAGTAGGCGCAATACTTCGAGCTCCCGCCTCGTTAAACCGCCCTTTGTGCGCGTTCTCGAATCGGAGCCATCGATGAGCCTGCGCACGCACGCGAGCAGCTCGTCGGCGACGAACGGCTTGAAGATGTAGTCGTTTGCACCGAACAGTAGCCCGGCATCCCTGTCGTAGGACTCCGTCCGAGCTCCGGATACGAACACGATCGGCAGGTCTTCGCCGAATCGGTGGCGGAGCTCACAGCACACTTCATACCCCGACTTGCCCGGCAGAGTGACCTCGAGCACGACGAGGGCCGGCCGAGAGCCGCGGGCGCTGCGAAGCGCCTCCTCACCCGTCGTCGCCTCCTCCGCGTCGAAGCCGTGGCGGGCGAGTGTTTGCGCAAGTAATGCGCGACATGCCCGATCGCCGTCGACAACGAGAACTCGCTCGCGCGCCAATACCCCCTCCATGCAAGACCATCGACACTACCACCCGAGGATCCATTGTCAACGGCCCCACATTCGCTAATTGCCGTATTGCACGTCCGCGCCCAGGGGCGTAGCGTTACACCTCGACCGTAGGCGTGCCGAGGCGGAGTACCGCCGTGCGTCGTCGGCAGCAAGCGACCAAGGGAGAGATGATGAGGAACAAGACGGTGTTCGTCGTTGCGGGGATCTGCGCCCTCGTAGTGCTTGCGGCGTCTGTCGCAGCGGCTGGGACATGGACAGAGACAGGCGACGCGGGCGACCTGCCCGGCACGGCTCAAGTGCCCTCTGGCTCTGGAGCGCTCACCGCGATCAGCGGTGCAGTCAGCGTTTCGGCGGACGCCAACATGTACAAGCTCTGCCTCACCGGAGGCGGAACGTTCTCGGCCACGACCGTCGGAACGGGGACGCTGGGCGACACCCAGCTGTTCCTGTTCAACGCCGGCGGCTTCGGTGTCGAGGCGAATGACGACGCGGGCAGTTTCACTATCCTATCGACCCTGCCTGCAGGAGGGCTCAGCCCGGCTGCACCCGGCGCCTATTACCTGGCCGTGTCGCGCTTCAACAGGGATCCCGTGAGTGCCGGTGGCCTGATCTTCCCCAACACCCCGTTCACCGGCGTGAAGGGTCCCACGGGTCCGGGTGGCGGCTCGCCGATCAGCGGCTGGTCTGGGATCAGCGGCACGGGGGCGTACACCGTCGCCCTGACGGGCGCGCGCTTCTGCCGTCAAGTCGTAACGGTCGACATCAAGCCCGGATCGAGCGTGAACCCGGTCAACCTGAAGACCAAGGGCGTCATCCCGGTCGCCATCTTGACGACACCCGACTTCGACGCGACCACGGTGAACCCGCTCAGCGTGTGCTTCGGCGACGCCGGGGATGCCTCTCAACGCGACTGCACCGAGGCCCACGGCCAAGGTCACATCGAAGACGTCGACGGCGACGGTGACAACGATCTCGTGCTCCATTTCGAGACGCAGGAGACGGGCATCGACCCGGGCGACACCCAGGCGTGCCTGACCGGCACTGCCACCAATGGTGAGACGGTCGAGGGTTGCGACACGATCACGATCACGCCCTAGCAAGCGCCTGTCCCGAGACGAAGGGCCGGGTTAGCCCGGCCCTTCGTGTTCTTCGGTGGAGGCGGTTAGCTCTCGATGGCACCTGCGCCTTTCGTCAAGCTGGTTCCGGGACCGCTTCGCGAGCCTCGGCCCCGGTTCGACGCTCGCGGCGCACGCTCGGGATCGCGAACGCGGCGACAGCACCGAGGCCGACGACGATCGCGCCGATCCAGAGCGCCGGAACTGCCCCGTCGACGAACGTCTGGCCCGTCTCGTAGCCTCCATAGCGGGCGAAGACCGATGCGAGGGCCGCGACGCCGAAGACGCCTCCGAGCTCCCGGATCGCATTGTTGGCACCCGATGCCTGGCCTTCCTGCTCGCGACGGACCGACGAGAGCACGAGGTTCGCCATCGGCGTGAAGAACAGCCCCATGCCGACCCCCGCGAGGATGAACGGGATGACGAACGAGATGTACGCCGCCGACGGCGTCGTGATGAATGCGATCCAGCCGAGCCCGATCGCCTGCAGCGTGAGACCGATGCCGAGGATCCGCTTGGGGCTGACCCTGTCGGACATCGCGCCGGCAAACGGAGCGACGAACATCGGTGCGATCGTCCACGGCAGGATCCGCAGGCCCGAGCTGAGGGGCGAGTAGCCCTGCACGGTCTGGAAGAACTGCGTCAGCAGGAAGATCGAGCCGAACATCCCGAAGAACATGAAGAGGGAGGAGAGGTTCGCGAGCGAGAACGCCTTGTTGCGGAAGAACGTCATCGGGAGCATGGGATGGGGGGCACGCAGCTCCCAGGCGACGAACGCCGCCACGAGGAGGGCGCCGAGGCCGAGCGCCGTCAGGATCTCGGGGCTCGTCCAGCCCTGCTCGTTGCCACGGATCAGGCCCCAGACGATCCCGAACATGCCGGCGCTGACGAGGCCGACGCCGGGGAGGTCGAGCTTGCCGGCCGGGCCGTGGGACTCGGTCAGCCGAAGCAGCGCGAGCGGCACGAGCAGGATCCCGATCGGAACGTTGAGCCAGAAGATGTACTGCCAGGAGAAGCCTTCGACGACAGCGCCGCCGACGACGGGGCCGAACGCGATCGCGAGACCGCCGATCGCGCCCCAGGCGCCGAGCGCGAGGCCGCGCTTCGCCGGCGGAACGGCCGCGGAGAGGATCGTCAGGGTCAGAGGCATCACGATCGCACCGCCGAGGCCCTGCACGGCACGGGCGATGTTGAGCACCTCCACGTTCGGCGCGAGCGCGGCCGCAACGGAGGCGACGGTGAAGATCCCGACGCCGATCGCGAACATCCGTCGACGGCCGAAGCGGTCACCGAGCGCCGCTCCGGTGAGGAGCAGGACGGCGAACGTGAGCGTGTAGGCGTTGACCGTCCACGAGAGATCCTCGAGGGATGCGTTGAGGTCGGTGCGAATCACGGGGATCGCGGTCGAGACCACGAGGTTGTCGAGGGAGACCATGAACAGGGCGATCGAGGTGATCGCGAACGTCCAGAGGGTTGTCGTGCGCTGTGTCATCTTCGGTGGTTCCTTTCGTCCGGTGTTTGCTTGTGATCAGTCACTTACTAGCTGGTGAAAAAAAGAGAGCTCGAGCCCTACGCGGTCATCCCCTTCTGGCAGCCGTCGATGAGCCTGTTCGACCACGGCTCGGGTCGCGTGAAGGCCTCCATCGCCATCAGGATCGTCAACATCGCACCTTTCGAGAAGAACGTGCTCACGGCCTCGGACGACTCGCCGGAGGCGCGCTCGGCGAGGTCGACGAGATCCCGCCAGGCAGCCCGCACGCTCTCGCAGATCTCGGGGTCGTCGCACGACGCCCAGCACTTCAGCATCAGCATCAGGCGGTCGCGGTCGGCCATCACGGACTCGTAGGCCTCCCCCATGGCGTGCAGCGCCTCCATCCCGGTCTTGCCGCGGGCCGCGTCGGCGAACACCTCGTAGAGGTGGTCGATCGTTCGCTGGGAGGTGGCGAGGTAGAGCTCCTTCTTCGTCCCGAAGAGGCGGAAGAGGTACGGCTGCGAGATGCCGGCGGCGCGGGCGATGTCGTCGGTCGAGGCTCCGTGGAGCCCCTTCCGTGCGAACTCACGCGTTGCAGCCTCGAGCACGGCGGCCCGGCGCTCGTCGGCGGTATGGCGATGGGTCGTCGTCGTCATAGTAGTAAGTATTCACTCACAAATCGGATTTGTCAAGCAGGGAGTCTCCCGGAGGGTGTCTCCCCCCTCCTGTCTCCCGGGAGCTGTCTCCCGGAGGGAGACACCCTTCGTGCCGACTTCGGAACGATCTATCCACAGACGGCCGGGGGAGAACCGGCAGTGGCCGCTAGATAAAGCGGGCGAGCGCCTGTGCGACCCGGTCGCACTCGGCCTCGCTCATCGACGTCGCCAAGGGCAACGCGAGCGCCCGGGCGAAGGCCCGGTCGGCGCCGGGAAACGGGCCCTGGTCGCGATAGGCGCCGAGATGGTGGAGCGCGTAGGTGCCGACCTGCACCTCGATCCCCTCCGCCCGGAGAGTCTTCAGCGCCTCGTCACGGCGGTCGAGCTGGATCACGTACGCCTGCCGGCCGTGCCGGTCGCCCTCGGCTGCCGACGGTGTCAGAACGAGGTGCTCGAGCCGCTCCGTGTACCAGCCGGCGACCCGCTCGCGCGCGGCGAGCAGCTCCTCGAGCCGGGCGACCTGCGGGATCCCGATCGCGCAGAGGAGGTCGGGCAGGCGATAGTTGAGCCCCGGCTCGGGGATGTCGTAGTCGCCGTGCGTCACGATCCCGTGGTGGCGGAAACGGCGGATCGCGTCGGCGAGCTCCGCGTCGTCGGTCGTGACGGCGCCACCCTCCCCGGTCGTGACGATCTTGCGCGGGTGGAACGAGAGGCAGCCCATCACGCCGAGCGCCCCGCAGGGCGTGCCGCGATACCGTGCGCCAAGGGCGCCGGCGGCGTCCTCCACGAGCGAAACTTCCTGCGGCACGGCCGTCTGCAGCTCCTCCCACTCGACCGGGCGGCCGAAGAGATGCACCGCGATCACGGCCTTCGTACGCGCGGTGACGGCAGCGGCGACCTGGGCTATGTCGAGGTTGAACGTATCGGGGTCGACATCGACGATCACCGCGTGCCCGCCACAGAGCTCGACGGCGTTCGCGGTCGCAGGGAACGTGTACGCGGGGACGATCACCTCGTCGCCGGGCCCGACCCCGAGGGCCATCATCGCCAGGTGAAGAGCCGCCGTGCCCGACGAGAGGACCACCGCGTCCGCCGTGCCACAGGCGCCGGCGATGGCGCACTCGAGCTCCCCCACCTTCGGGCCCATCGTCAGCATCCCCGTCGCAACAACCTCGGCGACGGCGGCCAGCTCGGCCTCGCCGACGTCCGGGCGCGCGAGGCGGATCGGCTCGCTCACGAGCCGGAAGGGCGGTTCGTCCGGTACCAGTCGATCGTGCGTTCGAGCCCCTCGTCGAGCTCCACGGCCGCCTCGAAGCCGAGCAACTCGCGGGCCTTCCCCATGTTCGGGATCCGCAGCTCGACGTCGACGTAGTCGAGCGGGGTGAAGACGATCTCTCCGGAGGCGCCGGTGATCTGCTTGATCCGCCGCGCGAGGTCGTAGATCGTGACGGCCGAGCGCGCGTTGCCGATGTTGAAGCTCTCGCCCACGGCGTTCGGGTGCTCGAGGCCGAGCAGCGTGCCGTGCACCATGTCGTCCACGTAACACCAGGCCCTGATCTGCGAGCCGTCGCCGTGGATCGTCAGGTCACGGCCGTCGAGCGCCGCCTCGATGAAAGCGCGGATCGCTCCGCCGCCGATCTGCCCCGGCCCGAAGATGTTGAACGGGCGGACGGAGACGGTGGGCAGGCCGAACTCGGCGTGGTAGGCGTGCGACATGTGCTCGCCTGCGAGCTTCGAGACGGCATAGGTCCAACGCGCCTCGCCGACGGAGCCGATCGTCGTCACCTGCCCCTCGCCGACGTTGAATGCGTGCGCCCCGAAGACCTCGCTCGTGGAGAACTCGACCATCCGCTCGACCGTGTCCTGCGTTGCGAGCGCCGCCTCGAGCGCGTTGTAGGTGCCGATCATGTTGACCCGCATCGTCCGCACGGGGCTCGCGAGCACCGTGTCGACACCCGCTATACCCGCCGCGTGGACGATGTGCGTCATGCCCTTCGTCGCCTCGGTGAGGCCGGGCAGGTCGAGCACGTCGCCCGGCACGAAGTGGAAGTTGGGATGGTCGCCGAGATCCGTGCCCGAGAGGGCGTCACGGTGGAGGTTGTCGAACGCGAACACGTCGTTCGCATCGACCAGCCTGCGGGCGAGCGTCGTTCCGATGAAGCCGGCACCGCCGGTGATCAGGATCCTCTTGCCGCTCAGAGCCACGCGGCGAGTGTAGCGACGTCCCGCGAGAGGACATCGCACCGCAGGGCGCTCATGGCACTCGTCACGGGTGGCTCCTACGGCCGCGCCCAAGGGGAGAGGCTTCAGCCTCTCCCCCGGGTTCCGTCCTGCATCGACGTCGAACCCCCGGCAAAGGCTGAAGCCTCTGCCCGAAACGAAGTAGCATCGCCCGGTGTGAAGACCGTCCTCTTCGTCGGCGCAGGGCGCCATCAGCGTCGCGCCATCATGCAGGCGCGCGAACAGGGCATTCGCGTCGTCGCCGTCGACCGCAATCCCGACGCCCTCGGGCTCCAGGTCGCGGACGTCGGTGAAGCCGTCGATTTCACGGACGTCGACGCGGTCACGGAGGTCGCGCGCCGCCACGCCGTGGACGGCGCCCTGACGGTCTCGGCCGACCGCGCCGTGCCGGTCGTCGCCGCTGTGACCGAGCGACTGGGGCTGCCCACGATCGGTACCGCGGTCGCGCAGCGCATGCGCAACAAGATCGTGATGCGCCGGGCCTTTGCGGAGGAAGGCGTCCCTCAGCCTCCTTTTGCGGCCGTGCGATCGCTCGGCGAGGGGCGGCGGGCGCTGAGCACGGTGGGGCTGCCCGCGGTGCTGAAGCCGGCCGACTCGGGAGGCCAGCGTGGCGTCTTCCGGATCGAGAGCGCCGACGACCTCGACCGCCACCTCCATGCAGCCCTCGCGGAGTCTGCGGAGCAGGAGTGCATCCTCGAGGGGTTCGTCGAGGGGACCGAGATGAACGGGATCGTGATCGCGCGCAGCGGCACAGCCGAGGTCGTGACCTTGTCGGATCGGCTGCGGCCGCCCGGGATCGGCTTCGGCGTCGGCTGGATCCACGTCTACCCTGCGTCGACCTACGGAGACCAGCTCGCGCTCTCGGAGCGCGTCGCGGCCCGCGCGGTCGAGGTGCTCGGCCTGCGCGACGGCATCGCGTTCCCACAGCTGATCGCCCATCCCGACGGCTCCGTTGCGGTGGTCGAGGTCGCGGCGCGGATCCCGGGGGGCCAGATGGCCGATCTCGTGCGGCACGCAACCGGCGTCGATCTCATCGACGTGGCCCTGCGCTTCGCGCTCGGCGAGCCGGTACCCGACGAGCTCGCCCGCCCTCGGTTCCAGCAGCCGCTTGCGATCCGCTTCCTCACGGCCGAGCCCGGCCCGCTGCCGACCGGCCGGGTGACCCGGATCGGCAGCCTGGAGCCGGTGCTCTCGGCCGAGGGCGTCGTCCAGGCGGACACGTACCTGCAGGTCGGCGAGACGATCCGGCCGGTGCGCCTCGACGGCGACCGTCGGGGCTACGTGATCGCGATCGCCGACAACAACATGGCAGCCCGCGACCGGGCCGAGGCGGCGGCGCGACTGCTCACCGTCGAGGTCGAGCAGTGAGCTGCACCTTCGACCTCGCGCACTACGCCGAGATCGTCGAGGCAGCGCGGGTGGGGGGCTACCGGTTCGCTCACTTCGAGGGCGCCCCGGCCGAGGGCGCCGTGATCCTGCGCCACGACGTCGACCTCTCGCTCGACGCCGCGCTCCGGATGGCCGAGACCGAGCACGACGCCGGCGCGAGCGCAACGTACTTCCTGATGACGGAGTCCGTGTTCTACAACCTCGACTCGAGCGACGGCGTGGCCGCGATCGCCCGCCTGCGCAAGCTCGGCCACCGCGTCGCGCTGCACGCCGTGTACCCGCACGCTCCCCGGGACGATCGCTTCGACCCGGTCGTCGCGTGGCACAACCCGGATCCCGAGTACATGCGGACGCCGCTCCCCGACGGCCGGATCAACGTGATGCAGGAGCCGTGGTTCGATCCGGCGACCTACCGCTCCGACTCGAACCAGCACTGGCGCTCGGGCTGCCCACATGACGACCTCCGGGCGGGAGTGTTCCCGTGGCTGCAGCTCCTCACGCACCCCGAGATCTGGGCCTACCCGGGCGAGACGATGGGCCAGACGATGCGGGCGATGCTCGAGGCCGAGCGAGAACGGCGCCTGCAGCAGCTCGCCGACGACCGGATCGATCTGGGGTGAGCCTTCAGCCTCACCTGGTCTGCGGCACACTACGGCTCGCATGCAGCTGAGCCCGATCACCGTCGTTGTCACCGCCTCGGGCGCCCCCGGCACCGCGGCGCTGCTGCGCGGCCTGCGAGAGAACGGCGAGCGAGAGGTGCGGCTCGTCGGCACGGACATGTCCGAGCGCTCGGTCGGGCGCCATCTCTGCGACGCGTTCCATCTGGTGCCCTCGGGTGCGGATCCGGGCTTCGCCGACTCGATCCGGTCCGTCGTCGAGCGTGAGGGCGCCGACTGCGTGCTCCCCCAGTCGTCGTTCGACCTCGAGGGCCTCGCCGAGCACCGGGACAGCTTCCCGGTGCCGGTGCTCGTGTCGAAGCCCGATGCGATCTTCCGCTCGAACGACAAGGCCGAGACGTACGCGTTCCTGCACCGGCTCGGGCTGCCGGCGCCGGCTTTCCGGCGCGTCAACGGCGCGACGGAGGTCGAGGCGGCCGCGCTCGAGCTCGGCTACCCCGACGTCCCTGTCTGCTTCAAGCCCGTGTTCTCGTCCGGCTCGCGCGGCTTCCGGATCCTCGATCCGACTGTCGACCGCACCCACCAGCTGCTGAACGAGCGGCCGGGGTCGGTCGCGATGCGGCTCGAGGAGGCCGTCGAGCTGCTCCCCGTCGAAGGAGGGCCGGATCTCCTCGTGATGGAGCTTGCAACCGGAGGCGAGCGCACGATCGACGGCATCGCCGACGGCGAGCGCATCCTGCTCGGGCACCCGA
>Ga0315286_10007950_pt1 | contig 10408 bp, 12 predicted proteins | sample YL17G10_0_MG_FD_205038 | JGI IMG/M metagenome (GOLD analysis project Ga0315286, IMG submission 205038) | Sediment microbial communities from Yellowstone Lake, YNP, Wyoming, USA - YL17G10_0 | ecosystem: Environmental > Aquatic > Freshwater > Lake > Sediment | place: USA: Wyoming | collected...
CTGTAGGGGGCGATCAAAAGGGAGCCAAAAGCGGCACTGGTGGCGTCATGCGGAAAGAGCTTAGTCCAAGGCTCTCCCCGTATTTTCGTTCATCGGGCGTGTCTCAGGGTTCTGGTTGGCGGCGGGGCTCACTTTTTGCTCCGATAGGACCTCCCCTCGCAGATGATGAAGCGGCCGTTCATGCTGAGCCGGTCGAGGATGGCCGAGGCCGTGACCGAGTCGAAGATCTTGCCCCACTGGGAGGGGACGAGGTTGGTGGTGACGATGGTGGTGCGGACCTCGGTCCGTTTGGAGATGACCTGGAAGAAGGCGTCGGCCTGCTCTTTGGTCGGGACGACGTAGCCGAGCTCGTCCAGACACAGGAGCGGCACCCTGGAATAGTACTCGATGAGGTTGTAAGAGCTTTTGGCCTTGGCCAGTTTCGAGGTGAAGTCGAAGAGGGTGATGAAGACGGTTTGATGGCCCTTCTGGACGGCCTGATGGCAGAGGGCCGTGGCCAGATGCGTCTTGCCGACGCCGGCCGCCCCGACCAAAACGAGGTTGGCGGGTTTTTTGAGGAAGTCGGTCTGGACGAACTCCATGATCTTGTCGCGGGGGACCTTGGGATTGAACGTCCAGTCGAAGTCGTCGAGGAGCTTGGGGCGGCCGATGCCGGACATTTTCATCAGGTACTCGATCCGGCGCCGTTCCCGGCTCCGGCGCTCTTCCTGGAGGAACCTCTCGAGCAAGGTCCGTTCGGTTTCGGAAAAGGCCTCGACGCTCTGGAGCAGCCGGAACTCCTTCCACAGATCAGATAAGGTCATCGTAGTCATCGAGCCTCCGGGCTTCGTAGACGATCTCGAGAAGGCGCTCGTCCTGGGGCCGGACCGTGGGCGGCTCCGTCCCGCCGGCGTGTTCGAGAAGGCTGTGGACGTACTTGACCTTGTAGACCTTGAGGGCGTTGGCCTCGCGTACGGCCGAGAGGAGCGTCTCTTTGGCGCAGTCCCGAAGAAGCCGGAACAGGACGTAGGCGGCCTGGACGGCGTCTTCGCCCTCGGCCCCGACGGACTCGAGGAAGCTTCGGACCTCCGGGCCCAGGCCGCCCATGAGCTCGTAGATCCGCTGGAACTTGGAGCGGGGCGAACGCAGGAGAAGCCCTTCCCGATGGCCAGGACTCTCGGCCTTGCCGTGCCTGGTGAAGAGCCGGGGATGAGCGGCGACGCGGCGGCCCTGGACCAGGATCTCGATTGTCGCCGGAAGCGCCAGGACCTCCGCGGCCGTCCCGGCATACGCCGTCGGCGCCGAGTAGCGGTTGGTCTCGAACTCGACGAAGGCGGTCTTGGAAACGGCAGCCGGCACACGGCGATAGGGCCGGGCGTCGATCTGAGGCAGCGGCCGGAGCTTCTCCTCGGCCAACATCTCGGCGGGCGTCCGCCTGGTCGTTCGATGGACCCGGAGGTTCCGCTCTTTCTGCCAGGAGAGGACCTTGGCGTTGAGTTCCTCAAGACTCGCGACGGGGGTGACTCGGAGGAAGGCCTTCAGATCTCGAATAAGTCTTTCGACGCGGCCTTTCTCGTTGGCCCTGGCGACGTTGCAGGCGTGGATCGAAAATCCGTAATGGCGGGCGAAGTCCAAAAACTGGGGATTGAACCGGATCTCCGGAGTCCTTCGGATGACGACACTCTTGAGGTTGTCATAGCGATGGCAATGGGCGACACCACCTATCTCATGGAAGGCCCGGATATGGCCGTCCAGGAAGAACTCCAGCGTGTGGCGGGGATAAAAGTGGATGACCGCATAGCGCGACCAGGCCAGGACATAAACGAACCCGTAGACAGGCGTTGGTCCGAGCTTCCAGTCGGTCCAGTCGACTTGGGCTTCCTCCCCCGGCAAAAACTCCAGCTCGAAGAAGGCCTGGGCCCGCTTTTTCCGAAACGTCATCGTCGCTTGCTTGACCGCCCCGTAGCCGCCCTTGTAGCCGTAGCCGCGGAGTCGGTCGAGCACCTGGATGGCCATGAGAGAAGGGGTCGACTTGTACCACTCGGCGATCAGCCGCTCGTAGGGCGCGATGATCAAGGGCTTGGGGGGCTTCGGGGCGACCGGCCCGAGGATCCGCGAAACGGTCTTGCGGCCCATCCCGAGCTGGGCCGAGATCTGGCGCATCGTCAGGCGCTCGACTTCCCACAGCCGCCGGCACTCGATCCTGCGCGTCTCGTCCATCACACTGAAGATAAGACCGCTTCCGCCCGCCGTCCATCGCGTCTTGTATCATCCCCCCGGTCCAGTGGCTATAAATGTCGTCCGGTCAATGCGTTCCAGCAGTATCTCGTCTTGTATCATCTCCCTCGGAAGACCGCCCGGTATCAGCAAAGTCATTTTGAATAAAGGCCTTAGAAGGGGTATCTTGTCTTGTATCATCGGCCGGGGAGTGTTTTTCCGGGCCTCACGCCACTTTTTGACGTAAGGATACCGGCCGCGAAAGTAGCCCGGGTTGCGCTCGGTCCAGCGGTGTTGGGCTAGGAGCTTACGGGCCTTCCGGCAGATCTCCCTCCGGCAAGCCTTCTGCCACCGGGCGACCCGGGGATCGGGTCTGTAGTACCGACCGCAAAACTGACATCTCTTGAGCACCCTCGGCCTCCCTCGCCTGAACGATGAAGGCCATTGTAGCGGGTTGCCCGAAGAAAAGACGAAACTCTATGTCCCGGCCGGCGTCATAAAAACCCTCTTCCCCCCTCTGACTCCAGCCTGGCCGGAATCGGTCCCCTTTTTACTGCCGCCAACAGCCGCCCCCCGGACTTCGGAGTTCGTACTGAAGGACTTCGACCAGCGGGCCGTTACCAGAAAGGAAAACGGCGGGTGCGCTGGGTATGCCGTTTGCCCGTGGCACGGTCAGGTCATCTAAATAGTGGGCATGAACGGTACGGAGTCCAACGAGGGTTTTTCCAGCGCCGGGCACCCCGGTCAGAAGTATCAATCGTTTAGATTGTTCTGCCGCGGCCTTATGGATGATATCTTTGATTTTAAAGACGGCCGGGTCGGTGGCCGCTCGGGCGCGATGGATGGGTCTGATCTCGTGGTTATTAAAAAGCTCTCTTGCTGCCTGGACGAGCGTCGGCAGCGGGCGATATGCCGATTCAGCCAGAAAAGCTTGAGGGGTAAGAGGGGGCAGTCTGGGGTCATGAGGCAGGTCATTGATAAACCTGTCTACGGCATCTGGGCCAAGGATATGGACATCATGCTGTCGGCTCAAGTAGCCCCGGGCTTTCATGGGAACACATAGGGCCAGGACTGGACGGGCCGCGCATTCTTGATGGTAACAACGAAGGTCTCTGACGTAGGCGGCGGCTTGATCGATGTCGGCCTGAGAAGGGCTAAGTTTTCCTTTAAGTTCTAGGACAACAACCGAGCCTTTGGCCAGGAAGATGACATCCGTCCGCCGGGATTCCATGGGCAATGTGTATTCGAGAATGGTCGAATAATCGGGAGACGCCTTGTCCGTCTCGAGGATTTCGCCGACTTCGCTCTGGAGCGGCGGGATTGAATCGTCCCATGCCCGGACCTGTTTCGGCCCGGCATCCTTGACATAAGCACTCAGGCTCTCTCGAATGAACTTGGGGGAAGTTGACCGGAAATGCGGGAACTTTGAATTCCAACCGCAGCGTTCGTATTCGCTCATGCTTCTGCCTGACTTAATGTTAGGGCTAATAGTAGCCCAACTATGATTCTGGAGGCAACCTGCATTTTTGTGAACGAAAAAGCGCGATGATGGTAGACCTCCCCAACTGGCTTAGAGCTCGATGGATGTGAATCTGAAAATGCTTCAAACTAATGAGTCGGAGATAGGATATAATCTCACAAAAGGGAGGTCCAACATGCCCGAATATTCGAATTCACAGCTAAGCAAGTTCGAGCAGTGCGCGCTGCAGTACAAGTTCCTCTATGTGGACAAGATCAAGCGCTACGAGGAGGGAGTTGAGGCCTTTCTGGGCCAGCGCTTCCACGACGCGATGGAATGGTTGTATGGGGAGAGAGCGTTCCGGGTCGTGCCGCTCGAGGAGCTCCTGGAGTATTACGAGAAGGACTGGGCGACGAAGTGGCACGCCGAGGTTGTGATCAGGAAGGAGGGCCGCACCCAAGACGATTTCCGGCTGATGGGGCGGCGTTTCATCGAGGACTATTACAAGCGGCACTATCCGTTCGACGAGGGACGGGTACTGGGCCTCGAGAAGTATATCCGGTTCCCGCTCGACGATGCCGGAAGATACAAATGCAAAGGGATCATCGACCGTCTCATGCTGGCCCCGGACGGGGCCTTCGAGGTCCACGACTACAAGACGGGCTCGAAACTCCCGGACCAGGCCGAGCTCGACAAGGACCGCCAGCTGGCCCTCTACCAGATCGGGGTCCAGAAGCTCTGGCCCGATGTGAAGCAAGTCCGGCTCATATGGCACCTGGTGGCTTTCGACGTCGAGATGAGGTCGACGCGTACGCCTGAGGCCCTCGAGGCGCTCAAGAAAGAGATCGGGGAGTTCATCGACAGGATCGAGGCGGCGACGGAGTATGAGCCGCACGAGTCGCCGCTTTGCGACTGGTGCCCGTATTGGGATTTGTGCCCGGTCAAGAAACATTTATCAGCACCGAAAAGCGCTTTACGGTGACGCTGAAGGAAGAAGCATAGTCCCTGAGAATCCCGTCCGGCCTCGATCGTCTTTGTTAGACAGAGGCAAAAAATAGCTTGCAAACTGTATCTGAATTGGGTACAATCGTACTCATAATGAGTACGGATACGCAAACCCAGGGACTCTTAGAGACATTGTTCGGGAAAACAAGGCGATCGATCTTAGCCCTGCTCTTCAGCCATTCGGAGGAATCCTTTCATTTGAGGAAAATTTTACGTTTGGCCGGGATTTCCCCAGGAGCCGGCCAGAGGGAGCTTAAACGGCTCTCGGATGCAGGTGTTATTCTTCGCACGGTCAAGGAAAACCAGGTTCTTTTCCAGGCGAATCCCCAATGCCCGATCTTCGAAGAGCTGAAAAGCTTTATTACCAAGACGGCCGGTGTTGTGGATGTACTGCTGGCGGCACTGGGACCGCTGGCCGGGCGCATCTCTATAGCTCTCTTGTATGGCTCCCTCGCTCGCGGCAACGCTGGCAGGGATAGCGACATCGACCTTCTTGTGGTCGGAGAAGTGAGCTTCGAGGATATCGTTGGAAATGTAGCCAAAGCTCAGGATCTCCTTAGGCGCGAGATCAATCCCATGGTCATGTCGCTCGAGGAATATCTCGACCGACGATCTAAGGGGGACCATTTTCTAGATGCGATACTGAAATCGCCGTATATCCCGGTTATTGGAGACCCGCGTGAACTTATCCGAGTGGCTCAAAAACGGCTGGCTCATTGAGCACCGAACAAGTCGCCAAGAGATCAAGCATCTCCTTCGGCTTGTTGACCGCGATTTAGTCGATTGCCGGAATTCGACGCTAAGCGCTGACTGGCGTTTCAATATCGCTTATAACGCGGCTCTCCAATGCGCCAAAGCGGCGCTGGCCGCCGCCGGATTCCGCGCGGCGAAGGACGCGCACCACTACCGGGTCATTCAATCGCTTAAATTCACGCTTAAAACTGAGGACAAGATCATTCAGACGCTTGACGCCTTTAGAAAGAAACGGAACATCAGCGAGTATAACCACGCTGGGGCCGTTACCGCGATTGAGCTGGACGAAATAAGCGTCCTTGCTGGAAATCTCCGTAAATCGGTCGAAGCTTGGATTGTAGCTGATTACCCCCGCCTTCGCCCCTAGTCTAGGACGGGAGCTCCCTCCCCGGCGACTTGTCGAAGATGAAGGCCGAGCCGGCGCTTTGGGGCGAGCTAGAAAAGGCGATCGAGAAAAACTAGGCGCCATGGAATCAGGGTGAAAAAAGCTTGATTTTCTCATACGCTTGAGTAATTATACTCAGCATCTTGAGCAAAACCTGTTTTCTTGGGGGAAAGTGATGTATAAAAGGCCCCAATTCGCGGTCCTTCAAGGTACCTGGGTACGCGGGCCCATCTCGTGGGGTCGGGCGGCATGCGGCTCGAGGAGTTCTTTGACGCGATAGTGGAAACGGTAAGCTGAATTCCTAGGGTCATGGTAAACAGTTTTCCCATGGGCAAAGAATGACCCCATGAGTCGCCAAACAAGCCATCGATGGACCTTCGCGCCGCGTTTTCGGAAGGGCGCTTTCGGGTGGCGCTCCCAGCCGGCGATCATCCGCATCCGGGAAGCGCTTTCCGAGATCAAGAAGACGGCCCGGAAAAACCCGATCCTCGGGGCCGAGGGGTCGATTTTGTTCCTCGAGAAAATTTCGGCCGCCATCGCCAATGTGGACGGATCGTCGGGGGCGATCGGCGCGGAGGTTGAGGCCACGGTCGGCGCTTTGGTCCCGATCATCGCCGGGGCTCCGGCCGATGAAGCGTTGCGGGTAAAATGGCTGGATCGACTTTGGCAGGCGGTGGAGAACGATGGCTATTCCTATGTCTATCAGCTTTCGGATCGATGGGGTGTGCTGTGCGCGTCTCCGGGGACGGCCTCGGTCTGGGCCGACTCGTTCATCGACACGGTCCGGATGATCTGGGGTGGAGATCGGCCCAGGGGAGAATACTTCAAGGGGACCCCGGCTTGTTTGAGCGCTTTATACGCGGCCGGACGGTTCGAGGAAATCCTCGAATTGGTCGGCCTGGCCCCCTATAAGAGCTGGGATTATCGGAAATGGGGGGTGAAAGCCCTCCTGGCGCGGGGAGAGAAGACCGAAGCGCTCCAATTTGCCGAGGATTCCCTCGGCCTGAACGTGAATCCGTTCTTCATCGCCGAAGCGTGTGAGGAGATTCTTCTCTCGCTGGGGCAAACCGAGGAAGCTTACCGCAAATATTCTTTTACGGCCAATCAAAAATCGACCTACCTGGCCACTTTTCGCGCCGTCGCCTCCAAATATCCGGATCGCGCCCAGCGCGACATCCTGGGGGACCTTGTCGCCTCCACACCGGGGGAGGAGGGCAAATGGTTTGCCGCGGCAAAATCGGCGGGTCTTTACGAAGAGGCCATCGAGCTGGCCAACCGCACGCCCTGCGATCCCAAGACCTTGACCCGGGCGGCGCGTGATCTGGCGGAAACGGAACCGCGATTCGCCTTGGAAGCAGGGTTGGCGGCGCTCCGATGGATCGCGGAGGGTTACGGATATGAAATTACCGGGCTGGACGTCCGGGAAGCTCATGACCGGACTATGCGCGCCGCGGAGATCATCGGGTGCCGCGAAGACGCCCTGAGCCGCATTCGTAAACTGGCCGAGAAAAATTCGGACGGCGCCCGAATCCTGGCCGCGATCCTCCGGCAAGATCCGGGAGGGATGCGGTAAGATCCGATCCAGTCGGGCCGTGACGTGCCGTTATCATCATCAAATCTGATGATTATTGCGCATGAAGGTAAATATAACTTGCTTTCATGTGCTATTATCACTATAATTTATAATTATGAACGCACAAAACGGCAAGTCATCCGAATTTTTTGCCACTCACTCTGTGTTCAGCCATGGGGAGTTCTTGGCCACTCTCGAGGCTCGTGGCCGCAGTAAAGCCACCGCTAATAATCTCCTTGCCCTGCACTTAGCCTCAGGAAAGCTCTTGAGGGTAAGGCGTGGGCTATACGCGGTGCTTCCCCGAGGCGTTAATCCGGCCTTGGCGGATGTCGACCCTTATCTTGTCGCGTCCAAGCTTCAGGACGATGCCGTTGTCGCTTACCACGCCGCGCTGCAATTTCACGGGAAGGCGTACTCGCTGTGGCGAAAATTCCATTATTTCTCGAGCAGGCGGGCTCGGCCGTTCTCTTTCCGGGACCAGCAGTTCGTTTCCGTCCAGGCGCCGGCGACACTCCGGACCCTTCCGGACATCGGCGGCGGAATCCTCGAAGTGCGGTACGCAGGAGGTCTCGTGCGGGTAACGAGCTTGGAGCGAACGCTGGTCGATGTCCTGGACGCGCCGAATAAAGGTGGGGGATGGGAAGAGATCTGGCGATCCTTGGAGATGGTCGAGTTTTTCGACCTCGATGCCGTGATCGCTTTTGCTAGGAATCTGGGCTCGGCGCTTGCCGCGGCGCGGGTCGGTTTTTTCCTGGAACAGCACCGTGAGACGCTGATGGTCGAAGATAAGCACCTCGACGGCCTTAGGGCGCTGGCGCCGGCCCAGCCGCGATACTTTGAGCGGAAGCGGGGGCCTGGGAAACTCGTCTCGCGTTGGAACCTGATTGTCCCCGAACGCATATTGAAGCGGGACTGGGAGGCGAAGGAGTGAGGTTCTTGCTGGAGGACTTGCAGAGAGAGGCGGCCGCGGCGGGCTTCCGGGCGGAGCCCCTGGAAAAAGCTCTTCGGCTGCTGGAGGCCCTCGAAGCTCTGCGGAGCCATCCCTTCCTCAAGGAACGGATTGCCCTCAAGGGCGGAACGGCGCTCAACCTTTTCATTTTCGATGCGCCGCGGCTTTCCGTAGACATCGACCTGAACTATATCGGTTCCGCCGATCGTGTAACCATGCTTGAAGAAAGGCCGAAGATCGAGCAAGCCGTCCAGGCGGTCTGCGGGCGGCTGGGGATTAGGATTCGGCGCGTTCCGGGAGAGCATGCGGGCGGAAAGTGGCGTTTGTCCTATAACGGCGCAGCGGGCCGGTCGGGGACGCTTGAGCTCGACATGAGCTTCATGTATCGGATTCCTCTCTGGCCGCCGGAGCTGAGGGATTCTCGTCCTTTGGGGTCGTTCTCGGTGGCTCAAATTCCTGTTCTCGACGTGCATGAGCTTGCCGTCGGCAAACTCGCGGCCATCTTCAGCCGTGACGCCAGCCGGGACCTCTTCGATGCCCATTGCCTTCTGCGGGATCTCAGTTTTGATTGGACGCGTCTCCGTCTGGGTTTTGTTGTCTATGGCGGAGCGTCTCGTAGAGATTGGAGGACAGTCAAGGTTGAGGACATTACGGCCGACCCCAAGGATGTTGAACAGCAGCTTGTTCCCATGCTCCGCGCCGATCTGGCGCCCGGAAGAACGGATATCGGGCTGTGGGCCAAAAAGCTCGTCGATGAATGCCGCGGATTCATGTCCGGCCTGCTTCCGTTCCAGCCACATGAGATTGAGTTTCTAGCGTTCCTGAACGATCAGGGTGAAATCATTCCGGAGCTGTTGACAAAGGACGCGGGGATGCAGGAAATCATCCGGAAGCATCCCGGGCTGCTGTGGAAAGCCCTGAACGTGCGGCAGTTTAAGAAGGGGAAATGAAGCATAAACAGGAGCAGGCCCATGCCTGAATATTCGAATTCACAGCTCGGCAAATATGAGCCGTGTGCGCTTCAGTACAAGTTCCTCTATGTGGACAAGATCAAGGGCTATGAAGAAGGGGTCGAGGCGCTGCGTTCAACGTGAGCTCCGTTCGCTCTCCAGGAACTCCTGCGGGCTGAGGATGCGGATCCCCATGTAGTCGCCGATCGCCTGAAGGTCGCGGTCGCCGGTGATGACAACGTCGGCCTTAAGCGCAACGGCGCACTCGATGAACTTGTCGTCGGCCGGGTCGCTGGGAACGATCTTCAGCGCTGGGGTCTTGGCCGCGAAAATCACATAAGTCCCTCGAGCGAAGAGGTCGAGCAGCTCGGGGAGCTCGTCTTCCCCATCGAGCCCGAGCCGGCGAAGGACGGTCGCGTATTCGTCGACGATCGGCGCGGACAGGCAGAGCGTGAGCTCGCCGGTTTTCCAGAGGTCGATGACTTGGCGCGGGTTGCCGCCGAAGAACGACGAGACGAAGACGTTGGTGTCGACGACGGCCTTCATAGGCTGGCTTTTCTGGCCTTGGCGACAGCCTCGCCGACGGAAGAGGCGCGTCCGCCTCGAGCGGCGAGTTTATTCCCTATCCGGTCCCAGAGGCCGTCGATGTAGGCGGTGATGTCCCTCTCCTTGACGTAATCGCGGATGAGCTCACGGACCATCCGGCTTGTCGTCTTGCCTTCGGCCCGGGACAGACGCTCCAGGCTTTTCTTGAGGTCTGGATCGATTCGGATCATCAGTTGGTCGGCCACGGCAGTCCTCCAAATATCTCTTGTATATACAATATAGCATTTAGCGGGCGGCGTCAAGCCGAATCCTAAATTGAGTAAATATGCGCAGCATCTTGAGTAAAACCTGTTTTCTCGAGGGGAATTGATGTAAAGATGATCGTCAGTTGGCTTTGGGCAATAAGCCGAGCATCCGACGCAGGCGGTCGAAGTCGATCCGGACTTGAGGGGGAGTAGCTGCGTCCTGCAATCTGTCGTAGTAGTCGAGGAGCGCGTTGAGCTTTTCCCGGCCTTTCTCGGTCTTGGCGGCCTGGAGGGGCGTGAGACCCCCGAGTGCAGGGACTTTCTCGTTGGGCCACTTCTTGAAGTAA
>Ga0315286_10007951_pt1 | contig 10408 bp, 21 predicted proteins | sample YL17G10_0_MG_FD_205038 | JGI IMG/M metagenome (GOLD analysis project Ga0315286, IMG submission 205038) | Sediment microbial communities from Yellowstone Lake, YNP, Wyoming, USA - YL17G10_0 | ecosystem: Environmental > Aquatic > Freshwater > Lake > Sediment | place: USA: Wyoming | collected...
GGGTGACGATCGAGTTGATCACGCCGATTGCGATGGATGAGGGGTTGCGGTTTGCGATTCGCGAGGGCGGACGCACCGTAGGGGCCGGCGTGGTCGGTAAGATCCTGAAGTGAGGACGGCTGAGTGCGGGATCGCTTGTCGCATCTACAGCAGAGCGAGCGACCAGCGCCGAACCGGCGATAAGCGGGAAGTATGAACGACAAGATTCGGATTCGATTGAAGGCGTACGATCATCGATTGCTCGATCAGTCGGTGAAGGAGATCGTCGAGACGGTGCGGCAAACAGGGGGCCGAGTCGCTGGCCCGATCCCCTTGCCGACACACATCGAGCGTTTTACGGTGAATCGCTCGCCCCACGTCGACAAGAAGTCACGGGAACAATTCGAGATCCGCACCCACAAACGGCTGCTCGACATTATCGAGCCGACGCAGCAGACCATCGACGCCCTCGGCAAGCTGGATTTGGCGGCTGGCGTCGACGTCGAGATCAAGCTGCAGTGAGTGCGACAAACGGTTGAGCTGAGATCGGCATGATAGGACTGATCGGAAAAAAAATCGGCATGACGCAAGTCTTCGATGCCAAGGGCGAGCTGATCCCCGTGACCGTCATTCACGCCGGGCCGTGTACCGTGGTGCAAATGAAGACTGCGGCGAGCGACGGCTATGCGGCCGTCCAGCTGGGCTATGGCGAGAAAAAGCCGCAGCGCGCTACGAAGGCCTACCGCAACCACTGCCTCAAAGCCGGCAAAGGTGTATTCACGTTGCTCCGCGAATTCACTCCGGACACGGCCGATACCTACGCGGTTGGGCAGGAGATCACGGTGGACAGTATCTTCAAGCCCGGTGATCGCATCGACGTCACCGGTACCACAAAGGGCCGCGGCTTCACCGGCGTGATCAAGCGGTACGGCTTTAGCGGCTTTCCGGGAAGCCACGGCACGCACGAATACTTCCGCCACGGCGGCTCGATCGGTAACCGGTCTTACCCCGGCCGCGTTTTCAAAGGGAAACGGATGGCCGGCCAGTACGGCAACGAACGCGTCACCACGCAGAACCTCGAGGTGATTGCGGTGCGCCCGGCGGAGCACGTGCTGCTCGTGCGCGGCGCCGTTCCGGGTGCACGCAGTGGTTTTCTGCTGATGCACCCGGCGACCAAGGGAGCCACCCGTGGCTGAACCACTCACTGTCCCGGTAGTGTCCCAACAGAAGGAAGCCGTTGGCGAGATCACGCTCTCGGCTGCCGTCTTCAATGGCCCCGTTCGCAAACACCTGCTCTACGAAATAGTGCGCATGCAGCAGGCGAATCGGCGCGCTGGTACCGCGTCGACCAAGACGCGCGGCTTCGTCCGCGGTGGCGGGAAGAAGCCTTGGAAGCAGAAAGGCACCGGCCGGGCCCGCGCTGGCAGCATTCGCTCACCGCTGTGGGTCGGCGGTGCCACGATCTTCGGACCGCAACCGCGCGACTATTCATACCGGCTCCCCAGCTCGGCGCGAAAGGCCGCACTGCGCTCGGTGCTCGCCGCAAAGGTACGTGACGGCAAACTGCTCGTTTTGGATAAGATCACCCTGGACGCGCCGAAGACCAGGCTGCTGGCGAAGCTGCTCGCCGATCTCGAAGCGCCGAACGCTGTGATCATCATTCCAGGACGTGATGAGACCTTGGAGCGCGCCGCGCGCAATCTGCCGCATGTCAAAGTGCTGCGCGCCGAGGGCGCCAACGTCTACGACGTGCTCCGCTACGATCGCCTGCTCCTCACGCAGGACGCCGTCGAGGTGCTGCGCGCAAGGTTGGAATCATGAAGGATTTGCTGCACGTCATCCGCTCACCGTTGATCACCGAGAAGGGGACCCTCGTCAACGAGCAGGGAAACCAGTTCGTGTTCAAGGTGCGCCCGGAGGCGAACAAAACCGAGATCCGCCGCGCCGTGGAAACCTTCTTCAAGGTGAAAGTTGAAAAGGTACGCACGATGAACTACCTGGGGAAGAACCGTCGCGTGGGAAAATCCGCCGGCCAACGTGCCCGCTGGAAAAAGGCCTACGTGACCCTGGCGACCGGACAGCGAATTGATTTGTTCGAGAGCGTGTAACCATGCCACTGGATCAGTATAAGCCGACTTCCGCAGGCCGCCGCTTCCAGAGCGTTCTGGACTTCTCCGAGCTCACCGACAAAGAGCCCGAGCGCCGGCTGCTCGCACCGCTGCGGCGCACCGGGGGCCGCAATGCCCTCGGCCGCATGACCAGTCGCCACCGTGGCGGCGGCCACAAGCGCCGCTACCGTATCATCGATTTCCGCCGCGACAAGGACCAGGTGAGCGCCTCCGTGGCCGCGCTGGAATACGATCCGAACCGCTCGGCGCGACTCGCTCTGCTGCAGTACGCCGACGGCGAAAAACGCTATATCTTGGCGCCGGTCGGCGTACGGATCGGAGATAAAGTCACGGCCGGTGATGGCGCGGACATCAAACCCGGGAATGCGATGCCGCTGCGCCAGATCCCACTCGGGACGATGGTCCACAACATCGAGCTGAAGCCGGGCCGTGGGGGCCAGCTGGCGCGTAGTGCCGGGTCGGCCGCGCAGCTCATGGCGAAAGAAGGATCGCGAGCTCTCCTGAAGTTGCCGTCGGGGGAGCTGCGCTACGTGCAGCTGATCTGCCGCGCCACCGTTGGCCAGGTGGGGAACGTGGACTACGAGAACGTCTCGGTCGGCAAAGCCGGCCGCAGCCGATGGCGCGGGAAACGGCCGCATGTGCGTGGCGTGGCCATGAACCCCGTCGATCACCCGCACGGCGGCGGCGAGGGGCGCTCCAAGGGGAATCACCCGCAGTCACCCTGGGGGCAGCCGGCCAAGGGCTTCAAGACGCGGCACAACCCACGCACCGACCGCTTCATCGTCAAGCGGCGGAGCCGATAGGAGTAGCCAGGTGGCGCGTTCGATCAAGAAAGGTCCGTTCATTGATCAGCATCTCCTCAAAAAGGTCGAGGCGATGAACACCTCGCGGGACAAACGGGTTATCAAGACGTGGTCGCGGCGCTCGACGATTGCGCCGGAGATGCTCGGCCACACGTTCGCGGTGCACAACGGGCGCAAGTTCATCCCCGTCTTCGTGTCGGAAAACATGGTGGGGCACAAGCTCGGCGAATTCTCGCCGACGCGGACCTTCCACGGGCACTCCGGCGACCGCAAGGCCGAAGTGAAGCCGGCCGCGGCACCGGCGGCGAAGGGGTAGACATGGAAGCCCGTGCAGTCAGTCGCCACATGCGCATCGCCCCACGGAAGATGCGGCTGGTCATCGATCTCATCCGCGGCAAGAACGTGGGTGAGGCGTTGATGATCCTCGACTTCTTGCCGCGCAAAGGCGCGCGTCTGGTGGCGAAGACGCTCAAATCGGTCATCGCCAATGCGGAGAACGTCCAGCGCGTCGATGTGGATCGCTTGTACGTGCGCCGCGTGGTAGTCGATGGGGCCACGACCCTGAAGCGGTTCTTGCCCCGCGCCCACGGGCGTGCGACGCCACTGCGCAAACGGACGAGTCATCTTACCATCGTCGTCGACGAGCGCAGGTAGGGCGCCGAGAGGAAGGTATGGGTCAGAAGGTACATCCCAAAGGCTTTCGGTTGGGAATCATCGAGCAGTGGGATTCAAAATGGTTTGCGCGCCGCGAGTACGCGGAGCTGCTGCATGAGGATCTGCGCCTGCGCAAGTTCCTCAAGGACCGGCTGTATCACGCCGGTATCTCGAAGGTGGAGATCGAGCGGGCTGCCAGAAAGGCGAAGATCAACATCTACACCGCACGGCCGGGGATCGTCATCGGCAAGAAGGGCGCCGAGATCGAGAAGCTGAAACAGGAGCTCGCCAAGTTGACCAAGCTCGAGACGTTCATCAACATCCACGAAGTGCGGCGCCCCGATGTCGATGGGCAGTTGGTGGGGGAGAACGTCGCGCTGCAGCTCGAACGCCGTGTGGCGTTTCGCCGTGCCATGAAGGAGGCGGTCGGCCGCGCCATGCGCATGGGTGCGCAGGGCGTCAAGATCCAGTGCGCTGGCCGGCTGGGTGGCGCGGAGATCGCGCGGAGGGAATGGTACCGCGAGGGCCGCGTGCCGCTGCACACGCTGCGCGCTGATATCAGCTACGGCTTGGCGGAAGCCAAGACGACGTACGGGGTGATCGGGATCAAGGCGTGGATCTTCCGGGGTGAGGTGCTCACCAAAGAAGAGGAAAAGCAGAAGGCCGCTTTAGGCGGGTGAGACAACATGCTGCAACCGAAGAAAGTCAAGTACCGGAAGATGCAGAAAGGGCGGCGGCCCGGCACCGCGTTTCGCGGCGCCACGCTCGCCTTCGGCGATTACGGTCTGCAAGCCACCGATCGCGGCTGGATGACGGCACGTGAGATCGAAGCCGCGCGAATCGCGCTTACCCGTCACATTAAACGTGGTGGCCGCGTGTGGATCCGGGTATTCCCGGACAAACCGTTGACCAAGAAGCCCGCCGAGACGCGCATGGGCAAAGGCAAGGGCTCGCCGGAGGTTTGGGTGGTGGTGATCAAGCCCGGCCGCATGCTGTTCGAAATGGAAGGCGTCTCCGAGGAGACCGCCCGCGAGGCATTCCGTCTTGCCGCGCATAAACTGTCGATACCGACCCAGTTCCGCGAACGGGTCGGCGCCGTGGGAGCTGCGCATGGAGCCTAGGGAACTGCGCGACCTCAGCGATGAAGAGCTGGCAGTGAAGGATCGCGATCTCAGGGAGTCGGTCTTCCTGCTGCGCCTGCGCCATGGGACGAACCAACTGGAGAGCCCGGTGCGGCTCAAACAGGCGCGCCGTGACCTCGCACGCCTGAAGACGATTCAGCGCGAGCGCGAATTGGGAAGGAAATAGGCGTGGAAGCACGGCAGCGAGGCAAGGCGAAGACGCGCGAGGGTGTCGTCGTCAGCGATAAGATGGATAAGACCGTCGTGGTCATGGTGGAGCGCTTGGTACAACACCCGAAGTACAAGAAATATCTACGGCGGCGAAGCAAGGTGAAGGCGCATGACGCACAGCAGCGTTGCGCGGTTGGAGACCGGGTCCTGATTGCCGAGACCCGCCCGCTTAGCCGCGATAAACGCTGGACGGTGCGCACCGTCCTAGAAAAGGCAGTGTGAGGCGGCGGTTGGTGCCGCGCTGCGGGAAACGGACATGGTGCAGTCGGAAACAGTTTTGGACGTTGCGGATAACTCCGGAGCACGCAAGGTGCTGTGCATCAAAGTGCTCGGTGGCAGCCGCCGGAGGTATGCCTCGCTCGGGGACGTGATCGTGGTGTCGGTGAAAGAGGCGATCCCGAATGCTAAGGTGAAGAAGGGCGATGTCATGAAGGCGGTCATCGTCCGCACCACGAAGGAAGTTGGGCGCGCCGACGGATCGTACATCAAGTTCGATTCGAACTCCGCGGTGCTGATCGATAACCAGCGCGAGCCCATCGGCACGCGTATTTTCGGGCCGGTGGCCCGCGAGCTGCGCGCCAAGAAGTTCATGAAGATCCTGTCCCTAGCCCCTGAGGTGCTGTAGTTCGGAGCGGCTGATGCGTGCACACCTTCGCAAGAATGACACAGTCATGGTGATCGCCGGGCGCGAGCGTGGGAAGACCGGCAAGGTCATCCGCGTACTCCCCGAAAGACACCGCGCCACCGTGGAACGGCTGAATATCGTCAAACGCCACACGAAGGCGCGCGGACCGCAAACGCCGTACGGTGTGGTGGAGAAGGAAGCTCCCATCCATCTCTCGAACCTCATGGTCATGTGTGACAAATGCAACGCGCCGGTGCGCATGGGCAAGCTGCGGTTGGAAGATGGCCGCAGCGTCCGTGTCTGTCGCCGGTGCAAGGAACAGATCGACAGGTGAGTCGATGGCGGCACGTTTGAAACAACGCTACGAGAAAGAAGTCCGGCCCGCCCTGATGAAGGAGATGGGCTACGAGAATCGCCTGCAGGTTCCCCGCTTGGATAAAGTGGTCATCAACATCGGCCTCGGAGAAGCGATTCAGAACGCCAAAGCTTTGGATACCGCGGCGGCGGAATTGGCCGCCATCGGCGGACAGAAGCCCGTCATTACCAAGGCGCGCAAGGCGATCGCCAACTTCAAGCTGCGCGCCGGTATGCCGATCGGCTGTATGGTGACGCTGCGCGCGAATCGCATGTACGAGTTCTTCGATCGCTTGGTGAACGCGGCGCTGCCGCGTGTCCGTGATTTCAAGGGTGTGTCCGACGGTTCGTTCGATGGACGAGGCAACTTTTCACTCGGCATCCGGGAGCAGATTATTTTCCCCGAGGTCGATCTCGATAAACTGGAAAAGGTGCGAGGACTGACCGTGTGTATCAATACCACTGCCAGGACCGACGCTGAGGGCAAAGCCCTGCTCAAGGCGTTGGGCATGCCGTTTCGGGCATAGGAGGACGCTGTGGCAAAAACGTGTTTGCGCATCAAGGCCGAACGCCCACCGAAATTCAAGGTGCGCGGCTACAACCGCTGCCCGCTGTGTGGTCGACCACGCGCCTTCTACCGCCGTTTCAAGATGTGCCGCCTGTGCCTGCGCATGCTAGCGCGCAAGGGGGAGATCCCCGGGCTGACGAAGGCGAGTTGGTAGGATAGATCGTATGATGACGGATCCAATCGCTGATCTGCTCACGCGCATCCGTAATGCCGCGCACGCGCGCAAAGAACAGGTGGACGTGCCGTGGTCCAAGGTGAAGGCGCGCGTGGTCGAGGTGCTCACGGCAGAAGGCTTTCTCAAGGAGCATAGCCTGATTGATCAAGACGGGCACCGCGTGCTGCGTATCTGGCTGAAATACGACGGCGCCAACCGCCCGGTGATCCTGGGACTCAAACGGGTAAGCCGCCCGAGCCTGCGGGTCTACGTCGGCGCGGGCGAGATCCCGCCCATCCGCGCAGGCCTCGGTGTGAACATCCTGTCTACCCCTGCTGGTATCCTCACTGATCGTGAGGCGCGCAAGCAGAAGGTGGGTGGCGAGATCCTGTGCGCAGTGTGGTAGTGAACCGATGTCACGCGTAGGCAAATTGGCCATTCGGGTTCCGGACAAGGTCAAGATCGATCTCGTCGAGGGGCTGGTGCGTATAGAAGGTCCAAAGGGGAAACTCGAGCACCGCCTGCCGCCGGGCATCCATGTCGAGGTCGAGGAGGGGTTCCTGCGTGTGCTGCGCGAGGCGGAGACCCGGCAGGTCCGGGCGCTGCATGGGCTCACGCGGCGCCTGATCAGCAACATGGTCCAGGGGGTGCACGAGGGATTTACCCGCACCCTGGAGATCGTCGGCGTTGGCTACCGTGCCGAAGCGCGCGGCCAGGCGCTGCACATGACGTTGGGCTACTCGCATCCAATCCTGTTTCAGCTGCCCCCCGGTGTCCAGGCGCGCGTGGATCGACAGACGGTGATTACTCTGGAAAGCATCGACCGGCAGTTGCTGGGCCAGACCGCGGCCAGCATCCGTGAGTTGCGCCCCCCGGAACCCTACAAGGGCAAGGGCATCAAGTACGCCGAAGAAGTCCTGCGCCGCAAGGCCGGTAAGGCTGCTGGCGCAGCTGGAGGAGCGTGATCGTGGCTCTCGATCCAAAACGGTTGGCGCGCGAGCGCCGCCAGGCACGCGTACGCAAACGCCTGCGGGGTACCGATGCTCGCCCGCGTCTGTGCGTTTTTCGCAGCGGCAAACACATCTACGCCCAGGTCATTTCGGATCAGACCGGGCGTACGCTGGCTGCTGCGTCCACCCTGTCGGCGGCGGTGAAACCGCAGCTGGCACGTACCGGCAACCGTGAGGCGGCCAAACAAGTGGGCACCCTCATCGCCCGGCTGTGCCAAGAGCGCGCGATCCGCGCCGTCATCTTCGATCGCAATGGATTCTTGTATCATGGTCGCGTCAAAGCGCTCGCCGAGGCCGCTCGCGAAGCGGGCTTGCAATTCTAATCGAACGACAGGAAGGACGTATGGCGGTTCCGCGAGGTAGAGATCGGATCGAGGTGCACGGCGTCGAGCTGAAGGAGAAGGTTGTCCAGATCAATCGGGTCGCCAAGGTCGTCAAAGGCGGGCGTCGCTTCAGCTTCAGTGCGCTCGTCGTGGTCGGCGACGGTGCCGGCCGTGTGAGTTATGGCTTGGGCAAGGCTAACGAGGTGCCTGAAGCGATCCGCAAGGCGATCGAGCGCGCCAAGAAAACGCTGGTCACCGTGCCGATCGTCGATGGTACCATTCCGTTCGAGGTGCACGGCTACTATGGCGCCGGCCATGTACTGCTGCGCCCGGCGGCCGATGGAACGGGAGTGATCGCTGGCGGCGGCGTGCGCGCGGTCGTCGAACTCGCCGGTGTGCGCAACGTGCTGACCAAATGCATCGGCTCCAACAACCCGCACAATATGGTGAAGGCGGCGATGCATGCGCTGAGCGAGCTGCGGACCCCGGAGAGTATCGCCGCACTGCGCGGGAAGAGCGTGGAGGAAATTCGTGGCTGAAACGGGAACCGAGCCGCACATGCTGAAGGTGACCTTGAGGCGCAGCGCGATTGGGACCACGGAGCGCCAGCGTCAAACCCTGCGAGCCCTGGGCCTGACGCGGGTGGGGAGGACGGTGATCGTGCGCGATAACGATGCCACACGGGGCAGAATCACTAAGGTGCAACACCTGATCGAGGTGAAGAGCTAAATGGATCTGAGCACGCTGTCTCCAGCACCGGGCGCCACCAAGAAGCGCAAACGATTGGGTCGCGGTCCGGGCTCCGGACATGGCAAGACGTCCGGCCGGGGCCACAAAGGCCGCGGCGCGCGCTCCGGCGGCAATACGCCACCGGGATACGAAGGCGGCCAAATGCCGTTGCAACGCCGGCTCCCGAAGCACGGCTTTCGCAACCCCTTTCGTCAGGAGTTCAGCATCGTTAATATTGGCCAGTTAGACACTAGATTCGAAGCGGGTGCGGTGGTCGATGCCGAGAGCTTGCGCGCGCAGGGCCTCGTACATAACCGGCGGCAACCGATCAAGATTCTTGCGGGCGGAACATTGAGTAAAGCGTTGACGGTCAAAGCGGATAAGTTCAGTGCCACGGCAAAGGAGCGACTGCAAGCCGCCGGTGGCAGTGCCGAGGTGGTCACCCGTGGTTGAAGGGTTCCAAAACGCGTCGCGCATCCCAGAGCTGCGGCGGCGGCTGCTGTTTACCTTCGCGATGCTCGCCGTGTATCGCATCGGCGTGGCCGTCCCCACACCGGGCATCGACGGCAAAGCGCTGGCCGCTTTTTTCGAGCAGGCGCGGAACACCATGTTCGGCCTCATCAACCTCTTTTCCGGCGGCGCCCTCGAGCGCTTCTCGATTTTCGCGCTCGGAATCATGCCCTACATCAGCGCGTCCATCATCCTACAGTTGCTCACCGTCGTCATTCCGCATCTCGAGCGCTTGTCCAAAGAGGGTGAGGCCGGCCGGCGCAAGATCACCCAATACACGCGCTACGGGACGGTGGCGCTCTCGTTCGTCCAGGGACTGTTCATCAGCGTCGGTATCGAAAAGATCGAGGCCCCGGGCGGCGGTTCCGTCGTGTTCCATCCCGGTTGGAGCTTCCGGCTCATGACGGTCCTGACGCTGACGTGCGGGACCGTGTTCATCATGTGGCTTGGCGAGCAGATCTCCGAGCGCGGCATCGGCAACGGCATTTCGCTGATCATCTTCACGGGCATTGTGGCGTCGTTCCCTTCCGCGGCGGCGACCACCTACGAGTTCGTCCGCGAGGGGGAACTCGGGGTGCTCGTGCTGGTTGCGCTGACTGCGTTCATGGTGCTCGTCGTCGGCGTGATCATCTTCATGGAGCGTGGGCAGCGGCGGGTCCCGGTGCAGTACGCCAAACGTGTCGTCGGCCGCCGCGTGTACGGCGGCCAGAGCTCGCATTTGCCGCTGAAGGTCAACACCTCCGGGGTGATCCCGCCGATCTTTGCGTCGTCCCTGCTGGTCTTTCCGGGGACGATTGCCAGTTTCGTCGATCATCCCTGGGCACGGGTGGCAGCGGAATACCTGATGCCCGGCGGCTTGTTCTATGACCTCCTGTACGTCGCCTTGATCATCTTCTTCTGTTACTTTTACACCGCAGTAACGTTCAATACCGCCGACGTGGCCGACAATATGAAGAAGTTCGGCGGCTATATTCCAGGGATCAGACCGGGGCAGCGGACCGCGGAGTACATCGACCGCATCCTGGTCCGTATTACTTTGGGTGGTGCCTTGTACGTCTCCGCCGTGTGCGTGTTGCCCTCGATCCTCGTCCGTCGATTCAATGTGCCCTTCTACTTCGGCGGTACCGCGCTGTTGATCGTCGTCGGCGTGGCCTTGGATACGGTGGCGCAGATCGAGACGCACATGCTGACGCGCAGCTATCAAGGCTTTATGAAGCG
>Ga0315286_10007952_pt1 | contig 10408 bp, 9 predicted proteins | sample YL17G10_0_MG_FD_205038 | JGI IMG/M metagenome (GOLD analysis project Ga0315286, IMG submission 205038) | Sediment microbial communities from Yellowstone Lake, YNP, Wyoming, USA - YL17G10_0 | ecosystem: Environmental > Aquatic > Freshwater > Lake > Sediment | place: USA: Wyoming | collected...
CGATAACACGAAGATTCAAATCCTGGTGCGGAAGATCGAGCCGTAAGAAGGAGGCCAATGACGACACCGAACTGGCAACTTCTTGTCGAGGTTAAGGTCCAGGCCAAGCCCGAGCACGAGGCCCTGTGGAAACTGGTGTACGAGTACCTCGCTGGTCCGCGCCGGCTGCGTTTCAAAGCCACGGGCGCCTGGCAACGCGGGCCTGACCTGACGTGCGGTCCCAATGGAGCCAGCCGGGAGGGGCTGGTGGATGCCGCCAACCTGGCCGGCGGGGCGCAGGTCGGCGCCCTGATCGGCAAGATCGGTGGGAGTACAGCCGACAAGGGCGACTCGCCGGCGCAGGTTTTTGCCGTGGGCGAGTACTGTGTAATTCACTTCCCCGACACGACCCGCGGCGGCCTGTTTCTAACGATGAACGACAAACCCCAGAACTTCGACCAGCACAGCGGCGAACTGGACGTCACCATTGAAGAGGCGCCCTAGACCTACCTGATTATGCTGCGCAAGAAAAGAGTCGGGAAGCTTCCTGCTGACGCTGGGCAGGAACAATGGGTGGAAGGCGGCGAACAACTCGCCGTAGCGCTGGTCCAGCGCGGCGGCGCACCGCACGGGTCAGGATGAAAGCGGAATGCTGGACATGGAATGGTGGCGGCGTGAGCCTGCGGCGGACCGGGAACAGGTTCTAAACGCCGAGTCACTAGAAAGAGGCTGTAGACTATAGGCTGTAGGCTGTAGGAGGCCGGGGGAAACAGTGAAAACGCAGCGCGACTCGCTGCAGCCTGAAGCCTGCAGCCTCCGGCCTACAGCCTCGGCTCTCGGCCCGCCCGGCTCAACAGCAGACCGATCAGTTCACGCTTTTTTAAAACATGCTCCACCAAGCAAAAGTCGCGCAGTTCAGGCTGTTATATCGGCTTGCAAGTCGTTGGGATTTCAAGGGCGAAGCCCTTGGCTAGCCTTCCTCAGGAATTCGCGCTCGCGAGGCCCACTTTCAGCCCAGTGTGGCTGCGATGGCTACCCGTTCGCGTCCCTGGGCGCGTACCTGTTGACCGGCTCGATTCCTTCAAGCTTTCCGAATTTCTTGACCCCTTGGGCGACGGAATCGAAAAGAGCATCCGGATTCGTTACGCGAACGCCGGAGATGATGTCTGCTCCATAGCGGAAAAGGACGTCGTTCATCGGTGTGCTTGGGCCGACAACGACGGCGGTTGCACGCCGGCTGAGTTCAAGAAGTCGGGGCAAGGTCTTGTTGATGAGGGCTGTCGCCGTGATCAGGACGATGTCAGAGCCGGGTATCACTTCCTCAGAGGCGTAGGAGGGCAGTTCTCCCTCATCCGGGTCTATCTCCAGGAAGTAGGCCGTGCGGGCGACTTGGCTGACCCGATTATTGGAAGGAAAGCGGCCGATGACGGTGACCGTCTTGCCCGCCGCGATTTCACAGATATACTCGAAAATGTTGCCTGAGCTACCCGAGGGATCGATCAGGGAGTTCAGCGCGGCCAGCCCCAGACTGCATTCCAGCGGCTCCCAATTCCTGAGGCGCAGAGCAAGCTCGAAGGCCGTTTTCTTTGTGAGTTGTCCCGAGAACTCCAGCTCCACCTTGCGGTTGGTCTTGTAGGTGTGTGCCATGCCCGTGTGTCGGCTTTCCACCACAGTCCAATAGAGGCCGACGCAGGCCCTCTTGACAGGGCAGTCGGGATGCGCCACGCTTTCCAGCAAGTCCTCGATGAGCTTCATTCGTTGTCACTCAAGAATCTCATAGTAGGGACCGTGGGCGCAGGCCAGGCACAGGGGTCCCTCATTACTGCTGATATCCCGCCCGTCGAAGATCTTCTCGCCGCATCGCGTGCAATTGACCGTGCGCCGCGGGCGCCCGGGCAGGTCCTCGGGCTTGATCGATACCCGTACCCTCTTCCAGGCCAGCAGATCAACGTCGGAGACCAGCAGGACCTTGCGGATGGCCTCCCCGGTGTGTCGGATTTCAGGTTGGACCTGCCGCACACTGACGCGGAAGGCAGCGCCGGTTTCCGTATTCACCATGGACACGGCCATCTTGCCGTAGGGCACAAGCTTTGCGCTTCGTCGCCCGAGGCGCGTGCCAGTGACGACCTGAATGGCGTCGGCGATGCAGCGGTCGTTCTCGATAAAGACAATCATCTCCTTGGGGTTCGTGGTGCCGATGAGCTCCATGGCTTTGAGCGCCAGGCGAACACCTAAGGCTTGGCCCATGCAGAGATGGCCGTGGTATTCCACACAGCGGTTGAGAAGGTCGTCAACGTCCTGGCGCATCACCGGGATTCTGCGAGGGCGATTCTCCCACGCGCCTTGGCCGGGGCTTTCCGCTCCCGTGCCTCCGCCTTCGTCTTCTGCCTCCGACAGATAGAGACCGTCTTCGAAACCGCGTAGGTCGTGATGCCGGCAACTGAAAGACCAGCTAGGCGAGTGATGGATGTATGAAGGGCATCAAAGTCAACCAGACCGCACATGTGTCACTCCTTTTGCTCGGTAGCGAGAATCCTGGAAAGAGCCCTGGACAGCATGCCAGTAATATAACCGGAAACGAGCCCGGCAGCAAGACACACACCCGCCAGCGGGGGAATGTCCTGCCATTTCACCCAGCCCGCAGTGCGCGGGAATATGGCGACCCAGTAGAAGACAAGCAAGACCGCGTTGGCCACCATCCCGGTCAGCACGCAGCGCCAGGCGTAGCTCTTGGGCCTCCCCGACGCCATGACCGCCTCAATGGCCAAGCCCGACAACCCGAGCGCGGCGAGGAACGGTAGGCTCCCGAAGGCCGCTTTTGGATTGGTTGCGACGCCAAGCAGTCTGACGATCAGCGTGCAAGAAAGGCCGAACGCGAGGGCGGCGATGAGCGCTCCTCCTTTCGCTCTTGTCAGGAGAGAGCAGCCCAACGCGACAAGGACCAGGAAGGGACCCACGACGAGGACAATGCCCGCTCCCGGTCCCGGGAGGTGCAAGACGGCATGCATCAGCGTGCTGATGGCACCCCCTGGAAAAGCGAACAGAAACAGAACGGCTCCGATACTACCGACGGCCGCGCACAAGGCAGCCTCTCTGCTATTGGGAAGTTCAAGTCTCCGACCGCCTGCTCTCGCCAAGCTGCCCACTGTCCTATCCAGTCTGGAGCTACTGTCTTGGTCGTGCACCCAGCCATCCTACATCCGGGCCGCCGTTGCTCGCAATCCCCGCGCATGCAAGCGTCTTGCGCCGCGATGAGGACCCGGCTGGTGGTCCTCGCCCCTCCGACAACTCCATGCGCGGGGTCCGAATGGTGCTCCGCTACCGGCCGCGCCGCGTCCACTGCCGGCACTGTGGAGTTCACGCCGAGGCGTTCCCCTGGGCCGAGAGGTGGGCCAGGGTCACGCGGGCGTTGGCCGGCGCGGTGGTGGTGCTGGCTCGAAGCCAGAGCTGGCAGGAGACAGCCCGCGTCTACGGGTTGAACTGGACGGGGGAAAGGGGCAGCCTGACCTGCGCAGTTTTTCTAGGGAGCTGCGCATACGGTTCGGCCCTATGCTAAGCATGATGCCGCGACGAGAGCGATGTGTGCTGCCCGGGGTTGCTTGCCACCTCACACGTGGAGCGCAATGCGGTACGGGCCGGAATGGCGCCGCGGGCGGCCGATTAGCGCTGGTCCAGCGCGGCGTCGCACCTCACGGGTCAGGATCAAAGCGGAATGCTGGACATGGCATGCTGGCGGCGTGAGCCTGCGGCGGACTGGGAACAGGTTGTGAACGCCGAGTCACTGGAGTCTGACTCCCCGGCAGGCCGCGGCGGACACTTATGCGGGGCGGCCGTTTGGGAACGAGGATTTTGTCAGCGAGATGGCGGAACGATTCGGTCGCTATTGGACTCGCGGACGTCCCAAGAAGAAGCAGGCGTTGGCCCGCCCGGCTCAACAGCAGACCGCTCAGTTCACGCTTTTTTTGAAACATGCGCCACCAAGAAAAATCGCGCAGTTGAGGCCGTCCCCATTCCCCCAGGCAGGCCATATGGGTCAGTTGACTGTTCGGAATGTTCCCGATCATATCGTGCGCGCGCTGCGAATCAGGGCGGCGCGGAACGGTCGTTCGGCAGAAGCGGAGCACCGTTTGATCCTTGCCGAACTCCTCCGAAACGACGCCCGGGATTTCTGGATGCAGGCCGACGCACTGCGCGCCCGAACTCCAAGACAAAGCACCGACAGCGGCAAGCTCCAACGCGAAATGCGAGATGAGCGATGATTGAAGCGGCGGTGGTGGACGCCAGCGTAGCGGTCAAATGGGTCGTTCAGGAAGTCGCAAGCGACCGGGCGGGTTCATTGGCCCAGGGTAGGCTTGAGGCGCCCGATCTGCTGCTGGTCGAGTGCGCGAATATCCTGTGGAAGAAGGTGGGTCTTGGCGACCTGACAGAGCACGATGCGGTTGCTCGTCTGGATGTGCTGCTCGGTGCCCCCGTGGTGCTTGCGGCGAGCCACGAGTTGCTCGAATCAGCCCTTCGACTGTCGTCCAATCTTCGCCATCCCGTGTATGGTTGCCTTTATCTCGCCCTCGCCCTGAAACGCGGACTCCCGCTTGTAACCGCTGACGAACGGCTTGCCGGTATTGCACGCAAGAAGCGCAAAGTCGCGGCATACGTGATGCTATTGAAGGATCTGCCAGACTAGGTTGTAGCAGCGTTCCTCGATTGGTCTCAGAATCGCAGGCGAAGGGCCAGTTGGAATATGCGGGGGTCGCCCGCGCTGGAGATGACGCCGTACCCGCTGCCGCCCACCGTTGCTCCGGCGGCGCCAAAATGAGGCGTGTTCATCAGATTGAAGCATTCGACGCGGAACTGCGCGGCCACCTGCTCCCTAATGGCAAACTGCTTGTACACGCCCAGGTCCAAGTTGACGTTACCCGGCGCCTCGAGAGTGTTCCTGGCCGCGTTTCCGTACGTGTAAGCAGCGTTCATAACGAACGCCTCGGTGTTGAACCAGCGATCCAGTGTACGTTGGGAACGAGGTAGTTTCGGGTTACCCACCTGGTTCGGCCGGTTGGTGGTGCCGGTATTCGCGGGGTCACCCTGGACCCCGGCCGTCACCGGCCGTCCCGACGACAGCGTCGTGATTCCGCCCATCGCCCAGCCGCCCAGCAGCAGGTCGGCCGCCTTCGGCATTTTGCCAAAGTACTTCTTTCCGCGCCCAACCGGCAGATCGTAGTTGTAACTGGCGACGAAACGTTGCGGACGATTCTCATCGGCGAGCGCGCGCTCCAGGTGAAGGTCGTATGGATTCTGTGGCTCGCCGGAAGTGTTGCCCGCGTCGGCGCCGCCGTGGCCGTCACTGATCGCCTTGGACCAGGTATACGATGCCAGCAGGCTCAGGCCGGCCGAAAACCGCTTTTCCAGCTTTGTCTGGAAGGAGTGGAAATTCGAGTTGCCGCGCCACTCCCGTCGGAACATGTCGGTCAGCGGCGTAATCGGATAATCCAGCCCGGGAACCACCAACGACTTGAGCGGACGGCGGCTGTTGATGTCGCCCGCGCCCGGCTCAGGCGCGTTGGCATCGCGCCGGATGAGCAGGTGCGAGCCCTTCGACGCATAGTAGCCGGCCTCGATGGACACGTTCGGTGTCAACTGCCGCTGGATCGCGAAGTTCCAGTTCTGCGCGTAGGCCGTGAGGTTGGCCCGGTCCTGGGAAATGGTTTGCAGGTTGGTCACGTTGGCCTTGACCGCATTAGGCGGGTAGCCGGTGCGCAGAACGATGTTCGGCGTGATGCTGTCCGTAGAGAAAGCGGACTGAAAGAAAAACGGCGGGCCGGCATGCAGGTAGCGGTCGCCGTAGTTGTCTACCCCGCCATAGTAGATGCCGTAGCCGGTGCGAACAACTGTCTTATCCGTCACTCGGTAAGCAATCCCCAGGCGCGGCGCGAAGTTCAGCAAATCGGGTTTGACGGTAGCGCGGTCCTCGAGCGAACCGTCCTTGGCCAGCAGCAACCGCGGATGGGCGGGGTCGGTATCCATGTCGAAATTGGCGAAATGGTTGTATTTCTCGTACCACGGCCCGGTGAACTCGTAGCGCAGGCCGGCGTTGATGGTGAGGCGCTGGGTCGCCCGGAAATCTTCCTGAACATAAAAATGGTACAGGCGCCGCCGCTGGTTGCCGTTGGCGGCATTGGAGAGCTGTGCGTTCGATGGAATACCGAGCAGGAAGTCCGCAAACGGCGTTCCCTGCCCGGTTGTTCCCTGGCGCGTGAAGTTGCCATTGAACGTCAAGTTGCCGTTCGCCTGGTACACCTGGTAAGTCGGTTGCTGGATGAAGGAAAGATTAAGACCGAATTTCAGGGCGTGCCTGCCGCGAATCCAGGCCAAGTCGTCCACGATCTGGCGGTTTTGCGAGCCGGTGATATTAGGCGTTGAGTTCTGTGTGCCCAGCGACCGGTACCCATTAATGCCGAAAACGGCAAGGCCCGGCAGGTCGAAGGGCAACCCCTTCAACCCGATCTTCTTGTTCAGGTTTTCGTCGGTGGGCACCGTGCGCCGCGTCAGCAACCGGTTGTAGCCGAGTTTCAGCGTGTTGAACAGCGTTGGGCTGAAAATGTGCGTGTGGTTCAAGACGAATGAGCGTCCGCTGTTCCGCGCCGTCGTCGACACGTCGCCGCCGCCGTAGGCCGGCGGAGGGAGATTCGGCCCGCCGAAGTGAACGTACCCCAGATAGCTAAAGCGCCCGAAGATGTTGTCCCTGGAATTGAAGCGGTGGTCGATGCGCGTGTCCCACTTGTTGGTGCTGTCGCGGTCAACCGGGTTGTACAGGAAATTGTTGATGAGGCCGGCACGATTGGGAAGCGGGTAAAACTCGACCGCGGCGCCCGCCACCGAGTCGATCCGCGCAGCGGGTATCACCGCGCCAGCGAAGAGCTGCCGCCGCCGGGTCGAATTATCGAAAGTGGCGGGGTCGTAGATCACCACCGGCGCGTTGCGCAAAATCGACCGCGAGAAATCGCCTCGGCGCTCCAACTCCGTCGGCACAGTGGAGAGCACGGTTCCCGCCGAATGGAAACGGGTGCCTTCCGAGTCGAAGAAGAAGAAAGTCTTGTCCTTGCGGATGGGCCCGCCCACGGCGCCGCCGAACTGGTTGCGCTTGTACGGCGGGTTCGAGGCGGCCGGGTCGTCGAAGAAGTTTTTGGCATCAAACGACTCGTTGCGTACGAACTCGAACAACTGGCCGTGGATCGCGTTGCCGCCCGCCCGCGTGCTGACGTTCACCACCCCGCCCACATTGCGCCCGTACTCGGCCGAGTAGGCGTTCGTCTCGACCTTGAACTCCTCGATGGCGGCCAGCGACGGCTCCACCACCTGGGCGGTCCGCCCGGCGGCAGCGTGCTGATTGCTGTTGTTGTCGATGCCGTCGAGCAGGTAGTTGTTATGCCCGGCGCGCATCCCGTTGGAGGTGAAGCCGCCGAAGCGCGAGCCGGGCGGGGGATTATTCGTGCCCGACGTCAGCAGCGCGAGCTGCAGGTAATCGCGGCCGTTCAGCGGCAGGTCGGCGATCTTTTTCAGGTCGATCACCTGGCCCTGCGCAGCGCTGTACGCCTGCAGTTGCGGCGCGTCGGCGGTGACCACCACTTTTTCGGCGACGGCCCCGACCGGGCAGACAAGGTCGACGATTGCCGCTTGCTGCAGCTCCAGCTTGATGCCGTCGCGCACCGCGGTCTTGAAACCGTCCTGGGACGCGGATACCGAGTACGAGCCGACACGCAACGGCACCGAGCGATACACGCCCGCTTCGTTAGCGACCGTCGCGACGGCAACATTCGTTTCCACATTTCGAATCGTGATTTTCGCGCCGGGAATGCGGGCGCCGGATTGGTCGGTAACCGTGCCCGTGATGCGCGCCGTGTCCACCTGCGCGGCCAGTTCGACGCCGAACAATAAAAAGGCCAGGACCAAAGCCCGTGATCCACGCATGGCAGCCTCCTGAATGCCCTGAGTCTAATCCCGTACGTCCGCGCGATGCAACAGGCAACACGAAGCGTCTCGAGAGGGACGGATGCAGCACAGGCGAAGCTGGCAAAGAGTTTCGACAGAGCGTAGGCACAGCAGTCGCAGAAGCTCAGGCAGGAATCGCCACGATTGCGGACGCGTCGATTACCATCCCGTTCTCAGGCGGGCAGGCCGTGTTCGTCGAAGCCGATTATCTCTTCCGGCGTGCGCGTATCCTGGTCCGGGAGCTTTCCGCAGCGCTCGCTAATGGCCGGGAGCTGCTCTTTCAGCCGCAGCGCGGAGGCGCCACCCGTCTCACGGGGGAAAGGGAACAGGCTGAGAGCCTGTCGGAGAGAAATTGATTGAATTCCTGGCCGGCTGCGTGGGCGCGAAATGTTGCGGCAACGGAATCGCGCTGGGAATGCACGTCGCGTAAGGAACTGGGACCGGAGAGCATAAAACACGGCGCGCAAAAAGCGTCTCCGAGACTTGCAGGTCCTTCCTCTCCGGTGGCGGAACAGCTTCAGCAGATTATGCGTGGCACAGATCAGCTTCCATTCGCCGGAGGCGCGCTCCAGGCCACGTAGTCGGAAGCGGCGGATGCCCCGCACCTCTTTGATCTGGCCGAACACCGGCTCAACCACGGCCTTTCGCAAACCGTAGGCCGCCCTGCCGGATTCACTCGCGAGAAGCTCACGCATGTGCAAGGCCTCTGCATTATTCGGCGCGTTCGCGGGTAAAGGAGCACCCGGTGGCCGCGGTTTCGAGTCGGGGCAGACTACCACGTTGATTCCTTCCAGCGCAGGATCGTGCAGGCTGTTCGTGTCCCAGTAGCCGGCGTCGGCAGCGACGACTTCCGGGGAGGCACCAGTGGCTTCCCGAACTGCTCTAGCCATTGGAACCAGTTGCTGACGATCAGTGGTCTGTTGAGTCAGTTCGGCGGCCACGATGACCTGCGCGTGCGAGTCGGCGGCAATCTGCGCGTTGTAGGCTTGTATAAAACATTTTCGAGCGTTATCGTGCATGACCCGGGAATCGGGGTCCACGAAGTTGTACTGGCGGCTCGGTTCGGCGACCCTCTTACGGGCACGCTGTAACTGCTTCTTCGCTTTCTTCTGTTTCCCAGAATCGTCCGGGTGCGGGTTGGCGTCCCGCCGCGGACGGCCGCGCTTGCGCGGCTGGGCGATTCGTTGGAGCTCTTCCAGGCGCTGTTGTGCTTGACGTTCTAATTCGGCTTTGGCTTGCCTTAGCTTCGCCAGACGGCTCTTTGCCTGGGCCAACTCCGGCGGCAGCGGATCAGCCGGTTGCCCTTTGCCGTAGCGCTGATCCTCCTGCTCGTCAGTGCGTTCCGCTTCGGCGAGCAAGCGTTCCACCGTCTGCTGCCAGTATTGCTCGCGTTCGCTCAGTTTCTTGTAACCCACCGAACGACGTGTGCTGGCGTTGGCCATGATCTTCGTGCCATCAATAGCGACGTTGCCGAGTTTCACCAATCCGGCTTGTTGGCACAGTCGAAGAGCCTGCCCAAACAGACCGGCCAGCGCGGACAAGTGCTGTCGCCGGAAATTCGCGATGGTGTCGTGATCCGGGTGCTGATCGGCAGCTAGATACCGGAAGGCAACGTCGTCGTAGGTTGCGCGTTCAATCCGGCGGGAACTCGTCACGCCCATGCAGTAGCCGTACAGCAGCAGGCGGGTCAGCAACAGCGGGTGGTAGGCCGAAAGGCCGCGACCATCCTTGCGGTCATACTCGGCGTAGATCGCCGACAGGTCCAACTCATTCATCACGTCGGCGATGAAACGCGCCAGGTGATCCTCGGGAAGCCAGTCTTGCAGCGAAGGAGGCAGAAGAAACAACTGATCAAGTGCGCAAGCGCGGAAGCGTTTGTTCACACCCGCACAATGCCGCAGTTCCGCCTGGATGTAAAGTGCCTCGCATGGTTCTATCTCCGACAGGCTCCTGAACTGCGCAGTTTTTCTTGGGGGAGCTCCGCATACGGTTCGGCCCTATGCTAAGCATGATGCCGCGACGAAAGCGATGTGTGCTGCCCGCGGTTGTTTGCCAGCTCACACGTGGAGCGCAATGCGGTACGGGCCGGAATGGTGCGGCGGGCGGCCGATTAGCGCTGGTCCAGCGCGGCGGCGCACCTCACGGGTCAGGGTGAAAGCGGAATGCTGGGCGCGGATTGCGGCGTTGTGCCGCTCCCGTTGGAAAATCGCGTGGAATGTCCCTTGCGCCGGGAGACGAGGAGGTCTATACAAGCAATCCAGGGGCTAAACTATCGGGGGCTCAGCAATCGGCAAAACTTTCATAGTCTGAGGGCTTGTGCCACCTCAGCGCAAGGGAGAGAGAGATGCGATTTCGACTGGCTGCACTGGTCCTGCTCGCCTCGGCATTGGCCGGCGCGCAGGAGTACCGCGCATTGATATCGGGCCAGGTGACCGATCCATCGGGC
>Ga0315286_10007953_pt1 | contig 10408 bp, 4 predicted proteins | sample YL17G10_0_MG_FD_205038 | JGI IMG/M metagenome (GOLD analysis project Ga0315286, IMG submission 205038) | Sediment microbial communities from Yellowstone Lake, YNP, Wyoming, USA - YL17G10_0 | ecosystem: Environmental > Aquatic > Freshwater > Lake > Sediment | place: USA: Wyoming | collected...
GAGCCACTGGATCACCTCGGAACGTGCGCGCCGGGCGGTGGGCAAAAGCCGTCCGGTTTTCTCGGCCAAGTAGATCAGAATCGCGCCCGACTCGAACACGGCGAAATCGTCCTCGTCGCGGTCGATAATCGCTGGGATACGGCCGTTGGGATTGATCTTCAGGAACCAGGGCTCTTTCTGTTGTCCCTCGAGCAGGTTGATTGGGTGCACCATGTACGGCAAACCCAGCTCTTCGAGCATGATGGAAACCTTCCAGCCATTTGGCGTGGGTGCGGTGAAGAGATCGATCATGGTCCCTCCTGCTGAGTTGATCATGCCAGGGTGTCGCCATTCATCCAACCGCTCGGGAATTCAGTCAAAGGTCGAAGGTCCAAAAGTCGAAATGTTCGGATACCGCTTCCGACTCTTCGACTTTCGACTCGCCGACCGTTATAATCAGACCATGAGTCTGCGTGCCGACTCCAGCTGGCCGGCCTTGCAGTTGGGCATGCGTGGACTGCGCTTCCTCCGCCACCTGCCGAACTTCGTGCGCCTCTATTGGCGGCTGTTCTGGGACGCACGGGTGTCCATCTGGCCGAAGGCCCTTTTGATCCTGGGCTTTCTGTACGTTCTGTCCCCGATCGACATCATTCCCGATGTGATTCCGTTCTTCGGCGAGGTGGACGACCTCGTGGTGGTAATTGTCGTCTGCCGCTTGTTCATGTACATGTGCCCGCGAGAGGTGGTGCAGGAGCATGTCCGTCAAATCGACGCAGGCGTTTGAGTGGAGCGTGGAGAGTAAGAGCGTGGAGCCCAACCTATGAAACGTACAGTTCCACTGCTGATTGCCGCCGCCCTGGTGATTGCGCTCACCGTCGCAGCCGCGACGCTGAGCGGTCTCCTCGTCGACTGGCTCTGGTTCGACATGTTGGGGTTCGTTGGCGTCTTCGCCACCACCTGGGGGACGAAGCTCATCGCTTTCGGCGTTGCGGCGGTACTCTCTGCAGCGCTGCTGGCGCTCAACGGCGTGCTCGCGGCGCGCACGCTACCGCCGCCACAGCCGCGCCGGCTGCGCCTGATGCGCGGCGACGGCGTCGAGGGTTTGCCCGACATCTTGGAGTTGATGCCCGAGAATCTCCCCTGGCGTCTCATCGTCGTGGCGCTCGCGGCCGTGCTAGGGCTGTTCATCGGCGTCGCGCAAGCGGGCAACTGGGAGACCTTCCTCAACTGGCTCTACGGCGTTCCGTTCGGGCGTACCGATCCGCTCTTTGGCAAGGACCTCGGCTTCTACGTGTTCGTGTTACCGGCCTATGGCATCCTACGTGATTGGGGAATACTCATGGTGTTCCTCGCCATCTTCATGGCTGGCGGCGTGTACTGGGCGCGCGGCGCGATCGATGTCGAATCGGGAACTCCACGTGTGAGCCCGGCTGCGGTGCGGCACCTCTCCGCGCTGCTCGCCATCTTCTTCATCGTCAAGGCAGCGGATTACTTTCTGCAGCGCTACGATCTCCTGCTGAGCAACACCGGCGTCGTCTTCGGTGCAGCGTATACCGACGTGTACGTCCGCCTGCCGTTCCTCGCCGCCCTGATAGCACTCTCGTCAATCGCCGCCGTCCTGTGCATCGCCAACCTCGCCGCGCTCGGCTTTCGCCTGCCGGTAGCTGCCGTCGTTCTCGTACTGGCCGGATCGCTTCTCCAAGGCGTCGTGTCCGGCGTCTTCCAAAGCTACCGCGTCAAGCCGGACGAGTTGCGACTGGAATCGCCGTACATCACCAGCAACATCGCGCTCACCCGTTACGGCTTCGGACTCGACCGTATCAGCGGCAAACCATTTCCGGCTCAAGGCAAGCTCACCCCGGAAGTGTTGGCAGCGAATCAGACGACGGTTCAGAACATCCGTTGGTGGGACCCGCGCCCGCTCCTCGACACGTATCGCCAGTTGCAGGAGATCCGGCTCTACTACGATTTCCGCGACGTCGACATCGATCGCTACACCTTCAACGGCACGTATCAGCAGGTGATGCTCTCAGCGCGCGAGCTGAACCAGGAGAAGCTGCCTCCCGATGCGCGCACGTGGATCAACGAGCATTTCAAGTTCACCCACGGCATCGGCATCACCATGAGCCCGGTGAACCGTTTCGACGAGGAAGGGCTGCCGATCTTCTATGTGAAGGACATTCCCCCGGCGTCACCGGTGGGCCTTCCCATCCAGCGGCCTGAGGTCTACTTCGGCGAGGAGACGCGCAACTACGTCGTGGTCGGCGGCGGCACCAACGAGTTCGACTACGCCAGGGGCCAGGAAAATGTCTACAACACTTACGCCGGGCGTGACGGCGTGTCGTTGGGAACCCTGTGGCGGCGGGCGCTGTTCGCTTGGTACTTGGGTGATTTCAAGTTGCTAATCAGCGGCAACGTCACCGCCAACAGCCGCATCCTCTTCCGCCGTGTGACGCAGCAACGCATCAGCCAAATCGCACCGTTCCTGCACCTGGACCACGATCCATACGTGGTCGTGAGCGACGGCAGGCTGGTGTGGCTGCAGGATGCGTACACCACCAGTGACGCCCTGCCCTACTCGCAACCGGCCCAGCGGGCCGGCATCAACTACATCCGCAACTCGGTCAAGATCGCCCTTGACGCTTACGACGGCACGGTCGTCTTCTACGTCGCCGATCCCGAAGACCCCATCGTCCGCACTTACCAGCGCATTTTCCCCTCACTGTTCCGGCCGCTTGATGCGATGCCGGCGGCCTTGCGCCAGCACATCCGCTATCCCGAGGACCTGTTCATCCTCCAGGCCGGCATGTACGGCATCTACCACATGACCGACCCGGAGGTGTTCTACAACAAGGAAGATCAGTGGAGTTTCCCGCAAGAGAGCTACGGTGGGCAGACCATCACCATGCAGCCGTACTACACCATCATGCGGTTGCCGGATGAAGCGCGCGAAGAGTTCATCCTCATGCTGCCGATGGTCCCCAATAAGCGCGACAATATGATCGCCTGGCTGGCGGCGCGCTGCGACAGCGCGCACTACGGCACGGTGATCGAGTACGCCTTCCCGAAGGAGAAGCTGATCTTCGGTCCAGCGCAGGTCGAGGCCCGCATCGATCAGGACACCACCATTTCGCAGCAGCTCTCGTTGTGGAACCAGACCGGGTCGCGGGTCATCCGTGGAAACCTGCTGGTGATCCCGATTGACGACGCGCTACTATACTTCGAACCCCTGTACCTGCGCGCCGAAAAGCGGGACTTGCCTGAGCTCAAGCGGCTGATCGCTTCCGCTGGCGATCGTGTGGTGATGAGCCAGACGGTCGAGCCCTTGCTGGCGGCGCTCTTCCGCGGCGAGGAACAGCAGCCGCCGACCGTCACCGCGGCCGCGCCGGTGGCGCCCTCCGGCGCCGCTCCTGAGGCACAGCCCGGGGCCACCGGCTCCGCCGCTGAAGCGCTCCGCCACTACCGCCACGCGCTCGACGCGTTGCGCAACAGCGACTGGCAAACCTTCGGCGCTGAGATGAACGCGCTGCAGAAGACGCTGGAGGGCACGGCGCCGCCATCGTAGCCCCGCGGCCGCAACTTAGTGCACTGCATAAACCCGGCGACGTAGAGATCAGTGGCTACCGGGCAGGAGATCATCCACTGCGATGCTGGTATCCGAAAACGAGACGAGATCAACGCGGTCGCCCCGGTGAGCAATGATGTTTTCGTTGTAACGGCCAGCCGACTGATCGGGGGCGCGAAACACCTCGACGCAATCGTCTCTTAGGTTTACAACCCAGTACTCGGGGATACCCGCTGTCGCGTAGATCGCGGCTTTGGTGAGCCGGTCTGGGAGGAGCGACGTATCCGCAACTTCTACTACCAGCAATGCCGTCGTCGGATGCGCGCTCACATAGTCTGAGTGCCGTCCCGGGACCACCGCGATGTCGGGCTCAGGAACCGAGTAGCCGCCAGCGACCAGCGGTGACTGCACCCGGATCACCGCGCGCTTACGGATGGCATCGCGAAGGGCATCGCTGACTTGCGCCGTGGTAGAGGCGTGCGGCGGGTTCTGTGGCGACATCGCAATAATAACCCCCTCCAACAGCTCAACCCGATCCTCCGCGTGCAGGATGCCTGCTTCGACGAGACGGAAGTAGCTTTCGCTGGTGTAACGCGGCTCAATCTGAGCAGGCTGTGCCATCAGCGCGAATCCTATCAACTCGCCAGGAATTTGAGAAGCTCTTTTACCGGCCCGGACGCTGGGATACCGAAATGATCGCCCTGCAGAAGGCGCTCCGAGGTAGGTAAAAAAGCCCGCGGCGATGGTGCCGCGCTCATCCTCGTAGACGAAGCCAGCCTCCTTAGGACTCCACCCTTTACTAAACCTGGGCGCGGCTCGGGACGCAGCCCTTGATCCCGGTGACGGGGGCACGCAAGCTGCGTTCCTCGTGGAGTCACACGTTATGATGCTGCCTCAGGTCAGGGCCGTCGAGCTGACCATGCAGGCCCCTCTTCGGACCGCCTTGTGCGTGCCTTTGTTACGAAACGAAATGACCCATCGTGCGCGACAAACGGGATGGACTCAGGCGCCGCGCCGGTGCGCGCCGGGCCGGCCACATCGGGTGGGCCGACGCCGTCGCCATCCAGCACCCGGAGTGAACTCACGCGCCGGCCGCGCTCTTGCGCCCGGAACGTCACGCGAAACAGTGTCGCCCCCGCCTCTAGGACATCCGCCTCCCCCGTCGCCGACGCCGTGCGTACCAGCCCGCGTCGGTTGTCTATCCCGTACGTGAACGCGCTCAGCGTCGCACTCTCCGCCGACAGCGCCTCCAACGTGCGCCGGTCGTAGCGCAACATCAGATCCGTCGAGCCCAGTGTCACCGCCTGCCGTGTCCGGATCTCCACCGACACCACGTCGCCCGGCCGTCCGCTCGCATCGCTGACCTCCAGGTCGAGGGGCTGCACTGCCGCCGCTCCACCCGCCAGCGCGGGCGCGAACACACTAGCCCCGCCGCCGCCGCCGCCGCCACCTCCTCCCCCACACCCTTGCACCAACGCCGTGTCCTCGAAGTGAATGCGCCCAACCACGATCGCCAATGTGATTGAGGCGTCAATGGGGGCCAGCGTACCGCTGCAGTCCCAATCCGACAACTGCACCCGCAAGGCAGGATCGGAACACGGCCCGGGGAAGTCGCTGTCTTGGCAACGGCCAACGAAGCGGCAGAGCAGCACACTGGCATCGATCGCGCTCATCGGCCCACTGCAGGCGATCTCGCCTGCACCCACCAGCACCCGGCCCTCCTCCACCGCGTAGGGAATCGACGCCGGCGGACTTGGCGGTGGCACCCCAACCAGACCATCCGGCACGACGAGCAACCCAAGTGGCGATGGCCCCAATGGTGCGTCGCTCCGGACATTAAAGACGCAGTGAAACAGCTCTGCTCCGGCCGCCAGGGTATCGCCGCCGCCCGAGACCGAACCGGTACGCATTTCGCCCGCAGTGTTGTCGACGGACGCGACAAAGCCGCTCAACGTGCTGCTGCTGCAACTCACCCCCTGCAACACCTCAAGGTCAAAGGTCAACACCAGGTCGGTTGAGCCGACGCCGAACGGGTCGCTGGTTGTCACCGAGACAACCACGCCCGCCTGCCCCGCGTGCACCCCGAGCCGCCCGACCCACAGTGTGGTCTGCGGCGCTGGCGTGGCCGTTGGTGTTGGGGTCGGACTCGCGGTGGCAGTCCCGGTCGGGCTCGGGATTGTTGTTGCCGTCTGGCTCGGCGTGGCGGTCGGATATGGCGTCGGGGTATCGGTCGCGCTCACCGGCGGCGTCCCCGGGGTCGGGCTGGTATTGAGTTGGTTGACATGCATGATCGCCGTGCGAGACGTCGACAACGCGCCGTCGCTGGCGCGGTAGGTGATTGGATAGGAGCCGGCCTGGCCTTCCGTGGGCGCCCAGTCGAAGATGCCGACGCCGTTGCCTTGGTCGACGAACGTCGCCCCGGCCGGGAGGTTCAATGCGCCGAGGCTGGGGATCGTCCCGTTGGCGTCGGTGGCCTCGACGATAAAACTGATGCGCTGCGTCTCCATGGTCGTGCGGTCGGGGATGAACTGCAACACCGGCGGGACTTCGCCGGCCGTGATCAAGCCGAGTTGCACCGTGTACTGTCCGCCGCCGTTGACGTCGAAGAAGTTGACGAAGTGCTGGAAACCGACGTGCCCGTCACCGGTCTTCGAGGTCCACGCGTTCTCGCTCGGAAGGAGCTTGCCGTCCGCCCGCAGGACGCTGCGGATCTCCATCGTGCCGGCGTAGGGGTCTGGCAGACGGACGAAGAGCATGCCCGAGGTCAACGGCGTGCTGAGCAGGTAGCTGTCGCCGCCCAGGGGACTGAGACTCGAGTAGCTCGACTGGTCGGTGACTGCGGTGTCTACCGAGTCGGACTCGTACACGCGCAGCGTATCGCCGTCGAGGGCGAGGAAGTCGCGGACGTGATCGCGGTCAGGCAGGTCGACGCGCACGTCGCGGACCAGGAAATGGGTGTTCACCGTGTCGATGAGCGAGGTCAGCCGTCCGCCGAGGCTGTCGGCGTGACTGAACTGCGCGGAGAACTCGGTGAACTTACCCGAGAGCGTAGTTTCCATCACCCAGCGGCCGACGCGTGACGTCTGGGGGGCTATGTCGCCGAACCCGATACGCAGGGTCGGGGCCGCGGGCTGATCGTCGACGAAGCTGCCGGTCAGGACGAAGCCGATGAGCAGACCGAGGTCGTTCTCGACGATCTTCGGCTGCGCCGAATCGATGGCCACGCTTCGGGCGACGCCGAATCCGTTATTCCTGACGCGCACGCCGAGGGTGAACGGCTCCGGTGGTTCGATCAGCGGCGTGAACGGGTCATCGGCGAACACGTCCTTCGTCAGGAAGTAGTCCAGCACGAGCCGCGGTTGCGGCGTGACCGTGATCCAGTCCGGGACGACGTCGACATCTTTCGGTTCGCCGCCCATCGTGTAGTGCAGCGTCGCGCCCACCTGGTAGCGTTTGCCCTGCGGTTGATTACCTGCAGCGCCGGCCGCCGGGATAATGAGCCAGTGAATCTCCGCCGCCGACGCCGGCGCCACCGTGCCGCCGCCAGAGACGTCGCTGATGCCGTCCATCGAGTCGAGGCGGATGAAGAATAGCGCGCTGGTGTCGTTCGGATCAGAGGTCGCGGAGACCGGATTGCCGTCGTCGTCGGCGAATTGAACCGTCACATCGACATTCTGCAGCGCAATCGTGTCGAGGCCGTTGTTGATCTTCATCCGGGCGTCGAACGCCTGGCGTTCGAGGGTAAGCTCCTGGAGAATTTCGATCTTAACTGTGGCACAGAGAGAGTCCGCGGCGCGCGCAGTCGGTGCGTACAATGCTAGCAGGGCCAATTGGGCGCACAGCCACACGGAAGCGCCGATGTGACCGCGCCCACCGATGTCGGCATTCAATAGAGGCTTTTCCGATGTCTTCATCATTCGAACGTCGTAGACGCAATGCAAGCCGAAGTGAGCGGGAGGCATCGTCGTCGCAGCCAAACCTTGGCAGTCATACCGCACTCTGCCGAGCTTCGCCCCAGTCGAGGATCGTAAGGTCTTCACTTGCTATCTCATCACCCTCGGGCTCGCCTCCGCCTTTCAGTCCGCAGACATAGACACGCAGCGGCCATGCGGCGACTGGAAAAAGCGAGTCTCCTTCGTGACGTGAGGCCACTATCAACCAGCGGACCTCTTCGGTGGTGTCGTAAACATGACGAGGCAACGGCGGTTCTATTTCCACGAGGGCGAGGTCATCTCGAAGTTCAGAGCGCAATCGCCTGAGGACTCGGCATGCCCGCGGCTGGTAGGGTTCTCGGAGTTCGGTGGAGACGAGATAGAAATCGGCCATACGTCACCTCAAAACTCAGGGTTCACCCCAGAGACGCGCAGCAGTTTGATCTTCTGCTGCGCGTTCTTGATCAAGAGTTCGGGCAGCCCGCCTTGCTGGCCGGGCTTGATGACCGATGCACCACGAGCAGTTACGCCTTCCGTGGACTGAAGGATTCCTTCGCTCACGAAGCGGCCAGCGTTAGCGTCCGGAAGTCCCGCTGCACTGCGGAAGTCGGGAACGGTGCTTGGGTTCACCGTAGTCCATGATTCACTCCACGGGCCGGACTTACCGCCCCAGACTCGATAGACTTTTGCGCCCTCTACGATTTCAGGTCCTGTCTCTGCGGCTCCTGCTACGAAGCCTGAGGCGGGCCCTATCGCGCTTCCTAGTGTCCCCGCCGCACGCAACGCCCCCGCAGCCCCGGACGCGGCCCTGGCACAGTCCAGGCCCGTCCACAACGCATCAAGCCGTGTTGCACACGGGTTCCGGAGCAAGTTTCCTATCCCCTTGCCGCACACGTAGAGGTCGTGAATTTCCCCCGCAACGACAAGAACAGCGATAGCAACCTCGACGACTTGCAGACCATGATCGTCCACGAGGTTTATTGGATTGGCATCGGCGTACGCGTAGCGGTTGAGGCTCCCGTAGAGACCAATTGGATCCGCCTCGACGTAGCGACCGGTCACCGGATCGTAGTCGCGGGAGTAGTTCTGGTGCAGTCCGGTCTCGGCGTCGAAGTATTGGCCCGGGAAGCGCAGCGGATTGACGGCCGTCTCCACCTGCGGTTGCGCGGCGCCGAACGACGAGTACACCGCCGACCACGCAACCGCCCCCGTCTTTGTCGTGAGCTTGCGCGGTGTGCCAAGGTGATCGTTGTGGTAGTACGCGTAGCCGCCAGACCCGCGCACGAACAGCGGCGCCCTCGTCCACGAGGTTCTTGGCTGGTATCCGTAGCTGCGAATGACGCTGCCAGAACCGTCAAACTCTGCGGCGAGCCCCTCATTGGTATACGTGAAGTACGTTCGGGTTCCGCCTATTTCCTTCCACAGGCGCTGCCCGAACGGGTCGTAGGCGTACCGGCTTATGACATTCCCGCTCCCGTCCTCCGCCCTGATGAGCCGGCTCTGCTCATCGTAGAAGAAGCGCATCTCGCCGCCCGGACCGGTGCGTCTCGTGAGGTTGCCTGCAGCATCGTACTCATACGAGCCCACGTCCGTTGTGCGCAGTTCGTTGTTGTTCCCATACGTCCACTGACTTGCCAGGGTAGGATCCGCAGGGAAGCGGTTGCCCGCGGCGTCATATGTGTAGGACTCCAAACCCAACAGCGGATGCTCGGCCGCAGTCAAACGATAGGCATCGTCGTACGTGTAGTGGTAAGTGCCGTGCTCCGTTGCCATGTCGCGGATCAAGTCGGCATCATCGCGAGCGTACTGGTAATCGAGAACGACATTGCCGGCGCTGTCCTTGGAAGTGATGCGCTTCGGCAGCATTCTGTCATCGTATTGGTAATCGCGGCCCCCCCCTCCTGGCAGCGTGATGCTGCTCGGTGCGAGCCAGCGTCGGGCACTGACCGCGATCGCCCCCTCCTGGGGGATTGTCACGGTCTGCAACTGGTTATTGCCGTCGTACGTGTACCCGTAGGTGACGCCGTCCGGAGCAGCGTAGGTCTGCGGCAAGCCGTTCCGGTAGTAACCGTACTGCACTCCAGCGCTGAACGGACCGAAGTTGACAGCAGCCGCCGTGATGCGACCCAACAGGTCAGGGGTGAAGGTTCCGGAGACGGTGCCGTCGACATACTCGGCGAGGATGCCACGCAGGTCGCGAGTGTACTGGATCGTACGCGAAGGCGTGCCCCCTCCGGCCACGGAGTATGTGCGCTGATAGCTGGGCCGCCCGAAGTCGTCGTACTCGTAGCGCACCTCCTGGTTGCGCGGATCGACCACCGATAGCAGGTTGCCTGTCGGATCGTACTGGTAGCGTGTCAGGGCGCCGCTCGGCTGCAGCTCGGACAGGAGCCGGTCGAGCTTGTCGTACCTGAGGACCGTGGTGAGCTGCCGGGGGGCCGTGACCTGCAGGGTCTGGCCCCACGTATCCCACCCCAAGTCGATTTTCTGGCCGTCAGTCTTGACTTGGCGGACGAGGCGTCCAAACGGATCGTATGCGTACTCCCTCTTGCGCAGATCGGGAGTTGTGACAGAAGTCACCCTGCCGACGCCGTCGTAGGTCAGGCGTGTCGTCAGCCGCCGGCCGCTTGTCTCGATGTCGGTCTCGGCGATCAGACGGTTGCGGGCGTCGAACTGCCGCTCGCGCACGAACGTGGGGTAAGTGATCCGCACCAGCGGCCCGTTCGACGGATTGTCCTGGGTGCGACCGGCAAAATAGGCCAAGGTGGTCGTGTTTCCATTGCCATCCTTGAATGAGGTCAGTCGGCCGTCGCGGTCATACCCGTACTCACGCGTATGGCCCTCCGGATCGATAATGCGCTTCAGGAGCCCGGCCTCGGTATACTCGTAGTTCCACTCGCCTTGCAGTGCGTCGAGGATCCGAAAGACATTG
>Ga0315286_10007954_pt1 | contig 10406 bp, 3 predicted proteins | sample YL17G10_0_MG_FD_205038 | JGI IMG/M metagenome (GOLD analysis project Ga0315286, IMG submission 205038) | Sediment microbial communities from Yellowstone Lake, YNP, Wyoming, USA - YL17G10_0 | ecosystem: Environmental > Aquatic > Freshwater > Lake > Sediment | place: USA: Wyoming | collected...
CCGGCAGGCGCGCGTCGAGCAAGGTCCGCACCAGCCGTCCCTGCGGATCGAGCACGCGCAGCCTGGCGCCGGCGGCGTGCGGCAACGCGAACTCGATGCGCGTGTCGGGCGTGAACGGGTTCGGGCGACTCGGTCCCAGTGTCACCCACGCCACGCCCGGCGCGTTTTCCGCTGCACCCGAAGGCAGGCCCCACGACGCGATCTCGACGTCGTCGATGTACCAGCCCTCGCGCCCCGTGGCGCCGTCGCTGCCGAAGCGGAAGCGGAAACGCAGGTCACCTCCGGTCGTCTCCACCATGAACGAGGCCGCCGCCCAGTCTCGCGTGCCCGAGTAACAGGGCGTATCCACCGGGAACGGCCCGGGATTGCTGCCGGCGCGGATCAGGTAGGGATATCCGCCCGCCGGCGTGATCGGCTGCCAGGGACCACCGTCCAGCGACATCTCGACGATCCCGCCGTCATAGCAGCGGGTCGGATAGGCCTGGCTCACCTCGGCGTCGATCCAGTGCCAGAAGGTGAGCTCCGTGAACTCGCGCACCGGAATCGGCGGCGTCACCAACGCGCCGTCGGCGAGGTTGGCATAGCTGCCGGTGCCGACCGCGCCGAACTTCCAGGCGTGCGTGCCGCCCGCCGTGTGATTGCGCTGCGTCGAGAGATGCCACTGATCGACGTAGCCTCCCGTCACCACCGCGTGCGTCCAGGCGCCCTCGCCCGACTCCATCAGGTCGCGGAAGCCGCCCACCTGCAGCTCGATCGGCAGCGCGGCGGTCAGCTCCCAGCCGCCGGTGAGATTCAACGTGCAGTGGACCACGCCCGGCGCGGGGAAGTCCGCGTCCAGCGAGACGCGGAAGTCGGGGGTCAGGGTCGCCTGTCCGCCGATTGAAATGTCGCCCGCCGTGGCGTTCGGTTGCGTCACCACGAGCTGTCCGCTGCCCGAGACGAACGTGCCGGCGACCTGCAGCGCGACGGTGTGCCCGCCGTTCTGCAGGGTCACCGTCAGGTCCGCTGTCTCGCCGGGATCCAGCAGGCCGTCCCCGTCGCCGCCCGCCGCGTCGTCCACCACCAGCGTTGCGACCGCGAGCACCGGTGCGTCCGCCGTCTCGACGAAGGCGCCGGTCCATTCGTGGCTCGCGTCGTCACGAATCGTGATGGTGAACGGGAGGGATGCCCGATCGAGGCAGTCGCCCGCGATGTGGAAGACGAAGTGGTCGCCGCCCAGCCCGGTCTTGCTCTGCCCGCCGGCGAAGTCGCCGTACTGCGCGGTCCCGTCGAGGATCGCGACCGATTCGTTGGCGCAGGTGAGGGTGGCGGTGACCCCCGTCACCGCGCCGCTCCAGACGTTCCGGAGCTGCACCGTCAGATCGATCGTCTCCCCGGCGTCGCAGGCGCCGTCGCCGTTGCCGCCGGCCGTATCGCTGATCGCGTGCGACTCGACCACGATGAAGGGCCCGTCGGGCGCGATGGGGAAGGTGGTCTCGGTCACCAGGAGATCCGCGTCGGAGACGACCAGGTGCATCGTGCCGGGGAGCGCCGGATTCGGATGCAGCGTCACGTGACCCGAGAGGTCGGTGACCCCGAAGTCGTACGCGGTGCCCAGCTCGTCCCACAGGCAGACCCGCGCGCCGCGCACCGGCATGAGGCCCACGCGCACCGTGACCGGATAGGCGTCCTGGCCCATCACGTAGGTGCCGGCGTGCTCGATCTGCGGCGTGCGCGGAGTGTGAGCCCAGATGGGCATCGCCGGGTCGCCGAAGGCGGTGATCTCGTAGTGCACCCAACGGTTCGACTCGTAGTCGATATAGCCGATGTTGTCGGCGCGGGAGTCGTCGTTCGCCCCGGCCAGCTCGTTCACCCCCTCGGCCCAGAGCGCGTCGACGAACTGGCGATGGTAGTACTGCGACGATCCGTTCGTCGTGTAGTGCACGCCGAAGCCGTAGCGGGTGTTGCCCACCCAGGAGACGAACCCGGTCGCCGACTGGACCCACTGCTCCATGATGCAGTCGCCCTCGTCGTAGGCGCCCGCATCGCAGCCCTGCGAGTAGCCGACGTTGTAGGTATGGGTGGTGCCGTTGGCGGTGAAGGAGGGCACGTCGCTCGTGTAGACCTTGACGTCGTAGGTCGAGTTGGCGTGCCCCAGGTGATGGATCATGTGGGTGCCGCCGTTCATGCGGTTGATGAAATCGGTGCCGCTCCAGGAACCGGACTCCTCGTAGTAGGTCCAGCTCGTCCAATCCGCCGGTACGCCCGCGGTGGTGTACCCCCAGGTGCTGGCGCCCAGGCGGATCTCCTCCATGTACCAGTCGCCGTAGGTCCCCTCCCAGAGGTACTCGCCGAAGAAGGCGGCGGTGCCGATCTCGTTCACGATCGGCTGGCGCTCGTAGCGCTGCAGCTTGGTGATGAACGTCGCCACCTGGCTCGCGTTGTCGGCGCAGTAGCGCGCCGTGTGGACCTCGGGCAGCAGGTCGGCTTCACCCACCTCGCCCCAGCGGTCGTCGCCGTCGTCGTTCCAGGTGCCGTCGAGCCCTTCGTAGTAGAGGTCGCTGGGGAGATCGTTGCTCTCCACCGGACTGCCTTCGTCGACGACATAGCAGTAGCAGGCGCGATGGGGCACGGTCGGGGTGTCGGCGCCGAGAAGAACGTACTCGGTCTCCCAGCTCTGATACGCGTCGAGGATGAAGTTGCGCAGTCGCTCCGGATTGTCACGGCCGGCGTAGGTCGCCAGGACGTCCTCGATGGTGACGATCGTTCCCGGCATGCCCTTCAGGGTCCGGTCCTCAGCCAGCGGTTCGTAGGCCGAGGCCAGCGCGGCGGACGTAACGATAACGTACAGGTAGGTATCGGCCGGATCGCAGAGCGTGCGCGTCGGAGGCTCGGACGCGCCCAGCGCACCGCTACGGCGGGCCGCGGCGTAGGCCTCGGCCATCTCCGGGTTATCGGTCTGACGCGCCAGCCAGGCGCGTGTCTCCGGGTCGTCGCGGTAGGTCACGGCCGACGCCCGCAACGCCCCCGCGCTGGGCGTCGTCGTCACCTCGAGGCGCATCGTGGGCGTGAACTCCACCCGGCGCTCCGCCGGTCGCACGCGCAGCGGGAAGACATCGATGTAGGCGACGCGATGCCCGCGGTAGGTCTGGGTGGTCACGACCCGGCACGGCTCGGCGGGGAAGAGGCCCGCGGAGTCGTAGATCTCGGCCTTCGGCACGGCCGGCGGATAAGGACCCGCGTAGGAGAGCGGCCGTTCCGGTTCCGCCGGCGCCGGCAGGTGGTAGGTCACCTCCGCGGGCGCGCTCTCCACCACGATCGCGGTCACCAGCTCCTCGCCCGGCGGGAGCAGGATGCGGACGCAGTAGACGGGCAGCAGCGGCTCGCCCGCCCGGCCGATGGTGCGGGCCTCGTTCATGTTCGGGACTTCGTACTGCGACCGCCCATCCGTCGATGGGGCCCAGGTCGGCGGGATGAAGACCAGGTCGCGGGAGATCACTGAGGCCGATGCGATCGCCGTCGAGACGGACAGAGCGACCAGCAGCAATCCGAGGATCCGATGCAAGCGCGGAGACAATCCACCGATGGACATACCACGACCCTCCCGTGTTCGACCCGTCATCGGTGAAGCCGAGGACCCGGCAGGACCTCGGGGGCGGTCGTCCACCCCAAGGGCGCCAAGCCCTTTCCAACTACTATTCTACCGCATCCGAACGCGGTTCGGTATGGACTTTCGCGGGGCGCAGGAGGGCCAGAGTTGCGGTGTGTGTGTGCAGGTAATTCAGTCCGCGCACGGGTCCGATCTCTCCCGCGCTGCGGAAGCCGACCATCGGTGCCGAGTAGCCGAGTGCGTTCTCGATCGTCTCCGTCGAAAGACCCTCATCGACGGAGACGCGCTTGCCGGGCCAGCCCCCGAAGACCAGTCCCCCCGCAGCCCGCGAGTCCGCCAGTTGCGGAAGCAGCAGCATCGAAAGGTCCTGCTCCAGGGTGTTGTCCCAGACCTGGAATCGGATCGACTGGCCCTCATCGACCAGCCCGGCCAGCGAGATCGCGCCCTCGTCGTGGTCCAGGCCGACCACCGGACGAATCAGGAAATCGCCGCGGCCCAGGCGGGCGCCGCTGGGGCCGTCGATCGCCTCGCCCAACATCAGCCCGCGCTTCAGCAGCGCCTGCTCTTCCCGCGGGAGGGACGCGACCATCCGCTCGAGCGCCTCGAGCGCCGGCGATCCGTTCAGCTCCAGCAGCTGATTCCCTTCGACGCGGGTCACGCGAAAGACCTGCCCGACAGGGCGGTAGCCCTGCGAGATGACGACGTCCGCCCGCAGATCGCCGGTGATCGCCACCCCGACGATCCCCGAGCGATGCAGCGCGTGATTGAGCGCCAGAACGTGGCCGCCCGGACGCCGGGCGCCGCTGGCGAGCGCACCGACCGCGGGCACGCCGGGGGCGACCTGGTTCAGGGTCTCCAGGATCTCCGCGGTCGGGGTCGTGAACGGATCGGCGAGCAGGATGAGCAACGCGGGATCGGGCATCGCCTCGAAAAGCCCTTCCCAGCGTTCGACGCCGACCGGGGATTGCTCGAAGTCCTCCAGCTTCATGCGGAACGGAACGATGCCCGCGCCGGGCAGCACTGCGGCGATCGCGGTCATCGTCGGCCGGAAGCGCTCCGAGGCGCGCGAATGCATCAAACTGGCACCGGTCGCGCCCAGAACCGCCGTCTCCTCCCACGTCCCCTGGAAGGTCTCGAGCACCGCGCCCATGCCGCGCGTGTGGACCCGGGTGGCGAAGAAGAGGATCAGATCGGGGGATACCGCGGGACCGAGCTGGTGCTCCAGCTCGCTGCGAAGCTCGAGCGCCGCCCGATTCGAGTCGAGCTGCGCCGTGGCGGCGGTTGCGAATCTCATGTCGATATCTACCCCGATGCGCCTAACGAAGCAGCAGGAGTTTTCGGGTATTCGTCTGCGATTCCGCGTCCAGCCGGTAGAAGTAGACACCCGACGGGGCCGGGCGACCGGCCTGGTCGGTGCCGAGCCAGGGTAGCGTGTGCTCTCCGGCCGGCATCCGACCCTGGTAGAGCGTCCGGACGAGCTGCCCGTTGAGATCGAATACGCGTAGCGCGACCGGGCCGTCCTGTGTGAGGCCGAAGCGGATCACGGTCGCGCCGCGGAACGGATTCGGTTCGTTGGGCTGCAGCCGGAGCGCCTTCGTGCTCCGCCCGTCGGCGATGTCGGAGGCCCCGGGCACGGCGGTGGTGAACTTCACCGCCAGGCCGGCCGCCAGGTTCGCCGCGGTCGGTGGCTTCTGGTTGTAGTAGTTGTAGGTGATGCCCGTCGTGTGATCGCCGTTCTGGATGCCGACCGTCGAGTACATCTGCAGATAGTCGTTGTTGTAAACGGTCTCGTACTGGAACACGAACTCCCCGTCTCCGGTCGGGGTCGGGTAGTACGCCGGATCGTAGAGGATCACCTCGAAGCTCTCCGTGCTGCCGGTTGCTTCCTGTCGCACGTTGTCCCAGGCGATCACGAAGCGATGGAGGTTCGCGTCGAACCAGTAATAGACCCGTCCGGTCGTCTGCTGGTAGAGGTCGTCCCAGAACGGCGCGATCATGTACTCCGGTCCCTGGGCCGCGGGCAGGTACCAGTTCTGCGAGGGGGCCACGTAACTCGAGCCGAGCGCCAGGAACCCGTTGGAGCAGACGCTGACCCGATCGAACGTCTGGCCGTAGAACGTGAAGGGGAAGGGGAGCGGGATCGTTCGCGTGTTGTCCTGGTTCGCCCCGTTGTCCGTCAGACCCACATCGGTCCCCGGCCCGCCGGACGAGGGGTTGATGTCGATCCAGTTGTAGCCCGGGTGTTGGAGATAGGCGAGGTCGGTCTGGTCGTAGGCGAAATACCCGTAGGCATCGGGTCCGGTCGGCGCGTGCGTGTCGGCGGTGCCCACCGGCAGCATGAACTGCGCCGAGTCTCGCGTACCGTCGGCGAAGGTGATCGCGAGGCGCAGCGGCGCCAGCAGACCCGGGATGCAGTCAACCGGCGAGACGATGCCGAACGCGCTCGACGTGCCGGTGAATCCCGGGGAGATCGAATTGGCGATGGACGAAGTGGCGTCGGTCACGCGGACCGCGTAGCTGTCGGAAGCCAGGTCCAGCCGGATGGGGCCCAGCGCGGTCAGGGCGCCGTAGTTTTTCAGCGTGACGCTGAGCTGCGCGTTCTCGCCCGGATCGAGCTGGGTGCCGCAGCCGGTCAGGGCGTGGGCGGCGTAGGCCAGGTCGGGCCCCGCCATCGCCAGGTGGAGCACCGACGGCCACGACGACGCACCGGAGGTGGCCGTCAAATCCAGCTCGATCACGTGCCCGGGCGGCATCAGCGGACTGAGGCTGAGGACCAGGTCGCCCAGCGGCGCCGCCGTCGCGCCCGGCGCGATCGGCCCGTAGGCGATCGGCCCGCCGTCGCGCACCCCGACGTACGGATCGAGCGTCGCGAGGCTCAAGCTCACATCGTCCGCCATCATCGTGCCGAAGTTCTTCAACGTGATCACCGGCACGATCGTCTCGCCCGGTGAAGGCAGGCCGTCGCCGTTCCCCTGGCTGGGCGGGCTGCCGTCGTCATTCAGCTCGTAGCTGTCGATCCCGACGAAAACCGGCTGCGAAGCGATCGCGAAGCTGCCGCGGTACGGGTAGACGTTGTGACCCGTCACCGTGACCTGCACCGTGCCGACGGTGGCCCCATCGAGCGGCAACTCGACCGCCCCGGCTTGATCCGTGTAACCGCCGACGCCGATCTCCCCGCTCCGGTACAGGTAGACCCAGGCGCCGGGACGCGGCAGGCCGCTCTGGGTGACGGTGACCGTCACGACATTGGCGCCCAGCGGTACGGTCGCCGGGTAGCTCGCGACGATGTCGGCCGGCCGGCCGGTCCAGAGCTCCGTGGCCGGGTCGCCCATCAGGCTGTTCCACCAGATGTAGCGTGCGGCGTTGCTTGGATCGTAGGCGCCGTAGTCGAGCACCATCTCGACCTTGCCCCGGGCCTGGGCGCGTCCCAGCTTGTAGTGGCCTTCCCAGAAGAGGCCGTAGGCGGTTCCGGCGAAGAAGCAGTTGTTGAAGCGCGTGTGGGTGCAGGTCGTCGCAGTTCCGATCGCGCCGATCGCGCCCTTGATCGTGTAGGGGGCGCCAGCCACGCCCCGGAACCAGGCTTCGCTCAGCGCGGTCCCGCCGGCGAAGGAGCCGGTCCCGCAGGTGAGCATCACCGAGAAGGGTTGCTCGGCGCCGTTGGTCAGATTGTAGACGTTCGTATTATCCCACCCGCTGGTGCCGTAGAAGCCACGGTAGCCGACGAACGTGACCCCGTTGTTGACCGAATTCGAGATGCGGCTGACGAAGGGGGCGTTGAAGACCGTGTCGACCTGGGTGTAGCCGATGTGGCGCAGCTTCTCCTTGACCCACTGCATGACCTGCACGCACGTGATCCCCGAGTAGGAGGGATCCCCGATCACGCAGGCGCGCGCGAACCAGTTCGGGTCGGCCGTTGCCGGGGTGACTTCGTAGGCGAGGATCTTGTCCACCAGCAGGTCGAGCATGCCGGTGTCTTCCGCCGTGAGGCGTCCGATGAAGGCATCCGGCAACAGGTCGTCCCCCGCGAGCTGGACGTAGGTATGGTCTCCCTCGCCGTTGCAGCCGGAGTAGGTCTCATAGAACGTGCCGATCGAGAAGGCGCCGCTGGTGTCCCCCACGATGAGGATGTACTCCGGCGGCTCGTCCCAGGTGTTGTACGCGTTCTGGATCCAGGCCTTGATCTGGGTGGGATTGGTGCCGGTCTGGGTCGTGGTCGCCAGGACCGTCTTGTACCCCATGCGGGCGCGCCAGTCGATCAGCGGCTGGATCATCTGCCGCACGGTCGCGTCGTCCCGCGCGATGATGAGCCAGCACCCGAGATCGTTCGCCGTCGGCCAGATCTCGGGACGACCGCCGCGATCGTAGTTGAGCACCGTGCCGCGGTAGAACGCGTCGAGATCGCGGGAGACGGCGATCCGCTCGCGCGACGGGGCATTGCGCAGATCGGTGCCCGCGAAATCGATCTCGACCTCCACGCGGTGCAGGACCCGCAGCTCGCCGCGGGCCGGGTTGTAGTGCACCGGGCGGAACGTGATGGGGACGACGCGCAGCTCGCGCATCAACCCCGGCGTCCCCAACGTCGCCGTTTCCCCACCCAGGAACTCGTCGCGCGCGTAGCTCGCCGGATCGATGGCGAAGACGTCCCCGTCCTCCTCCTGCATGGGAAGGACACGGAAGTTCGGGATGGTCTGTTCCTCGGTGGCCCGGATGCGCACCGTGGCCCCGGCGCGCGCCGGGATCGCGACGAAGCGCGTGAATTCCGGCAAGGCCGGCTGCCCGAGCTCGCCGATCAGCTCGGCCTGGGAGAACCAGGCCGTCTGGTATGCCTCGCCGTTCAGATCGAAGCTCTCGATCTCCAGTGCCGGCAGCTCGAACGCGAGCCGCACGCCGTCGACATCGGCGGCGAGCACGGTCACTTCCGGTGTGCTGGTCTGCGCGTCGGAACGGAGCGGCAGCAGGTCGGAGGCGGAGACGATGCGGCACGCGCTCAGCGCGAAGAACGCGGCAAGCACGCAGAAGACGAGGCGTGACCGGCGAGTGCGGCGCGAGTCCATTCCACCCCCCTCAGGACCGCAGTTCGGTCCCGTTGTCGACGGACCCGATGTGTTGCCACCCCGGCGCGGGATGGCGTGGCCATGCCGATCATACCATGCGAGCGGCCGGAGGCGGAACTCCGGAACTCCAGGTCGAGCGTCTCACCGGGATTCCCACGGGTATCGGCCCGGCAAGTCGGCGTTGGACGCCGCAGGCGCAGCGCGAGCGCGCTGCCTGCGCCTACGATGCGATCCGAAACGAGCCCGTGCGGTCCGAGAACCTGGTCGCCAGCCATCTCCTGAAGACCTGACACTTCTGGACCGATCGCGGCGAGGGGGAGTTCGAACTGCACTATGTTCGGGACAAGGAAAAGCGGGAGATCGATTTCCTGATTGTGTGTGAGGGACACGCGCCCCAGAAGGCGCATGATAGGGCGAAGGCGGACTTCAGTCGTCCCGGTCCACGAGGAGGCGAGTATGACAGACCGCATCCGATCCTCCCGTCGTCTCATCATCATCGGCGCCGCCCTGTTGGCCGCAGCCGCCGTTGCCCTGCTCCTGGCGGCAGTGTTCAGGGTTCATGCGATGATCCTCGTTCTCTTGGCCCTAACGCTGGTGTTCGTGGCTGCCCGGGCCGTCGACCGCCCGCGTGCCTCGATCGTGATTCTTCACGTCATCAGCGCTCTGGTGTTCCTGCTGGGGATTATCCTGGTGGGCATCGCCACCGCCATCGCCCAGGGCCCCTCCCGGTCCGCGGCGACCCTCATCATGTTCCTGTCCGGCGCCGCGGAGTTCGCCGCCGCAGGGCTAGCGGTTGCAGCGGCATCTCGCCTTCCGGGGCCAGCCGCGTCGCAGGACACGAGTGCGTGGAAGATGAGGATTGCCCCGGCGGCCCTGCTCGGAATCGGCTTGTTCTCCCTGATGTTCCTCTTGTTTATGGTGAGGTTTGCCGCCAACGATACGAACGATACGGTAGCACGACTCATCGGTGGGCTCATTCTCGCCGTTGTTGCGGGCGGATACTCCCTGCTCGCGACCTATGTGCTCTTGCGTGGCCTGCCCCGGGCACGCCGGAATCTCTGGATCGTCCTCGCCCTAAACGCGGTGCTTCTACTCGCGGCACCCATCGTTCTGATCGCCGAACCGGGCGACTTCCAGGGGCCGCAATTGCTGGGAATCGCGATCATCTCGATCGCGTGCTCGTACGGCGGGCTGGCGCTGGCAGCCCGTGCTACCAGGCCTCACGAAACGACTTGACCCCGGTGGGCCGTGATCAGTTCCCGCCTCGCGCGCCGGGCCTACCGCAGGTAGCTCGCCAGCGCCTGTGCCGCCAGCCTCCCGCACGCCTCACTCGATGTCGGCTTGATCGCCTGGTATCCCGGGTGCTCCGAGTTTTGAAGGTCGGCGATTGCCCACTCGCCGCGACGATCGCAGACGATGAGGTGGACGAACCCTGTCTCCCACCGTCCGGGGGTATAGACGCAGTCGACGAACATGACGTAGTCGGCGTCTGGATGGGCCTCCCGCACCCAGGCGCGGAACGATGTCGCCATGTCCCAGAAAACGGCCATCTCGTTCACGTTGGCAGGGGTCGGGGCCACCTCCGCCGGCCGGGAGGTCGAGATGGCGCGGCAGAGGCCTTCCTGGTTGACCTCCCGCGCGAGGACGGACGCGCTCGCCGTGTCGGGGCTGCCGTTCGCCCGCATCGGGACGATGAGTAGGGTGAGCGCGTGCCGGGCGTTCCTCATCGCCTCCGTCCTCCCAGCGATCGCGTTCAGTTCGCT